>Ga0210383_10005313_pt1 | contig 11325 bp, 7 predicted proteins | sample IncBWC14OmetaG_FD_160072 | JGI IMG/M metagenome (GOLD analysis project Ga0210383, IMG submission 160072) | Forest soil microbial communities from Barre Woods Harvard Forest LTER site, Petersham, Massachusetts, United States - Inc-BW-C-14-O ...
CCCATCGCCCAGTAATTTGCCCGCATGGTGGAGTTCGGGATGACACCGATGCAGGCGATCCAGTCGGCCACCTCTCGAGCGGCCGAGCTGCTCGGCGAACGTGGGGAGCTGGGGGTGGTTGCGCCCGGAGCGTACGCGGATCTGATCGCGGTCGCGGGCGACCCGCTTCAGGATGTCAATGTGCTCAAGACTGTAGGATTCGTGATGAAGGACGGGGTGGTGTTCCGTTCGACCCTCAGTTCAGGGAGCCAAGAGAGCCGGTCATCCACCACTTCCGTTCAGTAACTTGCAGGTCCCAACAAAAGGACTCGATCGTGCGATCACATGGGAGATGGCTGACTGTTCGGACTCACAGATTCCGGCCTTCGGGATTGATCTTCGCCAGGGTCCTCACGCGCACAATGAAATGCTGTACATCGTGCGGCGTCACGACCACTTTCTTCCCATCCCGATAGCGCAGCAACACCACGCGTCCCGGATCTGTGGCGTACGCGCGGAAGCGCCCCATCCTGCGATTCCAGAACCACCCACTGATCCCAAACAGCCCGCCGTTGCCAAATAGGCGCAGCGAACCACGCAGGCCTTCCGGCTCGCCCGTCACTGCCACCAGCCCCGCCAGCGGCAGTACCGTGCTCCATCCCAGCCGCCGTATTTCAATGTGCGTCTCCGTCAGGACATACCCACGTACCATAAATGGCAGCGCACTCAACAACAGCACCAGCGGCATTCCTACCATCGCCATCTGCCACACCCACAACTGCCGCGGTCCGGTAAACAAGCCCGCCAACATTACCGTCAACAACACCGCGACTGAGGCGGCCGTGGTAACACGCAGTGCCCGGCTCCACGGGGCTGAAAATTCTGCGAGAGCGACGATCATCCGCGCGCTCGCAAGAGGCCGGTGAAGGCTGCGCACGAGGTTCTTTCCACTGCGGCTACTCCCTGAGCCTGCTAGCGTGTTCGCTCGATCAGCGCCAATTCCGAGTTTTCCTGCGAGCGGCCGAGTACGATTTCCGAACCATCGGCGGCAATATCGAAGTCGCTGGTGACGAAATCAGCGGGCAGCTCGGCGAGCACGTGCTCGCTACCGGATTGCAGATCGACCAGCGAGAGGTTCTTGTGGCCAATATCTCCGCGAAGAACCACGAGCGACTGCTCGTCATGCCAAAACGCAACCCGTCGCGCACCGCGCGTCAGCATCAGGTTCGGTAGCGCGTGCGGCCTGCCGTCCTCGGCGGCGGCGCGCAAGGGAAAGGTGGTGCCAATGTCTGCTCCTGAGTACACGAAGAATCGACCATCGGGTGACCAGACCGGATCGATGGAGTACTCGGGTACCAGCGGACGGGGCGCCTCGCCATTCAGGAAGATGCGCATCAGACGTGGCTCACCGTCGCGAACGACCGCAGTCACGAGCGACTGCTGGTCAGGTGTCCAGGCGAGATAGCCCCTCAAGGGGAGCGAATCAGTTACCACTCTGAGGTGTGAGCCATCGCTGTCCATGGCGTAAAGGAGGGTCTTTTCGCCGTCCTTGACGGTGAAGGCGATCCGTCGTCCGTCCGGCGTTATGGCCGGAGCGCCGACTATCTGCGACTGTGTGCTGCTCCAGATCTCGCGCGTGACTCCCTGCGCCAGCGTCCAAATACCTTCTCGGCTGCCTTGCCACGCGACGTACAACAGGTAATTTCGCGCAAGCCGAGGTGTCGCGCCGTTCGCGGAGATGGGTGATGGACCGGGTGTGGTTGCCTGAGCGCCGCCCTGGTCGCTGAGCGCAAGGCGCCAGATGCTCGTGCGCGGTTTGGAGATGGTGGCGACTAGGCGCGTACCGTCTGCGTTTGCGCTGAGCGAGGTGTAGCTCTCAAGTCCGATGCTGATGCGATGCGGGACGCGCTGCTCGACATCGACCGCATGTAGCCACGGGCCGGAACCGTCAGCGGAGGTGGCAAGATACAGAAGCGTGCGCCGATCGAGCAGGACTGGATAGGCTACGCGCGTGTTGTGAGCGGTCAGCCGTTCGAGCCCCGCGCCCGAGGGCTGTATGCGCCAGATATCCCAGTCATCGGGCGGTATGCCACGAACGAAATAGATGAACGCTGCGTCGGGCGACCACAACGGGAAATGGCAATGTACTCCCGGGGGCGCCACATAAATGCGACGATCGCCTGGCTTACCCGACTCGCGCACAAATAATGGATCGCCGGGCGCGGTCGTGTGAAATACCACTCTGGTGCCATCGGGCGACCAATCGAACTCTGCGGCTGGCGGCAAGTACGGCTGCAGCGCACCTCCTTGCGTCGGCACCGCCAGAACATTGACATCGTCCGGCTGCGAACCATCCGCGTGACGCGTCCACACGGAGACAAGGGACGAGTCAGGAGAGAAACCGAGCGTACGGATCTGGGGATTATTGACAAACACGCGTGGGTCATCCCGCGTCAAGTTTCGGAATTTGTCGCTGCCGATCGCGGTGACCCAAATATCAGTTCGTCCCTCGTGGCTCGCCAGAAATGCCACCGATTTTCCATCGCGGGAGATCGCGGCCGCGGGCGCAAGACCCTCAATTTCGGACAGGCGACTGAAGCGGGCACTGGCAAGTGGATTGCGCCACGAGGAACCCCTCTGCGCTGCGAACCAGAACAGCGCCCCGGCGATCAATAGGGCTGCCACAGCCAGGGTGAGCCACGTGCGTCCGCTGATATTGGCAGGTGGTGCGGGAGGACGGATGCTGGGCTCTGTCGACGCTGCGGTGAACGGCTTCGCCGGCGCCGCTTCGTCAGCGCCGGCCGGCAGCCGCGGCGCCGGTGAGGCGAGCGGAGCATCCGGCGACAACAGGCGTGCCACCCGCGCGACGAAAGCCGGCGGGGTCACCCCCGCCGGCAACTGCGACCACTGAACCTCGTGGAACTTATCTGGAACAAGGGCGTCGGCTTCGCGGGTACCGTCGATGACGACGGGCAGGAGAAATGCCTTCTCGGCAGCCATGAGGTGGGAGCGATCGATCGCGAGCTTCCATTCGAGGCGAAAGTACCCCTCAACGCGAGCGCGCGTGTTCGCGGAGATGACCGCGATGAACAAGGCGCAGGCCTTGATCTGCTTGCGGATCGCGGCGTCCCAGGCATCGCCGCCCTTGAGCTCGCTCTGGTCGAACCATACCTCGATGTCAGCGGCACGCAACGTGGCACAGATCCGCTGCGCGGTATCTGCGTCCTCGGAGGCGTAGCTGATGAATACGGCTCGCCCGCTACCCAAGTTTGTCGGATCGCCACCCAACCCCGGTTCGTTCGTCAAGGCGTTATTTTCCGGGCGCATTCAGGCATCCGAGAATGAACCGCGCGGCCTGATCGCGCAAACCCTGCCGTCTTGCGCACCTACAGCCGCCCTGCGGATTGCCCCGGGAGTTGGCCACGCCTTGTCCGATACCTCGGAGTGAATGCGCATCGCTGCCGATCCGGGCTCAATGCACTCGGTCAATCAGCGCAAGGTCCGAATTGAGCTGGCCACGATCGAATACCACCTCCGAACCGTCGGGCGAGATGTCGAAGTCGCGAATATCGAAGTCCGCAGGAAGCTGCCCCAGTACGCGCTGCTCACCGGTTCGAAGATCGAGAAGCCAGAAGTTCTTGTGGCGGATTTCACCGCCGAGGATCACGAGTGTCTGTGGGTCAAAGAAAGCCACCCGGCGCGCGCCGCGGGTCAGCATTACGCTCGGCAGGGGATACGGTCGCCCGTCGGCGGCGGCCGCTCGCAGAGGGAAGGTCGTGCCGACATCTGCGCCCGAATAAACCAGAAAGCGACCGTCGGGCGACCACACCGGATCAACAGAGTACTCCGACACCAGAGGCAGCGGTGGGGCAGCATTGAGGAAGATGCGCGTCAGCCGCGGCTCGCCGTCGCGCACTACCGCAGATATGACTGATTGCCCGTCTGGTGCCCAGGCCGGATTGCCCCGTAACGCGAGCGCACTGGCCAGCACTCTGAGACCCGACCCATCATTGTCGATCATGTACAAGAGCGTTCTATCGCCGTCTTTCACCGAGAAGGCGACGTGTCGACCGTCGCGCGAAATGGCGGGCCCCCCGACGATGCGCGCAGTGGCGCTGCTCCAGATCTCGTGGCTACTTCCGTGCGTCAGTGAAACGATGCCCTGTCGTTCGCCGCGCCACGACACGTACAAAAGGAAGTCTGCTCCGAGCCTCGGTGTGACACCGTTCACGGCCACGGGCAATGGATCTCCGGCCGCCGCGGTCGTGGCTCCGTCTACCTTCAGTGGCATGCGCCAAACACTCGTGCGCACGTTGGCGATCGTGGCTACGAGACGCGTGCCATCAGCGCTCGCGGCAAGAGAGGTGTAGCTTTCAAGGCCGGAGCTGATCCGATGCGGGTGGCGCCGCTCAACGTCCACCGCATACATCCACGGCCCAGACCCATCCGCGTCGGTCGCAAGGTAGAGCAGGGTGCGCCGATCGAGCATCACTGGATAGGCTACGTGCGTGTTGTGGGCAGTTATGCGTTCAAGGCCTGCGCCGGATGGTTGGATTCGCCAAATGTCCCAGTCATCCGGCGGCACGCCACGATCGAAATAGATGAAGGCGTCGTCGGGCGACCAAACTGGGAAGTGGCAGTGCATCCCGGCCGGCGCCACATAAATCCTGCGGTCTACCGACTTTTCTGAGTCCCGCACGAACAATGGATCACCCGGGGCGGTCGTGTGGTAGACGAGCCGCTTGCCATCGTGCGACCAATCGAACTCTGCGGCGGGCGGCAAGTACGGCCGCAGCGGACCGCCGGCGGTCGGCGCGGCCAGGATACTCACATCGCCGGTTTGGGAGCCGTCGGCTCGCCTCGTCCAGATTGAAACGAGCGACGAATCCGCAGAGAAACTGAGCGAACGGACCCACGGATTGGCCATGTCGGGCACTTCGCCATGCGTCAAATTGCGGTAGCTACCGCTGCCTAGCTCGCTCACCCAAGCATCGACTTGCCCATCGCGGTCCGCTAGAAATGCTACGAATTTGCCGTCGCGAGAGATGGCCGCCTGCGCAGTCCCGGTGAAGTCCACGAGGCGAGTGAATTTGGCATTGGCAAGAGGATTGCGCCAAAAGGCATCCGTTTCGGTCGCGAACCAGGCCAGCGCCCCAATCAGTACGACTGCGGTTGCAAGTGCCCATGAAACGAGCTTGCTTAGTCGGACCCGCGGTGCCGCCCTTTGCGAGGCCTGCGCGGTAGTTTGCGCGCTTGGTAGCGGTGGTTCGCTCTCATCTCTACCCCCACCTTCCTGTGTGAGACGCGTCCGGCGACTGTCCCACCAGGCGTCGAGCTCCGAGCGATATGCAAAGACGGATCCCAACTTATCGTGCAGATGCCTGTGAACCGGCATCGCTTCACGCCGCTCCCAGCGCTGCACGGTACTCGTGTCGCGTTTCAGGTACGACGCGATCTTCTTCCACGAGTCGAGCCGGTCCTTCTGGCCTTGACTGGATGCGCCGTTTCCGTTGGTCCCAGGATCGTCCAAAGCGCGCTCCAGCCCATCACCAGATGAGCGGCGGCGATTCTTGCACGCCATTCAGGGAGCGGCAATCCGCGGTAATGCACGGTGAGCGGCCGGATTCAGCGTCCTGCGGTGCTTTGCAGCTTGCCGCAGTGCTCACCCGGACCGACCGTGCGGTTGTCGGTGCGCCAGTCGCACCGGGGGCTGTCTTTGGGAGAATTTCCATGAACGTCAAAAAGGTACTCGCCGCCGTAACAGCGGGAGCTACGTTTGCTGTAATGGTTGCGATGGGTTCCTTGGGCGGAGCTTCGTGGGCCTCGGCCGATGACGACCGCGATGGCGAACAATCAAAGATTCGCATCGGTTTCGAGGTCGCACCCGTTCCGCTGAATCTGGTGGGCAAGGATCGGGCATTGGTAGGACTTGGCAGCTACCTGGTCAATGTGCTTGACCATTGTAATCTCTGCCATTCTGACGGTCCGCCGACTGAGTTTGCCAAGGGCGGCAACCCGTACTTCAAGGGTAACCAGCCCACGATCATCAACCAGGCAACTTACCTGGGGGGCGGCAGAGTCTTTCCGCAGCAAGCGCCAGGGGCTCCGCTGATTGTGTCCCGCAATCTGACGCCGGACAAAACAGGACGTCCCGAGGGGGGCCGCACCTTCGCCGAATTCCGCTACATCATTGAGACGGGCACCGATCTGGATCACGTGCATCCGAATTGTTCAGACCCGAGCATTACGGCCAGCACGACCTGCTTTCCGGCCAGCCTGCCCTTTAACGGGGATCTGTTGCAAATCATGCCCTGGCCCGGGTTGCGGCACATGCAGGAGCACGAGTTGCGGGCGATTTACGAATACCTCAGCGCCGTTCCGTGCATTTCCGGCCCGCCAACGGGCGTGCGGCACAACGACTGCACTTGAAGGCCACGCCGAGGCGACGCCGCCGTATGCACGGGGTCGCTGCTTGAGGGGTGCACCGTGCGGCAGCTTTGAGAAGCCGCAAGACGCCTGTGGCGCCCAATCAGGGAGGCTGGTCGCTGATTGAGCTTGAGGAGCGGCAGGCGGGACCGGCCCGCCCGCCTGTCGCTCACCTGGCTACCAGTCGGACCGGACGGCCGTCTGAAAGCTCATTGATCACTAACCCCCCCCAAGCCGGCGGCGAAGGTCGAAGCGGGTACGTGGCCTGCCGTTCCAAGTCGTTATGCAAGGTCGCGCTAAGTCCAACCCCATGCCATGAGCTTCATCTTCAGCATCAGCATCAGGTAGTGCCAGGTGGTGCCGACTTGCTCGCCGACAGTTGTCTTGTCGCGGGCGCGCTCGCGGATGTAGTGCCGCAGTGCGGCGAGATCTTCGGCCGTCAGTTCGGGAAACGGCGGCATGCCGCGGCTCTGCAGCCCGCCGTACAGCACACCGGCAAAGGCCTGCGCATTGAGGGGTACTGGCGAGGCGCGCAGGTCGGGCGCGAAACCACCGGCGACCACCCCGGCGCCGTGGCAAATCAGACATCGGTCGTAGAGCGCACGGCCCCGTAACACCAGCTTCGGGTCGATCGTGAACGAGGCATCGTCGATTGGCACCGGCTGCGAGGGCGGCGGTGACGGCGGCAACGTGGCACGCCCGTCGAGTGCGTAGGTCAGCAACCGGCGCGGGTGATCGCGGCCAACCCAGCCGTGCTGGGCGCTGAGCGAACCGAGCAGCATCTGGCCACCGGCCCAGCCGGCGAGGATGGACACGTACTGCCGGCCGCCGACGCTGTAGGTGATCGGCGGCGCCTGGGTGCCGACGCCCATATCGGCACTCCACAACACCGCGCCGGTTCGGTCGTCGCGGGCGACGAACCGGCCGTCGGACTGGCCCTGGAACACGAGGCCTCCGTGGGTGCTCATCACGCCGCCGTTGGTGGCGCCGGGCAACGCCGTTTCCCAGGCCTTCTTCTTCTGTACCGCATCCCAGGCGATCAGCGAACTGCTGCCGCCGCTCTTCGGGATGTCGTCGCGGAATGCGTTGATCCCCATCGGACCGTCGCGATCCATCTGGTAGGTTCTAGGATCGAGCCCCTTGTCGTTGTAGTAGCCGGCCATCTCGTGCGCCGGGATGTAGGTGAGACCGGTGTCGGGGCTAAAGGACATCGGCTGCCAGTTGTGAAGACCGCCAGAGCCGGGCCACATCAGCGCCTCCCCGTCCTCGTAGCGCACGCCAGGGTTTTCGATTGGGCGCCCGGTGGCTCTGTCGATCCCCTTGGCCCAGGTCACCTTGCCCAGCTTGTCTGCGGATATCAGCGTGCCGGTCGCGCGGTCGATGACATAGAAGAAGCCGTTCTTCGGTGCGTGCAAGATGACCTTGCGCGGCTTGCCATCAATGAGGATGTTGGCCAGCACCAGGTCCATGGTGGACGTGAAATCCCAGCTCTCGCCGGGCGCGGTCTGGTAGTGCCAGATGTATTGCCCGGTGTCTGCATCCAGCGCGACGACCGAGCACAGAAACAGGTTGTCGCCACCGCCGGGGCTGCGCAGCTTGCGGTTCCAGGGGCCGCCATTGCCGGTGCCGATATAAACGCGGTTGTAATCCGGGTCGTAAGTCATGGCGTTCCAGGCGGTGCCGCCGCCGCCGTACTTCCACCACTGGCCCTTCCAGGTCTTGGCGGCCATTTCCATGGCCTTGTTCTCGAAGCCCTTGGCCGGCTCGCCGGGTACGATGTACCAGCGCCACAGCAGCGTGCCGGTCTCGGCGTCGTAGGTGCTCACGTAGCCGCGCACGTGGCCGAAGTCGGCGCCGCCATGGCCGATGATGACCTTGCCGTTGAATACCCGCGGCGCGCCGGTGATATAGCGGTTATCGCCCGGTTGTGTGGTGAGCGTTTCCCAAAGCAACTTGCCACTCTGGGCGTCGAGCGCGAACAGGCGCCCATCTTGCACGCCGGCGATGACCTTGCCCTTCCAGAATGAGAGGCCGCGAATGCCCCACGCCATACGCATCTTCTGCGGCGCCACCTTAGGGTCGTAGCTCCACAGCTGTTTGCCGCTCGCCGCGTCCACCGCGTAGATCACACTGAAGCCGACGGCGATGTAGATCACGCCGTCCACGGCCACCGGCGCACTGGAGACGTTCCAGACGGCGGGCAACTCCAGCGACCAGGCCAGGCCCAGCCTCGAGACGCTCTGCCGGTTGATCTGGTTGAGCGGGCTGAAGCGCTGCTCGCTGAAGGTGCGGCCGTAGGCCGGCCAGTCAGTACCATTGTTCTCATTGGCCAGCTCGGCGTCGTCCACAGACGTGGCGATGACGGGTGTCGGGCCTAACCAAGCGAGCAGCGTTGCGGCCAGCACCGCATGACGAAGTTGCTGCTTCATCCGTCCGTTTTGCATCTCCTGTCCCTTCACTATGCGCAGCCGCCACCGCGTTGCCGACCAACGAGGCTCGCTAGCGGGCAGCAAGGCATCGGCCTGTCGATGTTTCCTGAGGTCACCCGGCAGATGCGGTTCTGCCGGCGAGTCGGACGAGGTCCTCGACCGACACGCTGCCGCCGCAGCACAGGAGGACCAGCGTGCGGTCCTTGAACTCGGCGCTGTGGTGCAGTGCGGCGGCTAACGCAATCGCGCCGCTGGGTTCGAGCACCACCTTGAATTCCTCGAACGCGATACGCATCGCGGCTCGCACCGCGTCGTCATCGACGGTGATGCCGCGGGAAACCAAGTCCGCTGCTGCCTCGAATGGCACAACGCCCGGTGTGAACGCCTGCATCGCATCGCAGATCGTCGCTGGATTGCCGACGTTGTGCTCGCGGCGGTGGGAAATCAGCGAGCGACGCATGTCATCGCATGCGTCGGGCTCGACGGCGATTACCTCAGCGCCGCCGCCAAAGTATTTCTCAGCCAGCGCGGTCCCGGCGATCAATCCTCCGCCACCGACGGGACAGAGAATGCAGTCGAACCTCACCCCTTCGCGCGCGGCGTCGATCTGCACTTCACGCATGAGGGTCGACTGGCCGGCAACTACCAGCGGATCGTCAAAGGGGTGCAGCAGCGCACGATCTTCCTGCTCGGCAATCTCGCGTGCGCGAGCACTGGCCACCTCCTCGCGGTTTCGCTGGCCGTGATCGGTCAGGACGACGGTGGCACCCGCACGACGCGTCAACTCGATCTTTCGCCGCGGAGCATCGCAGGGCATCACGATCGTGACGGGTACACCGGCGAGGCGACCCGCGAGCGCCAGCGCCTGAGCGAAATTGCCCGACGAGAAGGCGACCACACCGCGACCGCGTTCGCTTTGCGTCAGCCGGCTGACCCGAAAGCACGCGCCGCGCATCTTAAACGAGCCCGCCAGTTGCAACGATTCGGCCTTGAGAAATACGCGCGCGCCGACGATCGAGTCTACGTAGTCGGAGCGCAACAGTGGCGTCCAGCGCACCACGGGGCGGACCGTTTCCCATGCAGAATCAAGCAGAGGCTTGTCGATGGTGATCGTCATGCGAAGGCGGCAGAACGCTCGATGTCAGCCCGAACGCGTAGCGGGCGTTACTGTGATGGGGGAGTGGCGCTCGGTCAAGGGAGATGACTCGATCGCAGCTTCGCTGTTCACCGGCACAAGTGGTGAGGCAGAGCGTGAATCGCTCCGGGACTGCCATCCGGCCCTAAGCCCACGCAAGAGCAGGTTGCGAGCGAAGCGATTCAGTGGACGACCGCCGCGCCTGCGAGCAGCGAACATCCCCATGGCCCGTGTCGCGCGCGCCGCTGCGAGCGGGATCGCCTTAATTTGTTTGGGCATCGCCTGAAGGTGAGTATGGCTACGCTGCGGCTGACGCTCTTCAGTGCAGCCAGGCTCACCTCAGCTTTACTTGAGTCAGGCGTCCGGAGTTCTGTTTCGAGCGGTGTGCTACCCAACACAATATGTCACTCGAACGGGAACTCAATCTCCACAGCATCTTGCCCGACCGGGTTGATGTAATAATCGGCGCTGCGGCCAAGGCGTGGTGTCGCCCGGATCGGGGCGTGGCAACCGATGCTTGCGCCAGGGAGAACGTCATTAATGAATAAGTGTGCCGGCGACGGCACCGCGGCCTCGCGCTCTCCTTTGAGAACGCAAAACAAAAGTTTAGGGAGATGGTGTGTCATGAAACTCGCAAATCATGCTGTTCTGATGTTGCTGATCGCTGCCGCCGGCATTGGCGCGACGGCTTCGGCCAAGGATCGTGATGCCCGGGCGCTGGTGCTGGGCGACAGTGTCGCCTTCGCATATATCGCGACGGCTGGCCACGAGTACATTAATCCGGAGAACTTTTTCGGGTTCGCCAATTATCTCGACGATGAATTGGACTTGGATGTGGCCGACGCCGGCTGTCCCGGGGAGACAACCGGCAGTTTCCTGTCCGCCACAGCCCCTGACAACGGTTGCCGGGCGTATCGCGCTGCGTTTCCTTTGCACGTGACCTACGGATCCACGCAAGGACAGTTTGCGACGCATTTCCTGCAAGAGCACCACGACGTGCGCCTGGTCACGATTACCTTAGGTGCGAACGACGGATTTTTGCTCGAAGACAGCTGTGCCACGCAGCCTGACCCGACCGCGTGCATCACAGCCGGGGTGCCGGCCCTGCTCGCTACGGTGGAAGGCAATTTGTCGAAGATCCTCGCGGATCTGCGCGCGGCCGGATTCGGCGGCGCCATAGTGATCACCAACTACTACTCTGTAGACTATTCCGATACCGCCGGTACCGGGCTCACGGTGCTGCTGAACGGCGCGCTCGCGGCACCGGCAGCCGCATACGGTGCGGTGGTCGCCGATGTGTTCACTGCGTTTAAGACCGTGGCGACCAATCCGCTTTTCGGGGGGAAAACCTGCAAC
>Ga0210383_10005314_pt1 | contig 11324 bp, 10 predicted proteins | sample IncBWC14OmetaG_FD_160072 | JGI IMG/M metagenome (GOLD analysis project Ga0210383, IMG submission 160072) | Forest soil microbial communities from Barre Woods Harvard Forest LTER site, Petersham, Massachusetts, United States - Inc-BW-C-14-O ...
CCCGCATCACGGACCACTCTCTGACCTTGGAGCACACCACATGTACCACAGACCCTACTGTGTTACATCAGACTTACGTATATATCATGTTCCTATGTTCCTAGATCTCGCTTATGTCTGACAGCTGACTTGGTGGCTTGGTACTGTATAGTTAGGGTATATACACATCGCCTATCCTAGTTGGGGGTCTCCTTAGGTTTATCTCTTCAGATCCCCCCTTCTAGGTGAGTAGGGCCCATCATGTATCTAGGCCTTGTTCATTTATATACTTTGGATCCCCCCTTCTAGCCTGAGTGATCTCCTCAGTCTTAGGGTGCCCTTACAATGGGAGGCTAGGGTACCCGTTGCTCACCCTCCTTGTTGTGCATCAGGACATGTCCATTATCATCTGTTTGTGTTGCACACTATTGCCAAGTCAAGCTCAAGTGCTCGGGTTACTAGTTGCAGAGAATTGGTGGGATGGGAGCGGAGTGCATAATGGGGGAGGTAAGACTTGATGGGGTGTGCATAGGAGGGTGATCAAGATTGAGCTGGATCAGATTAATGTTTGTGAGACATCTTAGGAAGAATAATAACAGAAATGCACCTTTGACATCAGATAACAAAGACACAAGGGGGTGGTTATCGGCTTATTATGTATGTTCATGCCTGTGTTCATCATTAATGGTGTTGTCCTGGCGCTTGTTTAGAGGGGAGGGGCTGGGCCAGTAATGGAGTACCCTCCCACTTGTTTTGGGGAGGGACAGGTGTAGTGGGTGTGGGTGCAGGTGTGGGTGGGTGATGAAGATCCTTGTGTTCATTTGGAGTATACTATTTGGTGTTGGTGGATGAGTAAAAAGAAAAAAAGAAGGCATGAAATTTACACACCTGAGTGCCCCAGCCACTCCACATTGCTCATCCACCCTGTAAACCACCCCTACAGTCTTCCAAATGCCCCTCCATTTCACTGTTTGAAGTGAGAGGGGTGGAGGTGGTGAGCTGTTGAAATGGCATCATTAGCATGTTGTGTTTGGGTGAGAGAGCTTGGTGAAGGCAGCCGGCCGATCCTCCCATTTGCATTTTGGTGTGAGGGAGGGTCGTGGTGGAGGCAGGTGGTCCAAACAATACCTCCATCTCGTGTTTCAGTGTGAGGGAGGTGCCACTGTGATTGTGGCCAGTCGGAATGCATGACATCAAATTAATTATTTAGACATTTAGTCGAGTTACTTTTTGTTTGTTCATATATAGGCAAGTTGAAACTCAGATAGGTCTCAGGTATGCTACACCTATAAATCAACTGCCTTCATATACAACAAAGGTCACATGATCATTCATGACAACATCTTCCTCGGCGAGTCCCATGATGCGTGATGTGGTCATTCTCACCTGCCAGTGATTGTGCCAAATCTACCATTGAACTTCTTTGAAAAACATGACAATAGTATTATTGAAAATGTTGACTCAGATATCAATTTGATATAAATGTCAGAAAGTTATAAAAATGACACATGATTTTGATGAGATTTCAATTTACAATACAGTTATCAATGGCTCTCTTATACAATACCAGTGTTTTATACAGTTTGAATATTGTTTGGGCCCATTTCGGGATCCCAATCTATTTTCACATCTAATAGATGTGCCTGCCAAAAAGATAATGGAGACAGTTACCAACTTTTAGGGCTCAATTAGGAAGTCACACAAGTGTGAGAAAGATTTTTGGATATTCCCACATTGGCTGTACATCACCACAATACATCACATCCTCATTGTGCCGACCCAAAACACAATTTTTTTTTCTTGAGTTGAGACACTCCAGAACATGAATAAAATACATGGTACATTTATTTAAGTATATAGTACATCAATTATCAAAAAAGCGCCTCAACCAGAGGCAGTATTGGTGAAATAGTAGAGCTCATTGTTACTGACAATGAGCAGGAAGGTTGAGTGAAACAGCGAGCAGGATGCTCAAAAAGTATATCCTACTTTAGGATTTGCTTGATCAGCTGTGACTAAGTGTGACTTTCTATATATATTCATAATGGAATGGGCTCCATTATCTAGATTGGGATCCCGAACTGGGCCTTACTGCTCACAGAAAGTCAAAATCACAATTTTTTTCTGTTGTATCATTTAGCTAGCCTTCCAAAGAAAATATATTCAGTGCAAAAGTAAGTTCCAAATGTTGTAATTATTGAGACAAGTACTCAGCAAGGATGGGGTAAGTCCAATTTATCACATGATCAGTCATTTATACATTAGGGCCTGTTTGATAACAGTTTATTTGAGCTTGTTTTTTGAGATTGTTCACAAGAGTGACATTTCGTGACATTCAACTTCTAGACATGCATTCGAATAATCACAAAACTATTGTACGGAGCCTTCATATTGGCTTGCCTTGTTGTCAATATTGTCTCTACAAATGCTTTACTCTACACCAAACCACTCTTTATCAAAATCCCTTACCACACTTTGAAGTGTCGTTTGGATGGCAGTCACAAAATGTCACATAAGAAACTCGATGGATTGTTCAAGCAATCTCAAATAAACTGTTATCAAACAGGCCCTTATGTTCCTATTACTATGCAAGCAAATCTGTATATTACTCCTTCACACATTTAATGAAGGTGGTCATAATGTATTCATATATTTCTGTCTACTCAGAATTTTTTTAAAATGATGTGGAAAAAAATGCAGGACAAATTAAATTTTGATGTATAAAGAAGACATTGATAACTGTACTTCTTGAATATTTTGTGTTTATCTGAACAGATCTAGGCAGACATCATATGCACAGTCCGATTTCGACATATCTCAACCTATCTTGTCCTTTGGGATTTTCTCTGGGAGTAAGGACTGGAAGGGAAGGCAGTTTCTGGTCTACCCAAAATTTTTTTTTAAAAATTTCTTAGGTCCGGATTTTGGCGCTTATAAAATATCCTTATATGGAAATATGCCCAATATAGAAGGCAATTCTCATCACTAACACAGGAGCCTGGGGATGATCTATGTCAATAAAAAATTACTCAAGCAAAAAAATCATGAGGGACAAGGCACTCTGAGTAGGTTCGTTGATGTATGGAATCATATTCACATTAGGCCATTCTTGTGTTCATAAAAGTCACCAACTTTTTAGCTGTGAATTTGTCAAACTCACAGGGATGGTTCTGTGGGGCAGGATTTCCTGATGTTCATGACAGTCTTGCTGTATTTTTCCAGCCATTATCTGGGAAATGCAAATTGTTTTGAAAGGGGTGTCATTTTATCCAGTATATGATTGGTGGATCAACTGTCCTTCTCATGATGTAGAACTTTGATGGGATAGTAAAGCTTCCTGCCGATCACAAATGATTTTACTAAGTTAGGCACTGGCTGCCAGTAAGACCTTGAGGCTGCAAGTGCATGTCACATCTCTCCACGAAAATGAGTCCTTCATCCTTGAGCTTGAGGTTCCACTGGGTGTTGCATCATGACCTTACCACATGGGTAAACAGCAGGTTCAACTTGAAAAGGTTCGCAGCCTCAACTCAATGGCAACTTATGTCCATTACTTGACTGAAGTTGGAGGATTCATAGTAGGATACTAGTATTTGACACAGTGAGCCATCAATCTCCCTGGAAGGGTGGCTGCGAACCCTCAACAAATATTGTATACCTTTCAAGGAGGTCTCGGAGGCCCTCTGGCATGGACATGTGTACTGCCGAGGAGAAAAGTTAAAATAACACTTTAGTATGTCTGATTCTTGATTGATACCGGAGGACCAGACACTCCGAAAGGTCCAGGAGTGCACCATCTGCATATTGTAGGCACCTTCCTTTTGGTTTGGGGCGGCGGGGTGTATATCCACTGGAATACTTGAAGAATACAGCTTTATTGATACCAAGATATGAATTGGGTAAGTGTAGGATGATTCCGAAACAGATTTGGGAAGGTTCCAAAGAAGATTCGGGAAGCTGTATTTGGGTTCGGTTGGGACACTGCGAGTTTAGAGAGACATGTGATGTGTTCCGAGGTGGTCATGCTAACAGAACGATTTTCCGTGAAAGCCAGAGAGGGTGCATGAGAACAGAAGTGGAGAACTATTTTTAGCTTGAATTGAGAACCTACCGAATCAGGATTTATGAGGGAAGGGGGCCTGAAAGGTCAAACGTAATAGAGGATTCTCCTGCCAGGGGTGAGATCTATCCACTTCAACTTGAAGTTCTATTAGGGCGACTCAATTCTTCGTTCGGCGTTCGTCGTTCGTCGATTCTCAAGAGCGTGTGTGTGGGATCAAGGCACGGCTTTCGGCACCATGAAGATTATTTGTGTCGGAGCTCAGAAAATACACTCGTCATGTAATAGTGCTATATGTAGTTTTCACATCCAGCTGTGGCTATGGACTATATATGGATGGCCGTACCTCGTTCCCACACACACGCTCTTGAAAATCGACGAACGACGAACGCCGAACGAAGAATTGAGTCGCCCTATTACAGCGCTTAAGCTTGAGTCATACGTGAGATATTTTTCGCGATGAGAAAACACATCATTTCCTTTCTTGGAATTGCGTTGTCACATTGTCAACAGCGGAGCGCTCATTTTGTGACAATTTGTGTCTCTCAAAAAGGAAATGACGTTCGCGAAAAATATCTTACGTATGTCATTCAACTCTGAAAACGCTGTAATACCGCGTTCAAGCTAGCGTTGACAGCGGATATGTACAGATATGTACCAACAGATCCTCCAAACATGTTTAAACTCAGGGGAATTTAGACGCTGGTCTATGTAGTTCCTGGCAGATTACGAACTTGCTAGTCGAGAAGGTACGCGAGCAGCAGAACCACCTGCCAGGAACAGAGGACCATCCGAAGGAGTCAAGGATATTGATACACTTATGAGCAGCGCTGACGGTCGACCTGACCCCTTCCGCCCTATCGCTTTCTCTTCCCTCGTCGACCCCCTAGTCCATTCAACTTTCAAGAGAGCCCCGTTCGAGATGGTCGTCCTTGTTGCAGTTATTTCAGTGCTTGTTATCGGCGCTCAAGGTACTCCTTCCCTCCTGCCATAGACCATTCTTGCCCTTTTTGATGTGGGAAAACTTGTCCACACCTACTTAGCATCTCTGCTATCCGTGCACCCTCCAGCCCGCGTTCTGCTTGCGCGTCAGATTCCGGGCACAGTCCCCTCGGAATGCAATACAGCCTGTGCACCCTTCTCCGTCAGTATATTCCCTGCTTTGCGATTTTCTTCCCTTCCTTCAAATCACCCGACTGAATTTCAAACCTCGAGCCATGTGATTTGTTTCCTGTCAAAGCTAATTCGCTCAAAATGAATAGTCTTGCACGACAAACTCGGGGACCAACTGTGGATGCACACAAGTAGAGGGCGAGGCCTTGCAAGCTTGTCTGGATTGTGAGGTGGGAGTCGATCTGCCGATTCAGGCTTCGGCGCAGGGCGTTCTTGATGGTGAGTTATAATCTTGTGTTCAAGGTTTTGGTTTTGTGGGGAATCTCTGTCCTTTTTGCATGCCGTCGCGGCAACATCTTGCGGTACTGATCTCGTTTCATTATATATTCCTCTTGACTACAATTAAACTTAGGGCATTCTTTATGTTACTGTCTGTCATCAAAGTTCTAGATTTTGCCTTCCCATCCTCTTCACTTTTTACGTATAAATCGGAGTCACACTTGCTTGTTTCCGCCCCCTTTCACCTGTTCGCGTGGATTGGTGAAGGCTCACTGAAATTTCACTGCAATTCAGCCTATGTCGGGACCTGCCGCGATTTAGGGGTGAGCTTCAATCCTCCCCTGACGTTAATCCCATCGGCCCCCAGCAGAGCCTCGGCGGCGGCTCCTGCTACTATATCAGCAAAGGCGCCAACTTCCACAGGTGCTTCCACTCAACTGGCATCCAACACATTCGCTCCCTCTCCTTCGATCACGCAGACTGGTACTCCGCATGCAAAACCGCATGTGCTGTCCTCGACTGACGCGAGCGCCTGCGGTTCATCCGGACTTTCAATATCTAACCTGGGGATGAAGTATGTATTTCTCTGTATTTATTGGCAGCCCACTCATCACACGTAGTTATTATCCTGTCAACCACACCCTCGAGTTCGCTGTGATTGGACATGCCCAACAATCGGGACTTTCCCCAAAGTTAGCATGTCCTTTGGTGCTATTGCTCCGGTTCCTCATCTCATGCTTGTCTCTAGTATAAGCATCGTTGTATCGGCGTACGGTTATACGGCTCCGGCACAAATCGTCAATCTCTGCGCGATTACTTCATGCCCACTCTCGGGCAGCTTCTCTGGTAAGGCTCATATCGCTCTTGCCGATGGATTGATCTCGAGTATTCTTGGTTAAGTTCGGGGCTCGCAAACTCTGGACCAATCCTATACAAACGGATACCCTTCCGCCGCTTGGTCCATTCCCGACTTGGTACGTATTATCTCGCTTACGGGTATAAACATTCGTTAAGCAGACAAATTGAAGGATGCCACTGCAACCTTCAATTTTATCGACCAAACCAACTCCCAAGTGGCTTGTGTAAATGCACCGCTCTCTAATGGCATCACCATACAGACGCCGGCAGTCCCTATTGCTACAGGCGCCATCACCATTGTTCTGATTCTGTTAGGAGGCATCGGCTCATTCCTAGGAGCTCCACACACTCCGACCGCGACTCAGGCTCAGGTTCAAGCCCCGAGCAATGGGCATGGCCCCCCAGTGGGACGAATGGACCCAATAGCATTGTTCTTGCATTTCCAGGATATCTCATCCTCAGGTCTCCTTTCACTTAGATATCCACCGATCTATCGAGCCTTCACTGTGAACTTTGCATGGGCAAACTTCATTCTTCCGATACACGCGTTCAAAAAGGCTGCCCAGGGAATGCGGAAATGTAATTTGAACGAAGATCCTGCTGGAAGAAGCAGTACGCTCACTGCGACTGCAGTGCCCCCTGTGGGTTCTGGGCAGATAAGTGGTGAAACTACAGGAATAGATGGCTATGCACAAAGGCTTGGTATTAACCCGCAAGATATCTTTGCAATTGCGTATATGGTGTTTCTATGCGCCTGTGCGGTACTATTAGGCCTATTTCTCTTCATCGGATTGGCCATACAGATTGGGGCCCTCAAAGCAAAGGCACCAAGCAAGAAACAGATTTGGTTGGATAGGAGAGAGAAATGGCAAGGGATATCTTCAAATAATTCTCTGCGTATCGTACGTGCTTGTGCTCCTGCTTTGTCCTCTGAGCCCCGTTCATCTATCCCATTTGTAGATGACACTCGCGCTTAGCGCTCTCGCAACGTTGGCATTCTACCAGTGGACCCAAAGATGTACCTCCGGTGTTACCGCCTTCGCTTCCGCCACCGCACTAATCATTGTTGTACTCACTCTTGGCGGAGTGTGTTTCTTCATCCGGCGAATTGCTCAACGCCCCGATGGCTTAACGGTGCTATTCAATCAAGATAGTATATACGGCCGTCGATGGGGAACATTGTACAACATGCTGCATGAAGGGAGCCTTTACTTCGTTGCTCCGCTCTTGATCGTTGTGCTCGTTCGGAGTGCGATCACCGGGTTCGGGCAGCATCATGGGCTGGTGCAGTTGTGCGCTCTGATTGTGCTGGATCTCATTGTTTGCGTCAGTGAGTAGTTCTTCACAGTTCAAATGGGGTTCCCATTACTAAATCGTCTTTGTCAGGTTTGATCAAATGGCAGCCATACTATAGTCGTGGCTACAATCGCGTTAATTATATGCTCAACTTCACAAAGGCTTTCTCTCATATCCTCATGATAGTCTTCACGGACAGTTTCCACATCAGCGTCGGTGTTATTTTTGAACACAAGCTTTTGGGCCTGCCGGCTGACTTTATTTTCCTAGCAACCTACAACGACAGTGTTAGGGATTGTGATTTTATTCCTTAATTCATTAGTTGGGCTTATTCTGGCAGGATTGACGGTCCTGAAATTAGGTACATGGTTTCTTTGCTCATCACCTGATCCCCTTAATGTTGACATGCTGCACTCAGGCTGGGGGACATTGTGGTACAAGAAACGAAGCTTTTGAAATACAGCTGTGCAACAACAAATGTTGAGAGGCAAGATGGTAATGGAATTTAGGATAGCAGGGAAGCATTGCCTGTTGGAGGGGTACCCTCCATATTTTATGCCGTGAGCCTCATTACCTGTCCCCATTCTTCTCACTATTCCATTCTTGGCATTTTGGCATGTTCCATCAGACTCTTAACTACTTCATACTTAGATGTCTCTTCCCTATTCCTTCTTTCCTTAGTCATTGTCTCCACACAATCTGAGGTATGCCTTTTACCACCTTTCAGACACTTTATACCTTACTGGCTTAGACTGGATCTCTTTTCGTTTGTCTAGGTATATTATATTAATAGTCGTTGTCTCCACACAATCTGAGATATCTTCTCATTTGTCTAGGTTATCAGGTCCAATATTGCCCATGCCAAGATTTGACCTTATGAAACAACAATTGATGACCTGTAAAATATTTCAAAGCACACATGGTACAAGTAGTTTGGACCCCCCTGACGAACTGAACTTTCTGACAAGATGTCTTTGAGAGGTCTGGTACTGCCAGTGGCTCAGGAGGTGCAGTAGCAATACTAGCAGAGACCCAAGATGCTGGACCATTGGCTTTAGTTCAGGCTATCCAACTCAGTCACGGTAGCCGTAGGTAGCATTCCAAGTCTGATGGGTCTTCCAACTGACCAGCTCGATCTATCACGGTAAATGCCGATTGGTCATGTGGCGCTTGCCAGTGACCATCACATTGCCTGTGTATCAATATCGATACCTTTCTATCGACACAAGGTTCTTTTTTAGTCCCTCTTATCAGTATGGGTGATTTTCACCTTCTGCTCCTGATTTGATCAACTTGTTTGGTTCTGAGAGTCAAAGACCTACTGGCTGTATCCGCTAGATCCAAAGGTGTGGCAGCATATATGCTTTAATTGGCACATGATATAGACATACCTTAATAAAGGCATGGACTCAGACCTGCTGTGCAATGCAACGGGCCTCTAGCACAAGTCACAAGCACTCCACGTTACTGTGACACTCGTGAGGAATGATATCACGTGAGTGCATGGATTGCAAGGATATGCACTGTTACTTATGCTTTTGTTACAGTCCAAACTTTTTGAGGGTCAGTCCCAGTGACAAGAACACTGCTCTGAGTCATAGAGTGAGGGCCGACCGGTACCGTGAGAATGATTCAATTCCATTATTAAAAATTCGTCAATTGACAATCAGATCAATGTATACTTGTATCCTCTCATTGCCTGAATCTTTGATACAGTAGCTCTCCCAGGTCAACCCCTCCTTCTCTTCTCTAATTGATGTCTTCAGCTCTGGCATCATCCTCGCGTCGGTCCCGTTCCGAGTTTGATGGATTTCATTGAGTATGGGAGAGAACAAGTCATTTCCCACCACCCACCACCGCCCTTCCTCGCTGTCATCACTGGCTGATCGCGAGACAATGGTTCGAAGATCCCTACATACTGAACAAATGCTCAATTCCCATTGTAGCCGTCCCCTGGTTCACAGTATATCCCGCATGCCAGGTGGTTTAACTTCGATGGGATGCAGATCATTTAAATCCAACACTGTTGTCAAGACAATCAAGTCCACAGTGCAGACCAACGAAATATTCTCGGGCAGGATCTCAGCTACTTCTGTCGTTCTGTATGATATTCAGCAACAAAAACCCATTTTTACTCAGCGTGCTGGTAGGACCCCTGGGCCATCAGTCAGTGGCTACACCAAGTCTTGTCAGCCTTCAATCCTACCACCACCAGCCATGTCAGAAAGTACACATCCTCAGCATTGTGAGCCTGAGCAGCCAAAACAGACCCTTTCCTCGCTGTTTTGTGACAACTTGAACATCTTGGCATCGAAATGTTATTTATTCCACCCTTACCCCCTTCCCCAAATCTTCTCCAACAGCACAAGAATGAGCTATTCGAAGGCATACGAGCTTTCTGGGACTTCGTTGAATGAGCTGATCAGAAAGGACGCAGTGAAGATGAGACTGTGCAGTGGTGGGGTGGCGGCTCTGGGGTGTGGTGTGGGATGTCATGGTGTGCAAGTACGAGCTTTGTGGCATTTCCTTGAACAGACGGTTTGACTGTTGATGGCTTCCAGTTGTGATCATCGTGGTGCATGCAGATTACACTGCGCAATCTGAGAGAAGTGACATGTTCAGTATATTGGTATTGTGTCTTAGGCTCAATGGTCTCGCACGGTTAAGAGCTGGTATCTCTTCAAATATTCAGCCATCACCAAGACCGTCGGCAGTGCTGACTGGCTTCTTCTATTCACGTCATCGAAGAAATTGGTACTCATCGCAACAAAAGTAATAGTGGGTGGAGATGCAGTTACAGGGTCATTTACATTTGCTTGGGATCATCTTTGTCATGATATGGATGGGGTGTTGGAGGTGGGCAAGTACAGGGTGGGGATGCGAGGGCTTTGGGGTTGGGTTCACGTGAATCAATTATATCAAATAGACCATGACCAGCCATGACCCTGGCCGGCAACTGTACAATGATTGCTTGTTATGCCTTGGGTTTGGTACTCAGTTCACGTTCGTAAGGCCAAGGGCTGTTCTGTTCAGGAAAATAGCGCACCATGGTAATCTACATTCTGCATTCCTATTGTACTATTATATTTATCCATCTCACAAATATATTTGAATCCCATGGTGTGCAGTGAAGCCTAAGCATGTGTGCGGGAGGGTCGGTCATTACATGACACAAACTTGCAGTGATGTTTAGTTTTTACTCAGCAATATCAGCAAATTTGCAAAGTTCCAAGTCCGAAATGTATATTTAGGTCTCGGTCTTTAGGTGAGGCGAGCCCACCAAAACTTTTCATCTTCAATCTATCGTTGCCTGGCAAATGCCATGATTCGGCTTTTTCCGGTCATTGTTGTCACGTTACATGAGGTTCATTTACCTTTGGTGAACATTCACGACGACACTAAGACGAAGATCCAGTGTCGTTTTCATTTCATGTCACTTTACCAGACAATGAGACTGCTCCGGGGGCAAGGATCACCATCTCGGAATCGATATTTTTCACATCCGACACAAGCATTCATGCAGGTTGTTGTGCACTGTTCTCCTTAGTCTGGACAGGCTGAGGTTATTGTCTGTCTTCCTGCTACCAGTACTCTCTCTGGTGAGTCAGTTCCGAGTCCTAAATGTATATTTAGGTCTCGGTCTTTAGGTGAGGTGAGCTTACCAAAAATTTTCGTCTTCAATCTATCGTTGCCCGGCAAATGCCGTGATTCGGCTTTTCTCAGTAATTGTTGTCATGTT
>Ga0210383_10005316_pt1 | contig 11320 bp, 14 predicted proteins | sample IncBWC14OmetaG_FD_160072 | JGI IMG/M metagenome (GOLD analysis project Ga0210383, IMG submission 160072) | Forest soil microbial communities from Barre Woods Harvard Forest LTER site, Petersham, Massachusetts, United States - Inc-BW-C-14-O ...
TGTCGGCCAGCCAGGCCTGCGGATCGACGTCGTTCATCCGGGCAGTGACGATCAGGCTATACATTGCGGCAGCACGCTGACCGCCGCGATCGGAACCGCAGAACAACCATGATTTGCGCCCGAGAGCAATCACTCGGTCATTCTGCCCATATCGGGCACGAGGTTGAGGTTCATTACCGCTGGCACGCACTTTATGGGCGCCGTATCCGCCGCCAGTATACCGAGAGGCGCGCTGGCGGCGAAGTCGTTCACGTCGAGGTCGCGCCCGGCGTCGTTGTCGTGGTGGCGGCATGGATGCTCGATCCCGCCACCTGCGGCGGAATGGAATTGGGTGCGCCGCGGGTCACGCTGTCGGCGCTGGCTGAACTGCATCAGCTGCTGATCGAGTACGGTTTCAGACGAAGCTCTTCGGACGGTCCGACGATCGTCCAGGAGGAGCGACATGAAAACCCCGCCGCCATCGGCGCTTCTATCAGCAGCCCCGCGCCAGCTCGCCATCCCATTCGAATCGGTAAGGCTGCGCGGGATGACCGCGGCGGAGCGCCGGATTTCGCTCACCAGGCTGGCCAGCCTGTTGTTGCAGGCCGCCGGCATCGCCGCCGGGGAGCGTGACGATGACGAGCGCTGATTTGCTGCCGGCCGCGGTGCTGCAGCGCAAGGCGGTCGTTTACATTCGCCAGTCGACCCAGCAACAGGTCCAGACCAATCGCGAAAGCCGGCGGCGGCAATACGAGCTGGTCGATGTCGCCCGGCAGCGCGGGTTCCGTGACGTTGAAGTGATCGACGATGATCTCGGCCGTTCCGCCAGCGGTACGGCGGCCCGACCGGGGTTCGAACGGCTCGTCGCGTGGCTGTGCGCCGGCGAGGTCGGCGCCGTGCTGTGCTTTGACGCGTCCCGACTCGCCCGCAACGGTCGCGATTGGCATCACCTGCTCGAGCTCTGCGGGCTGGTTGAGGCCCGGGTCATTGATCTGGATGGGGTCTACGACCCCTGCCGGCCGAACGACCGGCTGCTGCTCGGCATGAAGGGCAGCATCAGCGAGTTCGAACTCGGTGTGCTGAAGGCCCGCATGCTCGATGCCGCCCGCGCCAAAGCCCGGCGCGGCGAGCTGCGGATCAGCGTGCCGATCGGCTACATCTGGCATCGCGAGATCGGTCTCGGCTTTGATCCCGACCGGCGAATCCAGGAAGTAGTCGGACTGATCTTCGCTCGCTTTCGCGAGCTCGGCAGCGCGCGCCAGGTCCTGCTATCGATGCTTGCGGAGGGGGTTCACTTTCCGCGGCCGTCCGACGGCAAGAAGCTGATCAGCTTCGAGTGGACGCCGATCCGCTATCGCAACGTGATCTCGGTCCTCAAGAACCCGTTCTATGCGGGCGCCTACGCCTACGGCAAAGGCGAGAAGCGCACCGCGATCGTCGACGGGCGGGCCCGGACGAGCTACGGCCACCGCAAGCCGCTGGAGGAATGGGAGGTTCTGCTGAAGGACCACCACGACGGCTATATCGACTGGGCGGAGTTCGACCGCAACCAGACGCAGCTGGCTCTCAACAATTATGCCAAGGTGGGAGGCGCGAAGTCGGGACGCGGCGGGCGCGCGCTGCTGGCCGGGATGTTATCCTGCGGCCGGTGCGGTCGCCGCTTGATGGTGAGCTACTCGGGTCGTCCGCCGGGACAGCCGGTCTATCGGTGCGATCGCCCGAACCTGATGCTTGGGCTACCCCGTTGCTTCACCTTTGGCGGCCTGCGCGTCGACGCCGCGTTGGCCCGAGAGCTTCTGCGCGCCGTCGAGCCGATGGCGATCGAGGCGGCGGCGGAGGCTGAGCGGAGGTACATGGAAACCCGAGGTGAACAACAGCACGTCCTCGAACTGGAACTGCAGCAGGCGCGGTACGACGCCGCGCTCGCGGAGCGGCGCTACGCCGCCTGCGATCCCGACAATCGTTTGATTGCCGCTCAGCTTGAGAAGAGCTGGGAGACGGCGTTACGCCGCGTCGAGGTCTGCCAGGCGCGGTTGGAGGCGGCGCGGTCGCCGGATCCCGTCGTCGTCCCGCCCGACTTCACCGGCCTGGCGGACGATCTCGATGCTACCTGGAACGCGCCAGGGGTGACCATGCGCACACGCCAGCGGCTGCTGCGTGCCCTGGTCACCGATATCATTGCAGATGTCGATGACGCGACGCGCGAGGTCGTGCTGACGATCCGTTGGCGCGGCGGTCAGCACTCACAGTTGCGCATCCGCAAGCCGAAGTCCGGCGAGCACGGGTGCCGCACGCCCGACGAGGCGCTCGCGGTGATGCGCAGCATGGCGACCCGCTGGTCGGACGCGGATATCGCCGCAACGCTGAACCGAATGGGGATGCCGACGGGTCAAAGAAAGACCTGGACCGCACACCGTGTCAGCTCGGTGCGCCGGGTGAACGGCATTCATGCTTACCGTTCCTCCGAGAAGAACGGCGAGTGGGTCACCATGTCCGAGGCCGCTACGGCGCTCGGCGTCACGCATCACCGCATTCGCCGGCTGGTCAAGGATGGCATCTTGCCCGCCGAGCAGGTCGTACCGGGCGCGCCGTACCAAATCCGAGCCGACGATTTGCAGGACCAACGGGTGACGACCGCGATTGGGCGAACAGGTAGCCCGTGTCGCGTCACGTCCGAAAACCAACTTCCAATGTTTCCAGAGGCTTGAACAAGAGGGGTATAATGAACGTCGCATCGCAATGCCGCGCAGTGCCCGCTCAGCGACATTATTGTCGATGGCGAGCCGGCCATCGCCGGCATAGCGGGTCAGCGCCTGCCAGCGGCTCAGCGCGTACTGGATCGCCTTGGCGAGCGCGTTCTTCGACGACAGCCGGCGGCGCTGCGCTGTCAGCCAGTCGCGCAAGGCATCGAGGATCGCCACGGCCCGGTTCTGCCGCGCCGCCAGCCGGGTTTCGTCCGGCTGGCCGGTGATCTCGGCTTCGATCCGATAGAGCTCTCCGATCCGTTTCAGTGCCTCTTCGGCGATCGGCGACTTGGTCGATTCGAACACCTCGTAAAACTTGCGCCGCGCATGGGCCCAACACGCGGCGTGGATCAGCGGCGGCCCTCGGCCGACCTGGTCTTTGGCGGATGCTGGTCGCGTCAGGGCTTCGTAGCCGCTAAAGGCGTCGGCCTGGATCGCGCCGCGAAAGAGGGCCAGATGATCGCGCGGCCGTTCGCCCGGCGGTCAGGGCTGAAACGATAATATGCTGCCGGTGCCCGCTCGCCTTGCCAGGGCCGCTCGTCAACGACATAGGTCCACAGCCGTCCGGTCCGGGTCTTGCCGTTGCCCGGCGCCAGCACGGCGACGGGCGTGTCGTCGGTGTGGATGATCGGCGCCGCCACGACATGCGCGCAGATCAGCTCGGCCAGCGGCATCACCCACCAGGCGGCATGGCCGACCCAGTCGGCCAAGGTGGCGCGCTCGATCGCGATCCCTTCGCGGGCGAGGATCGCCGATTGGCGGTAAAGCGGCAGCCCGTCGAGATACTTGCTGACCACGACATTGGCGACCAAGCCCGGACCTGGCCGGCCCTTCTCGATCGGCAGATCGGGCATCGGCGCCTGCATGATGCGCTCGCAGCAGCGGCAGCTGAGCTTGGGCCGAATATGGCGGATTACCTTGAGCCGGGCCGGGATCTTCTCCAAGACCTCGGTGACGTCCGCGCCGAGCTGGCTAAAACGGGTGCCGCCGCAGCCCGGGCAGACCGAACCCGGATGATGCACGACCTCCTCGCGCGGCAGATGATCGGGCAACGGCCGCCGCACCGGCTGGCGCCGCTCGCGGCGCGGCTGATCGAGCGCGCGCTTAGCCGTCAGTGCCGTGCGCGCCGCCTCGCTTTCCTCCAAATCCTCCAGCATCAGCTCGAGTTGTTGGATCTGGGTGTCGAGCTTCTCCGACGAGCGCCCGAATTGCATGCGCCGCAGCTGGGCAAGCTGGGCCTTATACTGCTCGATCCGCAACCGGGCGCCGGTCAGCTCGGCCCGCGCTTGCGCCAATTCCGCCTCGCGTTCGGCCAGCAGGACGCGCAGCTCGGCGATCTCTTGAACGGGGTCAGCAGCGTCCGGCATCAACCATCAGTTTACTCCCGCTTGCATTGAGCAGTATCGACATCCTACCCGCCTGAGTCACTATGTCGCGCTGTTCAACCAGCTACTTCCGGGGTCCAGCTGCGGCGTGGCGCATGCCAATCGATGCCCTCCAGCAGCATCGACAATTGTGCTGCCGTCAGCACCACCGATCCGTCCTTCGCCTGCGGCCACAAAAACCGGCCGCGCTCCAGCCGCTTGGCAAACAGGCACAAACCTTGCCCGTCCCACCACAGCACCTTGATCAGATCGCCGCGGCGACCACGGAACACGAACAGCGCGCCGCCATGCGGGTCGAGGCGCAAGGTGGTCTGAACCCGCGCCGCCAGCCCGTCAAAGCCTTTCCTCATGTCGGTGACGCCGCACGCCAGATAGACGCGGACATTGCCCGGAATGCCGATCACGATAGCGCCGACAAGACCCGGCGCAACCCCACCTCGTCGACCGCGCCGGTCAGGCGCAGCTTCACCCCCGAGGGCAGCTCCACCTCGATGATCCCGTCCGTCGGCCGATCGGGTTCGGGCAGTGTCGGCGCCGGATCAACCGACGCAGCGGCCAGTGGAAGCTCCTCGACCGGCGGGGCCAATCTCACCGGCGCAAACCCGGTCAGCTCGCCGGTACGAAACTGCCGGCGCCAGGTGTAAAGCTGGCCGCTGCTGATCCCGTGCAGCCGGCACACCAGCGAGGGCGAGGATCCTGGCGCCACGCTCTGCGCCAATATCCGAAGCTTCTCTTCGAGGCTCCAGCGTCGCCGCCGCTCCGGACCGGTGAGAATCTCGCCGCGGACCTCGCGAGCCCTCGTATGAGCGCTCCCGAGGTCCTCATGATCAACCAAAGCCGCGTCTTCCATTGCACCGCCGCCCCCAAAACGGCGGCAGCATCCAGCTCAATACGCCGAGCGCAAGACGACCCTCAGCTGACGCTTACCCAGGGCGGCATGGCGGCGCTGCCGCTCATAGCCGGCGATATGCTGGGCCGTCGTCCGTCCGGCTTCACGGGCAATCTGTGAGAGGCGGGCCTGATGCACGCGATGCCCTCGCCCGGCATCGATGCCGATCGCCCGGACATGGTTCAGGCGCTCGATCAAGCCGAGCATCGCGGCGGGCTTCGTCGCTTGCGGCATCTGGCGCAGCCAGACCAGCCAGCTCTGCCCGCTTTCGGCCCGGCGCTGCGTCAACGCATCCAGTTGGCGGCGCTGCTCGTGGTACAAGCCGATGGTCAGTCGCCGTTCAATCTCCCGCCGCGCCCGAAAGCGCAGATCACTGCAGAGGCTTTCAAGGCGCCGCGGCGCCGGAACGACGATCCGCCGGCGGCGGCACTCCTCCATGACCAACTCGGCCAGACGGAATAAGCGATCATTTTCGATGGCATGAGGATGGAGGGTTTCGGCAAGTTCGGCCGCAGCATGTTTTCCGAAGGGGCGGAGCCGCAGTCGGTCTTGCAATTCAGCGGCATGCCGGCGACGGTTCTGCTCGGAGGCGAGATAGCCGTCGAAGGCCTCCGGATGTGCATCGATCTGTTCGGCGACAAATACGGCCAGCGGTGCCGGCGGCCGCTCATTGGTTCGCAGAGGCCGCCCCGGATGACGCAGGTAGCACAGCATCAGCGCATAACCGAGGCGGCTGTGATCGCCGCGGCAGCGCCGGATCATCGCGAGATCCGTCCCCGTCAGCATGTAATGGCGGACCAGCTCATGCGGCTCCGTGGGCGGATCGTACAGCGCGGCGATCTGGGTCTCGGTCAATTGCTGTCGGTGCATCGCTCATGCTCCCCTGAGGCTTGGCGCCGGCAGACCAGCCGATCCGGGCGAGTGAGTCGATGAGCGTGCTGCGCTTGATCCCGAAGGTGCGGCAGACCGCGGCTTTTGTCGCTCCGCCGTCGAGCGCCGCGACGACGGCCGCCATCTTTTCGGCGTCGATCGCGACCGGGCGGCCACCCCGCCGGCCGCGGCGCCGGGCCGCTACGAGGCCGGCCCTCACCCGCTCTTGGATCAGCGAGCGCTCGAATTGCGCCAAGGCCCCGAAGACATGGAACAGGAATTCGCCCTGCGGGGTGGTGGTGTCCATCTGCTCGGTCAGCGAGCGGAATGCGATGCCGCGGTCCTTCAGCTCGTTGACCGTCGCGAGCAGATGAGACAGCGATCGCCCGAGGCGATCCAGCTTCCAAACCACAAAGCAATCGCCTGGCTTGAGGAAGGCCAGTGCCTTTGCAAGGCCGGCACGATCGTCACGGCTGCCGCTGGCGCGATCTTCGAACAGATGCCGCTCATCGACCCCCGCCCCCAGCAGGGCATCGCGCTGCCGATCCATCACCTGGCGATCGCCGTCAGTCGAGACACGCATGTATCCGACCATCATGTGCGGAAATCCCCGGTTGAAGAGTTTCCGTACATTACATCATTCCGACAGAGTTTGTCGTGCAGGTTTTGAGGCCGAAATCGGGCTTGAACCCGCTCCTCGGCCGCCTGCCGGAAATCACCTGTTTTCCGACATCACATTGAAAGCGTTACCGGATTTCCTTATGCGTATCAGGAGGGCATTTCGTTATTTCGGGCCACATCTCCCGCGCATCCGCACCTGGGTGAGGTACGGCATGACGATCCCCCAGGTGGCCGAAATTTATGGCGTTGAGGTCGACGCGATCGTGCGGATCCTTCGCAGAGCGTGACGACGGCTCTGGCCGTTTGCCGCTACTTTCCAGGTCCGGTGACCGGCCTCGCCTCTGCGTGATAACCGTGAGGGTTTCTGCGAGGTTCCTCGGGGGACAATGGACAATGGCAGAATCGCGAATGAGTACAGGCGCGCGAGCGGCAGCAAAGTCGTAATTGTGACCACGAACGGGATGGACCGCTAAGGAGGTAGGGTAAGCGCCCATGCCGCTCGGCCGAGGGGTTTCCGTCGCCGTGGACTTACTTTGCCGAAGGCGTCGCTCGATGCCGAGAAGGGGTCAGACCGTCAAGGCTTCCGCATTGCGGATTTCTTTGCTGGTAGGGAAGGATTCAGGGATTCAGGGCATCTTTGAGGGCCTTGCCAAGGTGGAACCGCACGGCCTTGCTGGCGGCAATCGCGATGGTCTCGCCGGTTCGCGGATTCCGTCCCTGGCGGGCGGGACGCGCCGCCACATCGAAAACGCCGAAGCCGGCAAGACGGACCGCCTCACCGGCGGAGAGGGCATCGAGAATGGTATCCACCACGGCCTTGACCGCCTGGTCCGCCGCCGTCTGGTCTAATATATTAGGTCGTGTTCGCTGGATCGCCCGGCTGCCGTACTACGATTTTGTCGCGCGTTTCAAACATGGGGAGTTTTCCTAGACCGATGCCTACACCTATGCCGCGGCGCGCGGCTACCAGCGCGGTTGGGTTTGGCATCGACTGCAGGAGCGCGCCCGCGCCCTGGACAGGGGCGGCTAATTCTAATTGTCCGACTTATGCTACAAATCCGCTTATGCTACAAATGAGTTACGATGCAGCAGCTAGGTGACGGGTGAATTAGGTATTTAGGTTAATTTCGGAAAGCACGCTCAGAAGACTACAGAAAATCGCCTTGGCGCTGCAATAGAAGTATTTTATCTTTATGAACTACAAAATTATTCGAATTGCTTTTTATATGATTGCTATGGAAAACGTGGATTTCGCCAAACCTGTGTACCATCTAAGATGGTCAACTTGATCAAGGATGTCGCAGGAGCACAGATCATTCTCGCTGGCTTCTCGTGTTCGAGGAGCCATCCACCGCTCGAGAATGTTTCCATTACCTCCCCGTCGAGCTTTCGGGAATGAGTTCCTATGACCACGTACCGAACGCGCTCCGAGAGAACATCGAGGGATGCAGCACACAGTTCTCCCTCCGTACCCTGTATATCAACATGAACGAAGTCCCACATTGGCCGGGACCTGAGGAGCCGACTTGCTGATGCGACCTCAACCTCAAAGGTGTCCGTCGCTAACCCACCCAGGTAAGCCTGATCTTCGGGGTTCGCGTCTCGAAGCGGGCGAAGGCCACCCCTGTTCCGGGGATCGGAAACACGCGGCCAACGAGCTGACCCGTCGTGGATGCCCACGGCCGCCTGGATCAAAGTGACATCATGGCTTATCAAATTATTGTCTTCGACGTTTTGCTGCAACAAAGCAAAGCGTCCCGAATCCCCCTCAACCGCGCACAAATGCAGGTCATTTATACCTCGTAGGCGCGCTGCGGCAGCGCTAGCTGCGATCCAAGGTCCATGCCCGGCACCAAACTCGATCGCCGAGAACGACCCTGTCGCTGCCCGAACCGCTTTGAGCATACCCAGCCATTCGACGGCCTCAGCGTGATAATCGCAGGGGATCGGCAGTGGCAGCACAAGCCCGTCATAAACCTCACACCCGTCCCAAAGCGATGAGATACGAGCTACGCTACCCACAAACTCCGTGAGAAATCCAATCCTAGGCTGAGGCTTTGCCCTAAATTCGTTGAAAATGGCCAAGTCTTCGGGTTTATATCCAGCATAGAGACGATAGTCGGTTGACGCTATCCGCTCCCAACCAGTGGCCCTCTGCTTCGTTAAGAATTCAGTGCTAGCTACAAAGTTTAGTCCAAGCTCATATAATGTTTTTTTCTTGCTTTCGAGGGAGGAGGTGCGAAGTGCGAGGCCCTCAGGGTCTGCATCTCTACCCAGCAGGGCGTTATATAGAATCCGAACTGCGACGCTATTTGGTATTTCGTCGTCTATTGATTTGACTGCTCCCATTATTGTTCCTCTTTAATCCGGGTGGGATTCACGAATGCCGCTATGCTGCACCCGACGGCGAGTGAGGATTGTTCCCCTGCAACCATAAGCGACACATCATGAGTGGAACCCCCGAGCCTCCGCTTCCCCTTTGGTTTTATATAAGCACAGGGTCGCTGTCCACTGACAGGCAAAGGGTCAGGCGTTGCTCGATCTTCCGCCGCGCCCCAACGCGGAGATCAATAGAGAGCCATTCAAGCCGCCGCGGTACAAAGACGGCCGCGATTAGGACGGGCATCGAACGCGGCCTCGAACGAAAAATCAGCCTGAGCCCATACCTTCTCGATTGAGAGGCAATAACGCTGGGCTCGTGGCGCAGAACGAACGGAAAAGAGCTCACGATTAGCGCATGTTATATCAGGGTGAACCCCATGGTCAGAGGGTGAAAAGAATGCCCGTATCTGCCGATGACGTTCGCAACGCCTATCGCTTCATCCTCGGTCGCGAGCCAGAAAACGCCGAGGTTGTGGCCGCTCATCAACGGCGCGCCGCCGACCTTGCGGATTTGCGGCGCGGCTTTATAGGATCGGCGGAATTTCGGCAAGATGTGCAGGGTGTGCCATTGACGGCCCCGCCTCCAGAAGTCGAGACGGTCGCTGACCCGGAGGCGCTGAACGCCATCATCGCCAAGACCGGAGAAGCCTGGGCAGCCCTGGGCATGGTAGCGCCGCATCACTCCGTCCTGTCCGCCGAGCAATACAGACCTGGACGCCTTGCCGAGAACGAGTCGGCATTTTGGGAGAGCGGACGCGGCGATCTCGATTTGGTAATATCGGTTCTCCGGCGCATCGACCGCTCGCCCTACGACTTCCGCCGTTGCGTCGAATACGGTTGTGGTGTTGGGAGGGTGACGGCCCAGCTCGCGACGGTATTTCGGGAAGTCGTCGCCTTGGACATCTCGGCCCCGCATCTCGAAATTGCACGCGAGCACGTCGATCGGGTGAATGTCCGGTTCCGGCAAGTGACTCCGACCGATCTCTTCTCGGTAGAGGGATACGATTTGTGGTTCTCGCGCCTCGTCCTTCAGCACAACCCACCCCCGGTGACATTGGCGATCCTTGACCGGGCGTTCGCCGGCCTCATGCCTCACGGCGTGGCGATCGTTCATGTCCCTACCTATTGTCCCGGGTACTCGTTCAATGTCGTCGATTACCTGAGCGGCAAAGCCTTTGTGCATATGCACGCAACCCCGCAAAAGCCGATATTCGATCTCGCATGGAAGCGAGGCTGCTGCCTGCGCGATGTCCGCGAGGAAGGTATTCCGGGGTGGGTGACGAATATTTTTGCTTTTGAGAAAGTGGGGTGACGGCGGCCCGCTCTGCCACACGCAGCACATGGTCGCGTAGCGTGGTGCCATTGGCACCGGCGGCGATCGGCAAGATGTCGGCGAGCAGCCCGGCCGCGGCGGCGTAGGGCACGAGCGATGCCCAGCGGGTCTCCAGGTAAAGCCGCTCCGGGGCGACATAGTCGGGGATCAGGTTGCGCAGCAGCGACACGGTCGCTGGACCGTCAGCGCCTTGGCACGGGCAACGGCGTAGTCGCGGGCTGGCGACCCGCACATCGCCATAAAGGGTGAGGAAGACGACGGGATAACTGCCCTTGCTTTGTCGGCGGGCGCCACACGCCTCGCAACAGCGATGCCGCTCCGCCCATGACGCGACCTGAGCGTCGACGACCCGCTGCTGTACGGCGGCCATCAATGCCTTGCCCTCGGCGATCGACAGACCAAGATCCTCCGGCCGCTCCGTCAGCTATCGCCGAATCTTGGTGATGGCCTGAGCGGATCAGGCGGCGGCGGTTTGGGATTGCGAGGAGGCGGGGTTGGCGGCGACCTCGATCCCGTCGGTGAACCTGACACTCCGTCTGCTTCTCGAATACCGCTACTTGCGCGGCGACGGCATTGCCGTCTTCGGCGGTGAGCTGAAGAAGGACCTTCACGCGCATGGCGAATCTCCGCGGCTGATCATCGGCAAGCGAGCTTTCCAGAAGCGCCGGAGTGGAAAGCTAAGGCCGGTTCGGCATCCCAGATCCCCTCAACTCTGGCTTATATGAGGTGCCAGCCGCTTCTGGTTTGCACCCCGAATATGCTAAAGCAAACTGGATTATGGTCTCCATTACGCGTGCCGCGACTGCCATCGCCGCCATCCTCGTCCGCGAGGGGGTCGACTACGCCCAAAGCAAGGAAGTGTTCAAAGCCGGCCGGCAGCGCGCCGGCCTGCATGCTCCGGCCGAACGGCGCGGCGGCGTCGACCGGCTGACCGTCGAGGAGGAATTGCGCTTCCTCGATCAGGCCTACGCCAAAAATGGGCGCACCGGCGTGATGCTGCAGACCCTGCTGGAGACCGGCGCTCGTGCCTCCGAACTGGTGCAGCTCAGGGTAGAGGATGTCAGTCTCGCCGGGCGCGTGGTCGCGATCCGCCACGGCAAGGGCGGCAAGCGTCGAG
>Ga0210383_10005317_pt1 | contig 11319 bp, 14 predicted proteins | sample IncBWC14OmetaG_FD_160072 | JGI IMG/M metagenome (GOLD analysis project Ga0210383, IMG submission 160072) | Forest soil microbial communities from Barre Woods Harvard Forest LTER site, Petersham, Massachusetts, United States - Inc-BW-C-14-O ...
CGACTGGTACTGGGCCTTTCCAAAACGATTCCAAGTCATTGTATTGTAAACCAGATCATTAGAATAGCAGGTACCTCTTTCTTTTTAGATTGTGACTGTGAATCGTCCAACTTCGCAGGACCCACTTCGAGTGGAGTCATAGCTTCCTCATCAACCTTCTTTGTTTCCTCAGTTGCGCCAACTTCCGCTGCAAGGTATGATTCAAAATAAAAACATGATTAATATTGCACTCTGCATAACAGTCTATCTGACTTACTTTTGATTTTGACCCTTTTCTGAGTTGACCCATCTTTACTCTTTTTGCCCTTCTTGGCCTGTACTTCTCTCCATCTCACCTCCTTCACCTGGTCTAATGTCTCACTCCAGACTCTTATACACGCAACACTAGTGTCGCGGTTAAATTCCTGGACGGGATTTAGGAAAGCTTCATTCGACGAGGGTAGCAGAATGTGAGAACTGTTCTCAGTGTGCAATTTGAAGCCTTCTGGAATCGTAATGGTGCTATCAGTAGTCATATTCACCGACCAAAGATGGGAGTGAAATCGTTGGGTTAGCTTCAGGGGTAGACGACCCCGACAAAAGTAAGCCAGGTGGATCAACGTTGTGAAATAGAGTGTCAAACTTGGTGTCGAAGAAAAGTTTGAGAAAAGTCAGAATTATTTCGCTAGAATTTGAAAATCAAACTTGAAATCGAAAAAAAAATTCCATATTCATCCATAACCAGTCCCGATCTGACCATGACAAAAATATCTATGATACATTTAGAGTCCAATATAATCTCTGAAATAATATTGAAGTTTCAAAGGCAGCAGATGTGTGAAGTCTACAGTCATAAAGGTATCAGTCCAGTACGCGTCAAAATTGTCCGGGTCACAGTCCATGAATGATCAGTATTCAAACTCTTCCGAGACGATATCGATATAACCACGCCTATCCCCCCTTCGAATGCGTGCCGGATCAATTTGAGCAGCAATAGATTTTCGAATCATCGCATTGAGTGATGTTGGTCCGCAACCTGCAGTCTGTGATGAGCAAACTAGGAAGTTTTCAATAAGGAAAACCAACATACAAGCAACGACAACAGATCCCCTGGCTCGTTGTACCTCATCTTGCAAGATTCGGTGTATCTTGGGCTTGCCCGGTCGTGCCTGTTCTGAAACAACAGCGACATCACGCATCTCCTGCTCCTTCACTTCAAGTCGCAGTTGATCACCATGCATCGAGGCATCCTCGAGGGTATCCCAGTTGTGAGATAGAACCGACGCCGGTCGGGATATGTCACCACCATTACTCTCATGTCTCGAGTAGACACTGGGTATTGTTAGACTAAGTGACGATCCATGTGAAGCGGTGGGAAGTGTAGGCTGTGGGGAGGGAGAACGGGAAGGAGGACTCAAAGGCGCGTGTGAAGGAGATATCGGAAACGACGACGATAAGGGGGTGTTCGGAAAACGGTGAGGCGATTCCGAATCGATGGATACTGGGTTCCCCAAGTCATGCTCGAAGCCGGATGACGATCGGTGGTGCCGGTGTGACTTTGCTGGGGGGGATGCCGCAGCTAGAAGACCTTCCGTTGACTGTACAGATTCCGCACGACTATGCCGTTTGTAATGATGCCGACGACCGTTAGCAACTTGCTCGCGGTCTTCCTTCGCAGCTCTCCTGTTCCCAAGCACCTTCCTAGATTTCGCCCGGCGAGCCTTCCCAATGGTCATGACCCGACGGTTAAGAGCGGCCTCCCCCGGAAGCGCCACTTCGTCATCACCATCAAAGTTGGTCAAGTCCAGCGTGTAATTTTCTCGAACATCCACCGGCACGTTCCCGATATCGCCTGCTTCCTCATCGCCGTATTCACTAGTGAAGGGATTCAGGTCAACGCAGCTGTCCGCCGAACTATCACTGTCCGCGGAAGACGTGGAATCAGAGCGTTCTCGCTTCTTACGCGTACGCTTTGGAGTGGGAGGAACTAGGTGGACGGCCTGGTCTGGCGAATATGATAACGGCGAAGATGGTAATGCTGTAGTGGGGCCAAGTTTGGAGGAAGGCTTGAAATTCGTGACAAAGATGTCAACGTCCAGACCAGGAGAGGGAATCATGGCCATACATCGGCGAATGATAGACGCACACCACTGGATGTGACCTAATGAAAGCCATGAATGAGCGGGAATCAACATCACAACGACCAAGATCGGCTCACCAAACTCGCGCACCAACCAAACAAACCGCACACGCTGGGTCGAGTATCCTTCCCGACCCCAACCACCTGGCCGTCCGCCCAGACGCTTCCCATCACGTCCCGCAAGACAAAGACATACGTACTCCAATATAGACATCCCGAAACTCACGCCTGAGCCACCAACAATTATGAGCACGGTTGAGTGTGATCCCCAATGAGCGCGCACGGAGCTGCCGAACGGGCCGTCTACGTACATCTTTAATAGTACACCATTAGGGGGCATTATGGTACCGGGGGGCGTGTTCTCGCCTGGCGCAAGAACCTCACCGCGACTGGAAAGGGACAGAACGAGTTCCCGCAGCTGCCTAGTCCACCCGTTCTTGGAGCGAACGAGGAAGACAATAGCTCGCCCAGCCTCGGAAGTTGCTTGATCATCGCATATGGAAGCCGAAGTGAACGGATGCGTATCGATTTTGGAGACAGAGGGAATGCCGATGATGAAGTGTTGACCGGGTGCCCAGGAGAGGAAACCTGGTGTGATAAATGTGAGGCGGACGGTGGCGCCCGACAGGAGTTCAGCGTGCGCGTAACCGGGAGGTGGTGAATATAAAAGAGCGGTAGCGGGTGCGAGTAATTCAATTTCCGAAAACGTGGAAAGGCGATGAGACTTGTACGGCGACGAGCTAGGAGGCGAGCTAGGGGGGTATGCCATTGGGTCTGAAAGTTCGAATCCACGCAAGGGCTGGGTTTCCGATGAATACCTCTTGTGGCTCAAGCTCTTGTCGCTTGGCTGAGGTGCTGCACCTGGTAAAGATGTGGATACGCGACCAAAAAAGCCGTTCATGTGCAGCCACCATATACCGCGCCATGTTCGCTCTCCAACCCATAAGGCAAGTGCAGCCCAACACCACCACCAGAGCGGTGGGTGATGGATTGCGGACATGATGAGCATAAGTGGAACGAGGATAACGTGGAGAGAGTAGAAGACCTTGTAGCGGTGTTTCCGAACGGGGTTTGTGGAAAGGGCAATAATGAGAGTCATGAAAACAAAAGCCTGTGGTCGTCAAGATTCAATGAAAAGGAAGAAAGGAGAGACATGATATATGCTTACTATCCAGCCGAAGACGAACTGCTTGTGTAACCACGCGTATTTATATGCCATTTTGCCAGTACCTTCTCTGTGATCTATGAATAACTGAATACTCCATGTTGCGACATGAATTGACGTTATGAACCAGATCAGTCGCCCGGACCAACGATGTAACCAAGCGAGTTTGTCGAAATGAATCTGAGTAGTGAATGGGAGAGCAAACAGAGCAAATGGGGGAGCTTTGAGGGCAAACAGAATACAGAGAGGTAAGACTGCAAAAGCAACGATGCCTGTCCTTCCGCCGACTGTCCACCAAGCCTTGTGAATAGTGTATTGGGGCTGAAATTGTTTGTAGAATGATGGGCTCTCGGATCTGGTTTCGATGCTGCGACCAAACTTGGACAAGATACTGGTGGGTGAGATGTAGTCTGGTCCGATGAAGGACAGACCGAGAACTGCGACAGGTAATACGGCCAAGCAAAGGAGCTGGCCATTTGGTGGGAGAGAAATGGGTTGGGGCCGTTCTCCTCTTCTCTTTGCGCGCTCTATTGTATATTTACCGCGCCAAGTTCTCCTTCGCAAAGCCCATTTACTCCAGTAAGCGCCAATGAAGCCGCCTCTTGAGCCGGTCAAATGGAGTATGGCAAATACGAAGAAAATCAGGCCGACGGCGAACCACAGGAGATATGCATAACGTTTTGAGCCTTCACTCATGATGTGTATAATGAGATAGGCGGCGATCCACTCTGTGCCATCGTCAATAACGGGGGTGGTTGGATCCGAGCGAAGAGTAGAAGTCGGAGAGGCCATAGGGGATCCGATACAACAGACTGTGGATGCCCCAGGCTGTTGAAAGAAATATGAATGATGTAGAACCCGAGCCCTAGTGCTATATGAGAGGTTCTGACAGGTCGGTACTGTATTATATAGGAATGTATTATACCGACAGAATGGAAAACTTATGATCCAAAAGCGGACATGTTGCAGAAGGTTGTAGATCTCAGATCTGTCGGTGTGGTCATGTGTCACACCGTCTGTGACTGCTTTCAGTCTGTGCGGGTGTCCCATGCTAGCACTCACGCTAGCTCATGCTTCCCATGCCTGTTTCATTATTGCACCCAAACTGGACCTTATCAGTGTCACTGCCACATCCTCGGGACCTGAAAATATATATGGAATAGGCCAAGCTTAGCTTGGCTCAAGCCTATTGAACAGCCTGTGCTACTAACGTCGGGAACCGTCGTACAACTTGAATTTATTCTTCTACTCTGGAACCGGAACGAACCTGTGTTAGACACTCGTCAACGCCGTCAAATCTCGCAAAGGTCATGACCATACCTCCTTGCCCGTCTTCTTGATCTTCTCCAAAAGCTCGTCGTATGGGATCGTGCCCTTCACGAGGACCTCCTGTGTTTCGAGGTCCACAGTAAAATTAGATACGCCTCCTGGATCACCGATAACGTCAATCGATCTACCAGGGCTGACAGTCAGCAGGTCCGAACCGTCAAGTTTCGCCTTGTTCAGGACACGGGTGACTGCACCAGAGCACCCGGAACACGTCATCTAACAGGCACCACTGTTCAGCTTGAACACGTTTCGCATTATATTGTTTACCTTGACATCAAATTTGTATGTGGGTTCCGCCTGAAAGATAACATTCAACAACCCGGATACCTATCCCAGCTGAACAGCGACCGACCATTGTGAGAGTTTCTGGAAAGGTTAGTCGGGGTTGAAATCTGTGCCGATTATGCGTGCACGTGGTTCACTCTTGAAGACTGGTGTGCGGACGAGGATATAACTTCGAGGATTAAAATTCTACGATAAACCTATGGATGGTGGTGGTGGTGGTGCACGGAATGAGATTCACAATCCAAAACAAAGGTGGTTTATAAGGATGTGAGGTTGATCGCGTCATCGATCACTCAAGCTGGCATGTCAGCAAAGAGACGGCAATCAGCGTCAGTTGCTATGGTCAATCACACGGAATAAACTCGTTGTTAATCCTTTACCCCGAGTCGAGTACATTAAGATCTAGTAGATGTGCTCCCTTCGACCATCTCCATTGGCTCGTCACCTTCTGTGGCAACAGCTTCCCAGCCCTCTCCGGCCGTCGGACGCCCTCGTATCCGAGAGATCCATGGACTAAACCACGCTATCGACGAATCGGTTGGTCCACAAATCCAACGCAGAAATCAGGAGCACTCACAGAAAACACGGGGCATATCCTCCTGACTTCGGCGGGTAATATAATACACAGGAACCCCGGCAAGAACAAAACCTAGGCGACGATGAGGCTCACAAAGAATGCGTAGAGGCTCAAGAGACATACCTAACACTGCGATTGCTTCCAGAGGTGCTGCAATTATGGGCATGCATAGCAGGAAAAGCGCGACCTGGATGCAAAATGGGTGAGTGTAGATTGTATCACAAAACAACAGTAACATACCCCACAGAAAGTCAACGGAGTGATAATCCAGGTTTTATATGGTCTATTTGGCTTCCGTTTACCACTGTAGTTATTAACCGTACGTACGTATTGTCGGCTTACCTCTCTAACATAGGTTCCTTTACCCGTAGAATCACCAACCCGAGGACCTATTCTTCGTCATCAGTCTCGATGACCAATGCATTCCAGCAAACTCACTGTAAGAAAGTAGAAGGCCCAGGATGCGACCACGGAGAAATTGATGAGCGACCTAAACCCACCGCCAATTATAATAAACGTAATCGTAATTCCAGCCTGTAGTAACGTCGCATTCAGTGGTGTCTTGCGGGTCTTGTGCAGACGGCCAAACATCGCAGGGAGGTATTGTTCTCGGCCTGCGGCATATACCAAACGCGCGGATGTATAGAATGAGCCTGGGGTTGGAAGAATAACGTTGAATGGTGAATACACATATCAGGGAGTCGAGACTATCAATACCATTTAATGCTCCGAAACATGAAAAGGCTACCATGAATGCGAAGACTGTTCCCCCGACTGGACCAAAGAGGGCACGACCAAAGTCCATGGCTACAGTGTTGCTGAGTCCAACGGTAGCCTGGTCTCCAGATAAAACATCTGAAAGCGTGGACAAAGAAATACCCCACCTTGTCCAACACGACAAAATACGAAATGTTCGCGAGGAAAAATAATAGCTAGAACGCGCATATCAATATCAATATCCAGATCTGTGCATACAAACGAACCGTCACAATCGCCATACTAGAATGGATAGCGCGTGGAATATTTTTCTCCGGATGCTGGATCTCTCCACCAACGTAGTTGGCTTGATCCCAGCCATCGAAGGCCCAAAGGCCAGAGTAAAATGCTAGGGAGTAGGATGACGGGCTTGTGCTCGAATCTTTGAACAAAGCCTGTGTAAGAGAGGTTGATGCTTTGCCACGGGCTAGTTGCACGATTCCCAGAATCGTGATGGAAATCTTTGCGCAATATAAGTTGAGAATAAATGATCATCAGTTGTGAATGACATACTAAAGCAGCTACCTGTATGACATTAGCTAAGCGACTCCAACGACAATGAGTCGAATGCTTACTTTTACTGTCGTAAAGACTACTGCAGCACGCGCACCCAATTTGCGAGTCGCGACGCAAAGGATGGTCACCACAATGACTGCCCCAACCGCAGTAAGTTTGATGGCCCACTGAGGAATATCATCCGGCGATACCTCAGCGCGAGTACTGTGCCAGAAAATCCGATTGAGGTATTCCGCGAAGATGAGGCTAATCACCGCGTTTCCACCTTGTAAACGGCATAACATGTATTATATAATCACTGGTGATAAGAATAAACATACCAGGTTTCAGAGCAATTATTGCAGTCCAGGCAAACAGGTACGAAATAAGAGGTCCATATGCATACGAGAGGTATGCTTGTGCTCCGCCATTCTGTGGTATCGCAGAACCCAATTCCGCAAAACTGCTGGCACCAGTCCACGCAAGCAAACCGGACGCGAGCCAGACACCCAAGCTAGCACCCACACTGTTCGTGTTCGCTACGACAACTCCGGGTGACGAGCTAACATGCGAATTAGCATCAATCACGGATATGTACGTATGGATCCTCACAAAATACCAGAACAAATATAATCAAATTCGTCAGACATCCAGGGCTGACCACGTCCGAAATACAATACTTACCTGAAGCCCGACAACAAGCGCAATGCCTTTCATCACTTCGTATCATGTTTCGTCAAACCACGAAGAAACAAGAGCTCACCATTCACCAATCCAATGTTTTTCTCAACGCCCTCTCCGTGAACAGTTTCTGGGTCACTCAAACTTGCAGTAAGCGGTAGGAGGTCGTGTTGAAATTCAAAACCCGAAACTGAATATGATCGGCCGCTGTTTGAAGGAACATAGAAGATGAACAAAGGTACACCCTCCGCCACGCTAAAGCTTACCGTCCGTATCTCGGAGGGGTGGCGATGGGTCCTTCTGAAATTTCGAGGGCTCGTAATGAGTCCTCAGACTCGCGTGAATGTCGTGACAATGAGGGAGATGTGGGGTAGGTTCCATTCAATGGGGACTTTAGAGCAATATACGAGTCATCTCGCGACAAGTTGGTCATGGAAGAACAAAATATGAAAGAGAAGCCTGAAGAGGCTTGAGCACAACTAGTACGGAAGTTCGTATACGGCAAACTTGAACTTGAATTCGTGTCAGATTTCAAGATCACGTTCCTGAACCTTATAATTATTTGTAATTGTTTTGCATTGGGCAGACATCGTCTATACTGTACCATTTCATTCGATTCGCCGCATGGTGTGACCTGTGACCCGAACGGCGAAATTTAGTTTTCGCCGTTGGCAGGGTGTGCCCTGTGACCACAACAAAAATTTCGCCGAAGTGCCGGGCGGCTGTGTGAATGGCTATACAGGACCATGGCCCGCGTTCACGCCCACACAAAATACAACAACTTATTTGGCTTAAAAGTCTAATTTCATGTTTTTCACATGGATTCTTCATGTTTATAGGTTCCTACATGTACATTACACTTTAAACTTGGTCTGCGAATATTTTAGAGCTTGAAAATAGCAAAATTCCTTCGGTGTTTCGCCGCCAGACCCCCGTGACCGGTGACAACCGTGACATTTCGCCGATTCTGGGAGGTCTGTGACCCGTGACCGGCGAATCGAATGAAACGGTACAGTATATTCAAGTTATACTTCTGAATCAAATTGGATGAATACCAGTTAAACCTGTTCTGTTGATTAAGCAAGCAAGGTTTGTGCCGACGCAGTTGGCCCTTCCCGAGTAACTTCAAGTTTACGCAATTTAATATTCGACTCGATGTGCCTATTACGACTTGAAGTTTGTCGGTGACGCCACTCCGCGTATCATCAAAGGTAAGTGAAAATGGAACTTGTCATGGCAGATGAGAATTTAACTGTAGCTTTCCTGGCATAGTAAGAACTATCCCTTGAACCTTCAGCAGGAGTTGTACAGGACTGATATTCTGCCTGTGATCGGTTCCTGATATTATTGTCATGATATCATAAGTCGGCCCAGGAACAGTGGTCAAATGTTCCGGTGGGCTTGTTAGTTTGAAACTCCATTGTTGACTGTGAAAAAAGGAACCTGAAACTGTGAGGTATTGATTGATGCCTTTACAAGTAGAATGTAGACTCGTTGATTTGGGCTCCGAGGCTTCCAATTGGATATGGTAATTCCCAAGGGAGAAAGCGTTTCAACTTGCTTGTGCATTTTCCAGCAAGGCCTGAGCGACGATAGAATGAATATCCATACACCGTTCTTGACATGCATCCATGCACTGAAGATGCCGTTTAGTAACCGCACTCTGTCCCACAAGAAGATTGTCTTACATCAAGCACTTCTTGACCTTTCATTTGACCACACTGCCAAATACTTGTGACGGATCCTAAAGCAGGCATACAAGCCAACACAAAAGCACCATTGGATAAACGAAGTTCTTCCTCAGTCGGATCCAACCATATTTCATTTCCTATGATAGACTATGTTGGAAAATAAATATTATCGCAATACGGGTTTTTTTGACAATGAACTCACCGCGGCACACGATGTGACTAGTCCAATCATCTCTATTCCTGCATCGGCAAGGGCAGTACTAGCTGCTACAGATCCGGAAGCCACACATCCTTCGATCCCGTCTGTTTCGATGACAGTAATAAAGATATCAATTGTGGATTTCGGGAACATTTCCAACCGCACAGATGAGGCAAGCGACTGGTGTATGGCTACCGCTATGGACCTGTCTTCCGCGTCCTATCAGCTGTATATGAATAGGAGTCCTTCTAATGGATGTGAACAAGCATACCCGCATGGGTGCTCTCCGGCGACCACATGAAAATGGTGCAAACTTGACTTCTACATTCAGTCTCCCTTTTTCGTTGTATGCCGTGTTTTTAGATTGACGAGGACCGTAGCTATATGTCGAACAGGCTTGTTAAAACACCCCAACAGAACTTGCTAAGATTAAACACGAACACAGCACAAGCAATTTTTGTTCGTTCAGTTTCTACGTATGCGGATCCATTCGCCTGACTTATCAATCCGGGCTGCAAGACTGGAAAGAATGAAATCCCAGTAAGCGGCACGGAAGAGTATGTCCATTAAAGTGAATTTCGCACAGATAGCTCGTATGTCTGCAGGGGTTCGTCGTTCCCGGGGTTCTCCTAGTTTCCAGCGCCGAGCTTCCTGGTCTCTTTCGGGTTTGAAGATGGGTGGAAAACTCTCTTCAGGACCATTGATTCGCCTTCGGTCAAAACCACTTTGAGCCATTATATATTTGAAGTTTTTGAAGTTTGAACGGGTTTCAAACTCCGGTCCTTGCTCATGAGTCGAATACGTATCCTATGAAACTCTCATTCTCCCTGAATAAATCGAAACCAGATGCCGCTGCCCCATCTCTCAAACGACCCGCTGTCTTTGCTTCTGTTGAGGATGAGGAACCCATTGATGCTGCCCCCACTTCCTTGTCTGCGGATCACAATATAGCAGCGAACAAGAAACTCATTGCGTATAATGTCGAGTCTTCCAAAGCTATGAGAAAGCGGATGGCAGATGAAAAGAAAGTCGATGAGACGGTGTACGAGTACGATGAAGTATGGGACAAGATGCAGGAAGCAAAGCTACAGCAAAAGGAAGCGAGGGAGGCAGATTCAAAGGAACGAAAGGTGAATCGATCCTAATTTTCCAATGAATGCCTTCTGTTTCTTAACTACTATTATCCAGCCCAAGTATATACATGACTTGTTAACATCCGCTAAAACGCGAAAGCTGGATCATCTACGTGCGGAGGATAAAATGATGCAATTAGAACGTGAGGCGGAAGGGGATGAATTCAAAGACAGGGAGGCTTTCGTAACACAAGCGTACAAAGATCAGATGGCCGAAGTACGGAAAGCGGAAGAAGAGGAGAAGAAGAGAGATGGTGAGTTGATTTTGCTCCCAACGTTCATTGTACTCATTCGCGCACTGCATAGAGTTGCAGAAGAAGAAAGGTGGTGCATCCTCGGGTATGGCGCACTTCTATCGTAAAATGTTGCAGGAATCCGAGCAGAAACACGAAGCTACCGTGGCAGCGACACAAAAACCAATCATTGGACCGCAAGGCCCCATGCCGAACCTGACCATTACGAAACCTGCCAACTTTACCGCGAAGTCTGACTTGGAACTTGCGCGGATTGCACGAGAACAAGGCAAAGAAGTAGAGCTGAATGACGATAACCAGATTGTGGACAAACGTGATTTGCTCGCCGCCGGCTTGAATTTGTCTGCTCCAAATACCCGTCGATTGGGTGTGCGTGTTACGACGGGGAAACCCACAAGTGCGGACACTCAAGTGCATCGGGCTGTTGGAACGGCTGCGAGTAGGAAGGAGATAAACGAGCGAAGAGCAAGAGAGATCCAGGAGCAGATGGAAGCGGAGCGCGAACGGCTCGCTAAGGAGAAGGAGAGAACGGACCAAGAAGTGGCGCAGAGGATTGTCGCAAAGCGGAACAACCAAGAAGATGTTCAGAGCGCGCGCGAACGGTACTTGCAGAGAAAGCGGCAAAAACTGGAGGT
>Ga0210383_10005320_pt1 | contig 11317 bp, 12 predicted proteins | sample IncBWC14OmetaG_FD_160072 | JGI IMG/M metagenome (GOLD analysis project Ga0210383, IMG submission 160072) | Forest soil microbial communities from Barre Woods Harvard Forest LTER site, Petersham, Massachusetts, United States - Inc-BW-C-14-O ...
TCGCCACGGCGCAGCTGTCAGCCGACATCGATTTGGACCGGCTGGTCGACCAGATTGTCGCCCTGGTCGATGGGTTCGGGCTCCAGGGCGTCCTGGACCCGCAGCACCCGCAGCCGGAACAGCTGGCCAGTCGGCTCAACGGCGCGGTCGACGCTCTCATCCGCGCCGCCGACGGTCCCTGAGCCGGCCGGTAGGGTCGGGCTGTGCAGCCGATCGTGCTGGGGCCGAACATGCCCGCGATGTTCTACCGGGGTGACGGGCGGATCGACCGGCTGCGGGGAACGTCCGGGCACGAAGACCGGCCCGAGGACTGGATCGCCTCGGTCACGGCCAGGTTCGGCACCGACACCGACGGGATGACCCGGCTGCCGGACGGGACGCTGCTGGCCGAGGCGGTGGCCACGGACCCGGTGGCGTGGCTCGGGGCCGAGCACGTGGCCCGGTACGGCAGCGACACCGGCCTGCTGGTCAAGCTGCTCGACGCCGGGCAGCGGCTGCCCGTCCACGTGCATCCCGACCGCGCCTTCGCCGCCGAGCACCTGGGCCGCCCGCACGGCAAGACCGAAAGCTGGATCGTGCTGGAGGCGGAGGCGGATGCCGCGGTATACCTCGGGTTCAGCCGGGAAGTCGGCGCGGACGAACTGACCGGCTGGACGCGCAGCCAGGACGTCGAGGCCATGCTGGCCGCGACCAACCGGGTGCCGGTGACGGCCGGTGACAGCGTGCTGTGCCCGGCCGGGACGCCGCACGCGATCAGCGCCGGGATCCTGGTCATCGAACTCCAGGAGCCCGCGGACCTGTCCATTCTGCTGGAGCGGCGGGCGTTCGGGGTCGGGGAGCACGAGGCGATGCTCGGGCTGCCGCTGGAGGAGGCGCTGGCCTGCATCGACCGGCGGGCCTGCCCGCCGGAACGACTGGACGCGCTGCGTGGCCGGCCGCTGAACAGCGGGGCCGGCTCCCTGCTGCCCGCGGAAGGGGACCCGTTCTTCGTGGCCGAACGCGTGGACACACGGGTCAGCCCGCACCTGTCGCAGAGCTACGGGGTGCTGGTGGTGACCGCGGGCGACGGTCACCTGGCCACTGAGGCCGGCGCCTCGGTCCCGGTGACGCGGGGCAGCACGGTGCTGATCCCGCACGCGGCCGGGCCGGCGACGCTCAGCGGCACCGTGGAGGGCGTGCGCTGCCTCCCCGCGGCTTAGCCACGCGCGGCGGAGTGGAATAGCGGTGCTAACGGGGTGGTTGAGGGCCCGCTGTCCGTCGGATCGGCGGGTCGGGGGGCCTGGTCCTGCCCCCGGGCGGCCTGGGGGGATCGGTGGGCGAGGATAACGATCCCGACGGTCATCACGAGCAGCGACACTGCCTCGCCCGCGATCGCCGCTGGGCCGCTGGCGAGTTTCTCGTCCAGGAGGAGCCAGGCCAGCGCGATGTCGCCGATCGTGTCGGTGATGGTGATGATGGCCAGGACCGGCGCGAGCAGCGTGCCCGCCTGGAAGGCGTTCTGGTTGAGCACGAAGCCGATCGGGCCGATGACGGCGACGGCGTAGATCGGCCAGTGGGTGAACAGATTGGCCAGTCCGCCGCCGAGTTCGGCGGTCGCGAGCTTGATCGAGAAGTCCGTGACTGCGAAGGCGGCGCCGCAGGCCAGTGCGAGCGCGAGCGGCCGCGCCGTCCGGTTCCACCGGGCCACGGCCAGGCAGCCGGCCAGCACCGCGGCGAACCCGGCCAGCAGCGCTAGCGCTTCGATGAGGCCGATAGCCTGCCGCCCTGCCGACGGCCGGGCGATGACGAGGAACCCGACGATCCCGGCCGTGCAGGCGAGAAGTCCCGCGCCCAGGACCAGGTCCACGCGTTTTTTCAGGGCCGCGGTGATCACGCCGGCGAATATCAGGTCGCACACCAGGATCGGCTCGACCAGCGCGAGGGGCCCGAATCGCAGCGCCACGACCTGCAGGACAAAGCTGGCCACATTCGCGCCGATTCCCGCCAGCCACAGCGGCTGCTTGATCAGGTCCAGCAGCAGTTCAGGCGACAGCGCCCGTCGGCGCTGGACGCGCTTGGTGGCGAGCTGCTCGGTGACGGCCGTTATCGCGTACGCCAGCGAGGAGCCAAGGGCCGCCACCACGGCGATCAGCGGGAACAACGACCCGTCCGTCGGTTCGGCCCGGCTGGCCTGACGGCAGCTTTGCGCTGGGAGCCGTGGCGTACGGTGTCGGTCAGCCGCACGCTGCCGTTGAGTGCTGCGTCCCCATTCATGTTCTTGATGATGATATCGGCGTCGACGAACGGGTCGAAGTCCAGCTCAGCCTTAAGGGCCGCAGCGGCGGATGGGCCGGATCGAGGAAGCCTCGCTCCTGCAGCCAGCCGTACAGCGGGGTGGTCGCCGGGTCGTGGCCCCAGGCGTGGTCCCCGCCGCCCTGCCCGGCCCCACCGAGCAGCTGCTGCTGCACGGGGGTCAGCCGGGCGAACCAGTCGCTGGCCCGCTGCTCAGCCGTGACCGGCACGGCGTGCGTGGTGTTCATCCTCGGATCGGGGTCCCCGACGGGGTGATGTGCACCGCGGGCTGACCGGACGTGCTGCTGCACGAGAGGGGGGCGCCGTCCTTGATCAGCAGCAACCTGACGTGTCCCGCGAAGTAGCCGATGCTCAACCGCGTCCCGGGCGGCATGGCCGCGCCGTTGATCACCATCACGTCCGTTCCGTCGGGCAGCGTCGACGGCTGCACGACCTGACCGAAACTGACCGAAGCACCAGTGGAACGGCAGAAGGTGCCGACGGTGACCAGGGCCGGTATGCCGTGCCGGGCCAGGTCCTCGCGCAGCGCGCTGGGGTCCAGCCGCGCGCCTTTGTACAGGGTCAGCGTGGTGCTGTGGCCAGGGCCGTCGGTCACCGAGAACGCGGCGAGCGTGACCGGACTGGCGCTCGGTGACGGCGGGGACGGCGGGGTGCCGGACCGGGCCGGGGCCGCTCCGCCCAGGGTCAGCGTGATGGCCACCGCCGCCCCGGCCGTCGCGGCGGCTGCCGTCAGCCCCGATAGCCGACGGCGCTGTCGGCGCCGGCGGGCGCGGCCTGCGGCCAAGACGTCCTCCACCGGCAGGTCCATGCGCAGCCCGGAGAAGGACTCGCGCACCAGGCACATGACGTCGTCGTGCTCGTTCATCGGATGACCTCCGTTGCGTCCGGGTCCGTGTGTGCGGGTTGAAGATCTCGGCGTAGCGCCGCGACGGCGCGGGACAGGTGCGCGGTCACCGTCCCCGGCGCGACCCCGATGACCTTCGCGGTGGTCTCGGTGTCCAGGTCGAGGAAGATCCGCAGCGCCAGGACCTCGCGCTGGCGGGTCGGCAGGCGCCGCAGTGCCGCGATCAGCGCGGGGTCCACGCCGTCGCCCGGGCCGGCCGGGACGGCGGCATCGTGATCGGCGAGCGGCACCTCCCGGTGCCGGCGCCGCCACCATGACACCCCGAGGTTTAGCGCGGTCCGCACCACCCACGCCCGCGGGGCGGCGTGCCTGCGCACCTGGCCCCAAGACGTCCAGGCCCGGGTGAAGGCCTCGGCGACCTGTTCCTCAGCCAGCTCGCGATCACCGACGACCGCGGTCACCGCTTGCAGACACGAATCCCTGCTTGCCCGGTAGAAGTCCGCGAACTCGTCCTGCTCGTGCCCCATACTCTGCCAACGCGCCAGGCAGCCGATCCACTTACCGGGGGCGAGAGCCACGGACCGTTCGGCCGAAAAAGGCGCCGGCTGTGCTGAGCTCGACACCGATCGCGCGGGCCGTACGGTATGGCTATGATCGCCACCTCCCCCGATGGCTCTGTCCGAGATGCACCGGACACGGTTGTCACCCTGATACCCGGCACGTGGGCCGGCAAGGCGGCTTGGATCAGAGCGGACAGCCCGCTGAGCAGCGCGTTGACCACGGCCGGGTGCCAGGTGGTGCCATTCGAGTGGTCCCACCGCAACTGCCATCGAGCCCGGGCGCGGGCTGCTGTGCGGCTCGCCGAGCAGCTCCAGGGCCAGATCAACGAAAACCCGGGTGCGCGGCAGTGGGTCGTGGCCCACAGTCACGGCGGGAACATCGCGCTGCATGCCGTCAGGTGCCTGCGGAAGTCCTGCGCCGACGCGCCCCGGGTCTCAACGGTAACGCTGGCCACACCGTTCATCCACGCCCGCCGGCGGGCCCTGTCGGGCCCGGCCGTCTTCGTGCTGGCCGTGTTCAGTGCCGTGGTGATCGGCTGGGCCTGGACGTTGCTGGCGCACGGTCCGCACTGGCGCGACTGGCCAGTGTTCGCCGTCGGTGCCCTGGTCGCGACCGACGCGCTGGCGTGCATGGCCGGCGCGTGCATGCACCCGGGATTCCGGTGGCGCGGCAGCCTGAGGTGGCTGGGGAGAAGAGTCAACGCGAACCCAGAGGGCTGGACCTTTGACGTCCTCGGCGCCGTCCTGCGCGGCGAATTCATCCGTCCGGGCTACCGGAGCGAGCTGATCTCCTCGTTGCACTCGCCCACGGTCGAGCCAGCGGGCGTGCTCGTGGTCCGGGCCGCCGGCGACGAGGCGTCGATGAGCCTGGCCGCGGGACAGTTCCTCGGCTGGATCAGCGCGATGCTGAACCCGCTGCTGACCAAGCTGCTGACCAGCAAGTGGTTGTGGGGTGTCATCATCGCGCCGCTCACGATCTTGGTGGCGGCCGCGCTCGTGACCCGCAGTGTGCTCCCCGCCGAACGGGTGGTCGTCTATGTGTCCGTGGTGGCCGGGGTGGCGGCCGCGGCGGTCGGGGTGCTGGCCGCGGCCGTCGTGTCGGTGATGCTGGCCGCCGCGCTGCCCTTCGGCTGGGATGGCCCCTTCCTGTCCATCTTCGCCTCCTGTTCCACGGAGGCGGCCCCACCGGGACAGGCCACCATCTTGCAGCTGGAGCCCTTTGCTGACGCAGGGCGCAGGATGCTCGCGCACTCCGGCCTGTACGGCAGCGAGGCGGTCATCAGCACGATCGTGGCGCATATCTGCGGGTCTCCGCAGGCCAGCGGGAGAGGGTGACCGGGGCAAGGGCCACGGTCCGTTCGGCCGAAAAAATATGGTCCGGACGAGTTGTGGCGCTACGGTCCTGCGCCCGACGAGACTGTGGGGATGAGCGAGATGACGCGGGAACCGGTGGTGCGGCTGGCGGACGGGACGGTGCGCGGGACGACGGTGGCGGGGGTGTCCGCGTTTCTCGGGATTCCGTACGCCGCGGCGCCGTTCGGGGCGAACCGGATGCGGGCGCCACAGGCGGTGCCGAGGTGGGACGGGGAGCGGGAGTCGACGGCGTTCGGGCCGACGGTGCCGAAGGGCGATTACCCGCCGCAGTACGCCACGCTGTTTCCCGAGGTGGTGATCCCGGGCGAGGAGTGCCTCAACCTGAACGTGTGGACGCCGGATCTGGGTGCGGCCGGGCTGCCGGTGCTGGTCTGGATCCACGGCGGATCGTTCATGAACGGGTCGTCGTCGGTGGGCGAGTACGACGGCGCGGCGTTCGCCCGGGACGGCGTGGTGTGCGTGAGCATCAACTACCGGCTGGCCGCCGAGGGGTTCCTGTTCCTCGACGACGGCATCGTGAACCTCGGGCTGCTCGACCAGCTGGCCGCGCTGCGGTGGGTGCAGGACAACATCTCATTGTTCGGCGGAGATCCGGCGCGGGTCACGGTGGCGGGCGAGTCGGCCGGGGCCATGAGCGTGACGACGCTGCTGTCGATGCCGCTTTCTGTTGGGTTGTTTGCGCAGGCGATCGCGGAGAGCCGGGCGGGGGCGCACACGCTGACCGTCTCGCAGGGGCGGATGGTGGGCGAGTACCTGGCCGCGGCGCTGGGGGTTCCGGCTGAGCGATCCGCATTTGCCGGAGTACCGCTGGACAAGCTGGTGCGGGCCGCGTCGGACCTGGTGGTGGAGGTGCAGACGGCGCCGGATCCGGCGCGGTGGGGGTCGCTCGCGCTGAGCTTGCTGCCGTTCGCGCCGGTGGTGGACGGGTCGGTGCTGCCTGCTGCTCCGCTTCCCGCTTTTGCGGCGGGGCAGGGCTCTGGTGTTCCGCTGCTGATCGGGTCGAACCGGGACGAGGCGCGGTTGTTCCTGGTGGCGGCGGGGACGATCGACCTGATCGATGCGGTGACCCTGGGCGCGGTGGCGGGGGCGTACGGGCTGCCGGATGCCGGCCTGGCGGTGTATTCGGGTAACCGGCCTGGTGATTCGGCGGGTGACGTGATGGCGGCGGTGATCACGGACTGGTTCTTCCGGATACCGGCGGTTCGGGTGGCCGAGGCGCGGTTCGGGACGGGTTCGGGGCGGACGTGGATGTACCGGTTCGACTATCCGGCGCCGTCATCGAATTACGGGCTCGGGTCGTGTCATGGGGCGGAGATCCCGTTCGTGTTCGACACGCTCGGGCTGCCTTCGGTGCGGGCGCGGCTGGGCTCATCGCCTTCGCAGGCGGTCGCGGACCGGGTGCACCGGGTGTGGGTGGACTTCGTTACGTCGGGGGCGCCTGGCTGGGCGGCCTACGACGCGGCGCGGCGGACTACGGGGCTGCTGGCGGAGGACGTCGCGGTGGTTGACGATCCGGCTGGGGACGAGCGGGCGGTGTGGGAGGGGATCCGGTAGTTCGTTCGGCGCTCGGGTGCGGCGGGACGGGCGCTGAAGGGGCTGGCGCTGAGGGGCCGGCGCCGAGGGGCCGGCCGGCGGGCGCTGAGAGGCCGGGCGGCGGGCGCGCCAGTCCCGTCAGCATCTCCAGCCCGTTCTCGCCCACCAGTTCGAGGAACTTGTCAGTTTACCGGGAGGATTCGGGCTTATGGGAGAGTTTAGGGGTCCATAGTGCACAAACGGCTCCCGGCTGCCTAAATCCTCCCGGCTAATCCCAGGGCGAGTGCACCACGGCGCTCTCACGCACCACGGCACGCACCGGCATCAGCACACGCCCGCCACCCGGACGGCATCCACCGGGCGCTTAGGCGGCCGGGCGGGTGAACTCGGCGCACCAGCGGAGCTTGGGCGGGGCCTCGTCGTCGAGGAACTGCTCGATGGTGCGGGGGGTGAGCGTGGTTCCTGCCATGGACTCGAGCTCGCGGCGGGTGAGAGGCCAGGGCATCAGGGCGGGATCGCGGACCGGGTCCGGGTCGTCGGTGGCGCGGGCGATGACCAGCAGGGTGCCGCCGTCGGCGACCAGGCCGGGGAGGGCCCGGGTGGCGGCGGCGCGCGCCGGGCCGTACAGGGCCTGGACGGTGTAGATCTCGGCGACTAGGTCGAACGTGCCCTGCCATTCGGGGGGCAGGGCGAGCAGGTCGGCGACCTGGTAGTCGACCGGTTCGTCGGGGAACCGCTCTCTGGCCTCCGCGATGGCCGTTGGCGATACGTCGAAGGCGGTGACCTGGCAGCCGAGATCGGCCAGGAAGGCGGGGTCGCCGCCGACGCCGCAGCCGACCACGAGGGCGCGGCGGCCGGGGCCGGCGATGCCGCGTTCGGCCGCAGTCTTGGCCCACTGGGTGAGGTGCGGGTTGGGCTGGCGGTCGTCCCAGGGCACGACGGCTTGGCCGTCGCGGGCTTCGGCGTACAGGGTCTCGAACCAGCCGGCTGGGTCGCCGGACTCGGCGGCCTGGGCGGCGAGCTGGCGGGCGCGGCGACGCACTAGGTCATCTGATGGCACCGCACCAGTCTGCCCTCACAGGAGGAGCCGGCGGGCCCGGCGCTTCCAGACCCGGTAGTCGTACCAGCCGGCGCCCACGGCGATGACGAGGCAGACCACGGCGCCCGCGTAGATGCCGACCAGCAATTCGGCGACGGCACCGGCGGCGCAGATGACCGTGATGGCCGCCCACAACACGGCGGTGGCGATACGCAGGCCGTTCATCCCGCGACTCGCGCCGCGGCGCGGTCCGGCCAGGTCCTGCGGGGATGGCGGGGGCGCGTACATGGGTTCTGGCCAGGCTGACGGCGGGGGCGGCAGGCCCGCGCCGGTCTGAGGGCTGAGGTCCGGCTCGGGCGGCATGGCGGTCATAGCGCTCCCAGGGCATTAGTGCGGTTATGGGTGGGGCGGTCCATCGCGTGCCACCCCGTTCCATGCTGGGTCAGCACAGGCGGCGGGCGGCTTCGGAGGGCTCCGCGTCCAGGAAATGGGGGGCGGGCCAGTGGTGGCGGGCGAAGCGGGCGGTGACGTTCTGGCGGATCTGGGTTGAGCAGTTGGCGGGGATGAGGGCGATGACCGAGCCGCCGAAGCCGCCGCCGGTCATGCGGGCACCTTTTGCGCCGGCCTCGATGGCCGCCGCGACGGCCTCGTCGGCTTGCGGCCAGGAGAACCGGAACCGGTCGCGGAGCGAGTGGTGGGAGGCGGTCAGGAGCGGGCCGAGGGACGCCTGGTGGCCGGCCTGGAGCAGGTCGGCGGCCTGGAGGACGCGGCGCTGCTCGTCGAGGACGTGCCCGGCCAGGCGCTGCAGGGACGGGTCGCCGCTTAGGCGGGCTAGCTGGCCGACGTCGGTGACGTCCCGCAGCGACCGCACCTGCAGCGCGGAGGCGGCCCGCTCGCAGGCGCGGCGGCGTTCGGCGTAGCGGCCGTCGCCGACGGCATGCCCGGCCCGGGTGTCGATGACCAGCAAGCTCAGGCCGGCCGCGGCCGGATCGAGGCGGACCGGCGTACCGGTGCCGGTGCGGCAGTCGAGCAGCAGCGCGTGGCCGGCCCGCGACAGCAGAGCGGCAATCTGGTCCATGATCCCGCTCGGGATGCCGGCGAAGTCGTTCTCGGCGCGCCGGGCCAGGGCGGCGAGCTCGGGTCGGGGCACTGGTACCTGGTGGAGTTCGGTCAGGGCGAGGGCGGTGGCGCATTCGAGGGCGGCCGAGGAGGACAGGCTCGCGCCGACGGGCAGGTCGGCGTCGATCGCGATGTCGGCACCTTTGGCCAGGTGACCTGCCTGACGGAGGGCCCAGGCCACTCCGGCCGGGTAGGCGGCCCAGCCGGGCACCGATCCGGGCTCGAGGGCGTCGATGTCGAGCAGGATGTTTTTGGATGGTTGCTGCCGGGATGTCAGGGCGATCCGTCGGTCTTTTCTGCGAGCGGCCGTGGCGGTGACCCCGGCGCCGAGGGCGAAGGGCAGCACGAAGCCCTCGGTGTAGTCCGGGCCGCCCATCAGGTTGACCCGGCCGGGCGCGAACCAAACGCCGTCCGGCTCGCGGCCGTACGTTGCGGCGAACCAGGCGGCGGGATCCGGCGGCCCGGCTGGGATCATGCGGATCGCCACTCGGCCGCGGCCTGCCGCGGATCGACCGGGTCGAAGAACACGCCGGCGCCGAACTCGGCGGAGGCCAGGTGCCGGCGTACTCCCGGGGCCCGCAGGGCGGGCGCCAGGTGCGCGTGGAGGTGGGCCGCGGGGTAATCGACACGGTCGTCCGGCCGCTGGTGGAACCAGAGCATGTAGGGCGCGTCCCGGCCGAGGAGCCGTTCCATGCGGGTCAGGGCGTCGACCAGGATCGCGGCCAGGCCGTGGCGGAGCCGCGGGCCCGCGGCGGGCAGGTCGGGGACGTGGCTGCGAGCAGAGATGAGCAGCTCGTACGGCCACGAGGGCGCGTGCGGCACGGCGGCCTGCCAGCCGTGGTGACGGGTGACGAGCAGGTCGTCGGGCGGGTCCGGGCAGAGGTGACAGGTGGTGGCCGAGAGTTCGGCGGCCGGGATGGGCGGGATCGTGCCAAACGCCATGACCTGGCTGTGCGGGTGCTCGATGGTGGCGCCGATCATCTGGCCGCGGTTCTCGAAGACGAACACGTAGGCCACGTCGTCGCGTTCCCCGAGCGCTGTGGTGCGCGCTGACCAGCGCTCGACGACCAGGGCCGTTCGTGCTTCGCCGAGGGCGGGGAAGGAAGCGCGGTGGTCGGGGCTGTGCAGGACGACCTCGTGACGGCCGTCGGGCAGAGCCGGCCAGCGGTTCGGGATGTGCCGCACGTCGTACGGCCCGGGGGCCTCGAGGCCGCCCGGGCAGAACGGGCACGGCCCGTCCGGGAGGTTGGGGCGCCGCTGGCGCCACGGGGTGACGACCACGTTGGCCCCCGTCAACGGGTCGATACGCAGCTCAGGGTCACCCATCGACCTATGGCCTGCGGGTCAGTTCAGGCAGAGGAAGAAGGGGTGCCCCGCCGGGTCGAGGAAGGTACGCGAGCTCACAGAGTCCATCGTAAGAGGACCGGGACCTTCGGGATGGACATCACGCGGTGTGGCGCTCTGGGGAGCTTGAGAGCGTGGCGGGCGAGAGGAACTACGGTCCGTTCGGCCAAATTTAATGATTCCGAACGGAGCGTGGCGCTACGGTCCGTGCCCGTGCGAGCGGGCGCTGGCTAGAGCATCAGGACGAGCATGTAGGCCATGGTGAGGCCCATGGCGATCTTGCACAGGGCGGCGCAGCGAGGGGCCAAGAAGGGACGCGCGGGCGTGGCGAGGTGGCCGACTAGCGCTGGGGCATCCGCTCGGGCAGGGATGGCCAACGAGGCCGGAGCGGAGATGGCGGGGGCGGGGGCTAGGGCGGAGATGGCGGGGGCGGGGGCCAGGGCGGGGCTGCGGAGGGGGAGGCGGTCGGCGACGCGGACTACGTAGGCGACCATGAACAGGGCCATGAGCAGGGCTAGGACGGAAAAGCGGGACGGGGCTGGGCCGGCCATGCCGGCGGCGGCGGCCTGGGCCGTGAGCGGGGTGGCGGCGAAGAACATGTAGAGCATGGCGGCGCATTCGACCAGGTGGGGGGCCGGGTGCAGGCAGCGCCAGGAGGCCGGGGCGGTGCGGCGGCGGGATTTGACGAGTTGCCAGGCGAACCACGCCGTGCCGACGGCGAAGACGGCCTCCCAGGTGGCGGCGGGCAGGATGCGCAGGCGGGCGACGAGCAGGCCGGCCATCGCGAGGCCCATGAGGACATGGCCGACGTCGGTGTCGAGTTCGGTGGGGCGCTGCCAGCGGCGCGTGACGGCCAGGCGGCCCGCGCAGTAAGTGGCCACGGTGAGCATCAGGGCGGCGAAGCTACCGGTCAGCCAGACGGGGGCGCCCATGTCAGGTTTCCCCTGGGCAGGAAGCGAGAGGCCAGAAGGCCAGGGCCAGCAGGGCCAGCAGCGGGCCGGTGTCGGGGTCGGTGGCCGAGCCGGTCAGGATGCCGCCCAGGCCCTGGGCCAGCCAGAGGGCGGCGGCCAGCGCGACGGCCAGGACGATGACGGCCCGGGCGGCACGGCGCGGCAGGAAGGTGCCGCTGGCGACGATGACGAGGACGACCGCGAGCACGACCGCGGCGAGCAGGCCGTGCCGGGTCAGGGCGCTGGCGGCGTGGGCGTCGGT
>Ga0210383_10005321_pt1 | contig 11317 bp, 10 predicted proteins | sample IncBWC14OmetaG_FD_160072 | JGI IMG/M metagenome (GOLD analysis project Ga0210383, IMG submission 160072) | Forest soil microbial communities from Barre Woods Harvard Forest LTER site, Petersham, Massachusetts, United States - Inc-BW-C-14-O ...
TTAAAGGCATCTAGCAACGGACGGCGATCGTTTCTGGAGGCCCTTCCCGTGCCGCGAAGGCGCAATGAGAGGGTGGTCATCCAGCGGTTACCGACCTGCTGTTTCGCTGTCTGGCAGGATGCTCCTTTCGCACGGGAATGCCAGAAACCTGAGTCGTTCCTAGCCCGAGTTGCTGGCACAAGGGTTCCGATAGCCGGGAGGTTTCATTCATCGCCCTGTGGTGATTTCTCAGAATCCATGGCGAAACAAGCGAATCGAGAACCCCACGACTCGCATGGGGACCCTTCGCATGCACATGCTGGAGGCTAAGAGCTGTTCCGGGAAAGAGCGTCCCCCGCCTAATCGGTACAGGGTAGGCAAAATGAATTAGATCTGCGCGCAGCCGAGCTGCGATTCCGGGCAACTGTCGATAATGCCATAGATAGTTGTGCAACATGCTTGGGCCGATCGCAACAGTCATGATTTCAAGTCTCGAATCGCGGCTTTCTACTGCCTCCTCGAACAACGTGGCATGGGACTGTTCCACGATGAGATAGATTACTGAGACGCCCGGACGCCCCAGGAGCTGCTGCGCTACAGCGGCAATTGGGCCCACCAGTTCTCTAATCCGAGACTCCGTCGAGACTGCACTTATGACAATCCTCATAAGATCGCTATCGCAAAGCCGAAGCATGCAGCACCGAGATAGATGCGTCGGATCGAGCGGGGAGCAACACAGTGGCCATATCTTGGCCCACCGTGTCGGCGCAATCCACGAGCATAGTAATCAGAACGATCGCCCATAAGGGGAGCAATAGATCGAAAGGGTCGGCCACGGCGAATCCGCGGACGATGACGAAAAGCAGAATGCTGACGAAGATTATCTTGACTGGCCCCTGCGGAAGTCTACGAATCTTTCGATAGAGACTGCCATACAAGCCGCACAGCATCACGATACCTGCTACACCGAAGGAGTAGAACTGCTGTAGCAGCTCGTTTTCCGCGTGCCTCGCTTCGAACGTTCCGAAAACAGGAACGACGTTCCACATAGAATCAAAGCCATGCCCAATCCAGGGCTTTTCAAGCGCTGCATCGAAAACGTAGGCCCAGATCGCAGTGCGGCCCGTCAGAGTTTCAGCCTGGTTGCCGTAAGTGGTGTAAAAATCGTAATAGGCTTCGAACAGACCCCAGAATATGAAGATCACGGTTATCACCGCAACGGTGAGGAACATTTTGGTCTTGCGGCTCATTGATCTATCGTGAATTATGAGATAGCCCTCGCTTACCAGGAAGGCGACGATGGCTGTCTTGCTTAGACTGCGAAGAAGAGTGACCGAAAGAAAGAACGCAGTGAATCTCCACTTCCCTTCTTTACGGCGCATGAGGTATTGGCCAAAGAGAATGGCGATGGCGCAAAGATTACCGATCGAATTCGAATTGAAAAAGTCTTCGTCTCCAAGCCTTAGATCATACTGCGTGGGCATAATCCAAGCGATCAATGCAATGCAACAGGTGCTCCATATGAAGCCCTTCATCACTGAATTTGCCACTCCTGTAACGGGACCCGCACGGAGCAGCAGAACCACTATCGCAACATCGGAAACCGTCCCGCACCAGTAAGCAACAGATGCTGGTACCGACGTCGTGGCACTCCAGAGCAGGCTACATCCGGAAAACACTAGATAGATAATTACCCATCGAATACTCGCCAACTGCAACATGGAACGAAACGTGCGGTTCGCGGTTCCCACCCCGGCGAAGCAGACGAGACCAAGTAGGAGAGCGTTCAACGCAAGCTTAGTCTCAGCTCCCGTCTGTGGATCTGTACCTAACATGCGCACCAAGAACACGGGGATAACGATGCGAAACGACAAAAAGAAGCCAACCGCAAATGCCAAAGCCAAACCTGGTGGGGCGCAGAAGTTGTTCTCCTCTATGATGTCGTTGCTTGGATCCATAATTCCTCAAGAGCTGACGGTCTTCTCTAGTCCTGGGTCACTCAGTGGGTATACATATCTGGAACGCCTTGGCTCCCCGCAGGAGGAAGATGCCGCAGAAAAGCGACGATTGACCAGAGTTCGTCGTCGCTCAGCGTTCCCTTCGATCCCGGCATTCCCGATGGCTGGATTCCGTTATCAAGAATCCACTTGAGCTGGCCGTCTGTATATCGCTGCACATCATCGGAAGCCAGCGACGGGATCGGTGGTGACATGTGATCCACGAATGGTACGCCGGTGTTTTGGCCATCCAAGCCATGGCAGGCAACGCAATAATGCGAGAACGCTTCCTTACCGTCAGCCCGCGTTTGCGCGGTATCCGGCAATGGGTTCTTCTGCTTCTTGTTACCTATGAAGATGTGATGTTTGGCAAATGTTATCGTCTTCGTCTCCAGCTTTCCCGGAGGGTCGGCCTTGCATCCGGCCAGCCCTACCAGAACAGTCGCAGCGATCGTAAGGATGAACGGACGCATATCTAGTCCGTCACATGAAGTGTTAATGTCATCGAGCCGTGACCGGAGCCACAGAATACGGAGCAGTGACCGACAAAATCGCCGGTCTTATCCGGTGTAAACGGCAACTCTGCCGTGCCGCCTTTGGGGACCTTGACATCAAGGTGCAGTTCGCGAAACCCGAGACCGTGCGCTACGTCCGTACTCTTGATGACGAACACCACCGGCTGTCCCTTCTTCAATGTGATCTCGCTAGGCTCGAATGCAAAACGCTTGGCAGTGACTTCGATTCTCCGGGGCGCTTCCTGAGCACGAACCACGTCGCTGGAGACCGCAGCCGCAGCCAAAATACAGACAAACAGAACCCTCAGTACGAACTTCTTCATAGACTCTCCTTTGGACATGCACTATCTCAATGAACGCGAATCTGCTCTGGAAGCGAGCGGACTGCCAAACTCCGTAAATGCCGGCGAATCCGCCGGCAATACCGACACTAGCGATCTCCTGGGAATCAGTTGTCATGCGCTGGTTAGTCAATTGTCACGATTCTGTCTAGACCGTCGCAGACCGCGGCGCTTCTTGCATATGTTTCCCCCGAGTATCACAGCGACGCTCTCCTGCCGAGACGGAGAATCTAATCCACAGCACGAGAAACCGGGAACAAAGCGTTCGAAGAGTTTCATTGGCGGCGCCGTAGCCGGAACTCGTACTGCGCTAAGGAACAGCCCATCGTCATCAACGCACCTGGATTTGGCGCTGCGTCTCGGCGACGCGCACCTCTGAACGACGAGGGTATCGCCGTACTTTCAGCATTTGCAATGTTATGTGCCAGACAAATGCAGGGTTGTTGCGAAGGTAACGCCGCCACAAGCGTCTCGGATCCTGCAGCAATCGGTGCAGCCATTGCAGACCAGCACGCTTGATCCAGTCAGCGCAATCGCGGATTCGGCCGGTGTGATAATCAAAGGCCGCCCCAACACCAAACATCAACTTCGTTTCCAGTTCCGGTAAGTACCGGGCCATGAAGATCTCCTGTTTCGGGCAGCTGATGCCAACCCAAATAATGTCCGGCTTCAATCCGCCAATGGTCGAGATGAATTGCTCTTCTTCATACTCTGAGAGTACCCGAAAGGGTGGTGTGTACGTTCCAACAATCTTCACCCAGGGGAACTGTATTCTAAGTTTGTCGCGCAGTTCCTCCGCAATCCCTTCACGCCCGCCATACAAGAAATGCGTGGCTCGAGCGAATTCTTTTCGACGAAATACCTCAAGCATCAGATCTGGTCCGGTGACGCGTGGCATAGCGATATGTCCCTGCATGCGCCCGACCCACGCCAAGGGCATACCATCTGGGATCGTCATCTCTGAACCCGAATAAACTTCCATCAGTTGCGGGTTTCTCTGAGCTTCCATGATTCCATGAACGCCAGCGACGCACACATAACTCTTGCGAGAGCCCTGCAGTAGAACGGCGACACGCCCCAGGGCCTCATCCAGGTCGATTGCATCGACATCAACTCCAAGGACGTGGGCTGCGGGTCTGCACTCTGTTGCCTTCATAGGGACTGCCTTTCTGGTGCTACCTGGATCAATGCGGCGCACATTGGGTTCTGTGCAGATGCAGAAGACGGTATAAGTCCGCAGTAGAGACTCACATACTGGTTCGCAAGAACTTCAGCTGAGAGGTGCGGAAGAGATACGGGCATTTTTGCGGGCTCTCGAAGCGTTGCCATGATCCCCGCCGCCAATTCCTCCTCTGCATCTGTTCCTAACGCGACGAATCGGCAATGCGCGCCACCAACTTCCCGAAACGCGGGTATGTCCGAACAGATAACGCGACAACCGGCGAGAAGGGCCTCCGCAACAGGTAAACCAAAGCCTTCCGTTTTTGAAGGAGCTACGAGTGCTTCACATCGCGCGTAACACCACTGCAACTCTGCCTCCGACAGTCCTTCTAGGAAAAGCACGCTGTGACTCAAACCGCAGCGAGCTACCAGCTCATAAATGCGGCGAGTCTCGGGTCCGGCGATGCCGACGATGACCAGCTTCGTTGCCGGAGCAATCTGGCCCTGGCGCAGTAAGCGATGAAACGCTCGAACCAGCAGAGGAATGTTCTTGTTTCGCCGATGCTGCGCAATGCTGAGCAGGAACGGCTCGTCCCGCCAATCTGGTATGGGAGAGCGTAGGGCGCAGAGCGGCTCGGGCTCAACGCAGTTATAGACTCGGACCGCTTTGCGCCACATTCGACGCGACTCATACTGCTTCATCCGAAGCATCGTCGTTTCGGAGACGCAAGCAATCGCATCGACTCTTCGGAGACAAAGCCGCAAGATCAGGCGGTTGAAAATGACTTGTGGAAAACCGAAATTTCGAGGAATCTCATAGGGATAGAGGTCGTGCAGGCTCACAACCGTTGGACAGGCGAGAGACTCTCTGTCGACAGGCACGGGATAGGAAAGATGGACCAGATCGGGTTGCAGCCGCGCAACCAGTGCCGGAAGCTGCCGATAGTACCAAAGATTTCGACTGAGAGAGCTCTTGCCCATATCGGCTATATAGGTCGAGAGCCGGCCGTCGGCACCCAGGCCCGCGGCCTCCACTAGCTCGCGTTGCCACGGTGCGACAACAAGGTGTACGGCCGAAATATCCGGATGCAGCAAAAGGCACCGAACCACATTGAAGGCATGGCGCTGGACTCCGGAGATTTTGGAAGAGAACGAAGCGGCCGTCACCAGGATCTTCATAGCTTCGATCCCTCCCGAATCTCGCAAGGGATCCCGAGGGGCGAGACGGAGCCCCCCTCTCTCTGCCCAATGCCTAGCTGGCGCAACAAAGGCAGATACACCAATAAGGCGACCGCACCGTAGCAGACGCGCGCTATTGCCAATCCCTGGAGTCCCATGTGGTGCAGCAGATAAATCATCAACAGCAACATCGCCGTTCTTCCACCAAGACTGATGCAAGCTACGGTCCTGAAATGGCCAAGCGCCTGCATGGCGTAGGTCCCGGTCACACCGAGTCCCATCAAGGCTGAGCCAATCACGATCGGTGGAAGGATCCCTGCCGCACTGTGCGCTACTGTTGGGCCGGCCCAGATCCGAATGAGTCGGCCTCCGAAGAAAAGCAACGTGCACGCACCGCAGGCAACCATCAGCAAGTTACAAAGGAAAGCTTTCAGCAAGATTCGTTTCAGCGCGGCGCTCGAGATCGTGCTGGCGCGTCCCGAAAGGTAGGGGAAAAGAAAATTGAGGCCAGAGGCAGTGAGCCCGAAGATGGGCTGTGCGAACTGTATACACAATGCATAGGGCGCGACGGCCAAAGCACCCAGAGAGACGCCCAAAAGGATTCGATCGAACTGTCCGAAGACCACGCTACCCAATGCCTGCAACCAAGCGAACACACCGAAACCCAGCAGCACTCGCGTTTCCTCGGCTTGAAAGGCCGGCCATAAGGAAACGTCCCCGAGAAACTTGCGAAGCTGGCGGAACTGCATGTACGTGCCCAACACCAGAAGAACAGCGGTGGCCGCCAGGATGCTTACTGTGCGACGTCCTGACAGCACGAGCAGCGCTGCTGACGCGAGCGTCAGTAGCCGGACAGCAGTGCTGATCTGCACTGTTCCCCGGTATTGTTCGAAGGCGCGCTGTGTGCTGACGCCGACGCTCTCAACAGCACGCACCATGATCAGCACACTCGCGATACGAATACAGATCAGACACTCCCTTATTGGAGTGAGGCGCGAAACCGCAATGTGGCGAGCGGCATAAGGCGCTGCTGTCCAGACAACAACTGCGAGCGTGAAGCCAAGCACTAGGTTGATGCCCAGCATGCTGCGCACTGCATACACCATTGAATCTGTCTCGCCGGCACCGCGAAGCCGGGCAACGCGCTGAATGTTGGCATCGCAGAAACCGGAAGCGATGATGCCTCCGGCACTGACCACAGCCGTGGCGATCATCCATATCCCGTACTCTGAAGCACCGAGCTTGTGCAGAACGATTGGAGCCACCAGGAGCATTCCAAATGGGTACGAAGCGTAGTCCAGGATGCCGTAGATGGCGTTCGTGAGGTGGTTTCTCACACGACACCTCGCCCCGGCCCAAAAACTGAGCGAATCCGTTTGCTCAATACGGAGACAACTTCAACTGCAAGTCTCTTGCGAGGATCGCCCGAGTCGACTCTCGACCAGCGTTCGCGCATCAGAATCAGAGTCGCCGCCCCAGCGAACGAAAGAAACGTAAGCAGTAGAGTGAGCAACAAACGGGGCGGGAAGGACTTCTTTTCGGGTACCCCTGGAGGGTCGATCACGTTGACAGCGGGAACGTCTTTCGCCTCCTCGATGCGGGCCATCTCGTACTGTTGCGTGAGGAGTTCGAATACTGTCTCCTGGACCTTCACACGGCGATAGAGATCGGCATACGGGACCGCAAGACGCGGAAGCTGCCGGAGAGGTGGATAGAGCTCGCCGCTATCTTTGGCGTCGGGCGTCGCATGATCGACACCCGCATCGCCAGAAGCCAAAGGGGCAGAGGAACCTGTCATTTTCTGCAGGTCGCGTTGGAGAGACGCGATGCGTGCCTCCGTTTCACGCACACGCACGTTCCCGTCCCCATAGATCTGACGCAGCGATTGCAGGCCGGCCTGCTCAACCAGGAGTTCCCCTTGTACCCGCGCGCCCGCATCTACCAGACCACGGGTCTGTTCTCTGATATCGATGGTGCTGTTGTTGCTTGAAAACTCACCCAGCGCAAGCTGGGCCTGTTCGAGGTCCGCTCCAACGGAATGAAGACGGCTCTCAATGAAGATGCGCTCCTGATGAGCAGAGGAAGTGCTGGTTCGTGTGAGCAGGTTATTCAACTCGTCGAGATAGCCCTGCGCCATGTCACGAGCGCGTACGGGGTCCGTGTCCTGGACTGCGATGGTGATCACGCCGCTTTTCTTGTCATCGGTGATGGTCGTGAGACGCGCCAGGTGCTTGGCGGTGCTGAAGCGATAACGTGTGTGATAGACCTGCTGCAAATGGAAGCGGTCAATCAGATGGCTACTGACGGTCCCGCTTTCCAGTAGGTTCTCGTAGAGTGCCGCGGTGGGATGACCGGCGAATAGGCCTCCAGCAAGACTGCCGAGGCTGCCAAGCCCACCAGAGCGGCCGGCGAGTGCCGCAAGCAACATCGCGCCTGAACCCTGTTGATCGGGCGGCATAATGCTCGTGACCGCCTTGTACCGCTTGGGTATTACGAACGCTATACCGAGGCTTACAACCAGCGCGACCGCCGTCACGCGTACAAGAGTTCGACGATACTTCCACAGCAGCGTCGCCCGCCCAACCCAGTTAGCAGGCGGGGTCGCCAGCATCTGTTCGATCTCGTTCGAAGATGAGGTCATGATCGTGGGACTCATGGTTTTGGCCTCGTATGAATGAGCGCGTTGTTGAGCATTGCAATCATGGCGCCCTTAGAGGTTCGCTATTCCTGCGGTGATGGCGATAGAAGTTGCGAGCTGCGCGGTTGCCAGCAGATTTTTCCAGAAGACGGAAGCTCCTATCACTTTCTGTGGCACGACAACGACATCCCCGGGGTCAAGTTTGGTTGAGAGCACGGCCGGACCGCCCGAGTGACGGCCGATGACTGAACCGTTGGCTCGGATTACAAAAATCTCTTTGCGGTTAGCGGTGTCGCTAGTCCCACCCGCATGTTGCAGATACCATCCCGCCGTCTTGCCCGGAGTAAAAGTCAGCGCAGTGACGTTATAGACTTGGCCAGTCACAAGAACAAAGCTGGGACGCTTCGGAATTGTTAGCACGTCTCCTCGGCGCAACTCGATGTCTACGGGCGTATTCGCCCAGCTATCGATATCGGCAGTGATGTGGACAACCTGGCGGCCACTGGGTGGCTTGCTCTTCAATTCCGATACCACCTGGTCCTGTTGCACCTGAATAAGTTTTAGCGCTGCCCCCGAATCGCTCGATCCCAGATTCGGCGAAAGGCGGGCGGCAGCAGAACTGGTCTCGATCTGTCTGATCAGCTCTTCGCGACTCTTTTGTTCGAGCTCGCGCACCTGCTCTCGCACCAGCACTGCTCCTGCTGGATAGGCCGTTTCACGAAACCCTCCGGCGCGGCGCAGAACGGAGCTAAGACGTTCGCCTTCCTGAAAGCCGTATGTTCCTGGAAACCTGACCTGGCCCACTATCGTCACAGACTCGCCAATCTCGTTCCATCCCGTGATCTGATGAATGGTCAGAATGTCGCCAGGCTTGAGCGGCACGTCTGCACCAGGGTCCGTTCCGGCAACCGCTGCCCCAATACGCACTGTCGCGAGACTTCCGATGATCCGATTTCCGTTCATGACCCCGTAGCTAGTCAGGTCTGCGCTCTCGAGCAGAGCATCGCGCTTGAAACCTCCTGCGATGCGCACAAGCTGTGCGGCAGTCATGCCCTTCGACAGCGGGTATGTTGACGGCCGCAGCACCTCACCCTGGATCGTGACCTTCGGCGCATCCACCTCGTAACGTCCGAGGATACGGATCGTGTCGAACGGCTGGAGATCGAAATTCGCATTCCCGATAAGCACCTCGGGCACATTGAAGTCGATGGTTTCTGCGTGGAGATCCGGAGGAACAAGACGGATGAGTTCACCGTGAACCGCTGGCTCAGGCAGTATGTCCTGATAGCTACGCAACACATCACTCAGACGCATGCCGTCTGTGTACGGTAGTCGACCCGGACGCACGACGTGACCTTCAAGATAGATGGCGCGTTGGCTGTAGGGTAGGATTGGCGCAACGCGAATTCGATCTCCGTCCTTTACCTGGAACGCAGCGATAGCATCGCGATCGGTTTGAGAGCTCTCCGCGCCCACAATCTTCAGAGTTACCGTTTCGCGCTGTCGATTGGCGTCTATTCGCTCGATCGTGATGTGGCCGAGCGAGGCCGCGGCCGTGAAGCCCCCCGCGTCGTTGATCACTGAAACGAGCGTTGATTCGTCGTCCTTGACCTCGTAGATCGCAGGCCGCTTTACCGCGCCTGAGATCGCCACCTGAGGGCCTGCGGGAGGCACGAGTAGGGTGTCTCCGCTTTCAAAGCGGGCACTCCCATTACGAACTCCATGAAGTAAGAAGTCGTACAGATCGACATCCTCAATCAGCTGTTTGCCCCGATAGTGGCGCACGACACGGAGGGAACCGACTGAGGTAGGGCCTCCGGCGGCATACAACGCACTCAACGGCGTTGCTAGCGAGCTGATGTCATATCCGCCGGGACGCTGCACATCGCCGACTACATAGACTCGCACCGAGCGCAGACGCGAGACCGTGACGGTAACCTGTACGTCCCGATACTGCTTTTTGAGCGCGCCTTCGATCAGGCCCTCTGCTCGCTGTAGCGGGAGCCCAGCAACGTCGAGCGAGCCCGCATCGGGCAACAGGATGCGGCCGTCACGATCAACGACACGGCTGATGCTCTGGGTCATCCCACCCCACATATTGATCGTGAGCGTGTCCCCGGGGCCAACAACATAATCCGGCCCCAAAGGCACATCGAGCGGTGTGTCGCGGCCTGAGCCTCCGCGCGCCATAGCGGAAATGTCCCGATTCACGAAGACCTCTGAACCAAAACGCTTCAACGGAGCGGCCTGATCGGGAATTTGGGTATATAGATCGCGCATCGATTGCAGGTTGTACGGTGCGGACTGCCGAAGGACCTTAGGCAGGTCTGTCGATGCGTTCACCTCCTCACGGCCTCGCCGTTGATCGCCACCCTGACGGTTGCTGACGGATCCCATTGACTGGCTCAAACTCGTGGGAAGGTCGCTTTGGTCCGTGCGAGATAGCCCCGAATCGATGCCCGCGTCCGCAGCGAGCCTGGCGGAGTTTGTGCCGCCGGCCGGCGATCCTGAGTTCTGCCCAGGAAACAAATCGCTATTAACACTCCCATCACCGACGCTCGACCCCATGGCCTGAAGATCATCTTGGGACACGTATCCGCGCGCCCGCAAGAATGTCGTGACGTTTGCCCGCAGGTTAGCGTTCGTCTCGATTTCGCTGTAGAGCATCTGATCCGAAATGTCATTTGCATCGATCTGCGTGCCCTGTTGCTGCAGGCGGTCAGCGACTTGGGACTTCAATTCCACCACGAGATCGGGGTTCTGTTGCAGAATATGGATGATCTGGTCAGAGGAGAGAGCCACCGGACCAGCTAAAGTGCTGGGACTTGCCAACGCACTGCGATCGCTCCCGGTGTTTCCGCTATCTACCGATCCCGTCGGTAGACTGCCGCTGTCACCCGTTGGGGGTTGGGCCGTGCCTTGCATCGGGGGTGGGCCCTGCATTGGAGAAGAGGCACCGGGCACCTGCCCATACGCAGCAGTGTTGGAGACAAGGGTGAACGCCAGCATGGATACCGCCGCGACCACAGCGAGTTGCGGCATTCGATCGCAAGACGAAGTCACTTGCGAGTGACACCTTCGAGACATCCTTATGACACGGGCGACGGTGGAGGGTTGCGGCATAATCTTCTCTCTTCACCGTAAACAACCACAAGTGCCGCGGTGTCATTCGCTCGTCAATGAATTGTCACTCTTTTGTTTGTGCTGAATGGATTCCCTTGGATCTGTTGCGCATGCAATGAGATTCTCTCGCCATTTACAACAGGTTCTCGATTTGAGAGTGTCAGAGGTAAGGGGTGTTCCTCTTTACCTGCAAGAATGTGCGGTATCTAGCTCTTGGTGGGCGAGAAGCTTGACGCCTCCTTCCAGTGATAGCGGCAACGGTGCCGTTCCAGGCGGATGATTGCATCTGAGACGGCGGCCTATTGAAATTCCAGCTAAGCGACGTTGCAGTTGCTATTCGCGGAAACGCCATAGTTTGCGGCCTTCCCTGTCATGGACTTCAGC
>Ga0210383_10005325_pt1 | contig 11316 bp, 10 predicted proteins | sample IncBWC14OmetaG_FD_160072 | JGI IMG/M metagenome (GOLD analysis project Ga0210383, IMG submission 160072) | Forest soil microbial communities from Barre Woods Harvard Forest LTER site, Petersham, Massachusetts, United States - Inc-BW-C-14-O ...
CTACGGCTGCGATTAACGGGAATCTGCTCTAGAGCGCGCTAATTTTGGGCGGGGTTCTTCGGCGCTTTGGTGCTGTGTTCTTTGGCATAGGGGCTATCAGGGAAGAGGCGCAACGCGGTCTCGTGCAGCCACGCCGCGATACGATCCGCAGCAGGCCACACCTGCCGATCACCAACAACGGTCCCGTAGAATGTCGCCTTCTCGGTACGGCTCCCAAAGTCGATCCATGCAGTGATGCCACCTGCTGGCGGCTCGTTCTGTATCCCGCACCGGATTTCGGAGTCATGGAGGCCCTGCAAGACTACTTCCAGCGAAGGCGGGGGTCAGCAAAATAGACATAGGGCGAGCGTAGCACCGTTCTGTGCCAGCGCGATTCCACCGCGGGGCGTTGCGATAACGGCCGATGGTTTACGGCTGTTGGAGGAGTGCGGACTCATTTGAAACGCTGCCTGATGTCGCCCGGCGGCAGCCAAGGCGTTCTGGCTTGCGGAGCATGCCTGAGCGTATAGGCTGGGGAGCCATGAACATCAGAACCATTGTCCTGGTCATCCTCGGACTGGTGCTGGTGTCGGCTATCGTGCTGTCGACAACAGCGCTTGCCTCGGTCCTCATTCTGGGTGATTTCCACTGGAAGAGGGTGGTGGTGGCTGCTGGTTCTTGGCTGCTGGTTCTTGGCTGCATCGCTGCAACAATGTATCGCGGCGGCGTCAAAAGACGCACACCCGGCGGCCATCATCCGTGAGGCAAATGCTGTGCGGCGGGTTAGTTGCTTACATGTAGACGCACGCATACAGGAGCAGCGCGACGCCAAAAGTCGCAATCAGCAGCCCCGCAGAGTCTCGCCAGAAATGGCCAGTAAGCCTCGTGATGTGTGCCACGGTGCCCTCCTAAGCCAATGCCCACCCCTGACTTGGTAGAGGCCCTGCAATTCGCAAGTGAGATTAGGCATCAATTCCTGCCAGCAGGTTCCGCACGCTTGACGGCCCCTGGCTTCATTGGGGCGCCAAGGTCCGGCCTAGACGGCCAGCAATCGCGACACCTAGGCCGGCGCCCAGCGGTCGGCCCGCGCGCCCCTGTCTTTCCGCCGATGCCGTGGATTTGATCTTGAGCCGTGGTGCACGGGCTCGCGGATCAATCTTTGTGCTCTTTGGCATAGGGGCTTTCAGTGAAGGGACGTAACCCAAACGAACGTCCGACATGGCATAGTCGCCACATGGCTTTTCGAATCGACTACTATAAAAAAGGCTTGATGGCCGGCAGCACGCCGCATCCAGGACCCCAACAAGAGACCGAGAAGTTCGCCAAGGATGGCTTGACCCGGCATCGCGTGGATTTCTATCGAATCATCGACGTGGACAGCCATGCTGAGGTCGCGTCCGGCCGCCGCGATGGCTAAGGGGAAGCGACCGGCCGACGTTGTCAGCAGGGGCAGATCTGCGTCACCCAACGTTCGACGACTTTAGTGGGGCCGCTCCACGCTAGTTCGGACGTATCGCTTCCGACACAAATGGCCAATGGGTCTTTTGTCGTTCCGCTGCCTTTTCCGCCAGCTTTCGCCACTGGAACGCAGCGACGGCCAACAGGGTGCGAGTGCCTTGGGTGTTGGCGAGTTGGGCAAGCCGATCGCACTCTGCCGCCTCGCGCAGGCATTCTTCACGGGATTCCATGTGCCCCCCAAAGCTGAGATCCAGGCTGTGGCAGCGACACGATCCGACGCAGATCCCGCGCCATGGCCCTATCTATTCTGGCTTGCGCCAGCAGTATCCGAAGCTGGTGTAGTTCTTGATCTCGTCGAAGGCGGGGTCGCAACCACGGAACTTGTTGCGGATGCGCTTGATCGCCGATCGCACGTTCGCGCGATAGCCGTCCTCGCCGGCCCCGGCGATGAAGCCTTCGGAGCGCATGCGGTCGTAGAGAGTGCGATAGGTCACGAAAGAGCCGACATTCGACACCAACAGATGGACGATTTTGTACTCCCCGAGCGTGAGGCCGACATCGACCTGGTTCCAGTAGGCGCGGCTGATTTCCGACTTCAGCAGGAGCTTGCCGCACGCCACGCCCTCCTCGCGAGGAAGGTCGGCCTTGGGACTGGTGAGTTCGACCACGTTCCTCAGCCGCCTGACAAAGACTTGCCTGTCGTTATCATCGCCCGCTATCGCCTTGCCGCTCAGGAACACGACGGGCAGGTTGACGCCATGCTGGCACAGCTCAGCCAGCAACTCTTTGCCGGACATCTTTGGCAGGTCCCAATCAAACACGGCAAGGTCGGCATTGATCACGCTGGCAAGCGAGCCAAGCAGCGACGGGCCATCGGCGAAAGCGTGAACGACGAAGCCTTGGCGTAACAGCTCGACGGTCAAGACCTCGCGATAGTATTGATCACTTTCGACGAGAACGACGCGGCGGAGCTCAGTGTTGGCCGCCGGCGCGATCGGTCGAGACGGCGAGACCCTGTCGCTTTTCCTCCGATTGAAGGACCGGTCCCACTCGGGCGTCGCCCGCATGGCTGGCGATTGACGTAAGTTCGGAACAGACGGATATCCGCGCCCGAAACGCGCATCAAGGTGGCTCATCACCCACTCTCCCAAGTCCATCCTTGATGCTGGTCGAACGATACCCCTACCGTTCGGACATCAAGGCCTTCCACACACGGACCTAATAGCACCGGAACTGCGGAATGGTGTGATGGCGATCACGTTATCGGGCGCTCAATTTCCAGCAGCTTCGCCGGCCAAACAGCGTCGCTCAGAAAGACGAAAGGCCGGTCGTTGGGAGCGACCGGCCTTGGTTAACTGGTCCGCATATAAAAGTCTGGTCGAAGCCTTGGGTGTGTGGGAAGGGGCTTCAACGAACGGCCTGGGAGCCGTTGGCGGACTTGGGGTGCGCTGTTCATAGCATGAGCGACGTGCTCCGGGACGTGCAAAGTCGCATATCTACCCTGGTCGCCGTCGCCAATTGCTGGGAAGTCTCTGCTTTCGGTATTCAAAAACGAATATCTTGCAACCACCGATCACGCACATGGGGGCGGCGATGATGCGTCGCAAGTTGCCTCTTTCAATCGCGAATCGGGCCCGTAGTCAGGCACCCAATGCTCCGCAAAGTTGCAGCCACCGAGTAACGCAAACACAGGAGAATGTGGTGAATGCTACTGGCCCGGTAGGGTTGTCCGAGAGAGCGAAATGCCCGTGCGCGGCCAGTGCTGCGGCGATAGTTCGCAGGCGGCAGAGGAGCCAATGTCCGCTCTAGACGGCCAGCAGCCGCGAGACTTGCATGACGTCCTAGCGGTGCCGACCGGCAGGGGTCCGCACGCCGCCGCGCTTCAAACTCAGAGGCAAGTCTTCTCCGGCAGCAGACCAGCCAAGTCTCAACCATCCGGGACTCATCAAGGCTAGACTGGGCTTTGCCAGAATGGCGAAAGATTAGAGAAGACCATCAGAGTCACGGCTCATTCGAATATTGATTTGGTTTGGGCGGCGGTGGACGCGCCGCGCACATCGATAAGAAGAAGGCGTCGGGACCCAGCCAAGATCGATCCGCTGATGGCAGCGTTCAACGCGATGCCGCCAATGGGCACAAACCCTTGGTCAGCGCAGCCAAGCGTACCTTGGATCTAGGGCCACTAGTCGGCAGCCGCCTTAAGAAGCGCGGCCTTCTCCCGCTCTTCAGCCTGCTCTGCATGCTCGCGCCAGAGTGCCGCTGAAAATAAACACTGCTCGCGAAGCCACTTCACTTTCGCGGTTATTGCCTTCCGCTCGAGCTTTTCGGCTTCTGCATAGCATTCTGCTGATGACCTCACGTCCCTTGCCTCGTTGCTCGTTTGCGGGAGTTCTAGTTACGTCAACCGCAACCGTCACGAACAACAAACCTCATTGTAGATGCATTGACCTTGGCGCCCCGTCCCCCGTGCGGATCTTTCACGGGAAGTTCCGGCCAGATTGTGTGCTCGGCTGGCTGGAGGCCGGCAGCGCAAGGATTGCGACGATGCTTACAAGGGTGGTGGCCGTCACGTACCAGGCAGGCGAGTTGGGATCGCCGGTGGCGCCAATGAGCCAGGTGACGACCAGTTGCGTCGTGCCTCCGAACAGGGAAGCGCCTGCCGCGTAGGCGATCGCAAACCCGCCAGCCCTCACCGATGGCGGAAGAAGCTCGGGTACGGCGGTGAGTGTCGCGGCGCCGCTCATCGCCGTCAGCGCCGTGAGCGCGAGAGTGGCAAGGTAAAGCGTTCCGGCGCTGGGAAAGGCGTTGAGCAGAAGGAACGATGGAACGGTCACGATGGCCGTGATCACGCGTGGCGCCAGGATGACCGACCGCCGGCCGTAGATATCGCTCATCCAACCGCCGAGGAGGGCAAAGACGGTGGTGGCGAGCCCGCCGACGACTGTCGCCGTGAGCGCCGTCGACGGCGGCAGGTGTAACGTGGCGATAGCGTAGGTGGTCATGTAGACGCCGACATAGGTCGACACGGTGCCACCCAGGATGATGAGGACGGCGAGCACCAGCAGCCGGACCTGTCGGCCGAGCGCTGCACCCCATGACGGCGCAGTTGCTGCCCGCTTCTCGAGTGTCTCCGGCATCATCCGGCGCAGGTAGAGGCCGACCGGCACGAGTAGTAACGACAGCAAGAACGGCACGCGCCAGCCCCAGGCGGCGAGGTTCGCCTTGTTAAGCAGCAGGGAGAGAACGAGGCCGATGGTACCCGCAGCCAGCGCCGCCAGCCCTTGGCTTGCGAGTTGCCAACTGCCGTAGAGACCGCGCCGGTCGGTTGGCGCGATCTCGATGAGGAAGGCACTCGCGGACCCGACTTCGCCGCCGATCGCCAGTCCTTGCACCAGGCGGCACAGGACGACGATGACAGGAGCCGCAAGGCCGATGGAACTGTAGGAGGGCGTAACGGCCAGTCCCATCGTGCCAGCGGTAATCAGGACGATGGTGAGCAGCATCGCTGGCCTGCGGCCGGCGCGGTCGGCAAAAGCGCCGATCAGCACGCCGCCGAGCGGGCGGAAGACGTAGCCGACGCCGAACGCGCCCAGCGAAAGCAACAAGCTGGCGAAAGGTGTCGATGCCGGAAAGAAAGCTTGGCCGATGTAGACGGCAAAGAAGGCGTAGGCCGCGAAATCGTAGAACTCCAGAGCATTGCCCAGGACAGCTGCAACGACGACCTTCTTGGAGACACCAGGTTTCAACGACGTCTCATCTTTGCGGACAGCGGGGTGCTGTTCTCATTTTTAGAGGTCGATGCGTCAAGACTCATCCGAACATGCCGCATCGTGTTGTCCTGACTGTCAGGCTCTCCATACAATGGCATTGCCCAGCACCGACTGCAGCGGGGATCGCCGCCAGTTTGCGCTGCTCACGGGCCACGAGAACTGCCCCCGTCTTCTAGATCGAAGCGTAAGGCGCTCAGAACGACTAGGCAATCAGCCGCTAGGGCGAGGGGGGAGCGACAACCAGCTTCGGGATCCGCCAAGATCAACCTTCCGGGACTGTCGAGCCCGCAGCGACGCAAGGCGGTCGCATTGGGCAGGCGCGTCAGTCCTTCTCGGGCGTCGGGGTTTCAACGGGCTCCTTATAGCCGACGTCGTCCTTTGCTCCCTGTAGTAGAGCAAGGAGGTGCATCGCGTCGACGAAGGGAACCTCGAGTTGGTACCACTTACTGGCGTTGCTACGGTCAGAATACTCAATCGTCAGTGATTTCGGCACACGCGGACCACCTTCGGGTAGGTGGACTGCCCGAATTCGTCCCACGGGCGGCAGTCGATTGATGCTCATTGGGTTGCCCCTGTCTTGACATAGCCTGCGAGCAAAGCGCGCTGGTCGGGCGTTGGCGAGTTCCGCGTACGATAGACACGCGGGCAACGGGTGGACCCGGCGATGCAGCGGCTGCCGCTCTTCAAGATCAGCCTGCTATAATCTGCGATGAGATGGCGGCCGAGGGCGCCAACGTGCCGCTTTCGTCGCGCCCCATCAGGCGGGAGTAGCCGACAACGTCGGCGGCCATGATCGCCGCCAGTCTGCGCTGCTCACGGACCACGGGAACTTCCCCCGTTCTCTACAGCGGATCGTAGAAGGGGTGAGGCCGGTAGGCAATCGAGTTGGGGATCCGTACGAGGCTGTCTATCAGGCTTGCGGCACTGGCAGGCGGACGTAGATCGGCGTAGCCTCAGCCATTCTTCTGTGCATTGCAGGGGGAGGGCCAGATGGCGACGCAAGCGAAGTGGGAGTTGTCCGGCAGCTATTTCGAGAATTGCAATTGCAGCGTGGTCTGTCCATGCCTTGTCTCGGTTGGTCCACCTCTAACAGCCCGGCCGACCGAAGGCGTTTGCGATGTTGCTCTTGTCTTTCATATCGACAAGGGCAGGTACGCTGAGGCGTCCTTGGACGACCTCAATGTTGTGGTAGCTGTCCATACGCCAGGACCCATGGGCGAGGGCAATTGGACACTTGCTGCGTACATCGACGAACGCGCCAACGACCAGCAGACCGAGGCTCTGGGCACCATTTTCAGCGGTGCGGCAGGCGGCCCAATGGCAATATTCGCGCCCCTGGTCGCCAAGAATCTCGGCGCCAAGAAGGTAGCGATTAAGTACGCCGTGAATGGAAAAAACCACACGGTAGAGGTTCCCGGGATTATGCAAATGGCGGTGGAACCGTTGGGAAGCCTTCATCCATCCGGCGAGATTTGGGGTGCAACCGGCCATCCAGTAGCGCCGGATAGACTGGCGTTTGCGGTAGGCAGCAAGGGCAGCACCTTCGCCGACCACGGCATGCGCTGGGATAATTCTGGCAAGAACGGCCACTACGCGCCAATCCATTGGTCGAATTGACCGCTCGCAACGGAGCTTCGGAACAATGCGGCCGCCGAAGCGCGGATCGCAAATGCCCCTATGACAGAGGCTGCGCCGTCACTGTTTGAAGCGATATTGCGCCGCGATCGCACAGTCGTGGTGGCGGCGCTGGTTGTGGTCATTGCCCTTTCCTGGCTTTGGATCGCGCTCGGCGCCGGCATGGGAATGAGCGCAATCGAGATGACACGCATGCCGCGCGATATGGTGATGACGCCGGCGACGTGGACACCTGCCTACGCCGTCCTCATGTTTTTGATGTGGTGGGTGATGATGGTGGCGATGATGCTGCCGAGCGCCGCGCCCACCTTGCTGATCTTTGCCCGCATCAGCCGCCGAGAAAGCGTTGCAGAGGGTCCGTGGACGCCGACAGGCTGTTTCGCCGCGGGCTATCTCACCGTCTGGGCTGGTTTCAGCGCGTTGGCGACAGCCCTGCAATGGGGCCTGGAATGGAGCGGCCTGCTCTCAGCCATGATGGTGCCGACCGCGGTTTGGCTGGGAGCGGCCATACTGATCGCTGCCGGCCTGTGGCAAGTTACGCCGATCAAGCATGCTTGCTTGCGTCACTGCCGCTCGCCCATCGGGTTCCTTACCGGACACTGGCACGCCGGAAGCGCTGGTGCGTTCCGTATGGGGCTGGAGCACGGGACGTACTGCCTGGGATGCTGTTGGTTTCTGATGGCCCTGCTGTTCTTCGGCGGTGTCATGAACCTATGGTGGATTGGCGGACTTGCAGTCTACGTCTTGATCGAGAAGCTGAGTCCGATGGGCCATTGGCTGGGCTACGTCGTAGGTGTCGGATTAATCGCATGGGGGGCGTACCTACTGATGCCTGTTTGACGGCCCCCAAACAGGGGCTCGCGCGGGCGCGCCAGCGTGCCGCTCTCGTTGCGCCCCATCAGGCGGGAGTAGCCAACAACGTGGGCGGCCAGGTTCGCCGCCAGTTTGCGCTGCTCAGGGGCCACGGGAACTGCCCCACACCAGACTTGGCGGCTTGCGTGCCGGCATGTTGGAGGGCGATATCCCGCGTCGATCAGTTCGTCGAAGTGCGCACGACGCGCCCGATGCCATACTGATCGCCGACGCGACTGACCTTGCCGTCGACAAAATCGATTTCAATCATGTCCTCGGACGAGCCGATCAGACCCAGGGACTTGTGGGTGTGAGCGTCGAATATCTCGGTGGCCTCGTCACTGCTCTTGTTGGGCGCGACATAGGCGTATTTGCCTTCGATGTCGAAGGTCATCCAATGAGACCCGCGGCGGCTTTTCATGCTGATCCGCTCCGCCAGGACCGGGGCCATCGGATCGCGCATGCTCCATACATAAAAGTGCGGATCGCCCGCGCTGCTGCTCTGCCACACCTCGCGCTCGTCGGGCGTCCAGCCAATCCCGTGCAGCAGCCCGGGCTCGCCGGGCGGATGCTGCGCAAGGCTGGCGGTGACGATGCGGCCGCTCTTGAGTTCGGCAACCTGCATCCCCCATAGGCCGGTCACGTTGTTCACTACGTAGCGGCTCATGCCATCGACTGCGTAGGGTCCGAGAATGCCGGCGTAAGGGCCGATGCGAGAGACCGCGTAGTTCTGCGGATCGATCAAATAGAGGTATTTCCCGCTTCCGTCCTGAGCCTTGGTCTCCTGAAAGAGCGGCCCAGACACCGGGAACAGAGTATCGTGCGATCGATTCGAGAAATACACCTTGCGAACGACATCGCCCGTGCTGGCATCCAGGACGTTGATAAAGTCGGCCGAGCCGTCTTCCCAGGTCGGAACGTACAAGAGCTGCCCGCCCGGATGAATCGCCAGCCGGTCGATATCCGGATCGATGGCCCGATTCCAGAGCACCGCATCATTGTAGACGTTAAGGCAATAGATCATCCCGACGCCTGAGCGGGTGCGGTAGGCCACGTAGAACCGGCCGGTCACTGTGCTGGCGACGACGCCCTTGACGTTGTTCACGTCGCGAACAGTCTCGATGGTCTTAACAAGGCGATGACGGGCACCGATGTCGTAGACCGATATGGAACCCCGTGTGGCCGCCGCCTGATTAACTGCGTAGAGGAAACGCCCGGTGCGCGGTTCGAATGCGGCAAGCATAGGGCTAAACGCCATCCATGCCAGCGCCGACACTACCAGAAGCGCCACCAGGGCAACGCCAATTTGGCGGCGGCTTGTTAGCTCCCGCAGACCGGTAGAATTTGTAGGAAAAGCTTCATTCGGAGCCATCTACACCATCCACACGAGTCACCTCGTCGTTTGATGTAGCAAGAGCAGCAAGACTAGTACGAGACAGCGAGGATAACGATAGGGAATCTGAATTGGTATTCGACTACAATTCGACGCGACGGTTTCTGAGCTCGCGGGTCGGGGGCGCGGGTGCTGGCAGGGCGGCCACTAGTGCTGGCGATGCCAGGGCTGCAAGCCTTGCGCGTGGTGGCCGGGGATGCCACCTCTTGGCGGCGTCCATATCTTGCGGTGGGCATATCGAGGAGCCCGAGCAGCGCGAGCAACTGAAGCAGGTGCTGCTCGCGCTGAAGGCCCAAGCGAGTGAAAGCGTAGATGGGTCTTAGATGTGTCCACTGCCTATACAAGGCAATAGCACATATACGGCACACACCGATCTAATGCACGTATAGCAGAAACGGATTGATTACTGCTTCCCCGGCTGTTGCTGCGGGGAAGCACAGGGCAAGCACGCGGCGCGTGCTCGAGTTGCAAAGGCGCGAGCGCCAAGCGTGATCGCTCACTCAAGTCGATCAGAGGTGGTCGGCCGCTCGTGAGGCGCTCGAGGCCGGGGGAGCGGGCCGAGCCTGGCGCCTGGGCGAAGACCGGGAACTCGCGAACGTCGACGCGTTCAGGGGAGCATGACCTTCGCAAACCGTCCGCCGTGCACGTCAACCCGCTGCATCATCGAGCCGCCTTCGACCTGAGCGGGGCCCTGCCACTTGACGCTGCTCGTGACGTACCAGATACCGTCGGGCACGCGCGGGAAGGAGAAGCTACCCGCGGCATCGCAGCGCGTCGTGCGCAAGGTCGAGACATAGAGCGGATCGTCTTTCTCGAACTTCACCGGCCCGAGGCTGGCGGCGCGCGTGCCCCTGGTCGCGTTGCCGAAGATCGCGGTCATCCGCGCCCGCGCATAGGCGCTGTCGGGGACTAGGTTCGCCGACTGGCCCGCACAGGTATGGGTCGTGCCGCCGGCCTTCGTGACTGTGATGCCGCTCACGGTGTTTGCGCCGCTCTTGCGCGCCCAGTCGATCTCGGAGGGGGCGATCGGCGTGGAGAGGGCGGATTCCTGCAGCCCGAACTGGGCGCATCCGGCGACGACCAAGGTCAATCCCAGGATCATCGCCGTGGGCAACGCAGCAGACTTCATGCGCGGCTTTCCTCCCTTTGCAGCAGGGTAGACAGCAATGCACGCTGTCGCACGACCGTCTCACGCCCGCAAAGCCCGCAAAATCGTGCGCGCTGCTTCCCCCTTGCTTCCCCGGCGGCTCCTGAAAATCAGAGCTAAACAGTTAAGCCATTGAAAGAGTTGGCGGACCCGGCGAGATTCGAACTCACGACCTCTGCCTTCGGAGGGCAGCGCTCTCCATTCGGTAGAGCTACTCCCGCTTGATGGGCCGGGAAAATACGGCTCCAGCTTGCGGTGAGGTCGCCGTGTTCTCGATCGTAGCCATTTGCCCAGGTGGTCGAGGTCGCTCCCGCTGACTGTCGTGTGCATCCCGCTGGGTCGGAGCCATTGAAGTATCGAGCGGCGGCCATCTTCGCAATGCCATGATCGGCCTGTTGGCTTGAGAATGTGGGCGAAGGAAGCGTGCATGCGTTGCCGGCGTTAGGCCGGCGATGCAACGCACGGAGTCCACGATGACAAAGCAGAAGAAGACCATTGCGAAGCCGGCCCGCGCCAGCACCAAGGCGCGCAAACAGCCAGCAGAGGCGGCCGCAGCGCCGAAGACCAAGCTCGGACAGCTGGAAGGAATACTGCGGCGCACGGAGGGCGCGACCATCGCCCAGATCGCCAAGGCGCTGGATTGGCAGCTGCACAGTGTGCGCGGCGCGATCTCCGGCTCGTTGAAGAAGAAACAAGGCCTCATGGTCGTGGCCGAGAAGGTTGCCGATGGGGAGAGGGTTTATCGGATCGCCGGCTGATCGATCGGCCATGCGATCCGATCACCAAGAAACGCTCGAGGCCGAGATCGCCCGCTTGGGCGGTCTCGGCCTGCAAGAGCTGCGGCAGGTGTGGCGCCAGCGCCTTGGACCGCCGCCCCAGCACATCAGCACGGAGCTGACCCGGCGACGACTTGCCTATGAATTGCAGGTCAAGCTTTACGGCGGCCTCAAACCGGAAACCCGGCGTCGCCTGAAGCAGTTCTACAAGGCGTTCAAGGCCGATCCTCACCATACGCCATCGTCCAACCTCGGTCTCAAGCCGGGCCTCATGCTCACCCGGGAATGGAACGGCACCGAACACCG
>Ga0210383_10005326_pt1 | contig 11316 bp, 8 predicted proteins | sample IncBWC14OmetaG_FD_160072 | JGI IMG/M metagenome (GOLD analysis project Ga0210383, IMG submission 160072) | Forest soil microbial communities from Barre Woods Harvard Forest LTER site, Petersham, Massachusetts, United States - Inc-BW-C-14-O ...
CTGATTTTTCCCGTGCAGCGGCCTGCGTCTGGGATTAATTTCGCGTTGTTTCTGATCGCGGCGCTTGGGAGTTTCGCGCTTATGGCCGCGATTAATTTCATGATCGGGACCTGCGGCATTCCGCTGAAATCGATTTTGGCACTGATTCGCGCGAAGTATTGGTTAATTGAGTTGCTGTCCGGCCTGCTGATTCCGATGTCGTTCTTTCCTCGGAAGCTGCAGGTTGTCTTAGACTGGCTGCCCTTTGAGCACATCGCTTATACGCCGCTGCAGATTTATCTGGGCAAGTTAGATGGGCGCGCTGCGTTATTCGCTTTAGGGAAACAGTGGATTTGGGTGATCGTGCTTTTTGTTCTGGCGGACGCTTGGTGGAATCGAGCGGTACAGAAGATCACCATTCAGGGTGGATGAGTTGAGCGCACACACAATCGAGCCAGCGCCATTGCGAGTGCGCGATCCGGCTCGCGGAGGAATCTTCCGCGAGATATACCGGCATCTTGCGCTTTTGTCTGCTTATTTCTCGCAGTACGCGAAAGTGCGTGTCAGTTATCGCGGGGATTTTTTCATCAGCCTGGCTACCAGCATCGCAGCTTCGGCTTTCTCGCTGGGCTTCGTCGTGGTTCTTTTTCAGAAAGCGCCGCAATTGAAGGGCTGGCGTTTTGAAGAAGTGCTTTTTCTTTACGGCTTTTCGATGATTCCTTATGGGCTATTTAACGTGCTTAGCCTGAACCTCTACGATTTCGGCAACACTTATATTATGGAGGGGAAATTCGACCGCGTTCTGTTACGGCCAATTTCGTCTTTGTTTCAAGTCTTATTCGAAGTTTTCCGGATTGAGTCGTTGCAGGAGATTGTTACGGGCTCATTGATCGTGTGGTATGCGTCGCGCCATCTCCAGATTCATTGGAGCGCATTGGACGTCACCATGATGTTTACCTGGGCGCTTTCGGGCGGAGTGATTTATGTTTCGGTGTTTCTGTTACTCAGTACGTTCTCGTTCTGGTTCGAAGATCGCATTGGGATTCATCCGCCATTTTGGAATTTGATTGCGTTTGGGCGTTATCCGCTTTCGATTTATAGCGGATTCATCCAGTTTTTGCTGAGCTGGATTATTCCGTTTGGATTTGCTTCGTTTTATCCGACGGCGTGGATGCTGCGGCGGGCTGAATTCGCGCGTTATACGCCACTGGCACCCCTGGTTGCCGCGGCCTGCCTCACGATCGCGATCCTTGCCTGGAATTTCGGCTCGCGCCGCTACACATCCACCGGCTCGTAGTTGCAACTCTCACTGCACTCCACCCGCTACGCAGAAACATCCTGCTTGGCAATTGCGTAACAATAGTAGAGGCGATGGGAATGTTCACAAAGCCGCTTGTCGTGCTGGCTGCAATCGTCGCGGCGGTAATGGCCACGGCCGCCGCCGTGGGCGTCAAGCTGGGCAGCGGAATTCTGCATCCTTACCGGAAGCATCTGACCGCGGACGAGATTTCGGTGTCGACTCGGCGATTTGTCGCAATGCACGCCGCGTGCTCGGATTTCGACGTGACAGCATTGGACGGCGCGAAATTGCGCGGGTGGAAGGTAAGCGCGGAAACGCCGAATGGCGACTGGGTCGTTATCTTTCACGGTCTCGGCAACAATCGCTCGGGGCAAGTGGGCTACGCACAATTCCTGCTGGCCCACGGATATGGCGCGCTGCTAATGGACTCGCGCGCGCAAGGCGAAAGCGGCGGCGACATCGGAACGTACGGCTGGATCGAGCGAAACGATGCGAAAGTAATTGACGACGCGCTTTTATCGGGCGAGCCGGTGCGCCATTTGTTCTACTTTGGCGAATCGATGGGCGCTGCAATCGCTTTGCAAGCTGCAGCCGTCGATCCGCGCGTCGACGGCGTTGTGGCCGAGGACCCCTTCAGCAATCTTCGCGAAGAAACTTACGACTACGCAGGTCTGGAATTCAGCCCGTTGCTCGGCAAGACCCTTTTTCGACCGGCCGCGATCATGGCGCTCTTGCAAGCCGAGAAAGACGGCGGATTCAAGGCTGACTATGTCTCTCCCGAAAAAGCTGTCGCGTCGCGTCCATTCTCTGTGCTCTTAATTTGTGGGAGTGAGGACCACAAAATTCCCTGCCGGCACGCACGACGAATCTATGAGCGAGCAATTGGCCCGAAGGAACTGTGGATTGTGAGGGGAGCTGGTCACTCCATGGCTTACGGAGTGCAACACGACGAATTCGAGCGGCGCGTGTTGAACTTTTATGGGACCGCGGCGAAATGAAGTACGCGCATAAGCAGATCCCTCACCGCTAAGGCTGATTCGGGATGACATCGCGGAGGAGAGGAGCAACGGGGAGGCTAAACTTGCTGTTTAGAGTATTTTCATTATCAGCATGACGCGGTCGTCTTCGTGGGTGCCGCCGCGGGAGAATCGTTCTACCTCGGCTAGCGTGTAATCGACGATTTCTCTTGCCGATGCGTTGCGGTGTTTCTTGAGCAGTTCTACCAAGCGATCGTAGCCGAACTCTTCGTCTTCGGGATTGCTGGCTTCGGTGATTCCGTCGGTGTAGCCGGCGAGGATGTCGCCGGAATTTAATTTTACGTTGCCGCGCTCGAAGGGGACATTCGGAAATAGCCCAACGACCATGCCGCCTTCGCGCAGATATTCGACGCTGCCATCGGCGCGCAGCAGAATCGGCGGCACGTGGCCGGCGTTTACATAGTGCAGTGTTTTATTCCGCTGATCGAGAATGCTCAAATACATGGTCATGTATTTCTGGCCGCGCGTATCGGCCAGCATCCGGTCGTTCAAAGCGGACACGAGGCGCTCGAGCGAATGCACATGGGCGATCAAGGCGTGCAGCGTGGCCTGTAGATTCGCCATCACCATCGCCGAGCCGACGCCTTTGCCTTCGACGTCGGCCACCACGTTCAACATCGTCTGCGATCCGAGCGGAATGAAATCGTAATAGTCGCCGCCGACTTCGAGCGAGGTTTGGTGCGAGGCTTCGAGTTCGAAGCCTTCGATTTGCGGCGATTTTTCCGGAAGCAAGCCGAGTTGAATGCTGCGGGCCAGGGCGAGGTCGCGTTCCATGCGCTGCTTGGCCAGCACGTCGCGGTGAAGCTGGGCATTTTCGAGCGCGAGCGCCACGTGGACCGAGAGCGAACTAAGCAGCGATGCATCCGCGGCCTGAAACGGGCCGCCCTGCTTGTTGAGCAATTGCAGAACGCCGGTAGTCTGGCCGTCCTTATTGCGAATCGGCAGGCAGAGCAACGATCGCGTGCGGTAATTGAGGCGGCGATCGACTTCGGGTTCGAATCGCGGATCGTCGTAAGCGTCGGTGAGATTCACGATTTCACCGTGCTGCGCGACCCAGCCTGCAATTCCGCGCGAAGCCGGCAGGCGAATTTCTTCCTTTTCGAGACCGAGGCCGACGAGCGACCAGATTTCATCACGCTCGCGGTCGAGTAAAAAAACTGTGCCGCGATCCGCGCCGGTATAGCGCGTGGCCAGATGCAGAATGATGTCGATCAGCTCGGCGAGATCGAGCGTGGAATTCAGGCGCTGGGTGGCTTCGACGACAATCGAAAGTTCAGAGACCGCGCTGCGACGCTCGCTACTGAGGAGCGCGAGATCAGCGTAGCGGCGCACCAGGCGCAGCCATTCGAGTTTCTCAGCGCTCAATGGCGATGCTGCGAAAACTTCGAGAGCCCCGTGGCGCTCGCCTTCCGGGCCGAGAATCCACGCCGCATACTTCCCATCAACGAGTTCACCGGTGGACTCGAAGCGCAGCGCGTCGTGGCGCGACGCGTCGGCGGCCGGCAATTTGCCGTGTTCGGCCAGCACCGCCGGCACTTCCGAGTGGTAGCGCCAGATGCGCACGCCGCTGATGCCATCTTGCTTCGACAACAATTCGGCGAGTTGTGCGGCGAGCGCAGCAGGTGGCGCTTCGGTTTGAATCGCGCGCAAAGAAGCGTCGAGGCGTTGCAGCGGCGAGGCGTTCCCCTTTTCACTCGCGCGCGAAGCGCTCATGCGCCGCTTCCTCGATATTGGATCACCAGCAGGGTGATGTCGTCGGATTGCGGTGCGCCGCCAGTGAACGATTGCACGCCGTGGCGGATCAATTCGGCGAGTTCGTCCACATTTTCGCCGGCGAAATCCTGAATGATCTTGCGAAGACCGGTATCGCCGAGAAGTTCGCCACGCAGGTTGGTGGCTTCGGAGACTCCGTCTGTATAGATTACGAGAAAGTCGTCCTTCGCCATGCAAGCGGTGCCGTTCAGAAACTCGGCATCGGGAAAAAGTCCCACTGGAAAATTCGAGGACTCAAGCGCTTCGAGCTCGCCCGTTTTGCGGCGCAAAATCGCGGGCACGTGGCCGGCATTCACGTATTCGATCGCGCCGGTGCGAGTGAGCACGCCGTAGAACATGGTAGCATAGCGCTCTTCAATGCTGCGCTCGCATAGGAAGCGATTCACGCGCGAGACCATCGCCGCGGGGGGACTGTCCAGCGTGGCGGTGGTGTAGATGACGCCTTGCAGCAGCGTCGCCAGCAGCGATGCGGAAATTCCCTTTCCCGAAATATCGCCTACGAAGAGTCCGTAACGCCCTTCGTCGAGTTCTACCACGTCAAAGCAATCGCCGCCGACGGAATGGCACGCCAGAGTGAAGCCAGCGACCTGCAGTTCGGGCAGGCGCGGAAATTGCTTGGGTTGAATTTGCCTCTGAATTTCGCTGGCGATTTCGATTTCGTGATCGAGACGGGCTTTTTCGCGCGAGGAAGCGAACAGCCGCGCATTCTCAATGACGTTCGCTGCTTCGCGCGCCAGCGTCCGCAAGACTTCGCGATCCAGTTCTGAGAACGCGCTTGAGGGATTGTGACTATCGAGATATAGAACGCCGAGCAGCTCGCCCTGCCGCGTGGAAACGGTCGCGTCCAGCGCTTCGATCATCGGCAACTTTTCGACGGGAATCGCGACCACGGTGTGCAACTCCAGCCGCGCTACGCTCTCCTGCGCGCCGACGGCGGAATCCTCGCCCGTGTCGCTGACGATCAGCTCGCGCCTAGTGGTCATCACACGCTTCAGCACGCCGGAAGAAATTTGAACTTCCTGGTGATTGATGGAATTTCGCTTATCGTCGCGCGCGACGCTGGTCTGCAGCTCGCCCTGCTGATTGACGAGCAGCAGAACACCGCGCTGCGTGCGGGTGAGCTGAATCGAAGCATCCACCACTGTCGTGAGTACATCTTCAAGCGACAGTCCCGTGCCAAGAGTACGCGCTACTTCGAGCAATACGCCCAAGTGATAGAGCTCGCGCGCGCCGGAATTCGTGGGCGCGGGAATTTCCACTTTTTCGAGGAGCTCTTCGATCGTCGCCGTGTCGCCGAGAAAGATGAATCGGTAGGAATCGGTCATCCCGAAATCGACGCTGTCTTTCGGGCGCAGCTCGTGGCGCAAAACTTTTTGGCCGTTCACATAAGTACCATGACGGCTGCCCATATCTTCGAGAACGTAAACGCCTTCCGGATTGATGATTTGCGCTTGCTGGCGGCTGATGCGGCTATCGCGCAACGTGAGTTCGTTGCCGGCCTGGCGGCCGATGCGAAAAGGCGTGGTGGTAATGGGCACTTCCCGGCGCACTCCACCGGGCTCGATCAGCGCGATTCGAGGGGCTCGTGACATTTGAAAATGTTTTGCCTCGCCGGACGCGCCAGAAGCGCTCCTGCGGGGCTAAAGTCACCGCTCATGGTAGGGAAAGATTCTTGGGATGTAAATAGCGGGTGAAATCGGGTGTGGCGAGCTTGGGGCGCCAGCGTTCTGAGCCGCGCCAATCGGAACTTGCGCATGTCCGGAGAGTCGGGTAACTTGCCTGCACCTTGATCGCGAGAATCCCCCGATCGTTCTCGGCGATCTTCCCGGAATGCAGACGCGGTGCGGTGAATTGGCCGCTCGCGCGCCGGCTTCCGAACTTTGCGCTTGCGAACGGAGAGAGACGATGCTGAAAGGATTCAAGCAATTTTTATTGCGCGGCAATGTGGTGGATCTGGCGGTTGGCGTGGTGATCGGAGCTGCATTTGGCGGGGTTGTCACGGCGCTGGTGAAGGATCTGCTCACGCCGCTGATCGCGGCGATCGCCAAACAGCCGGATTTTTCGGGGCTTTTCTTTCAGTTGAACGGGTCGAAGTTTCTTTACGGCGAATTTTTCAATGCGCTACTGTCATTTGTTATCATCGGGGCGGCGGTCTATTTCTTCGTGGTGCTGCCGATCAACGCGTTGATCACCCGTGCGCGGCGCGAACCGCCTGCCGATCCTACGACGCGCAAGTGCCCGGAATGCTTGAGCGAAATCCCGATTGCGGCGCGGCGATGCGCGTTTTGCACTTCGACGGTTGCGGCTTAGTCGCGATTTTTTCGGATATATAAAGGCTTGATGGCTCGCGAGCGGATGCTACGCCTGCACTGCGACCGAAACCGCGAGTTCGGTCCTATCGTGATTTGCGATCGTGGCGGGATTATTGCTCGTCAGATGCCGGCAGGGACGCCGGCGCTACTTGGGCGCTCGGATTCTATTGCGTTGCTTAGCCGCCGGGTGGCTTCTCGCAGGCGCACTGCTAGATCGACTACCGTTTCCACTCGTTGCCGCGCGGCTTCTGGCAATTTATCGCCGTAATGAGCTAGCAGAAGTTCGGCATTGCCCAGGATTCCCGTCAGCGGATTATTGATTTCGTGGCGCAGGATGGACGCGAAGTCTGCGGGGAATTCCTTCCACGGCGCGCCGACAATTGCATCGGCCTGCTCGGCCCAGCGGATGCGCCGCAACAGAATCGCGGACGCCAGCGGCGCGAAATCGCCGATGCGCGCGATGAATTCAACGTCGCCTCGGGCCACCCATCTGCTGACTTCCTCAGATCTTTCCGGCGCCGCGATAAGTGCCACGGGTGCGAACTCGGTGAAACGTAGCAGTGTTTCTTCGAGCGAGGCATTTCCGAGCATGCGATCGTCGAGCAAAACGACGCTGGGCGGGCGCAGACGAAGCGCTTCGTGCAGTTTTGGCAGCGTGATTGCGGCGGCAAAATGGCACGGGTGTCCCGACTTCACCAATGCGGCGGAAATGCGCTGCGCCGTCGCTTCGTCCGCTGTGCCGCATAAGACGAGGCGCTGCACGGCTTGTTCGGCGATGACGGCTGCATTCACGGCTTTTTCGCCACCTCGACTTGCGCCTCGGCGTCAACTGCGCGGGCTGGGACAGCGGACGAAATTCCCGGGGTCGATGCGTCGTTCGGGTTCGAAGTGTCCGAGGTGAATCCGCGATTCCGCTCGAGGATTCCGTGGACAGCGAGAACTAGTTCTTCTACCAGAAAGGGTTTATCAAGATGCGGCAATCCGCGCGGTTCGAGAAAATCGCGCGTTCGCGGTGCCAGCGTGTCTCCGGTGATAAATAGAATGCGATCTTTCATTGGACTTCCGGCTTGGACGAGCGCGTCGTAGAACGCCTGACCATCGAGGCGTGGCATGCGCAGGTCGCAGAGGATCGCGTCGTAGTGGGCGCGGGAAAGGCGTGCGAGGCCATCCTGGCTGTCGAGCGTGAATTCCACGTAGTGTCCTTCTCCCTTGAGGACGTCGGAGATGAGGTTGGCGACAGACGCTTCGTCTTCTACCACGAGGATTCGGCTTGCGCCAACTGCGGCCGCGGGCGCTTCGTGCGGCGATTCCGCTTTCGGCGATTCGGATTTGGCGGCGGAAACCAGCGGTAGATCCACGACGAATCGCGCTCCGCCGCTCGGCTGGTTTTCGAAATACACATCGCCACCGTGCTGTTTGACGATGCCGTAGGCGATCGAAAGGCCGAGGCCGGTGCCTTCGCCCGGAGCTTTCGTGGAAAAAAACGGATCGAAAATACGCGAGGCGATGTCGGCGGGAACGCCGGGGCCGTCATCGGCCACTTCGAAAGCGACGCGCTGCGCCGAGGGCTGATACGTGCGTATCGAAACGCGCCCGCCGCCGCGGCTGTGAAGCAGCGATTGCTCGGCATTGACTAGAAGATTCAGAAACACCTGCTGAAGCTGATACGGATCGGCCAACGTCGTCGGCAAATTCGAGGCGAGCGAACATTCCACGGAGATATTTTGAATTTTCAGCTCGTAACTGCGTAGCGCCAAAGTGCGTTCGACGATTTCATTGAAGTCAGCTTGCAAGCGCTCCGGCTTGCTCTCGCGAGCGAAGTAGAGAAGATTTTTTACGATGCGACGCGCCCGCTCCGCTTCCCCGTAGATATGTTCGGCTTCTTTCAAAGACCCGGAACTTTGGCCGCGGCCGAGAAGCAATTGGGCGTAGCCCATAATGGCCGTGAGCGGATTATTCAACTCATGCGCAATGCCCGATACGAGTTGGCCGAGCGCTGCCATTTTTTCCGTTTGCAGCAGCTTCGATTGGAATTGACGCTGGTTGGTGATGTCTTGGTAAGTTTCGAGCCAGCCAATTGCGTGTGCGTGCAGATCGAGCACTGGGCGGGATACGCGCTCCAGCACTCGGCGGGCCGGAACGTTGATTTCCAGTTCGTCGCAGGCTGTGCCCGTCGCGCCTTCCAAGTTAGCCCGCCAACGATAGGAAAACGCCTGCGCGTCGCGAAAATGGGTCCTCAAAATTACAATCAGCGATTGGTAGTCTTCGATTTCGCTCAGCGTTCTGAAATCGAGTCCGAAAAGTTGAGCGAATTTTGCATTGGTGAATCGAATGCGCCCCGCGGGGCTCAGCAGCAAGACTCCTGAGGGAATAGCGTCAAGCACGCTACGCAATTCCGCTTGCAATAGACCGTCTTCCGCGACGGTCACGGCCTCACTTCTCAATCCGGTCATTGCCATGTTTCTCCCTCGCGCTGGCGCGCGCTTCCGGCGAGAGGGTGTCGGCAACGGCGAGGGAATCATGATCGCCTCGCCTTGCAGACCAAAAAAAAGTGGTTCATAAACGCCCTGGGTGTGTCCCCGTGATCTCTTCATTCGGCAGTCTTACCAACGGGCGTGAGCGATCCCCAAACCGCAGATCAATCCAAACCAGATGGTAAAGGCGTACTCGATCGTGGTGCGTGCGACTCGTGCGGCTTTCTTTGCGTTCTGGCGTGTCACTGTGAGTTCCTCCTGGGGAGGACACAGCAACGGGGCTACCAAGCTTGAGGATGAGCTAAGAGGAATTGAATCAGCGAGTTGACCGGGACGCGCGGGCTGGCGATTCCCATTACGATGCGCCGCGGTTCCCGTCTAGGAATTTCACGGTGTTACTACGTATGCATGCAATTGTACTAATTTGCTACCGCTGCCTGTGCATCATACTGCTTTAACTTCCGATACAGCGTGGTTTTGCCGATCCCCAGAAGACGCGCGGCCGCGAGCTTGTCGCCGCCCGACTCGCGCAGGGCGCGCAAGATGGCGCGACGTTCGAGCTCTTCGAGCGGCAGGAATTCATCTTTGTCGGGCAGGCGTTCCTGCGTGCCGTACTGCAGATTCGAGGGCAAGTCGCCCACATGCAGTATTGGCCCGGAGCCCAGTGCCACTGCTCTTTCGACCGCGTTTTCCAGTTCGCGAACATTGCCCGGCCAGTCGTAGGCAATCAGCCGCGCGATAGCATCTTCGGAAATCGTGCGCGATCGCCCTTGCGACTCGCTGAACTTTTCCAGAAAGGCATTGACCAGCAGCGGGATGTCGTTCTTGCGATCGCGCAGCGGCGGCAATTTGATCTGCACCACGTTCAGGCGAAAGAACAAATCCTGGCGGAAAGCTCCGGTGCGCACGGCGGATTCTAGATCGCGGTGCGTCGCGGCAATCACGCGCGCTGAAATCGAGACGCGCTCGTTCGAGCCGACCGGCTTTACTTCGTGTTCCTGCAATGCGCGCAGCAGTTTGGCCTGCAGATCGATGGGCAAATCTCCGATTTCATCGAGAAACAGTGTGCCGCCGCCGGCAGACTCCAATAAGCCTTGCTTCGCGTGCAGAGCGCCGGTGAATGCGCCTTTCACGTAGCCAAAAAGCTCGGATTCGATCAGCGTGGGAACCAACGCAGAGCAATCGACCGGTACAAAGGGCTTATTTCGCCGTTCGCCCAAATAGTGAATCGAACGCGCGACAAGTTCCTTGCCTGTCCCGCTTTCGCCGAGCACGAGGACCGGATAATTATGGTCGCTGACTTTTTCGACCAGCCGGTAAACGCGGCTCATTTTTTGCGACGTGCCGATTAATTCACCGAAGCCGGGCCGCGTGCGCAATTGTTCGCGCAGCACGCGATTTTCCTGATCGGTTTCGAGCGAATGGACGAGACGTCCGAGCTTGGTACGCAGCTCGGCAACGCGGAATGGCTTGGTCACATAATCCGCGGCGCCCATACGCGTGGCTTCCACGGCGCTGTCGATGGTTCCGAATTGCGTGAGCATGACCACGGCGGTTTGCGGGTAATGATCGCGCACGCGCCGCAGCAATTCGATCCCGCCCATTTGCGGCACACGCAAATCAGTGATCACGATGTCGACGGGAAATTGGTCCAAGATTTCGAGAGCTTCCTCAGTGGTCGCGGCGCCGCGCGCTCGCAATCCTGTATCGGTCGCAACGTCGCAGCACAAGTCGCGAGCGGATTGCTCGTCGTCTACAACCAGCACCGAGACAGTCCCAGCGCGTTCCAGTATTCGGGCGGGCTCAGGTTTTGATGACACGTCGCAGACCCTCCAAATCGGGGAAATCCGATGTTGGCGCAGTATGGATTCGCACGTTCGAATCCCTCGGTAAGGTCAGAGCCATTTCAGGAATGTCTGTGATCTGATCTATCGAGCGCCTGATGACTTGATCTTTATCGGCCGAAAATGCCGCAGGCTGAATGTATTCCCGGATTGGGATTGCGCGCAATCCGCATTAATACGGAGAGGAGCTAACTTCTTGTCTGACTATAAGATGCAATGCGAGACGGCCGGGAGAAGAACTGCCCCTTCGAAGTGGGGTCCTTGGCTAAAAACGAGATTCGCCGAATCGGGACTGCTATTGGACCACTACGTTGACGGAGCACGTAGCTGGAACACTGCGCGGGCCCGCGTCGACTCGGACTGAGATTGTGTAGGTGCCGGCGGCGAGACCCGCTGCATCCCAGCGGGCCGATGGGCCGGATTGCTGCAGCATGCCATTATTCGCGGTCCAAATGTAATTTAGCGGCAGATTCAGCGAATCCTTCGCGAGGGTTGAGGCCACGATGCGCTCGCCCGATCCGGCGCGCACCGCGCTCTTATCCGCTGAGCACGCCGCGGTGATCACGTCATTCGCAGATTTGGCGCTCGCTTCCAAAG
>Ga0210383_10005328_pt1 | contig 11315 bp, 3 predicted proteins | sample IncBWC14OmetaG_FD_160072 | JGI IMG/M metagenome (GOLD analysis project Ga0210383, IMG submission 160072) | Forest soil microbial communities from Barre Woods Harvard Forest LTER site, Petersham, Massachusetts, United States - Inc-BW-C-14-O ...
CGCATTTCTGGCAAAACTGCGCGGCGTCAGGAACCTCGGCTCCGCACTTCGTACAATGGGCCATTTCACCCTCCTCTTTCCTCGCCCGCATGATACGCCAATTTATTGAAACGCAATGTCACGGAGCGAAAAGCCAACGACCCCGCCAACCGAGGCCTTTGGTGTTCTCCTGCACTTTCGCGCCACTCTCTGAATCTAGACATTAGCGGCAAATCGTGCGAACCTCTGAGAGGGATTGCACCGCCGGTCGAGGGGTTGCATTGAGTTCGGCATTTATCGCATAAGTATTTCCGACGCTTACAGTTAGCTAGTGAACCGCATCCCGTCGGTACGTTCGGTCCTCACCCGACTGGCGGTCAGAGATGCGTCAATCAGCGTGTCACCCGCTTCTAGCTCTAGGAGAGTCAACAACCATGGAAGACCCGGCAACTTCGGGTTTCTGGCTATCGCCGCAGCAAAAACACGTCTGGACCCTACAGGAGTCGCGGGGCGCTCGACGATCGGTGTGCTTGAATGTGGTCGAAGGCCTCGAGTCTGTGCCCACGATTCCGCTTGCTATCGAACATGTCCTGGCCCGGCACGAAATCTTGCGGACCGTCTACGTTCGTCAGCCAGGGATGATGTTCCCTTTTCAGGCACCTCTTGCGAGTGTCACGCCCGACGTTGAATCCATCGACCTGAGCGGCTTGTCCGTGACTGAACAGGAGTCGGCTCTCAACGAACTTTTTCGAACTGAGCGACTCCGCGAATCCCTTCCCGAGCGGTCGCCGATTTTCACGGCCAAACTCGTGACCCTGGACCCGGGTCGTGCTGCGCTTGTGCTGAGCCTCCCAGCGGTGGCCGGAGACAGCCGCTCACTTCGCATTCTCGCGGATGAGATTCTGCAATTCTCAACGCAACCCACCTCCACCACGGAAGTCGAACCACTTCGTTATGTGCAATTTTCTCAGTGGCAGAATGACCTTCTCGATGGCAGCGATGAGAACGCCGTGAATGGACGCGAGTTCTGGGCCGAACATTCTGGGGTGGACGCCGCTCTTGTGATACCGAACGAACGCAAGTCTACGGGATCCTTTTCGCCACAATTGGTTTCATCCGGCGTCGACTTGGCGACCCAGCGCAAGGTGGAGTCCCTTGCCATTGCTTCGAAGGCGTCAAAGGCGGAGATCCTTTTGGCGGCATGGCAGTCCCTGCTGTGGCGGCTTACTGGACAGACGTCGTTCTCAGTCGGTGTCGTATTTGAGGGCCGAGAATACGAGGAGTTGCAAGGGCTGATCGGATTAGTTGCGAAGACAATTCCGATTGGCGCAAGGTTCGATAGTGACTATCGCTTCCGTGAGATCGCCGAGCAAGTTCATACCTCGGTTGCCGAGGCAGCGGAGTGGCAGGAATGTTATCGCCCCGGCTCCGGATTCGCTGATGGGCCTCCTGTCAGCTTCGAATTCCTGCCGAAGCCCACTTCCTCGTCGGCGAGTCCTGTCTCAGTGTCCCGGCAACGGGTGTTCGATTGGCATGATGCCTATAAGCTCAAACTGTCGGCGCTGGAAGGTGGAAACGATCTCACTCTCGAATTCCATTACGACGAATCGCGCTTCGAACGAAAGTTTGTCGAGCGATTGGCCGGATATTTCCAACGCCTGCTCACGGCTTCGGCAGCGAATCCTGAGATGCAAGTCTCGCGACTCCCCCTGCTGGATGAACTTGAAGACCGTCAACTGATAGTCGATTGGAATCAGACCTCGACGGTTTATCCGCGGGAAAAATGCTTCCATGAACTCTTCGAGGCACAGGCACTCACCACCCCAGATCGCCCGGCGGTGCGATTTAGTGAGACCGTGTTGAGCTACCGTGAGCTAAATGAGAGGGCAAACCAGCTTGCGGGTTTCCTGCGCACATCGGGTGTGAATGCCAACTCGCTAGTTGGACTTTGTGTCGAGCGATCTGCAGACATGCTGGTTGCGCTCCTGGCCATCCTGAAGGCAGGCGGGGCTTATGTGCCGTTGAATCCCGATAATCCCAAGCCTCGTTTGATGCATCAACTTTCAGGGCTCGTCGCTTTGATCACGGAAAGCCGGTTGAGCGGCCGGATACCGGCGTTTCCCGGAAAAGTGATTTGTTTAGATCGTGATCAGCACGATTGGTCGGAGCTGTCGGACGAAGATATGGAGTGCACGACGACGCCGGAGAGCACCGCCTACGTGATTTATACCTCTGGCTCGACTGGGGTGCCCAAGGGAGTCGCCGTGCGTCATCGGAATTTGGTGAATTACAGCTACTTCATTACCCAGCGCTTGGGGCTCAATCAATACCCTGCAGGCCTCAACTTCGCTACCGTGTCGACCATCGCTGCCGACCTGGGAAATACCTGCATCTTTCCCTCTCTTATTTCGGGCGGTTGCGTGCACGTAATCGCTTACGATGACTCCACCGACCCGCGGCGTTTTGCGGACTACGCGACCCAGCATCCGATCGATGTTCTCAAGATCGTACCTTCACACTTGCAGACGCTTCTGCAATCTGCGCAGGCCCAGCAGATTCTGCCTCACAGGTTTCTGATTCTCGGCGGTGAGGCACTTACCTCCACCCTGGTGGAAAAGATAGAGTCACTGGGCGCAACCTGTGCGGTATTCAATCACTATGGCCCGACGGAAACGACGGTCGGGGCGCTGACCCTCCGCCTCGCCGATTTCGACTGGAAAAGTTCAACAGCAGCTACGCTTCCGATTGGACGCCCCATCGCAAATACCCAAGTTTATGTGCTTGATGAGCTGCTCCAGCCTGTTCCCACCGGGGTCGTTGGAGAGCTTTATGTCGCTGGTGATGGTGTATCTGCGGGGTATTTGGATCAGCCCGACCGAACCAAGGAGCGATTCCTTCCAAACCCGTTTGCTGCTGATTCCGACTCCAAAATGTATCGTACTGGCGACCTTGCCCGTTACCTTCCAGCGGGTGAGGTGGAGTTCCTCGGTCGCTCTGACGACCAAATCAAGATCCGCGGTTTCCGTATTGAATTGGGAGAGATCGAGTCAGTCCTGCTGCAACACGCCAGCGTTAAACAGGCCGTGGTTATGGCCAAAGATGACGAACGCGGGGATAAGCGGCTAGTGGCCTATATTGTCGGCGACTGGGACATCGCCGCCGAGGATATACGGACACGTCTGAAGGCAGAATTGCCAGACTTCATGGTTCCATCCACGATAGTAGTGCTACCAAGAATTCCACTGACTTCGAACGGAAAGATCGATCGGCAAGCCCTTCCCGAGCCCGAGGCTGTGGAAAACAGGGTTTTCATTGCTCCCAAAACAGAGGCGGAAGTTGTTGTATCCAAGATATTTGCCGAAGTTTTGCGGCGCGACCGCGTCAGTACCGACGACAACTTCTTTGATTTAGGTGGGCATTCACTCCTGGCTACTCAAGTCGTATCGAGGATTCGGGAGCACTTCCGAATTGAGCTGCCAATTCGAGCACTCTTCGAAAATCCCACGATCGACCGCCTAGCGGACGCCATCGCAAACTCCGATCAGCCGCTTGAGCCAGCAAACCAGTCGCGCATCGTCCGTGTGGCGAGAGATGCTTATCGCACTGGTCGAACCTGAACTGCTGCTGCCCTTTACTAGTTGGTGAATCGTCACTTCACAAAGTTTTCACTAGGATCAATATGTCACCATAGGGCCATTACTCGTTCCCCAATTGGTTGCACATGCAAGCGACTTACCGATATGTAGCTGAAAATAAGTGTTTTAGCTCAAATCCATCCAGTTAGAAACTTGTTGACATCACTTGAAATTCGCCCTATAAGTTGAGTACTCGAAGCGCTTCGATCAGGCAACCCGAAGCGATATTCAGTTCTGGCCAATACCATGGATTTGTGCGCCTCTGAAGTGCCGAAGACTATCTCAACCGGCAACTCAGGGCTTCCTCACGTCGACTTGACGATACCGAACTCAGCGGCAGACGAAGTCGAGGCACGGGTGGCGCGTCTATCCAACCAAACTGACGTCGACTACCCGCGTCATGTCTGCCTGCCACAACTACTCGAAGATTCCTTTGCCCGGAATCCCCATGCCACGGCCGTTGAGTGTCTGGGGCAATCGCTAACCTATGCGGAACTGGACGTTCGCTCGAATCAGTTAGCGCGCATCCTGCTACAAAAGGGCGCCGGACCTCATGTGTTAGTAGGTTTGTGTCTCGAACGATCAGTCGAAATGGTCGTCGCGCTACTCGGAATCCTAAAAGCGGGTGCGGCGTACGTGCCACTGGATCCGAGCTACCCTAGCGACCGAATTAAGTACGTGCTGGACGACGCCCGCGTGAAAATCCTGGTCACACAGCCGGGGCTAACCACCAGCCTTCCGCCTACGTCTGTCGAAATCGTTACCGTCGATCCGGAATGGCGGGAGTTCCACTCGGAGGACCCGGGCCCGGTGGCGGCCGGCATCGAGTCGGACAATTTGGCCTACGTTATTTACACCTCTGGCTCTACGGGCCGGCCAAAGGGCGTTCAACTCGAGCACCGGAGCGTCGCGAATTTCCTGTGTTCGATGCGTCGAAATCCGGGAATGACTGCCACTGACGTCCTTGTTGCCGTCACTACCCTCTCGTTTGATATCGCCGGATTGGAGATGTATCTCCCGCTGCTGGTTGGCGGCAAACTTGTGGTGGCATCCCGCGACGTGACAATGGACGGTCGCCTCCTCATGCAGTTGCTCGAGCAGAGCGGCGCAACCATCATGCAAGCCACTCCGACCACTTGGCGGGTATTACTCGAATCTGGGTGGAAGGGCGACTCGAAGCTTAAGGCGCTTGTCGGCGGAGAAGCGCTCCCGGCCGACCTGGCACGCCAGCTCTCCCGCTGCTGCAGCTCTGTTTGGAACATGTATGGGCCAACCGAAACCACGATCTGGTCCAGCGTTTACAAGGTGGAGGGCACGGAAGCGAAGTTGGTTCCGATCGGGAAACCGATCGCCAATACGACGTTCTACATTCTCGACGAGAACCGCCAGCCCGTCCCTGAGGGCGCGGAAGGAGAGCTCTATATTGGCGGCGAGGGAATCGCACGCGGGTATTTTGAAAGGGACGCGCTGACCGCAGAAAAGTTTGTTCACGATCCCTTCAGTTCTGTCCCGGCCGCTCGAATGTACCGAACCGGCGACCTGGCGCGACATAAGCAAGACGGAAACGTTGAGTTCCTGGGGCGCATCGATCACCAGGTCAAGGTCCGCGGCTTCCGCATTGAGCTAGGTGAAATTGAGGCGGTGCTAGAGCAATACAACGGGCTGAACCAAGCTGTTGTAATCGCGCGAGAAGACAGCCACGGCGATAAACGTCTGGTGGCGTATGTCGTTCCCAGTGCTCCGAACTCCGTAACATCTGCCGCACTTCGAGAACATGCTCAAAAGCAGCTGCCGGACTATATGGTTCCGAGCGCTTTCGTGCGCATGCCCAAGCTGCCACTTACCCCGAACGGCAAAGTTGATCGCAAGGCTCTTCCGGCGCCGAATGTTTCCGACTTTGCGACTGCTTTCGATTACATTGCGCCACGTGACGAAACGGAACGCAAACTGGTGCGACTGTGGGAGGATGTCCTGGGAATAAGCCCCATCGGCGTGACCGCCAGTTTTTTTGATCTGGGCGGACGGTCCGTGCTGGCCGCACGGTTGTTCACGAAGATTTTGCGGACCTTCGGTAAGGAACTGCCGCTCTCAACGTTGTTCCAGTCTCCGACAGTTGAATTACTGGCAAAGGAACTGCAACCCGTTCGCCGAATTGCAGAATACAAGACCGTCGTTCCCATTCAGGAGGGCGGTTCGCTACCGCCATTTTTCTGCGTGCACGGCGGTGCCGGCAGCACGCTCTTTCTGCACCAGTTGGCAAATCAGCTTGGCCCTGCCCAGCCCTTCTACGGCATTGAGCCTGAAGGAATGGACGGGAAACCGTTTCAGCGCCCAACGGTGGAGGAAATGGCTGCGCATTACCTCGGTGAGATTCGCAAAGTGCAACCGAATGGTCCTTACTACCTCGGAGGATACTGCTTTGGGGGCTTGGTAGCGTTCGAGATGGCTCGCAAGCTGGATGAACGGGGCGAGGATGTTGCTCTGGTTGCCCTATTCAGCGCGGCACTGCGTTTCAATCACGCGGAAGCACACCCCGCTCCGGTGGAGTCTTCCGGTCGAAGCGGCTCCAGAATCGCCAGGGCTGTTTCGTCGCCGATTCTCACGCTACGCAACCTGTCGCGGGCAGCCTATTGGCGTGCGCTTCCGACCATAAGAACGTATTCTTATCAGTTCCTCTTTAGTTTAGGACTTCGGGTTCCACCTGACATGCGAACTATGTATGTGACGCAGTCACTGGGACAGGCCGAACAGAGCTATAAGCCCAAGCCTTACTCGGGGTCGCTTGTTCTGTTTTATGGGCCCGGCACTTTGGACTACGGTCCCAATCTTGGATGGGACGGGCTTGCTGAGCGTTTCGAACACTGTGTAATTGGCGACGGCATCCCAGACAGTCGGCGCGACATAATGAATGAACCGCTGGTGGAAATAACTGCGACGCAACTTGCGCCCTACCTTAAGGGAGAACGCGAAGTGCATCGCCTACGCCCACCTTTGACCAGGAACTAAGGAGTAACTCATGGAACGTACAATGTCGCCCGGCAAGAGCCTCGGAGCCATCCGCCGTAAAGCTGTCGATCTGGCTCACTTCAACCCCGTCAAGGAAAGCCAGGTGGACCCTGACCAGACGCTTCCCCTGATCATGGAACCGGCTACGGATCAGGTCGACCTCGCCGATTGGGCTCGCAATAACCGTGACTACGTCGCACAGAAGTTACACAAGCATGGCGGCATTCTGTTCCGCGGCTTCAACTTGAAAACTCCGCAGGATTTTGAACGGGTAGCTGCCGGCGTGTATACGGAGCTGTTCTCCGAGTATGGCGATCTTCCCCGCGAGGGCGCCGGCGGCAAGATCTACACGTCCACGCCCTACCCCGAAGAAAGGTGCATCCTCTATCACAACGAAAGCTCGCACATGAACCGCTGGCCTACGCGCATCAGCTTCTTCTGCGTGATCGCGGCCAAGGAAGGCGGCTGCTCTCCTGTAGTGGACTGCCGCAAGGTATACCAACAACTCGATCCGGTGATCCGTGAGAAGTTCGAGCAGAAGGGCGTGATGTACGTGCGCAATTTTTCCGATGGGCTTGACGTGAGCTGGCAGCACTTCTTCCAGACTGATAACCGGTCCGAAGTCGAGGAGATCTGCAATAAACAAAGCTTCATTTGTGAGTGGGTAGGCAACGACAATCTAAGGGTAAAGCAGCGCTGCCGCGCGGTTCTTCGCCATCCAGTAACCGGAGAACTTTCGTTCTTCAATCAGGTTCAGTTGCACCATGTCCATTGTCTGGATCCGGATGTTCGGGAATCGCTCCTTTCAATCTTCAAGCGCGAAGACCTGCCCCGGCATGTTTACTACGGTGACGGTTCCGAGATCGAGGATTCGGTCATGGATCATGTTGGCGAAACGTACGAAAAAAACGCAGTCCGCTTCACATGGCAGGAGGGCGACATGGTCTCGCTCGACAACATGCTTGCCGCTCATGCACGTGATTCGTTCGTCGGTCCGCGCAAGATCGTCGTTGCCCTAGGCGACATAATTGATAACGCCGAGGTGGATCGCATCAACAGCGCTCGCTTGTAGCTTCTTGATTCGCTGAAACGATTGCACTGGGTTCTATTCAGATGAAGGTTGAAGGCACAATGCAGGCAAGTACGACAGGGACTGTCCCAGCTTCACCAGCTGAAGACCAGCAGGTCTACGTGTTCCCTGTCACATTCGCACAGCAGCGCCTGCTGTTTCTAAACCAGCTTGATCCGTCCAACACGTCTTACAGCGTGCCGTGGTCAATTCGCGTCTCAGGCTCGCTGAATGCCACTGCCTTGGAGCGGAGCCTCAATGAGATCGTGCGGCGGCACGAAATTCTGCGCACCACTTTCGACGTCGTGGAAGGCCATCCGGTTCAGATTGTCGCTCCGTCCATGCGCGTTCCATTGAACTTGGTCGATTTGACTACCGTGACCGATCCCGAGGCGGAGGTCCAAGCAGCGGCCAGAAATGAAGCGCTCTCACCAATCGATCTTAAGCACGGTCCAATGGTGCGAACGACGCTTCTTCGCCTAGATGAAGCGGACTACGCCCTGCTGATAACGACACACCACATAGCATTTGATGGCTGGTCGCGCCGCATCCTGGTAACCGAGCTGGCTGCTCTTTATGAGGCTTTCTGCGCTGGGCAACCGTCGCCGCTTCCTGAACTGCCGTTGCAGTATGCGGATTTCGCAGTCTGGCAACGCAACCATATGCAGGGGGAGACTCTTGCAAATCTGCTGAATTACTGGAAGCAGCAATTGTCCGGTTCCCCGACAACTTTGGACCTCCCGACGGATCGGCCTCGTCCAGCGATTCAGAGCTATTCCGGGGCAACCGCGAATTTCACTCTTTCTGCCAAACTTAAGGAAGACCTGATTCGCCTGGGGCGCCGGTCGGAAGCGACGCTCTTCATGACGTTGCTTGCCGGATTCAAAGCATTGTTATCTCGATATTCCAGACAAGACGATGTCGTTGTAGGCGCGCCGATTGCAAATCGCAATCGTGCGGAAGTGGAGGGGTTAATCGGTCTTTTCGCCAATACCCTGCCGTTGCGCACAAAACTGGACGGTGATCCTACCTTTCGTGAGCTACTGGCCCGGGTTAAAGATACTGCGTTAGGCGCCTACGCGCATCAGGACATGCCCTTTGAGCGCCTGGTTGAGGAGCTTCGGCCCGAACGCAGCCTTGGCTACAACCCAATGTTCCAAGTGGTCTTTTCCCTTCAGAACGCGCACAGAGCCACGTTTGAACTTCCCGGGCTGAAACTTAGGCCACTGGGTGCGCTCAGCAATCTGACTTCAAAGTTCGACCTGTCGTTCTTCCTTTTCGACGCCCATGACGGCTTGCAGGGAAAAGTCGAGTACAACACCGATCTTTTCGATGGCGCAACAATTGATCGGATGCTGAGCCACTTCCAAATATTGCTTGAGGCTGCAGTCGCAAACCCCGAGGAGCGCGTGTCGACGCTGCCTCTCCTGTCGCCCGCGGAACGGCAACAACTTTTAGTCGAATGGAATTCGACCGAGGCCGAGTATCCCAAGGACAGCTGCCTCCACGAGCTCATTGCTCAACAATCTCGGCAGAATCCTGATCGAATTGCGGTCCAGGCCGGCCCTCACCAGTTGAGTTATGGCAGCATGCACAAGCGCTCCAATCAACTTGCCCGCTATTTGCAGAAGCGAGGCGTTGGGCTAGACGTGCCGGTCGGGTTAATGGTCAGCCGGTCCACCGATCTGCTAGTCGCGATCCTGGGAATTCTAAAGGCTGGTGGGGCTTATGTTCCACTGGACCCCATTTATCCCAAGGACCGCATCGCGACGATCCTCGACGACACTCACGCACCGGTCTTATTGACCGACCAGGTACTCGCAGAAACATTACCTGACTCGACATCGGAACGGGTCTACATTGATACCGATTGGGCCGCGATTGCGAATGAGAGCATCGACGATCTGCCCCTCTCGGTCGGACCCGCGAACCTCATCTACGTGCTGTATACGTCGGGATCGACTGGCAAGCCCAAGGGCGCACAGATCGAGCATCGAAATGTGGTGAATTTCCTTTTCAGCATGCTGCGGAAGCCAGGACTTACAGCAGAAGACGTCTGGCTGGCGGTAACGACGTTATCGTTCGACTTTTCAGTACTCGAGCTATATTTGCCGCTCCTGGTTGGGGCTAAAGTCGTGCTAGCGTCGCGGGAGCAGGCTGCGGATCCTCTTGAGTTACAGGCACTATTGGCGGTTTCGAACGCGACTGCGATGAGTGCCACTCCGGCAACGTGGCGCATGTTGCTCGAGTCTGATTGGGCCGGGAACCCTGACCTTCTGCTGTTTTGTGGTGGAGAAGCGCTTTCTCCTGACTTGGCTAATCAACTATTGCCACGCTGCCGCGAGTTGTGGAATGTGTATGGGCCGACTGAGACTACGGTCTGCTCTCACCTCTACCAAGTGAAATCGGTGTTGAATCAAATCGCCCCTATCGGCCTTCCCAATTCCAACGTCTCGATGTATCTCCTCGACTCACATGGAGAGCTCGTGCCAATTGGGGTTCCAGGCGAGCTTTACATCGGCGGTGCCGGTGTCGGCCGCGGTTATCAAAACCGTCCCGATCTCACTGCGGAACGATTCGTTGCCAATCCATTTCGGCCTGTGGAGCGCTTGTACCGGAGCGGCGATATAGCCTCTTATCTTCCCGATGGCAATTTGCGATATCACGGGCGGGCGGACTTCCAGGTTAAGATTCGCGGTTTCCGAATCGAATTGGGAGAGATTGAATCGGCGCTGGCCAGCCATTCCAGTGTTGAACGAGCCGTGGTCGTCGTCCACGAGGACCGACCGGGGGAAAAGCGATTGGTCGCCTATGTGGTTCCTAAACCAGTACAGGAGATACAGCCGGCGGAGTTACGGATTCACTTAGAACGCAACCTGCCCGACTACATGGTTCCATCGATCTTTATCATGCTAAATTCGTTGCCGGTCAACACCAACGGAAAGATCGATCGACGTGCGCTCCCGGCTCCAGACTGGTCGACGCTCGCGACTGCTGAGAAAACAGCTCCCAAAGATAATTTAGAGCTAATACTTGTCAGAATTTGGGAGCGAGTGCTGGGCGTCCCGAACCTTGGCGTGGAAGACAACTTCTTCGACCTTGGCGGACATTCAGTACTCGCGGTCCGCCTTCTGTCAGAGGTGGAAAAAGTAGTGGGCCGAAAGGTTCCCTTGGCTAGCCTCTTTCGAGGGTCTACGGTGGCATCGCTCGCGAACATCCTACGTCAAGGATCGGAGGCCGACCCTGAACCTCTGGTTGTCGAATTTCGAGGAGGCGACGAAGCGTCTCCACCAATCTTTGCGGTGGCCGCCCCCGGAGTGCGCGCTATCGGTTACGGTCTGCTTGCGCGTCACCTCGAAAATGGTCAGGGATTCTACAAACTACAGGCACAGGCTCCAATCGTTCAAGGGCGGCCCCTCAACTTGGCGGAGCTACGAAGCCTTGCGTGGCAGTATGTAGCGGGCATGCGCGCCGTTCAGCGGGAGGGACCTTATTATGTGGTTGCCATGTGTGGTGGATGCCAGATAGCGGAACAGATGATTCTGCAACTTGAGTCGCAGGGACACAAGGTGGCTCTGTTCGGGGTGTTCGACACTTGGGTCCTCGAGCATGCGCACCGCCGATGG
>Ga0210383_10005329_pt1 | contig 11314 bp, 10 predicted proteins | sample IncBWC14OmetaG_FD_160072 | JGI IMG/M metagenome (GOLD analysis project Ga0210383, IMG submission 160072) | Forest soil microbial communities from Barre Woods Harvard Forest LTER site, Petersham, Massachusetts, United States - Inc-BW-C-14-O ...
CAAATCTTATACAAGGCCACAAGATGCTGTTAGGCCATTATATATGTTGTAAGGTTTTATTATTTTCTTTGGATTTCAGAGAATTCAAGTTTGTGGTTTATGAGTCCTTATATTTATATAAGAATGACTTGTTTTTACATCAGGATCTGTCAAAAAATTCAGTAGCTGTAACACAAACATTGAACATCATGGGAATTAATTTACTGACTTGTGTGACCAGCATGACAATTCACTGAATGGCCTCCAACATGAGTAATACAGAACTGTAGATTAAAATGTCTGTATAGTGTATTAAATGCATATCATTGAATACATCTAGATTCAAAATAAAATATATTGGTTGAAAAATAGTTGAGGGCAAGCATCACCTGAGAAGGTTGAAGGAGTTACTGTGACTGGGAAGGCCAGATCACAGCATGTGAACAAGTAGTACCATATAGTAAAAGTACCACACTTCTGAGTCTGAAGTATGTAGTATACTACTAGTATTAACTTCAAGTTGTTTTAACTTTTTAAAGTTTAAATTGAATATGTTCCACAGGTGGTATAGGCCAGGAATCAGGAATTAATGTCAAACAATGCCGAGTTTCACCTGCATTTAAGTTCCAACTCAGACTTGTTTCCAAGTCTGACTCTACAACTCTCTCAGGCTACTACCACCAATGACTCCTGGCATGTTATGGGCTCCCCAGACATGGAGTGAACAAGGCACTGGGTTATTGCATGTTTGCACTTCTCATAGCTTTGCCAGAATTCCATGGTTTTTGCTGATGAGGGATCTCTATTTGTACAGATCTGTGCACCATTACACCCCATCCATGCCTCCACAATTGGCAAGACAAGGAGAAGGCAGGTGCATAGTGCCATCAGATTTGCATCACCACTGGCAATTTCTTGGCCCCTGCTGTTTTTGTCTTCTAAGGCTAGAGAAACAATCTGGATACAAAAAGTCAGCTACATTCGTGGCCATAGGGGAGTGCCATACAGAGGAATATGTGGCCTTATGTGCCATGCAAGAGTGTCTGTACTTTGGTGAGTTGTTGATTCATTACTTTGACTATATGTCATGACTCAACTGGATTGCCACCCTAAGTCCTTACAGTAAGGGCAACATACTAGTGAGGTGGTATAACCTGAGAGGTAAGGGTTATTGTGAATTTTATTTTAAGTCAACTATCTGATCTTTGCATTACAGGTGATGGAGAACCCTGACCCTGAGAGGTCTTGCACCTCTCCAAACAACAATCAATAGTATATGACAATAGATCAGATATTCCATTTATGCACCCTACAGCATCAGATTAGCATGCTAATAATGAATTAATCAAGTTGCTTGTTTGAGACCCCTTATGAGGGCCTACACCCTTCTGAGTAAGTCTCTGCTTCCCTTTACCTTGAGAACACATTTGATGGATAATATTGACAGATGTCAATGTCATGCTCCTTCTCAAACTGCAAGCTCCTGTTTAGTCTATTACTAATCTGTTTGAGACACTTCTGCAAATAGATGCTTGTATCCAACCTGGACTAACAGTGGAAGATTTTTGTAGCCTTGTTCGCAAGGTGTCACTATAGGATGACATCCTTCTCCTTGGACATGCTTACAATTGCCACAGACCCTCTTCTCTGATTTCCAACATGTATCCCTTTGTACATCATAGTTACAAAATGGGCATTCTGTATGCACTACTGCCAGAGTACAAAGGTAGAGATTATAGACCTCACTGAGAAATATTAATTGGATGTTATGGACTAGGTGACCTAAATAGTGTAGCAGATATAGAAGTAAATGACTGTTGGTCAGTAAAATGTATTGGTCTGTTGAAAAGAAAAAAGGTTTGGTATATTTGAGAAGGGATTACTTGGATAAATGATTTTATGCATTTGGGAATTGTCAAAGTGTTGGTAACAAAGGCAATCAATATTTCTAGGTAATCAGAGTCTGTGACAAAGCTCAACCTGAGCACATTCATGGGTGAAAAATTAATACAATGACTGGGGTTGTGCTAGGAGTGCACACAAGTGGCATATTGAGTCTGGGCCAAAGTTCCATGAGATGAGGCAAGGGAAAGTATGACCAGATAGATTCTGACATGTCTAGGGAGCCCAGAACATGTTGGGATTACTGGGAGCGTCTCTGGACAACCTGGCAGAAGACAAGTAAGTTCAATCTGAAAGTAAACACATTTATGGGTGAAAAAGTGATATTTATCATAATTGGAGTTGTGCTAGGAGCACATGCAAGCTGGGTGTTGAATCTGGCCAAAGTTCCATGAAACAAGGTAAGAGAGGATATAACCATGTAGGTGATGTGTCTGGGGAATCTATAACATGTTGGGATCCCAAGAATGTCTCTTGGAAATCTGAAAGAAGATGAGTAAACTCAACTTGAGCACATTCATGATAAAAAAGCGGTACTGACACCAATGTCCGGCCAGGGGCACATGTAAGCGGGGTACTAGATCCAGAATAAAGTTTCATGAGAGAGAATATAACCTGTGGTGTAACAGAATCTACATTTACTAATGCATATTTGTATATATTTATCTAAAGCCTCAGCTTTAATAGATAGTCTTATCTAATCACTCTCTGAAGCTTATACTTATTCATACTCCTGCATCCTCTTGATATATATTCATTGGTTCTATGCAATTGGAGTTGTGAATTAAGCATTAGACTATTCTACCCAGGAATCTTTATATGTGGTGACATGTACTCAAAGCACTTTATGTTCCCTTATTTGTGCTGTATGTTTTACTTGTCCTTCACTATCTATAAATTTTTTATATCTGAAAGTGACCTAATTCACTAGGTCAGTTGTTATGAGAAAGGTAGAGGTATCTAATCCAATAACAATTATAGATAGAATTTATACTCTTTATTATCTTGAGTGACCAAGTTGATTTATTAAGAAACCAACACAATTCAAATAGACTGGTAAAGTGTTGATTGTCTCAATAAGTCATATTATTTAATCTTGGTCACTTAAGGTAACAAAGAGTATAAATTCTATATAAATTGTTATTGATTAAACACCTCTACCTTCATCAACAACTGATTTAACTTGAATAAAGTTACTTCCAGTCTCATTCAGGTATAATATTTTAATACAATGACAGTGGATACATAGCAAAAACCCCAACTGCAATATATTGCAATAACTGCTTGCACAATACCAATCTGAAGCATTCCCTTCTTAATATGCACCTACCAATACTGACATGCTCAGCCTCTCCCAGTGTCAATGTATAAAAATTTTATACCTAGACTAGACCAGAAATAATGTTATTTGGGTTAGACTAGTTGTTCTGAGGAAGGTCAAGTAATTTCAATAGATAACAAATTAATAAGTTTTACCTCTTTTATATTATGAGTGACTTGATTGACTGTAGTTATGGGTAGAGTCTGTGGGAATTTGATAAAACTGACTGCTAGATGATAGATGGAGATTAATTTCTAAGTGAATTAATCTATTAGAATGATTAGGCTGAGGTCTTATCCGATAAGACTTTGAGTAATATAAAGATGATTGGATGACTTTAGACATAGACTGATGTAAAATTATACTTTGTAATTCTCCTTGATTACACAAGTATACTAGATGTAGACTGACTTTATTCAAGTTGATACCTTGTAATGCTCCTTGATTACACAAGTATTCTAGATGTAGACTGACTTTATATAAGTGATTACTTTGTAATGCTCTTTGATTACACAAGTATGATATGACTTTAGAAATGGATTATAGACTTTATACTTTAGGCTTGGTTATATTTAGTAATTCTTAGTGATTACTCAAGTATGTAGACAGGTTTAGACTTGTAGATTGTAGACAGATTATACTTTGTGATGTTTAGTAATCACTCAAGTATACAAATAAAAATAAACAAATAGATTGTTGGTGGCTAAGTAAACTAAAGGGGGGTTGTTTACTACTATTGTCAAATGAGGGGAAAGTTTCCCAAGAAAGTTGAGTCCTTATATACTCTCTTGACCCCTTATTAAGCATCCAAAAGGGGTAGGTAGTGACTCAATCTGAGTCATTCTGTCTCCTTTTAGGGTAATGGAGTCAGTATGAGTCATTTGGTTTACCATTTTGGACAAGGTGAGTCATAATGAGTCAGAGCTATTTATACTACAAACTATAGATAAGATAAGACACTGCCTTTTAATCATTTGTCATCATCCTCTTGACAAACAATGTTGTTTACTCCTGCTTATAGTCAATATAGCAGTTAGTAAATATGTTGATAAATTATAAAATAAAGAAATAAATGATAAGTCCATGCTAGCACTGCTAGTCACTTTGTAATTAAAGAAATAATCCAGAAAATATTAATTTGGCAAGTGCTAAGTATTTGTTTTAAATAGGTCTTACTTTCAAATATTTTGCAAGTAGAATACCAGTAGTGACACTAAAGACTCACCTAGTCCAGATCCAGAACATCTATGGAACATACAATAATTGTTGTTGAAGAGTTTGCATGTAAATATCTAATCTGAGTATATGTGTCCATCCTTGAAATTGACCAAAAAGTAAAGGAAGACATCTGTTTTTGGGTTGCAAGCACCTGATTATATGGGTCTGTCCTGGAAGACAGGAGCACTACACTCTGGCTTGGAGTTCTTCCTATATTGCATGGGCATGATTTGAACTGCATTTCCTTTCAAGGTTTTAGAACACTTTGCTGACAAACTGGTGGGCTGATAGAGGAGGAGAACTGGGGCTAGGTAAGTGATGGTGAAGAGTATAAAGCTAATGGTAGGGAAATAAATGCTAAAAAAAAAGATAACCATGAAGGCCAGCCAATGGAGTGACCAGATCTAGAGGGGGAAACAACATAGATGATGATGATACACACCATGGGCCTCTGAATACAGAAACTGACTATTTTGATGTTTTGCATCACACTCCATATTGTTCCAATACAGTGCACCATAACACAAAATTTGTCTGAAATAAGAAGAAGCCCTCCCAGGTGTGTAATCATTATATAACCTTGTTTAACACTAATGGTATGTTAATACTTCTAATACTTTTATAATTTATTAATACATTGGTTCAAGACCTTAATCACCTTAGCAATTGCATGATTGACACTTAGCATACTGTGTATTAACAACTAACTTACTGATTTATAATCCATGCAGCAATATACCATAGTGCAGATTAATGTGGCATAAAGCTGAAAAACACTTTGAAACAAGGAAGGTGAGGCTGTTTCATAAGCCTATAATTCCCCTTTGTAAGCTATCTGCAACAGAGAAATTCAATGCAAACCTTTTATACTCATTGTCAGTGCCTGCTGACATGTCTTTTAAGGCATTAAGAAGTGAACTTTGCAGCTGGTACATCTGTCCTTCATCACCACTTGTCCCTCCATTCTCACTGTTGCTAGTTTATCACCTCCATATTCACAGTCAGGCATGGTCTTCCTGATTTAAAAGCAATTTTGTTGGAAGTTTGTTTACTAATTAATTGTGAAGCCATATGGTTTAGATTATATGTTTGTCAAGCCAGTAGCTTAAATGTTGCATACAATCCTACAAAGTATTATGACATATCAGGTGATTCCAAAATTCTTGGGCCCATTGAAAGGCTGGCGCAATCTAATTGTGCCCAGGTGGCATGTCACACATGTGTGCGGTGAGACAAGTTTTCACGGTATGCATGATAATGGCGGCCATGATGGTTAATTGGAAGTCAGATAGACGATAGAGGATAGAAAGAGAAAGAAATAAAAAGAGAAATGGTGATATGTCAAATGAAAACAAACATCATGTGATCGATTTCCTACACCACTTCACACAAACAATGAGTGGGGAAAGTTATGATTTAAGTGAAGAGGACACATATTGTCATCCCTAATTAATCCCTGGATGGGCTTTTTAAGTAGGACATCTGATATATAAGTTCAACCCTGCTCTAGCCCACCATATTTGAAGTGTCTGTCTTTCAGCTTTGGTTTCTCACCTCCATTTCATACATCCATGTCCTCTTGTAAAATGAGTACTCGTTCATCTGGCTTAATTGCTCATGTTGACAGTGAAGAGTCCAGTGGTGGTTCTGACAACAACAATAAAGAATGTGTTCTGTTCATTTATATCCTCATTCATCTAGACTGGTATTTATCATGAGTTCCAGCTTTGTCACCAATGGTTCAGACATGGAAAGGTTTGTTTATGTACCTTCCTGATCCTGCTCATCAATTGCATGTTTCCCTAGTCTGTGTGTGTGACTTAGTTGATACCATTTATTGTCTATTCAATCACTTTCTCCCTTTGTCTCTGTATCCCCACAGGGTGCCTGCTATCACATTAAACAGAAAAACCTACCCCATGTATGTGTTTTTATCTCATATTGGTATTTGGTTGCATAACTTCTTGTATGTGTTGATTTAACACTGTGGTGCCTACCACACCTTCGCCCTCAAAGTCCACTTCGTATATTACATCTACACTTTTATTTTATTGCAGCTTATATTTTCTTGCAACAGCACTAAAAGGGGCATGAAGCAGGTTATGGATTCCGACATGGAAAGCATCTTTGTCCTGAGGTGAGCTGATCAGTAATTTGAGATGGAAATGTCGCTGATAATTTTCATTGTATTTTTAACACCCCTACAACCGACAGTTCTAAGAAATCAAGGACAGATTTGCCAGGGAAAGGAAAAGCCCCAGTGTCATCGGTAAAAAACACATCATATGTTTACATCTTTCCATCATTAGTCCATCTTGATTATTCACTGTCCTTTTATCTAATGAGCACTCTGGGAACAAGGGTGACATTGATAACTCATAAGCATTTGTTGTGATGTTCTTTTTTTTTACTGCCTCTAACATTTTATGGTATATGTAATAGGTTGGATGACAAGCTTATTATGACCAGTCCCAGGCATAAGGGCATCACCCATGAGGAAATAGGGTATGCCTTTATCCTCTGTTTCCTGTCCTTTCTGTTTCATTTCCAATGCATTGATCTTCATTCATTCCATGTAGAAGCATCCTCCCAGGGAAAGGGGGTATTCAGTTGATCCATAATTGATCCACACTGTTTGCATTTATATCTCTCATTTTAACAACTATTAATTACTTCTTGCTCCTGTTTAGTGTTAAACCGAAGGCATTCAATCGATGGAGTGATCACCAGTAAGTAACTCTTTTGCCTTATCTCTGAACGACATCCATTTTACATTTCCTTTTTGTAACTGCAGAACGAAGGGGATCATCAAACCCAGTCAAATATCTGATGACATCTTCCAGACCAGGTATGTCTTGCTTAATTAAATGTTATCGTCATAATGTCTAGTTTTGTATATCTAGTCTGTTAAAGTCTGGGTTAAAGAGTGTCAATAGAGGTGTTGTTAAAGGGTAAGTTTGTGTGATGCTTGTGTGGCATGGAACTCCAGCTCACTATGTTTAGGCCCTCTACATCTAGGGTGAAGCATGCATTGATGGAACATCAGACGTGAGTTGTGTTGTATTCTTGTGCAATTTTATTTTAACTGCAATATTATGTAGGGCTAAGGATGATGAAGATGAAAAAAGAGACAGGTATGTCTTTTGTTTATATATTTTATGCACTCTCAGTAAATTTTACTATACAGTCTGGTTGTGTATGAAAAGGACTTGGTACCTGTCACAGTATGGGTTTTTGTTGTGCTAACCTATGACTCCAGTAATTCTCATCCATAATTATTCTGTACAGTCTTTCAAAGCTGGTGAAGTGCCAAGTGTACCAAGATTCCCTGGTCGACCCCATGCTAAAGTCTTTTTATAAAAAACTGGTCAATTTGCCAGGGTATGTTTGTTATTACCAAATATGTATCACTTTACTCAGTTCGTTGCAGAGGGAAACAAAATATTTGCTGGAAGCTGGATTACCATAGTCCAGGCATGTTTATGATCAGTAAATATGCCAAAGTCAATCCAAAGGCTGATCTCAGGTATGTTATTTATTATCTCTATTACTTCACATCTTCAAAATGCACCACCTCCAGATTGGCCAAGGCATTCATACTCTTCCAGCAGGACATAAAATATATCAATCTTTCCCGAGCAAACACAGCAGAGCTCCTGGCCAAACCCCATATGGCTGGGTTGCTCATTCTTACGATTCATCAAAGACTGGAGAACACCCACCTGCTACCTGTGTTTCCATAATTGTAGTTTTGAAATCCCACTTAGGATCTCCTAAGCTTGTGGGGGCAGAATATTGCAAAATCATCATGGAAGTCTTCCACTCTCTTGAATATGAGAGGATGGTATCAATGATTTGTGTCATCTATGGCAAGGAATTCTACCACAACCAAATCCTTGGAAATGCCACTTCATTCACAACCTGTAGTGGAGATTATAGTTTGTTGTTCATTTATGTGTATGAACTTATTGATGATATATTTTTTGGGTTCTCTTTATAAGATGGCAGACCGTCTTCTTCCATGGTCAAGAGAGCTGGTCTCTAAGCCTAAATTCTCTTCTTTTGCAACCAGCCTTGACATCAACAATGTTGGTAAGCAATCCTTATTTTTATTTTACTGGCACATTGTAGAATCATTATTTTTTTCAGTTCCTGTGTTTGACACTAGGGGAAAAAACCTGTTCATTCTTCCTACTGATGTTCAAGGTATCTCAGATATCCTTCTGGCATTCCATGGGGAGCCTCCCAAGGAATTGATCATCCAAGTTGGATATACAGTGAATTCATACAAGGGTAGCAAGAACCCAGAGGATCTGAACATCAGTTTTAACCTCCTTTTCATTATTGTCCTTGCTACAGATGGCAAAACTATTCCATTAGTATTATATTCTTTATGTTATTTTATCTATCTGATCAATTTATGTAGTGAATAGTCACTACTGCATGGAAATTCTTTTCATAATGACAACCTGTTTGTCATGATGGGTACAACTATGGAACAAATGAAGGAACATTGCTGTCTTTTCCCTTCTTTCCTATGTATTTTATTTTGTCCACATTGCTTGTTTTGGCCATTGCCTATCGTGTCATGTTATTTCCAGTCTTAATGATTCCCTATGTTATCCGACTAGCATAGTTCCGTTATTCAACTGACAGATCACATAAAATGATATACCATGAATCATCTGCTATGGGTTTTGATATATGGGAAATATTTCAAGTTACAAATGGCAAGTATAGTATATAGATAAATGGTCTACATTCTTTGTTCCAGATATTTATCGGACATCCACTTGGTGTAATGACATTTATTAACCCAGCTGATCTTTTCTAGCTGAAGCCAGTTAATAATGTTATTCTACATGAAATGAGTGTAGCATATTCTTTCTCCACCCTCTCAATGGTTGACTACATGATTGAAAAGTTTACCACAAATTGCTATTGCAGTGGCAGGAGTGCATTCAAAAGATGCGCCAATATCACACACTTCAAAATATGCTTTTTTGTAGCTTCCAGCAGCCACCAACAAATCTTACCATTCATAGCATGCACCTGGATCACAGTGTTCTAGCGATTTCCTGTTGAAGATCACGCATATTCCAGAGAATGCACATGGCCAACTGCCAACATTTGCATGAGCTTGTTCATGGTCCTTGAGGAGTTGGATAGCTGTGGAAGCAGATTGGTAGAGTTGTGGTGCAATCAGTGAGAATATGATGTCCACGTTATATTCAGTCTCAGTGATTCCTGCCAACCATGCCATTACATCTTCCTTCTTGAGCAATGAGGATGTTTTCAACTCATCCTAAAGTCTCTGTAAAGCATATATCAGTCAACCAATCTGTCATAGAAAGCAAATATCAAATCACCTCTTGCCGTGATACAAACCAACCTGGCGAGAACTCTACAGATCCAGGTTCAAACTCTGCTTCTTCTGGAAAAACAAAATTCTTTCAATTGACCCACCATATCAGTGTTTCTTCTTTTTTCTGTATCAGACTTTGGTGGAGAAGCCAGTCTATGTCTTTGGTCACTGTCCCAATATCCTGTGATGTCTTATATGTCAGTAATGTGTGCATTAAGAGTAATCATAAAAATTATACATACCACTCTTGGACTCAATATTCCTGGTAAATACCAGAGCAATATTTTTCCATGAAGATCCAAGATGGTGGTGGGGGGAAGAGATCGAAGAAGGAAGCAGAAACAAACTAAAGGATGCATAGTGGATGAGGGCACTGGCAGACCAAGTGGACGCTATCTAGTGACACAAGCATGTGATGTGTGGATCTTCCCTAATGTCGTACGCTTGAAATAGTTTGCAGCATTTTTTTCTTTCTCAGATATTGTCCTGGCAATGTTAGTTGCTTTGACAAAGTCTGCATAACGGTCTGCATCCCACTTCAACCATACTATTAAACATTTCAGTATTTGAAAGTGCTGATACTAGACAAATATTGACTTTACTTGGATTCATAAGAGCAGTTGCAATGGTTGTAACAATTCTTCCAACCATATCTTCAGATTCGGTGGTTTCCAATCTCTGTTTCAGATCCACCCTTGTTGGTTGGTATGAGGCTCAGATCGATAAATGCTCATTATAACTTTGACTTACAGAATTCTCTTATGCTCTGCATGTTTAGATTTAGGTGGGTATCTTCCAGGCCTGACTGCTGAGCAACATTTGGTTTTGTAAGTGCTAAATTTTCTAGAAAATGATATGGCTGGCTGGGGTTGGATGGTGTGAGCAATAGATGTGAGGATATGGTCTCCATTGTCTTTGTCAGGACAGAAGAGGGTGACATGCTCTGCATGTCATTGGAAATCTTGTCCACCTTCAGACCCAATTGTGTATGCACCACCTGTGGATGCTTCACTTGTAGACCTGGTAACTGAGTGGAATCCTTGTGATCTGGGGTAGGTTTACATCTACGTCTCAGCTCTGGGATGTGACCACTTATATTCAGGGTTGGGAGAGCATATGTGAGAGTGGATTCGCCAGCATATTGCTGCCTGACCCCCAGATGTGTATATTAGATAATATATTTACTTTATAGTTTATTTTCTTCAAGTCTACTAGAAGAAAAATACTTTGCTGACTTTGAGCATCTTCAGTCTCGATTCAAGGAATATTAATTCATCCTAACAACCTTTGCCATCACTAAACATTTCTTCAACATAGGTTAGTTAGCTATTTTCCAGCTTGTATCAGCAACTAACCTTTTGTAATACAGTTTTATTCTTTATTTGCTTAATTATTTATTATTCTCTTGGCCTGGTGCCACATTCCTCAGGGGATGAGCTGTGAGTAGCTACCACAGCTTGTTCTCAGAGGAATTTTTACCTAAAATAATCTTCTTGCCATTATATTGATTGCAAATATGTCGGGAAATG
>Ga0210383_10005330_pt1 | contig 11313 bp, 5 predicted proteins | sample IncBWC14OmetaG_FD_160072 | JGI IMG/M metagenome (GOLD analysis project Ga0210383, IMG submission 160072) | Forest soil microbial communities from Barre Woods Harvard Forest LTER site, Petersham, Massachusetts, United States - Inc-BW-C-14-O ...
CAGCAACCGCAAACCCTCCAGTCCATTCGTCACCCCGCGCGCGAATAATTCATCCAGCCGCGCCACTTCCTCTGCGTCAGTAGCGACAATCAATTTCCCGCACACCTCATGCGGGATCCCGTGTCGCGAGCAGAACTCCACCATCTCCCGCGCCCCCGCCACGCATAACCGCGCCTTCAGCGATCCCGCCTTGTAATAAACCCCGCTGTGGATGACCCCGCTGTTGTGTCCCGTCTGGTGCCGCGCAATGGCGGGCTCTTTCTCCAGCACCACGACCCGCAAGTGACGGAACTTCTCGGCCGTCTGCATCGCAAACGAAAGCCCAACAATCCCCCCGCCAATCACCGCAATGTCATAAGTCATAAGCTCGCTTGGACTCGGGGCGCATTCGCCCGTCCGGTCCATAAAAGGAACAAGATGAGGATGATCCTACCTCACTCACTGCGTTCGATCGCTTTTGACGACAGAACAATTAGAATGCGCCAAAAGAGAAAGGCGCAGACATGAGTCTGCGCCCCATTTCCAACCAGAAGTCTTCCCGGCCCCCGCGTCTCGGCGGGAGATTGCCTACTGCACCGTCAGCGTCACCACATCCCCATGCGCCGTTCCACCCGCGGCCGTAGCCGTCACCGTAATCGACGATGTTCCCACCGGAGTCGCCGCCGCCACCGTCACAAAAGCCGATCCCTGTGAGCCCGCTGCCGCCGGCGTTGCTGTCACCGTCACCGTCGCCGGGTTCGGCATCACCGCGGGAGCCGTATACAGCCCGTTTCCATCCACCGTGCCATTCGTGCCAGCGCCCGTGACCGCCCAAGTCACACTCTGATTAGTTGATCCATTGACGGTCGCCGAAAACTGTTGCTGAGTAACTCCCGGAGGCCATGAGTTACCCACTTCATCCGTAAACAAAGTCGCCAAGCCCGGATTCACCGTGACCGTCACCGGCGGCGGGGTGGTACCTCCCGCGCCCGCGACGCCGCCGCAGGAAATCTCTGCCATCAACCCCAGCCCGAGAAAGATTCCCACGAGCCCGCGATAAAGACGCGGCGTGCCACGTCGCTTTCGTCCCAGGCCAACAACCCCCGCTAGCAGAAGCCAGATGGCTGCATAGGGGGTGCCTTTACCGAACCAAACCGTGCGCGGCACGGTTCCCACTCGCGGACGCAATTCAGCTCCGAAATTCGGCCCCGTAGTAGTGATTGTCAAAGTCACCGCAGTCGTCCCCGCCCCCACTGCGATCGACGCCGGACTGAACCCGCAACTAGCCAAAGCCGGCAGGCCCGCGCACCCAAAATTCACTGCCGAACTGAAAGCTGTTCCACCCAACGTTGCCGCCGAAAACGTATAGCTGGCGCTCTGTCCCGCCAGAACCGTCGCCGCAGCGTTGCCCGTATCCATCCATTTCACATCCGTTCCCACCGTCAACGTTTCCATCGGCGTAGCATGCATCAGCGTCCCGTCCGTTCCCTGAATCGCGAATGCAAACGTGCCTGCCGTCGCGCTGCCCAACGTCACCGTAAATCCAGTTCCCCCAGGCGTCGGCGTCAACGTCGGCGGCGTAAGCACGCACGTCGCCGGAGCGCCCGTCGTACAGCTCAATGCAACTTTGCCGCTGTATCCGTTGATCGCCGTCAGCGTCCCATTCCAGCTTACGTTCTGATTTACCACCGTCACATTCGGTGTCGCGGTAAGCGCAATTTTGAAATCCGGAGTCACCCCGGTCACCGTCAGACTGAAGGTCTGCGTCTTCGCCGCAGGCGCTCCCGCCGTCATCGCCGAGAGCGTCACCGTAACCGGACCGCCGATCGGAGTTCCTGCTCCCGCCGTCACCGTCAAAGTAACCGTCACCGGCGACGAGGATGTCGGACTCACCGTACTCGACGGTGAGAACACACAAGCCGCGCCCGCCGGAAGTCCCGCCGGGCAACTGAGCGTAACCGTCCCCGAAAAACTGCCCGAAGCCGTTACCTGAAACGTGCTTGGTCCTGACGTCCCGCCCTGCGCCACCGTCAGCGAATCAGGACTCGGCTCCGTCAAATTAAAGTCCACCACATGCAGCGTGACCGCGGCGTTGACGGTAATCGCATCTGGGTCCGTCCCCACCCCGTGCGCATCGAAGCTGTAGTCCCCAACACTTCCTCCGGCCGTCAACGTATAGGTCGCAGTCGGAGTTTCTATAGTTGGCTCCAGCGTGCAAGTCGCCGGCGCCGCGCCCGTGCAACTCAAATTCACTGGACTCACGTATCCGTTCTCGGCCGTCAGCGTGCCGTCAAACTCGGCCGTCTGCGAAGGAAACACGGTCTGCGGCGAATTCGAAATCACATTGGTGTAGGTGGGCGAAGTTACCAGCGCATAACTCCAAATGCCGCGTCCGTAAGTCGACACCATCAGCGTCTTCGCTCCGCCGGACCTAAAAAGTTGCAGCGTCGTCACCGGAGCGTTCGGCAAAAATCCCGACACCTCCGGCCCCGGCACAGGACCAACCTCCACCCAGCTCGGAGCGCTGGTCGCACTAACAAAAACGCCCACGTCGGTGCCCGCATAAATCTGCCCCGCCTGCGAATCCACCAGCAAAGCGTTCACTGGATTGTCCGGCAGTCCCGTTAATCCCGTTCCGCTCCAGTCCGTCCAACTCGCCCCCGCATTCGTCGTCTTCCAAACATGCGAGGTGGGATACGCCGCCGTGCTGAATCCCATAATCCCGAGATACGCCGTGTTGCCGGTCGCGTCGGATGAATCCATCGCAACCGACGAAATCGCATACCCATCCGGATTTACATCCTGCGTCACCTCCGCCATCAAACTGACGCCCGCGTTGGTGGTGACCCAGACTTCGCCGCCAGGCGCCCCGCTCAGCGGCCCATATCCGTTCGTCACCGCATACACCACCGACGAGTAGCCGTTAGGCGCCGGCCCGCCCGCTGCCAAAGCATCCACCAGATTGATTTCATCGCCCGTACACACACCGGTCCCCAATGTCTCGAAGTCGTTGCTCAGTTGCATCGGAGACGTTCCGCTAGTACTGATCTGCCAAACCCGGCAGGTTCCCACCAGCATTTCACTGCCATTTTGCGGATCCAAAATGTAAGGAGTGAAGTAGGCCCCTTGATCTCCTCCCAGACTGGCCGAGCTCACCACCTGAAAAAATCCGCTGTCGTTACAATCCGTTCCCAACTCACACATCAAGATCGTCACGTAGGGATTTTCCGCGAACCACTCGTCGGTATTTTTGGGATTAATCGCAGTGAACCCGCCATCCCCCCCCAGCGCATTCTGAAATGTGCTGCTGCTGGTCGCGGTACTGGTCTTAGGTGAACCGTTGTTCTGCGCCCCCCCCAAAAGAATGTCGGCGCTCGTGGGATGAACCGACAGCGAAACGAATTCCGTCATCGACCCCAGAGTCTGGCTCAGGCTGTCAAACTGATTTGTCTCCGAGCAACTGCCCGTGTCCAACCCGGAGTAGCCATCCAGCGTCCGGCTGATTCCGCCATCATGCGCGAAGTAGCCCGGCGACGTGTCACCGACCACCATGAACCCGATTCCGTGTTGGTCGGGATGCACGTGCGCCGGCGCCCCGAGTGGGTCGCACCCATAAACGTGCGTCAGATTGATCCAGTCGCCTTGAGTACAGGCCGTGCTGCCAGGCTCCAGCGTGCACTTATAAAGATTGATCGCACCGGCATAAACATCCGTCCCCGTTGAATTCGGAGGAGGCGGGTCGGGAACCGCGGCCAGCTCCAGGTTGTACCAACCTTGCTCTACTCCACAGCCGCTGTTCGGCCCAAACCCATCGTCGCCGCAGTTGGTAATGCCGTTATCTGGAATCTGCGTCCAACTCGGTCCGCCATTCCCAGTTCCTCCGTTCAATGACTGCCAGATCCCCTCGTCAGCGGCCACCGGATTCCCATCGCCGTCGGGCTGCACGTCGACCACCCACACGTACATCTCGTTGCGTCCCGGCACCACCGCGAACTCGCCCCGATAAATCAGGCAAGTGTTCGAGTTCGAGCCCGCCGGGCAATTCGCAGATGCCAGACCCGCGATCGGTTGCGCAGTCAGCCGAGTGAAATGCTGCCCATCGGTCGAGGAATAAAGTCCGTGACGCCGGATGAACGCATAGAAAGTCCCGTCAGCTCCCTGACTCGGGTTGTAAACCACCGCCGTAGCCGAGGCGGGAACCGCACTGTCTGAGAGGATCACGCGGTTCCAACTCATTCCGCCGTCCAGCGAGAAGTAAAGTCCGCGAGCCGTCGAATTCCCATCTTCTTCCAGGCCAAGATACAGCCCGTTGTCGCCCGCCGTAGCCGCAACTGCCAGCTTGGGATTCGCCGTGCTGAAAGCAATTTTGCTGAACCCGATCCCAAGAAACGACTGTCCCGTCCCGGCGCTCGACGTCTGTGTCCAAGTCGAGCCTCCATCCGCGGAACGCAGAATTCCAAGACCGTAATAAGAATCGGACGTGCTGTTCGTCTCCCCCGTTCCAACCACAATGACGTTGCTGTTCCCCGGTTGCAAAGCAATCGCGCCCACCGCCAAAGTAGGCTGATCGTCAACCAGGGCCAGCCACGTAACCGAGGCAGGATTGGAATTCAGACTGCCCGCGTTGGTAGATTTCCAAAGTCCGCCATAGGCGCCGCCCAGTAGCACTGTGTTTCCACTAGCGTCCGCAGGATCGATCACCACCGAAGTAGCCCGTCCCGAGACCCAGTTGTAATTCTGCCCCCCATCTCCCGTAGCATCGGATGCGAGCGGAGCCGGCCCAACCGCTGTCCACACCGTGGAAGAAGTGGAAGAACCGGGTGCACCCGACTCCGAGCCAGTCTGCGAGCTGGAGGGTGCCCCATCCAAGCCCCGCTTGGGTGGGGGCGTGGAGCGAGACGAAGCCGCGCGCCCCGTCCGCATCGCCATTTTCTGCCGGTAAGCCCGAAACCGCAGTCCCGCGGCCGATCCCCCGGGAGGAACAGTTCGCCCTCGCTGGTTCCAGTTCCAGCGCAAATCATCGCGCCGATAAGAACCATTCCGGTAGCGCTCCTCACCTTTGGTCTGGCCGCCCGTTTCAGAAGTCGAAGACGAAGTATTTTTCCCGCCGGCCTCTTGACCAAATCCGCTGATCACGAAGCCGACGGAAAGAAAAACGAAAGCTGCGGGGACGACAAAGAAAGAAATAAAACGAGAAGAGCGCAAACCAAGGCAAGCCATAGGCGGAAACGCGATTCGGCGCCGGCGCGACCCAGCGCAGAACTAGAGTCTCAACCATTAGCAGAAGATTTCCACGTCCTCGAAAGTCCACCCGTCCTTGGTGGCCATTTGCAAGAGCAGGTCGTTAGTCGCTAGTTGCTAGTCGTTCGGGAATTCGTGGTTTGCGTGGGTTCGCCAACGACTAACGACGAACGACCAACGACGCTGTTTTCCAATTCCGCTATAATAAAAATGCATGTCCGTGATCAAAAACATCGCCGCCATCGCCCAGGGAATGATCATCACCGGCAAGGAAATGTTCCAGCCGACGATCGTTGAGAACTATCCGGACGGTCCCGGCCCCACGAAAGGCGCAATGTTTCAGGATCGCTTTCGCGGGATGCACGTCCTGCAGCGCGACGAAAATGGACTGGAAAAGTGTGTAGCGTGTTTTCTCTGCGCTGCCGCCTGCCCCGCCAATTGCATCTACATCGAAGCCGCGGAAAACACCGCCGAGAAGAGGGTTTCAGGCGCCGAACGCTACGCCCATGTTTACAACATCGACTACAATAGATGCATATTTTGCGGGTATTGTGTCGAGGCGTGTCCGACCGATGCGATTACTCATGGGCATGGCTTCGAACTCGCCAGTTTTAATGCCAGCAATTTGATCTACCGCAAAGAACAAATGCTGGCGCCGGCTCCAGCGCATATGGGAGCCAATCAGGTGTTTGCGCAATCAGAAACGGACGCAGGCGTGACGGGAAGTTAGCAAACTTCGAGATTCTTCACCAAACGCCGGTCCCCAGCGGGACCGGCGTTCTTGTATACGGTCGTTGGTCGCTGGTCGTTACTGCTTTACTTTGCGGCAACGTCGTAAAGTTAAGGCCCAAGCTAGGGCCGAATCGAAGGCTGCCGGAGGTCATCAAGAAGACATGACTAGAGCCCATCAACATCCTCTGGAAAAGATCCTCGAGAGTCGGATTGCCATCATCGATGGAGCGATGGGCACGACCATCCGTACTTATGGAATGACGGAAGCGGACATCCGCGGGGAGCGCTTTAAGGATTCGCCGAAGAGCCTGCTGAACAACGGCGACCTCTTCTCGCTGACTAAGCCAGAAATGATTGGCGACATTCATCGCCGATTTCTAGACGCAGGGGCGGACATCATCGAGACGAATACCTTCGGTGCAACCAGCATCACTCAGAGCGAATTCTTTGTCGACGATCCGCGGGAGCGGGGCGGGCGCAAGGATCCAGATTTCTATCAAAAGATCGTCGAAGATCCGTTTCTCGGCAGTCTGGCTTGGGATATCAATGAACAATCGGCGCGTCAGTGCCGCGAATGGGCAGATCGTCTAGGTACCGCAACCTCGCGGCAACGGTTCGTGGCGGGGGCGATCGGGCCGCTGACCGTGTCACTGTCGAACTCGCCCGATGCCGATGATCCAAGCTTTCGGGTGATCACGTTCGATCAGGTCAAAGCCGCCTACACGCAGCAGGTGCGCGCACTCATTGCCGGCGGCGCAGATCTGCTGCTGGTCGAGACGATCTTCGACTCCCTGAATGCGAAGGCGGCACTTGTCGCCATCCGTGAGGTGTTCGACGAGGATGGCAAAAAATTGCCAGTGATGATCTCGGCCGCGGTGGGACGCGGCGGCGAAACGATGATATCGGCGCAAACCACCGAGGCATTCTGGAACGCGGTGCGGCACGTTAAGCCGCTGTCGGTGGGGCTCAACTGTTCTCTCGGTCCGGATCTGATGTATCCATTCCTGGAGGAACTCTCCGAGAAGGCGGATGTGGCGATCTCATGCTACCCAAACGCTGGTTTGCCGAATCCGCTGTCGGAAACGGGTTTCGATCTCGGGCCGCAAGATATGGCCCGCTATCTCGGCGACTTTTCACGGGCAGGGTTGGTTAACATTGCCGGCGGTTGCTGTGGGAACACGCCCGACCACATCGCGGCGATCGCCAAAGTGCTCGAAGGCCAGCCTCCTCGAAAGTATGGGACTCAGCCTCGTGCCGAATCCTACGCACTCCAAAGCGAGAGCAAAGAGTGAGCATTTCCTCAAGCACAACTATGCCCACAACTGTGCCCGGGACGACGCGCACGAAGCCGCTTCGTCTCTCGGGATCGCAGCCATTCACTCAGCAGCCCGGCGTCTACATCGTGATCGGTGAGCGTACTAATGTGGCGGGTTCGCCGAAGTTCGCCAGGCTGATCAAGGCAGGCAAGTACGAAGAAGCGGTAAGCGTCGCCCGGCAGCAGGTTGAGAACGGAGCCAATGTCCTCGACATCTGCATGGACGAGGGCATGATCGACGGCGTCACGGCAATGACCCGTTTCCTGCAATTGCTGGGGAGTGAGCCCGAAGTCGCCAAGGTGCCATTTATGGTGGACTCCTCGAAATGGGAGGTTATCGAGGCAGGGCTGAAGTGTCTGCAAGGCAAGGGCATCGTCAATTCGATTTCACTGAAGGAAGGCGAAGACAAGTTTCGCAAGAATGCCTCCACCGTTCTCAAATATGGCGCGGCGGTGGTAGTAATGGCTTTCGACGAGCAAGGCCAGGCCGCTACTTACGAGGACAAGATCCGCGTCTGCGAGCGCGCGTACCGCATACTAGTCGACCAAGTCGGCTTTCCGCCCGAAGACATCATCTTCGATCCGAATATTCTCACCGTCGCCACTGGCATGGAGGAGCACAACAACTACGCGGTTGACTTCGTCAATGCCACGCGTTGGATCAAGGCCAACCTCCCGCACGCCAAGGTCAGCGGCGGCGTCTCCAACATCTCGTTCAGCTTCCGAGGCAATAACAAGGTGCGCGAGGCAATGCACTCCGCATTTCTTTATCACGCTATTACGGCGGGCATGGACATGGGCATCGTGAATGCCGGAATGCTCGAGGTGTATGAAGAAATAGAACCTGAACTGAAGGTGCTGGTCGAAGACGTATTGCTAAACCGCCGTCCCGACGCGACCGAGCGCCTGGTGGATTACGGCGAGAAACTGAAGGGCGTCAGCCAGGCGGTAAACGAAAAAAAGTCCGAGGAGTGGCGCAGCGGCACAGTCGAGGAGCGTCTTTCTCACGCGCTAGTCAAGGGGATCGATACATATATCGAAATCGACGCCGAGGAGGCGCGGGTCAAACTTGGCCGCCCTCTGTTAGTCATAGAAGGCCCGCTGATGGCCGGCATGAGCGTGGTCGGTGATCTGTTCGGAGCCGGGAAGATGTTCTTGCCTCAGGTAGTCAAGTCCGCCCGCGTGATGAAGAAGGCGGTGGCACACCTGACGCCGTTCATGGAAGCCGAGAAAGTTGCGATGGCTGCCGCTGGCGAAGTGGTCAAAGCTCAGGGAAAAATCGTGCTTGCGACGGTCAAGGGTGACGTCCACGACATTGGCAAGAACATCGTTGGCGTCGTGCTCGCCTGCAATAACTATGAGGTGATCGACATGGGGGTGATGGTACCCTGCGAAAAGATCCTCGAACGGGCCAAGGTGGAAAAGGCGGACATGATCGGCCTCAGTGGGCTGATCACGCCGTCTCTCGATGAGATGGTACATGTGGCCCGCGAGATGGAGCGTCAGGGTTTCAAGTTGCCACTGCTCATCGGCGGGGCAACGACGAGCCGGGCGCACACGGCCGTCAAGATTGCGCCGCATTACAGCGAACCGGTGGTCCACGTGCTGGATGCCAGCCGGGCCGTTCCCGTGACCACAAGTCTTCTGAGTGATGACGGCAAGCCGGCGTTCGTAGTGCAGCATCGCGCTGACTACGAAGCGCTTCGAAAGGCGCACTCCGCGCCGCGCCTGACCGTTGTCTCCCTTGAGACCGCTCGCGCAAGGCGGACCCCGATTCGATGGCGTTCCGAAGACCTGCCAAACCCCGCATTCACCGGTGTGCGCGTTCTCGACAATTTTCCTCTGGCAACGCTGCGCGACTTCATCGACTGGACGCCGTTCTTCCACACCTGGGGACTGAAAGGTGTTTATCCCCGTATTCTTGAGCACGAGGAACAAGGCGCGCAGGCGCGTCAGATCTTCACCGAAGCCAATGCTCTCCTCGACATCATCATTGAGAAGAAGTTGATTACGGCAAGAGGTGTCTATGGCTTGTTTCCCGCCAGCGCCGTGGGCGACGACGTCGAACTCTACACCGACGGCACCCGCGATAAAGTGCTCGAACGATTTCACTTCCTCCGTCAGCAATCGAATAAGGAAGGTACGGAACCGTGCCGGTCTCTTGCTGACTTCATCGCGCCCAGGGAAGCTGGGTTGCCCGATCACATTGGTGCTTTCGCAGTGACCAGCGGAATCGGCCTGAAGGAGCTATGCGATCGGTTCCGGTCTGAGAACGACGACTACAACGCGATCATGGCGGAGGCCATAGCCGACCGCCTCGCAGAAGCTTTTGCCGAGTGCCTGCACAAACGTGTGCGGGAAGAATGGGGTTACGGTTGTGGGGAAGGCCTAAGCAATCCGGATCTCATCCAGGAGAAGTACCGAGGCATCAGGCCGGCCGCGGGTTATCCGGCGTGTCCGGATCACACGGAGAAGGGTCCACTTTGGCGTTTGCTCGACGTGCAGGCGAACACCGGAATGCTCATCACGGAGTCGTTTGCGATGTGGCCCGGCTCAAGCGTGAGCGGACTTTACTTCGCCCACCCGGAATCACGATATTTCAGCCTCGGCAAGATCGACCGTGATCAAGTCGCCGACTACAGCAAACGGAAAGGGATGAGCGTGGTAGAAGTCGAGCGATGGCTCGGGCAAAACCTGAACTACAACCCGGCGGAATAGCATCCGGCCGAAGATTTGCCGCACAGTAACGATCTGTTTCATCAAAGTATTTTGTGGTGTGAGCGGCTCACTGCCGAGCCAGGCTCGGTTCCAGAGGTTTCAGCGCAATCGCGATCAGGTTGCGATGGGTCAGATCCAGCCCCGGCAGGCTGATCTGGACATCTCGTATCACTCCGGCGTCGATTGCATTAGCTCCACCACCGCGGGCCGTCGCGCTGCCGCTGGTTGTGAGTGCGATTTGCCGGGCGAAGTCCCGGTCGACCGTGAAACTTTGACTAGCATTATCGACGATGAACCAGCCCGGGTGATCGTTCACCTTGGCACGCACAAAAACCAATCCGTTAGCGATCAGCTCGACCGGAGCGTTCAAGGCCGCGCCGCCCGACGCAAAGTGATAAGAAGGCGGTGGAGGCGATGAGACTTGTCCCAGCCCCGACGTCACCAAAACAAGCATGATCATCGCCCGAAGCGCAGAAACAATGGATACGAACATCACTGAAAATCGCACCGGTTAGACTCGGCACAAATTATAATTCGCCGGGATATGCAGAGGGTGCCCCGTCCAAGCTCCGATTGGGCGGGTTCCGTCATCACAATCCGTGGCTTTGGGGAGCTCTCATGAATCGTATGTACAAAGTGTTTTCGATCCTCGCGCTATCCAACCTGCTCTTTCTAGTCTCCACATTCTCTGCGAAAGCGTACGCTGCCGATCCCATAGCCTCGCGCACGGCCGACGTCGACGGCGTCAAACTGCACTACCTCACCGCCGGCCACGGCCCAGCTGTCATCCTGCTCCACGGCTACGCCGAGACCTCGCTGATGTGGAGGCCGATCATCCCAAAACTGGCCGAGCGTTTTACCGTGATCGCCCCCGACCTCCCCGGCATCGGAGACTCGGCGATTCCAAAGGACGGGCTGGACATGAAGTCGGCGGCCATTCGTATGCACGACCTGGCCCGGTTTCTCGGCGTGCAGAAGGCGGAGGTCGTCGGCCACGACATCGGCCTGATGGTCGCCTACGCTTACGCCGCCCAATTTCCCACAGAAGTAACGAGGCTCGTCGTAATGGATGCCTTTCTGCCCGGAGTCCCCGGCTGGGAGGCGGTTTACAACGACCCAAATATCTGGCACTTCCGCTTCAACGGACCCACTCCCGAGGCCTTGGTTCAAGGCCGCGAGCGTGTCTACTTCGCATATTTCTGGAATGATCTCGCCGCCGACAAGACGCGTTCTCTTCCTCAAGCCGACCGCCAAGCGTACATCGCGGCCTATTCTCGCCCCGGACGCATGCACGCCGGCTGGGCCTATTTTGTCTCCTTCCAGCAAGC
>Ga0210383_10005332_pt1 | contig 11311 bp, 9 predicted proteins | sample IncBWC14OmetaG_FD_160072 | JGI IMG/M metagenome (GOLD analysis project Ga0210383, IMG submission 160072) | Forest soil microbial communities from Barre Woods Harvard Forest LTER site, Petersham, Massachusetts, United States - Inc-BW-C-14-O ...
GGACCACCCCGGCCGACGCGGTGCCGATCGGCGTCTTGACGAAGGCCGGCAGCTTCCCGGCCGATTCGAGGTCCGCCCGGCTCGCGGCGACCACGGCGGGCGGCTGGGGCAGGCCAGCCTCGGTCAGCGTGCCGAACGCGGACACCTTGTCCTGCACCCGGGCCAGCGCGCCGAAGTCCGGCACCGCGGTCCGCAGGCCCGCGGCCTCGATCCGGCCGCGCGCCAGCGACATGACCGCTACCTGCTCCTGCACCGGCAGCAGCACCTCGGCGTGCCGCCGCGCGGCGATATCCAGAGCCGCCTCCAGCCAGCCGAACGGATCGGCGCCGATGCTCGGCACCCGGTGCACCCGGCGGACATGGCGGGTCATGCGGCCCAGGCACAACCCCTCCGCGCAGAGCGCCTCTACCTGGTGACCGGCCCGGGAAAGCACGGTGGCGCACTGCCGGCTGGCCAGGCTGGCGCCGTCGCTGAGCAGAATGAGCATCGCAACCTCCAGATAAGTGTATGATGTAAGCATACGTCATATACTTTGATTGACAAGCGGGCGGGAGGCTCATGGGGCGGGTCGCGCAGATCAGCAGGACCGCGGTGCTGGCCGCCGCGCTCCAGCTGGCTGACGAGCAGGGACTGGCCGCAGTCACCATGCACGCGGTGGCCCGCCGCCTGCACGTCACGCCGATGGCGCTGTACCGGCACGTGGCCGACAAGGACGCGATCCTGGACGGCCTGGTCGAACTGCTGCTGACCGAGTACCCGCGGCCCTCGGCCGAAGGCCGGTGGGACGAGCGGCTCGTCGCGCTGGCCGACGGGATCAGGGCCACCGCGCGCAGGCATCCAGCCGTCTTCCCGCTCCTGCTGACCAGGCCGGCCGTCACCCCGACCGCCCGGAGGGTCCGGAACGCGGTGCAGGCCGCACTGCGAGAAGGCGGCCTGCCCGACCCCGAGGCCGCGCAGGCCGAACGGCTGATCAGCACGGCCGTGCTCGGCTTCGCCGCCAGCGAGGCGGCGGGCCGGTTCCGCCACCATGACCAGTCCGTGATCGACGAGGACTTCGCCGAACTCCTGCGCTGGCTCCGCCGAGCCCTGCCCGCCCGGAACGATGCGCCGTAACGCTACTGGGCCGGTGCCGTTCTCCCAGATACTGGTCATGTGCAGCAGGTGTTGTGTCCCGTGCTGGTGGGACGGGACGCGGAGTGTCACCGGCTCCAGGCCGCCCTGGCGGCGGCCCGGGCGAGCCGCGGCGGCACGCTGTTCCTGACCGGGGAAGCCGGTATCGGAAAGTCACGGCTGATCCGTGAGACGGCCCGGATGGCGACCGCCGTCGGCCTCCCGGTCCTGACCGGGCGGGCGGTGGCCGGGGGCATGCCAACGCCGTTCCGGCCGTTCGCCGAGGCGCTCGGGTCGGCCGGGCGCGCCCGCGGCCTGCCGGCCAGCGAGGAACTCGACCCGTTCCGGGCCGCGCTGGGACGGCTGATACCGCAGTGGCGGCGGCCGGCGGGTACCGCGGCCGATGAGTCTCTGGTCTTCCTCGGCGAGGCGGTGCTGCGGCTCCTGCGCGTCCTGGCCGGGGACGCCGGATGCGTGCTGATCCTGGAGGACCTGCACTGGGCCGACCAGGAGACGCTGGGGCTGGTGGAGTACCTGGCGGACAATCTGTCCGCCGAGCGGGTGCTCTGCGTCGGCACCGTGCGCGCCGGGGAAGGCGCGGAGGCCGCGAGCCTGGCCCGCGCGCTGGAGGCGCGCGAATCCGCCGCCGTGCTGCCGCTGCGCCGGCTGGATCCGGCGGCGATGGCGCGGATGGTCCTGGCCTGCGTCGGCGCCGATGACCTGCCCGGCGAGGTCCATGCCTTCGTATCCGAACGGGCCGAGGGCATCCCGTTCCTGGTCGAGGAGGTCCTGGCCGGCCTGATCGGGGCCGAGGCGCTGATCGAGCGGGACGGCCGGTGGCGTGCGGGCGATCTGGTCGCTCCGGGCGTGCCCGCCACGTTTGCCGATACCATCGGGCGCCGGCTGGCCGCTGCGGGCGCGGGTGCCCGCCAGGTCGCCGCCGCCGCGGCGGTGCTCGGCCGCCGCTTCGACTGGAACCTGCTCAGCCAGGTCACCGGACTGCCCGACGCCGAGGTCGCGGCGGCGCTGCGTCGGGGAGTGGACCTGCAGCTGATCGAGGCCGACCGGGATCACTTCCGCTTCCGGCACGCGCTGACCCGCGACGCGGTCCTGGCCACCCTGCTGCCGCCGGAGCGCGTCCTGCTGGCCGGGCAGGCCCTGGCCGCGGTCGAGACGGCCCATCCGGGCCTGCCCGGTACCTGGTGCGTGCTGGCCGCCGACCTGGCCGAGCGGGCCGGCCACCGGGCGCGGGCGGCCGCGCTGCTGCTCGAGGCGGGGCGCCGGGACCTGGCCGTGGGTGCCCTGGCCAGCGCCGAGCAGGTGCTGACCCGGGCCCGGGAGGTGACTGACGGAGACGACGAGGTCCGCCGGACCGAGGTGGACGAGGCTCTGACCGAGGTCTTTGCCATGTCCGGGCAGGTGGACCAGGCGATCCAAATGGGCCAGACCCTGCTCGCCCGGCTCGGCGACGGCGCACCGTCCCCGCGGACGGCCAACCTGCACTTGGGGATCGCCCGGGCGGCGATCGCCGGGGCCAGATGGACCGAGGCCGCCGCCAGCATCGAGGTCGCCCGCCGGTCAGCCGGGACCGTCACCGCTCAGGTCGGTGCCTGCGCGGCACAGGTCGCCGCGGGCCTCGGCCGCCTCGCCGAGGCCGACGAACTGGCCCGGGCGGCGCTGCACGCGGCCGAGCGCGACGGACTGCCCGAGGTGGCGTGCGAGGCGCTGGAGGTGATCGGCCGGGTCGCGCGGCAGCATGATCTGAAGGAGGCGGAGGGCGCGTTCGACCGGGCGGCGGTCACTGCCCAGGCGCACGGCCTGCGGCTGTGGCACCTGCGGGCCCTGCACGAGCTGGGCACAATCGACCAGCTCCGCACCGAGAGCGTGGCGCGGCTCCAGCAGGCACGCGAGCTGGCCGTGGCCCAGGGCGCGCTGGCCCTGACCGCGACGCTCGACCTGCAGATCGCGGCCGGGCTCAACAAGCAGTTCCGCGCCGACGAGGCCCTGGCGGCGGCCCGCCGGTCGGCGGACGCGTCGCACCGGTTCCGCCTGGCCACGCTCCCGATGGCCCTGATCTTCCAGGCCACCGCGCACGCGATCCGCGGCGAGGAGCAGGACATGGAGGCCCGCATTGCCGAGGCGGTCTCGCTTGCCCCCGACGACCAAGACGTGCTCGGCTGCGCCTGGGGACACTGCCGGGCCACACTGTCCCTGCTGGCCGATGACCTGGGAGAGGCCCACGCCCAGATGGCGACCGGAGCGGCGCTGCTGCTGAGCTCCTCGGCGACGATCGCGCCGCCGTTCCTGGGGCTGTGGCCGTTGCTGGGCGCCCTGCTCGGCCGGGACGCGGACACCGATGCGGCCCGGGTCCGGGCCGCCCACGGCACCCGGCACTTGGTGGTCGCGGCCCTGCTCGGGTACGCCGACGCGATCGTGTCGGGCCGCCGGGGCGACCCGGCGGCCGCGGAGGTCGCGTTCGCCGCCGCCGACGAGCAGATGGGTCCGCTGGTCACCTGGTACCGGAACTACGCCCGGCGGCTCGCCGCCGAGGCGGCTCTGGCCGACGGCTGGGGTGAGCCGGTCGGCTGGCTGCGGGAAGCGGCGGCCTACTTCGCCGCCCGCGGCGACGACCGGGTGGCGGGCGCCTGCCGCGGCCTGCTCCGGCGGGCCGGGGCCCCGGTGCCGCGGCGGCGGCCGGGCGACCCGCAGCTGCCCGGCCCGCTGCGCGCGCTGGGCGTGACCGAACGCGAGGCCGATGTGCTCAAGCTGGTCGCGCAGGGCCTGGGCAACCGCGAGATCGCCGCGCGGATGTTCCTGTCCCCGCGCACCGTGGAGAAGCACGTGGCGAGCCTGCTGGCCAAGACGGGCCTGCGCCGGGCCCAGCTAGCTGGGTATTCCGCCGGGCTAGATGGGTAGCCGCCGGCCTTCAGGACGGGTGAGGTGTACCGATGCCCCGGCTGGCGGGTGCGCGCCACGATGCGGGTATGTCGGTATCGGAAATCACCACCAGCACGCTCGCCCGGCCGGGCGCCCGCCTGGCCTATGAGGTAGCCGGCGACGGCCCGCCCGTGGTCCTCGTCCACGGCTTCGGCCTGGACCTGCGCATGTGGGATCCGCAGGTCGAGCCGCTGGCCGCCCGGTTCCGCGTGGTGCGCTACGACTGCCGCGGGTTCGGCGCCTCCGGGCCGTTCGATCCCGCCGTCCCCTACACCCACGCCGGTGATCTCCTGGCGCTGCTGGATTACCTGGCCATCCAGGACGCGGCCCTGGTCGGCCTGTCGTTCGGCGGGCGGGTGGTGCTGCAGACCGCGCTGGCCGCCCCGCCCCGGGTCCGCGGCCTGGCCCTGCTCGGCGCGGTCCTGGACGGCGTGCCGTGGGATCCGGCCTCGGCGCAGGCCCTGGAGGAGGTCACCCGGCAGGTCCAGACGCGCGGGCTGCTGGCCGGCCGCGCCGCCTGGCTGTCTCATCCGCTGTTCGCCGCCGCGCGCGAACGCCCGGACCTGGCCCGCCACCTGGCCGACATGGTGGCCGGCTACCCGGGTCAGCACTGGCTCGGCCAGGACGCCCACCGCCCGCCCGCCCCGCAGCTCATCGACGTGCTGGAGCAGGTCCGGCGGCCAGCCCTGGTCGCCGTCGGCCAGCACGACGTGCCCGGCTTCCGCGAGATGTCGGTCGTACTCGCACGCCGGATCCCCGGCGCCCGGTATCACGTCGTCGCGGACGCGGGCCACATGATCAACCTGGAACAGGCGCCGGCCGTCAACGACCTGCTGACCCGGTTCCTGGCCGACCTCACCTTCGACCCCGCGGTCATGGCGACTGCGGGAATCAATGACCCCGATGGGAGGCCCCGATGACAACCAGCGTTCTCGTGCCACCGCAGTGGCTGGAAACGCACCTGCACGACCCCGCGGTACGCGTGGTCGAAGTCGACGTGAGCAGGCTCGGGTACGACGAATGGCACATCCCCGGAGCCACGCTCTGGGACGTGTACCGCGACCTCAAGGACGCCGAATACCGGACCGTCGATGCCGCGGCCGCCGAGCGGCTGCTCGCCCGGTCCGGGATCGACCCGGACTCGACCGTTGTGTTCTACGGGTACGCCCCCGCCCTCGGCTTCTGGCTGCTGAAGCTCTACGGGCACGCCGACGTGCGCATCCTGGACTGCTCGCGGGACACGTGGCGAAAAGAAGGCCGTCCCGCGAGCAGCCAGGCCCTCGAACCCGCCCGCGCCGGATACGTCCTGCCCCAACCCGACGGAACGCTCCGAGCCGACCACGCGGCGGTGCGAGACGCCATCGGCGCGCACCGCCAGGTCATCGTGGACGTGCGCGGCTGGGATGAGTACCGGGGCGAGCGCTTCTGGCCCTCCGGCGGCCTGGATCCGGCCGGCCGGGCCGGTCACGTCCCGTCCGCCGTCCACCAGCCCATCGACGGGCTGTACGACGAGCGCGGATCGTTCCGGACCGCCACCGACCTCCGCCAGGTCTTCTCCCGCGTCGACCTGGACAGCCAGGATGAGCTGATCACGTACTGCACGATCGGCGGGCGGGCGAGCACGGCCTGGTTCGTGCTCAGCTACCTGCTCGGCCGTGACCACGTCCGGGTCTACGACGGATCCTGGGCCGAGTGGGGCCGGCTGCCCGGTACGCCCGTCGAATAGGTCTGACGCCGCCGAACATCCCGGTAAGCACCGGCGCGATATCCTCCGCGCATACAGAGGGGGCGCCGATGAGCAAGACGGGCAAGGTCAGCGTCGGGACGCCGATGCGGCTCCGGTCCTTCGATCCGGTCCGGCTCGCCGACCTGGAGTACCGGGCCTGGGTGGGGTACTACCTACGGCAGTGGCCCCGGGTGCTGATTGCTTTCGTCGGCTTGGTCCGGGTGGGCTTTGGCATGGACTGGTACCGGACCCTGCACGGCGCCTGGCTGGTGCTGCGGGCCAGCCAGCTGTGGGCGCCGTACCCCGACAACCATCCCAAGCGGGCCCGGGCCTACATGCGGCGGTTCTACGCCCTGGTCAGGCTCACCTACGGCGAGCCCGCCAACCCGGCCAAGGCCGCCGAGCTCGAGGTCGACTGGTGGCGCGTACACCGCGAGGGCCAGTACCGAGATGGTGCGCACCTGACGGAGGACGCCGAGCCCGCCGAGGAACTGGTGGAGTCCCTGCTCCGCCTGTACTGCTACGTCTACGGCGAGCCGGAGGCCGCGCTCCGCCCGGCTGCGGTACACCGGGCCTGGGCCATGGACCTGTCCGATCAGTGGGTCCGGGAGGGCTGCCAGCCGGACAGCCGCCTGCTCCCGCTGGAGCACGCGGCACTCGTCCGTTCCTACGCCGCCCTGCTCGCCGCCGTCCACCACTAAGCCGCCCTCGTAGGATCGCCCTATGACCGATGCGGATCGGCCGGGACCGAGGCCGAACGACATCGCGGCGCACCGGGCGGCCGATGTGGACCGGGACGCCGTGGCGGAGCGGCTGCGGATCGCGGCCCGCGAAGGCCGGCTCGAGCTCTGGGAGCTGGATGACCGGATCGGCCGGGCCTACAGCGCCAAGACCTACGGCGACCTGGAGACCCTGGTGGCGGACCTGCCCGCGCAGCCGCCCTTCGTCTCCTACCCGGGCATCGGCCTTGAGCCGGACACGCTGGTCCTGCGGACCACCACGCCCAACATCAAGCAGGCCGGACGCTGGATCGTCCCGCACCGGATCACCGCCGAGTCGACCACCGGGTGGATCACCATCGACTTCACCCAGGCCTCCTGCGCCTACCGCGAGGTCACCGTCGAGGTGATCACCCGGACCGGGTGGATCCAGCTGATCCTGCCCGACGGCTGGGCCGCCCGCGTCGGCCCGCTGAGCACCTACACCGGGCACATCAGCAACCGGGCCGCGGAGATGGCGGACCCGGGCGCCCCGACGGTGATCGTGACCGGCCACCCGCTGTTCGGCTACATCAAGATCAGGCAGCGCCGTCGGCGGCGCTGACCAGTGTGTCTCCATAACTGAGACATAGCCGTGGCATGCTGGGTTCATGCCGCCGCAGACGCCGGGCAGTACCGCTCCGGGTCCGGAGCGGCCGCTGGCGAGCTACGCGAGCGTCGCGCATGTCGCGCGGGTCTACGACTACCTGCTGGGCGGCAAGGACAACTTCGCCGCGGACCGGGAAGCCGCCGAGCAGGCCATGCGGATCAACCCGGACATCGTCTCCACCGCCCGGGCCAACCGCGCCTTCCTGGTCCGCACCACGAGCTACCTGGTCGCCCAGGCCGGCATCCGCCAGTTCCTCGACATCGGCACCGGCATGCCGACCAACAACAATATCCACGAGGTGGCCCAGTCCATCGCGCCCGAATCCCGCATCGTCTACGTGGATCACGACCCGATCGTCTTGACCCACGCCCGCGCCCTGCTCACCAGCGCCCCAGAAGGCGCCACCGACTACCTCGAGACCGACCTGCGCGAGCCGGGGAAGATCTTGGCCGAGGCCGCGGGGACGCTGGACTTCAGCCGCCCGGTGGCGATCATGCTGATCTCCATCTTGCACCTCATCCTGGACCGGGACGATCCCTACGACCTGGTCAGCCAGCTGGTCAACGCCGTCGTGCCGGGCAGCTACGTGGTGATCAGCCACGCGGCGAGCGACATCGACACCGGAGCGATGATCAGCATGGCCAACCGGCTCAACGAGCTGATGGCCCAGCAGGCCGTCCCTCGTACCCACCGTGAGGTGGCCGCCTTCTTCGCCGGGCTAGACCTGCTCGAGCCCGGCCTGGTGCGCATCCCAGAGTGGCGCCCCGCCTCGGTCAGCGACTCCGCCGTCCGCGCCCAGATGTGGGGCGCCGTCGCCCGCAAGCCCTGACCAGCTCCGGAAGAACCGGGCGGCCGTTGCTGTTCGGACAAGGCGTGGACGACATGGACCCCATCCCGGCCCTGACCTTCGGACCCGAGTCCGTGCCGCTCTCGGTCCTCGACCTGGCGCCGGTGCCGGACGGCGGGAACGCCGGCGACGCGCTGCGCGCCACCATCGACCTGGCCCGGCACGTCGAGCGTCTCGGGTTCCACCGGTTCTGGGTCGCCGAGCATCACAACATGCCCGGCATCGCGAGCTCGGCGCCTCCGGTGCTGATCGGTCACATCGCCGACGCGACCACGACCATGCGGGTCGGGTCCGGCGGCGTCATGCTGCCCAACCATGTCTCGCTGGTGGTCGCCGAACAGTTCGGCATGCTCGAGGCGCTCCATCCGGACCGCATCGACCTGGGCATCGGCCGCGCGCCGGGCACCGACCAGGTCACGGCGGCCGCGCTGCGCCGCTCGCCCGAGGCGCTCTCGGCCGATGACTTCCCCGATCAGCTCATGGACCTGCTCGGGTACTTCACCGGCCGCTGGCCCGACGGCCATCCGTTCGCCCAGATCACCGCGGTGCCTGGCCGGGGTTACCAGCCCGCCATGTGGCTGCTCGGGTCGAGCGGCTACAGCGCCCAGGTGGCCGGCCTGCTCGGGCTCCCCTTCGCCTTTGCGCACCACTTCAGCCCGGCCAACACCCTCCCGGCGCTGGCCCTGTACCGCGAGCAGTTCCGCCCGTCCGAGGTGCTCGACCGGCCCTACGCCATGGTCGCGACCGCGGTGGTCTGCGCGGACACCGACGACCGGGCCCGCTGGCTGGCCGGCTCGGGGGCGCTGTCGTTCCTGAAGCTGCGCTCCGGCCGCCCCGGGCCACTGCCCTCCCCGCAGGAAGCGGAGGACTACCCGTACACCGACCTCGAGCGCGCCTACATCCTGGACCGGCAGGCCACCCAGATCATCGGCGCGCCCGAGACCGTCCGCCGAGGCCTGACCGAGCTGCTGAAGGCGACCGCCGCCGACGAGCTGATGCTCACCACCATGGTCTTCGACCCGGCCGACCGGCTGCGTTCCTTCGAACTGGTCGCCGACCTGGCCCGCACTCCGAGCCCTGAGGACCAGCCGGCGCAGACCGCCACCTAGCCGCGAGGTTCCCGCGGCGTGTTCGGGTCGAGCGGGACCGATGCGGCGCTGATCACGTCGAGCGAGGTCATTTCCTGGGGCGTGATCGCGTTCAGCGTCCAGTCGGTCGCCACGCGCAACCGGTTCCCGGGCATGACCCCCAGGTGGTAGCCGCGGGTGACGATGTTGGCGGGCAGCCCGGAGAGCGGGATGTTCAGCGGGTTGGCCGCGGCGGCCAGCCCGCCCAGGTCGACCAGAAAGCCCAGGTCGTGGTGCTTGTACGCCTTGGCCGTGCCGGTGCCGAGCGAGGCGGCGACGTTCTGCGCCACCAGTTTGCCCTGCCGCTGGGCGTGCTGCGCGGTCATGCCGCACACCTCGCCGGGCCGGGTCAGGTCGGGCACCGCGGCGCAGTCGCCGCAGGCGTAGATGTCCGGGGCGTCGGGCACCTTCATGAACTCATCGACCACCAGGCGGCCCCGGTCGGTGGGCAGGTCCAGGCCTTCCATCAGCGGGTCGGCGCGCACCCCGACGCACCAGATCAGCGACCGGGTGGGCACCTTCTCGCCGGTGGACAGCTTCACGTAGCCGTCCAGGGCGTCGGCCACGGACTGGCCCATGCGGACCTCGACACCGCGGCGCCGCAGCACCCGGTCGGCGGTCTTGGACAGCCGCGGGTCCAGCTGGGGCAGCACCCGCGCGGCGGTGTCCAGCAGCATCCACCGGATCTTCTGGCCCGCCAGTCCGGGCATCGTCCTGGCCAGCTGGGTCGTCATCAGCTGGCTTTGCGCCGCGACCTCGGTGCCGGTGTAGCCCGCGCCGACCACCACGAAGGTGCAGCGCGCTTCGCGCTCCTCGGGGTCCGTGGCGACCGAGGCCAGCTCGAGCTGGCGGATGATGTGGTCACGCAGGTACATGGCCTCGGCGATGGTGCGGAACCCGTGCGCGTAGTCGGCCAGGCCCGGGATGGGGAGCAGTTTGTTCACGCTGCCCGCGGTCAGGATCAGCCGGTCGTAGCCGACCTGGCCCGACGAGCCCTCCGGACCCGCCCAGCTCACCACCTTCTGCCGGGCATCGACGTGGTTCACCGTGCCGAGCACGAACCGCGTCCTGCGCAGCCGGCGGGGCAGCGAGGCCCGGATGTGCGCCGGCTCCACCAGGCCGCCGGTCACCTCCGGCATCAGCGGCAGGTACAGGAAGTAGTCCGTCGAGTTGATCACCACGATCTCGGTCGTGGCCCCAATCAGCCGGGACAGCTCCCGCGCGGCGTGAAATCCCGCGAAACCCGCCCCCACGATCACCACGCGATGCTCTTTCGCCGAGCCTGCCATCACGGTCCTCCATGCCAAACGGGCTCCGGTTCTCGCTTTCCAGCATGACCCCGCGCCAGGACGGCTGGCCCCCGGGGGCCCCCTGGCCGGAACCCTGGTCCGCCGCCGCTGGGGCCCCCGTAACGCCCATTCGTTAAAAGCTTGCCTGAGTACGGGCATGCCGTAACGTTTCCATATCGCCGGCTTCCTAGGCTCGTGGTCAGTTGAACAGGACCGTCAGCTTCAGGAGGACGCCATGACCGAGCAAACCGGACCCGAGACCGCGGCTTCGCAGTCCGATGCCGAGCACACCGTGTCGCGGGACGCCAGCCACTGGGCGGCCAAGGTCGACCGGCTGCAGGTCGAGGCGCGCGAGGGCGTCCGCGGCACCAACGTGGCCGGCAAGCGGCTCACCGGGCCGGTCCAGGGGTTCGGCAAGCTGTGGCAGAAGACCTACTCGGTCGACGTCGGCGCTGATGTCTCCCCGCAGGACGCGATCGCGGTCTGGAAGGCGCACTTCCCGGAGTTCTGGCCCAAGGGGAACCGCTTCGCGGGCGCCCTGACCGGCATCAGCCCCGGCGACGTGGCCCTGCTCGACATCGCCGTCGGCGGCGGGGTGAAGATGTCCACCGGCGTGTTCGTGCTGTACGCCGACGCCGAGTCGTTCACGTTCGCCACGCCTCAGGGCCACCAGTTCGCCGGCTGGATCACGTTCTCGGCCGAGCGTGCGGGCGAAACGACCGTGGTGCAGACGCAGGTGCTGTTCCGGGCCGGCGACCCGTTCTACGAGCTGGGCATGCCGGTCATGCACCGCATGGAGGACCGGTTCTGGGTCCAGACGCTGGCCGCGCTGGCCAGGCGCCTGGGCGTGGCTGACCCGGCCGTACAGACCCGCTCGGTGGTCACGGGCCCCAAGCGACAGTGGCGC
>Ga0210383_10005335_pt1 | contig 11308 bp, 8 predicted proteins | sample IncBWC14OmetaG_FD_160072 | JGI IMG/M metagenome (GOLD analysis project Ga0210383, IMG submission 160072) | Forest soil microbial communities from Barre Woods Harvard Forest LTER site, Petersham, Massachusetts, United States - Inc-BW-C-14-O ...
CCTACGGTCTCGCCTTTATGCAAATCGGTCAACGTGCTTGTCGCGTTGACCGATTTGCATAAAGGCGAGACCGTAGGTTTCTTAGGCAACGACTATCCGCTGTTGTCTGATGTGGCTTCGAAACATAAGTTCCTGACGCAGGACGTGAACGCCGGCGGGGAGATTACTATGTACGGCGTTTTGGTGGGCCATGCGGTTGTGAATCTTCGGCGCGGGGATTTACTTTCCACTCGCAATATCCGTCACGCCGCTGCGACTTTTCACGAAATGGAAACGGTTCGGCCTCATTGGACCCCACCTGATGTCTCGAGGTGGGCAGACAAAACGTTTCTTGGGTATCACAGAGACGACCGACAGGTTGGTTCGCGAAATTACTGGCTCGTGGTTCCCCTGGTTTTTTGCGAAAACCGCAATCTCGCGGTCTTGAAACAGGCGTTTGAAGAAGAATTGGGTTTTGCGGCTCCTCAAATTTACCGCCGACAGGTCGCCGAGCTGGCGCGTCTATACCGCGAAGGAAAATCGGACGAGCTGAAGAAATTCGCGTTCGGCGAAACGCAGCGAGCCAGCGCTTCTCCAAGAGTTTTTCAAAATATCGATGGCATCAAGTTTTTGCTGCACGAGGCCGGCTGCGGCTGCACGCACGAGGATGCCAGAAACCTCTGCGGACTGTTGGCTGGCTACATTCACCATCCGAATGTCGCCGGCGCCACAGTCCTGAGCCTGGGCTGCCAGCACGCGCAGGTTCCGATGCTCCTAGAGGAAATCAAGCGCCGGGATTCGAATTTCAAAAAGACGGTGCTGATCTATGAGCAGCAGAAGAGTCCCTCGGAAGCCGCCATGCTGAGCAAGGCTATTCGCGAAACATTTCTGGGAATGGTCGAAGCAGACAAGATCACTCGGCAACCTGCGCCCCTGTCAAAACTCACGCTCGGCCTGCAATGCGGCGGGTCCGATGGTTTTTCCGGGCTATCCGCGAACCCCGCCATCGGACACGTCTCCGACATAGTGGCGGCGCTCGGAGGTATCGGTATCCTTTCGGAATTCCCGGAGCTCTGTGGCGTAGAACAGCAGCTTATCAACCGTTGCGTCCGCAAAGAAGTTGCGGACCGTTTTGCGCGCCTCATGAGGGACTACGCAGCGCGCGCCAAGGCTGTAGGTGCGGGGTTCGAAATGAATCCTTCGCCGGGCAATATCCGCGATGGATTGCTGACAGATGCCATGAAGTCTGCGGGCGCGGCGAAGAAAGGCGGCACGTCTCCCGTCACGGCCGCCGTGGACTATCCAGAATACTGCACGGAACCGGGATTGAACCTGCAATGCACACCGGGGAGCGACGTAGAATCCGTCTCAGCGCAGGTGGGGGCCGGCGCAAATGTGATTCTCTTCACTACGGGGCTGGGCACGCCAACAGGAAACCCCATCGCACCAGTTCTGAAAATCTCGACTAATTCGAGTCTCGCGCAGCGCATGCCCGACATCATCGACGTCGACGCCGGCGGCATCATCTCGGGCGATATCAATATTGAGAAAATGGGCGAAACGATCCTAGAACGCGCAATTCAGGTTGCCAGCGGAGCAGCCCGCACTAAGGCGGAGATGCTCTCCCAGGATGATTTCATTCCCTGGAAACGAGGAGTCTCGCTCTGATAAAGGACCGGCGCTCGTGAAAGCTCTTTTGCTCTCGGAATACAAGCATCTGGAAATTGCCCATCTTCCTGACCCCCAACCTGGCCACGGTGAAGTGGTAATAAGCGTAGCCGCGTGCGGCATCTGTGGCAGTGACGTTCACGGTTATGATGGCTCGTCTGGTCGGCGCATTCCGCCGCTTGTTATGGGGCACGAAGCTGCGGGAACAATCGCCGCGCTCGGTGCTGGAGTGAGCGGATTCGCAGAAGGCGAAAGGGTCACCTTCGACTCGACCATCTTTTGCGGCGCTTGCAACAACTGCCGCAGGGGAGACGTGAATCTCTGCGACCACCGCCAGGTCTTGGGAGTCTCTTGCGCCGAGTTTTGCCGCCCCGGAGCTTTTGCAGAATATGTCGCCGTTCCTTCGCGCATTCTCTATCGCTTGCCGGAAAATCTTTCGTTTGCAGAAGCAGCTATGCTGGAGGCGGTCTCTGTTGCACTCCATGGCGTTTCCTTGGCGCAAGTGTCTGTGGACAGCACTGCTTTGGTGCTCGGAGCAGGGATGATTGGGTTGCTCACGCTGCAAGCTCTGCGCGTCGCCGGGTGCTCGCGAATATTTGTCGCCGACTTAGACAGCACGCGGCTCAAGCTGGCTCAAGACGTCGGAGCCAACGCTGTTTTATCTTCGGACGGAGACGTAGTCGAGCAAGTGATGCACCTTACCGGGGGCACCGGCGTTGATCTCGCCATCGAAGCCGTCGGCAGAAACGAAAGTGTGAAGGTGAGCATCGATAGCGTTCGAAAGGGAGCCACGGTCGTGCTGGTCGGCAACATTTCCCCCGAGGTGACGCTTCCGTTGCAAAAAGTTGTCACGCGCCAAATTCGGCTCCAGGGATCTTGCGCTTCGGCGGGGGAATATCCTCGTGCGATCGAGCTTTTGGCGAATGGTGCGATTCGCGTGAAACCATTTATCACGGCCATTGCCCCGCTTGCGGAGGGCCCCCGCTGGTTCGAACGGCTATACGCGCGCGAACCTAATTTGATGAAGGTGATTCTTGTGCCGGAGGCTGGTTCGTGAGCGATGGTCTCTTCGATCTTAGCGGCCGCGTCGCACTCGTTACTGGAACGAGCCGGGGGCTCGGCCAGTACATGGCACGAGCGCTCGCGAAAGCTGGTGCGGACCTCGTTCTCACCAGCAGGAGCATCGATCGCTTGTCAGCGTTCGAAATGGAAAGAAAATCTCTCGGTCGCCGGACCTTTTCCGTGGAGCTCGACGTCCGCAGTCAGAAGAGCATCGAGAAAATGGTCGCGGCAGCGGAAGCAGCGTTTGGCCATATCGATATTCTCGTTAACAATGCCGGGTGCAATGTCCGTAAGCCGGCGCTCGACGTAACTTGGGAAGACTGGAACTTGATTCTCGAAACCAATCTTCGCGGCAGCTTTTTTGTTGCTCAAGTGGTGGCGCGTGGCATGATCGCGCGGCGCTATGGTCGCATCCTCAACATCGGCTCTGTCACCACGGTGGCCGGCTATGCTGGGCTCGCAGCCTACGGAGCTAGTCGCGGCGGCGTAAAGCAATTGACAATGAGTCTGGCCGACGACTGGGGTAAGTACGGGGTGACCGTGAACTGTCTCGCACCCGGATGGTTTCGCACCGAACAGAACAAGGTTCTCTATGAGAACAAGGAATGGGTCGAATATCTTTGCGATCGCATTCCCTTGAAGCGTCCGGGCCAGCCGGAGGATCTGGATGCCGCGGTCGTTTTCCTTGCGGCGGAGTCCAGCCGATATGTAACCGGTCAAACGCTGCTTGTGGATGGCGGAATCTCAACGGGTGCAACGCGCGCGCTGGTGGAGTCCGCGAAGACCGTTGCGGACGATTCTTGAAGATCAGTTTGGGCAGCTTCGAGGTCCGGAATGCCGGATTGTATGCACGAAACACTACACGCCAAGCACCCGTCATTAATCACCTGGAGTTCTTCGGAATCAAGCAGGTTCCGGCACCGTCTCCATGCGACCCAGCAGAAAAATATAAGCCCCGATGCTGATGAGAAGAATCGCGGTCGCGGTTAGGAAAGCCCATGAGGAGGAATGCGTGGCCTCGACGACGTAGCCGGTGACGATCGGCGCGGCGATGGCCGCAAGTTGGTTGCTAAAGTTTAGAATCCCGCCGACGGTGCCGACGCTTTCTTTGGGGGCGATCAAGGAAGGAATTGACCATCCTACCGGCGACGCCGCGGACAATCCTCCGATGGAAATGCTGATCCAGATGAGCGCTCCAGCGGCGCTCCGCGCGCTGGCAGCGCCGAGGATCCCGAGCCCAAGACTCGTTCCACCGATGAGAACAGTCTGGCGAATGCGTACGGCGTTCCACCCGCGTTGGATCAACGCATCGACCAGCCATCCGCCAATGACGAGATCGGTCAGAGTTGCAAATAGCCACGGTACGCTGGTGTACACGACGGAGTGCAGCAAATCCACGTGATGAACAGCCAAAAAATAGGACGGCAGCCAAGTCAGAAGTAGGTAGAACGTGTAGTTGTAGCCGAAGAACCCTAGCGCGAGGCCGCTCACCCTCCGTTGACGGAGCAGATACCAGAGCGGTGCGCCTTTTTCAGCCTTGGCACGATCTTCCGGCTGCGCTCCGCCTTTTGCGATGAACTGACGTTCCGCTGACGAGAGCCTTTGGTCTTCGCTTGGATTTCGGTAAAACGCATAGAACAAAACGAAATAGAGAATGCTGATGAATCCTGTCGCGGCGAAACTCCAGCGCCAGCCAAAATGCAGAAGCAGGATGCCTAGGAGCGGCACGCCGATGCCAGAAGAAAGTTTGGCCATCGAGTCGAAGATTGCCGTTGCGAGGCTGCGTTCTTGTTTTGGAAACCAGTAGCCGACGGCTTTTGAGTTCGCAGGGAACGTGGGCGCTTCGCCGATTCCCAAAAGCAGACGCGCCGCGAGGAAACCCCCGATCCCCGTGGACACGGCCGCTCCGAAAGAGGCTACCGCCCAGAGAATCGTGCTGATGCGGCCGACCCGCCGAACGCCGAACTTGTCCAGCAACAATCCCGACGGGAGTTGGAGCGCTGCGTAAGTCCAGTTGTAGGCGCTCGATAGATAGCCGAACGTAACTGCGGAAATTCCAAAGGCTGCGTTTAGCGCATCTTTTGAGACGGACAGATTTACTCGGTCAAAGTAGTTGACGAGAACTCCGAAACCGAGCAGACAGGCGATCGCCCATCTGCGGCGCGGAACGCGGTCCAGCTCAGAAATTGTCTGGTCTAGGGTGTCGGACATGGAAATATTTTCTCGAGTTGTTTCCCGTCAAAAATCTAGCAGAACCGTCGCACATAATCGCCGCGCAGAGTATCCCATAAGAAGCTGGAATCAGTGGTTTTCTTCCACGCTTTGGGAGGCCGGGCAAAGTTCGGCGCGAGTCCTGCCATGTGCGTCGGCTGAATGTGCCTTTACCAAGCTTGGGTACTTGCCTCGCTTCTGCCGCCCGCAGTAGACTACGCCGTCTTCCATTCAGGGTGGTTTGGCGATGAACACTCGAATCCTCTAGGGACAAACAAAATGAATCCGCTCACGACACGACGCGATTTTCTTCGAACCACGGCGGCTGCAAGTGCCGGACTTCTCTTTTCCAATCCGGCAAGGGCTGCGAAAAACAGATCCGTGCTCTTGTTCACAAAATCCTCCGGCTTCGAGCACGCGGTCATAAAAACCTCGCCGGGCAATCCCAGCATCGTGGAAACTGCTATCCGCGGTTTCTCTGCGCAATACAAATTCGATCTCACCGCTTCGAAGGACGGCCGCCTCTTTGACTCCAAGGAATTTCATGACTACGCTGCGGTTGTGTTTTTCACCACCGGTGACCTTACCCAGGCGGGTACCGACGGCCAGCCGCCGATGTCTGCCGAAGGTAAGCAGGCTTTTCTCGATGCCATCCAGAATGGCCTCGGCTTCGTCGGCATTCACGCCGCTAGCGACACTTTCCATACTCCGCCCGATCCGCAAGATCTTTCGAATCGTTACATTGCGCACGGCAAACAGTCCGATCCATATCTCCGGATGCTCGGCGGAGAGTTCATCATTCACGGTCAAGCCAAGGATCCTCGCCTGCAGACAGCGAACGTCATCATAAACGATTCGAAGTTTCCGGGACTTGAAGGTGTGCAATCTCCTGTAAGCCTGATGGAGGAATGGTACTCCATGAAGGACTTTGCACCCGACCTCCATGTGATTTGCGCGCTGGACACTTCCACGATGAACGGCCTCGCTTACAAGCGCGCGCCGTATCCGGTCGTATGGGCGCGCATGAATGGGCGGGGTAAGGTGTTTTACACCGCAATCGGTGACCGCGCCGAGAATTGGCAGAATCCGTTTCACCTGAATCTGCTCGGGGGAGGAATTCGTTGGGCGATGGGCGATGCCAGCGCCTCGATTTCACCTAACCTCAAGAGCGCGGCCCCGGGGTACGCCGAGATTCCGCCGCCGTATCCGCCGCCCACAAAATAACGCGGCACTCTGTAGGATTCATCCATTGGGGCCAACCGCTCCTGCGACCGGAATTGTCGCTCGGGACACGCTGGAGTGCTCTACTTCGGCTGACGACTCCCTATGTCGCGTCAAGTGCAAGTCGGTTGGCGCTACCTCGAATGGAGTTTTCTCGCGCAGCGAAAGTGGCCTGTCTGATGCGTCTCTATCAAGCTGAAGCTATCGTCGTATGCGTTTACTTTGATTCTCGATCCCCATCTTTCGTTCTTCGACGATTCCCTGATTTTCCCTTCCGCGTCGCCCCATTTGGGAGGGGTTGAGTTTCGAAGCGGAAATTTGCTCGGGTTCATTCGATAATAACCTCATTGCCGAGCCTCTTGTGCCACACGCCAGCTGTCAGTAAAATGTGCCGTCTTCCATTCGCATTCAAATTTCTTCACAGTGCGGATTGCTAACGGAGTAACTCTGCATGGCGCAGCACTACGACGTCATCGTCATCGGCGGCGGCCACAACGGTCTCGTGAACGCCGCTTACCTTGCCAAAGCAGGGAAGAAGGTGCTCACCCTCGAACGCCGCCATGTCCTTGGAGGCGCTGCCGTCACCGAAGAAATCTTTCCCGGGTTCCTTTTTTCTGAATGTTCGTACGTCGTCTCTCTGCTTCGTCCGGAAATCATTCGCGAGCTTGAGCTTCCGCGCCACGGCCTCGAAATTCTTCCGCTCGATGGTACGTTCACGCCCATGGCCGGTGGGAATTTCCTCTGGCGCATGAACGACCATGCCCGCACCCAGCGCGAAATTCGCCGCCACTCCCGCGTCGACGCCGAAGCCTACGACGAATTTTCGAAGATGATGACCCCGATGTGCCGCTTCGTGAAGCCGTTGCTGTCGATGATTCCGCCGGATCCCACCACGCTCAAGCCCGGGGACCTCAAGCAACTTCACTTTCTCATGCAGCGATTCCGCAGCCTTTCTTCCGACGAGCGCTACACGCTCGTCCAGCTAATGACCATGAGCGCGGCCGATTTTCTCGACCAGTGGTTTGAAACCGATGTCCTCAAGGCCACCATGTCTGCCTCGGGCATCATCGGTACTTTTCTTGGGATTCGTTCTCCGGGGACAGCGTACGTTTTGCTCCACCATTACATGGGTGAAATCGACGGCGCGTTTCGCTCGTGGGGTTTCAGCCGCGGCGGCACCGGGGCCATCTCCAACGCCATCGCCGACGCGGCCCGTGAAGCCGGCGTGGAAATTCGCACCCGGGCGGGCGTCGCGAAAATCCTAGTCAAGAACGGCCGCACCTGCGGCGTAGCCCTACAAAGCGGCGAAGAAATCTCCGCCAACGTCGTCTCTTCCAGCGTCGATCCCCATCTCACCTTCGAAAGATTTCTCGACCCCAGCGAGTTGCCCGCTGATTTTCTCGAAGGTGTCCGTCGTTACAAATACCGCGGCTCTTCCGGCAAAGTAAATCTCGCGCTCGATGCTCTTCCCGATTTCAAGAGCCTGCCTGGCCCCGGTGCTCATCTGCGCGGCGCGATTTCCATTTCTCCCAGCATCGAGTATATGGAGCGTGCCTACGACGACGCCAAGTACGGCAGCTTTTCGCGCAAGCCGTACATCGATATCGTCATCCCTAGCCTCACTGATCCGAGTGTCGCTCCTCCTGGCAAGCACGTTATGTCCTGCTTCGTTCAGTATGCGCCCTACAAACTCGCGAAGGGCAACTGGGACGATCAGCGCGAAGCTTTCGGCGATGCCGTCGTCCACACCATCGCCGAGCACGCTCCCAACATCAAAAAGATTATCACCGGCCGTCAAATTCTCACGCCGCTCGACCTCGAGCGCGAGTTTGGCCTCACGCAAGGCAATATTTTCCAGGGCGAGCTCTCCCTCGAGCAGCTTTTTTTCCTCCGTCCCGTCCCGGGATGGGCCTACTACCGCACGCCCATCGACAATCTTTATATGTGCGGCTCCGCCACGCATCCCGGCGGCGGCATCATGGGCGCTCCCGGTCGCATCGCCAGCCAGGTCATTCTCAGGGATTGGAAAAAATCAAAATCCTCCCGTTCGAACGGGAACAAGAACTAATCATGCCCATCGGACAGCGCATAGCTCTTATCGGCGGCGGCCACAACGCTCTCATAACCGCGTTCTACCTCGCAAAGGGCGGATTCAAGCCACTCGTACTCGAACGACGTGAAATGGTCGGCGGCGGCGCCATCACCGAGGAATTTCATCACGGTTTCCGCACCTCCGCTCTTTCCCACACCGTCGGCCCGCTTCGTGCGGACATTGCCCGTGACCTCGAGTTTCATAAACTCGATTGCGAGATTCTTCGTCCCGATCCCCGCGTCTTCGCACCCACGCCCGACGGTAAATCGCTGCTCTTCTATAACGACCACGCCAAAACTGCCGCCGAAATTACCCGCCACTCCGCAAAAGACGCCGCCAAGTACACGCAATTCGCTGAGACGCTCGATCATCTTTTCACCATTCTTGGTGAACTCGTTTCCATCACGCCGCCCGCCATTGATTCACCCTCGCCCGAGGATTTTTGGAATCTTTTCCAGGCCGGTCGCAGCGTGCGCAGCCTCGGGAAGCAAGGCATTTTTGATCTCCTCCGCTGGGGCCCCATGGCTGTCGCCGATTTCGTTTCCGAATTTTTCGAAACGGATCTGCTCCGCGCCGTAATCGCCGCGCGCGGCATTTTTGGCACTGCGCTCGGTCCCTGGTCCGCCGGCTCCACGGCCGTGCTTCTGCTCCGCGCAACCGCGGACTCCCATCCGGTTGGCTCTGCCGCTTTCCCCCGCGGTGGACTTGGCTCGTTCACCCTCGCTCTCGCCGATGCCGCCCGCAAGGCCGGGGTGGAAATACGCACCAATGCCGAGGTTCAACATATTCGCGTGAAAGACGGCTCCGTCACCGGCCTCGTTCTTGCCGATGGGGAAGAAATCGCCGTCGAAGCTGTCGTTTCCGGGGTCGATCCCAAGCGCACGTTTTTCAAACTCCTCGATCCCACTCAGCTCGATCCCACCTTCGCGCTTCGCATTCGCAACGTTCGCACCGCGGGCACTGTCGCCAAAGTTCATCTCGCCCTCGGCGGTCTCCCCGTTTTCTCCGCTCTCGACCCCGCCGAAGGATTTCTCAACTCCCTCTCCGGCCGTATCCACATAGGCCCGGAAATCGATTATCTGGAACGCGCCTTTGACGCTTCCAAGTACGGCGAGTTTTCCGCCTCGCCCTATCTCGACGTCACCATTCCCACGATTCTCGATCCGTCGCTCGCGCCCGAAGGCAAGCACGTCCTCTCCGCCTACGTTCAATTCGCTCCTTTCAAACTCGCCGGCGTTTCTCCGGATGGCAAAACCATCGTCAAGTCCGAATCGAACTGGGACACGCGCCGCAAAGATCTCGGCGACACGGTAGTCAGAACTCTAGCGCAGTACGCCCAGAATCTGCCCAGCCTCATCGAACACATGCAGGTCATCACTCCGCATGACCTCGAAACGATTTACGGTTTCACCGGCGGCCACGTATTCCACGGCGAACTCGCCCTCGATCAGCTTTTCACCATGCGCCCCGTTCTCGATTGGGCCCGCTACAAAACGCCCATCCGCGGCCTCTTTCTCGCCGGTTCCGGCACTCATCCCGGCAACGGCCTAACCGGCGCATCCGGCGCCAACGCCGCTCGTGAAATCATCCACGCCCTCCGCTAATTTTTCCTCTCTTCTCTCGGTCCTCAAGGCCCTCTGTTTAAATCCCTTTCCCTGGCCATCCTCAACGCTTGCCGATTCTCGCCGTCCCCGCTATCTTTTCTGGGTCCCTATGAACAGCATGGACCGCTCTCGCCTGCACTCCCTCCATCAGCGCGAAGAAAAACGTTTCATCGCAGATCATCCCCGCTCCGCCGAACTTTACCTCCGCGCCCAATCCTCGCTCCTCGGCGGCGTCCCAATGAACTGGATGAACAAATGGGCCGGCGCTTTTCCCGTCTTCGTAAAATCCGCCAGTGGCGCGCACTGCACCGACGTGGACGGCCGCGACTACGTCGACCTCTGCCTCGGCGACACCGGTGCGATGACTGGCCACTCGCATCCAATCGTGGCCGACGCCGTCGCACACCGAGTCCGCGAAGGCATCACGTTCATGCTCCCCACCGAAGACTCGCTCTGGGTCGGCGAAGAACTCCAGCGCCGCTTCGGCCTCCCGTTCTGGCAGTTCACGCTCACAGCCACCGACGCCAACCGTTTCTCCATTCGCATCGCGCGGGAAATCACACAGCGCCCCAAAATTCTAGTCTTCCACTACTGCTACCACGGCACGGTAGATGAAACCTTGGTCTCCCTCCGCGACGGCGTAGTCGGTCCGCGCCGCGGCAATATCGGCCCACCTGTCGATCCCGTGGAAACCACACGCGTCGTCGAATTCAACGATCTCGAAGCCCTCGACGACGCTCTCAAGCATCACGATGTCGCCTGCGTCCTCGCCGAGCCTGCCATGACCAACGTCGGCATCGTCCTCCCCGACGCAGGCTACTGGTCCGCCGCGCGCGAACTCACGCGTCGCTACGGCGCGCTCCTTGTCGTCGACGAAACCCACACCATCTGCGCCGGCCCCGGCGGCTGCACCCGCGACTGGAAGCTGCAACCCGACATTCTCGTTTTCGGCAAACCGATCGGCGGCGGCATTCCCGGAGCCGCTTACGGCGTGACGGAGGAAGTCGCGCAGCGCATCGGCGCCCGCCTCGATCTTGAGGACATTGACGTCGGGGGCATCGGCGGCACGCTAGCCGGCAACGCTCTTTCTCTAGCGGCCATGCGCGCGACGCTCGAACACATCCTCACGCCCGCAGCTTTCGCCCACATGATCCCACTAGCCAATCGCTTCGCGGGCGGTGTCGCCGATCAGATCCACGCAAAAGGCCTCCCGTGGCACATCACCCGGCTAGGCGCTCGCGCCGAATACACCTTCTCCCCCCTGGCGCCCCGCAACGGTACCCAATCCGCCTCCAGCGCCGACTTCGAACTCGAACGATTCCTCCACCTCTACACCTTGAACCGCGGCGTGCTCTTAACTCCCTTCCACAACATGGCCTTAATATCCCCCGCCACCACCGAAGCCGACATCGACCTCCACACAAAAGCCTTCGCGGAAGCCACGCGCGAGCTCACTTCCTAGGGGTTCGGC
>Ga0210383_10005338_pt1 | contig 11301 bp, 5 predicted proteins | sample IncBWC14OmetaG_FD_160072 | JGI IMG/M metagenome (GOLD analysis project Ga0210383, IMG submission 160072) | Forest soil microbial communities from Barre Woods Harvard Forest LTER site, Petersham, Massachusetts, United States - Inc-BW-C-14-O ...
CTGGTCTCCCAACCACGTGGGAGCCAGACAGGCGGCACGCCGACTTGACGGCGTTCGCCGGTCGCGTGGAGCGCGCCATAGCGGAGATGCTGACGCTGGCGCACGACAACGAGGCCGTTCTCCGCGGCGTCCTGCTCCTGTCCCTCCAGCAATGGGCCACGATCCAGGCCGGCGACAAGCTTGAGGAGGAGCGGATCATACGCGGCACCGGCCGCATCCCCGCGATCCAGGCTGCGCTCGCTCCTTACCGGGGCACGCTCAGCCCGGCCGCATTGCGCCGCCTCACGATCGGCCTGTCCCTCGTCGTCGGCGCCGAGTCCCTGGTTGTCCTGCGCGACATCTGGGACCTCGACGAAACCGAGGCCAAAGAGGTCGCCCGCTGGATGGCGCGCACGCTGGCCCAGGCAACCGCCGATGCTATCTGACCCTGCTGCTCGGCTTCCTCAGTTATCCCGAACGTGCGCGACCGACTCTCATCCTCCCATTGCTCCAGATGGTGCCGAAGCCCCTGACCGGCCGGGCAGGCCGGGCAGGAGGCGTGACGGGCCAGCCGTTACCTGGGCGGGAACTGGGAGCCGGGCAGGCCGGGAGCCAGGTTGACGGTGGGTGCCTTCGCCGATGCACTACATGCGCTGGCCTGTGGAGGCGCTTGTCAACGGAAATGGCCGGAGGCGCTCGGTCGGCAAGGCGGCCTGGATTCAGATGCCACCGTCCAAGGTGATCCACGGCCACCTCGGCACCGATCTCAGGGGTTCGACGGCCTTTCGCGACTCTGGGCAGCCAGAACGTAGGGAGGGCGGACGTTGGCGTTGCGCTCGGCGTAAGTAAGTACGAAGCTCGAGCCAGCACGCGGGCAGCGGGGTGTGCTGGTCTATCACTGAGGGTTAGGCTGCCGGACAGGTTACAGTGCTGCTCTTTGGGAGCTGGGAGGCCGGGTGCGCGAGCTGACGGACCGGCGCGCCGAGCGCGGCGTGCTGGACGGGCTGGTCCAGGCGGTGCGTGCCGGTGAGAGCCGGGTGCTCGTAGTGCACGGTGAGGCGGGGGTAGGCAAGACGGCGCTGCTGCAGTACTTGGCCGATCGGGCGTCGCGATGCCGGGTGCTGCGGGTGTCGGGCGTTCAGTGGGAGATGGAGCTGGCATTCGCCGGGTTGCATCAGCTGTGCGTGCCGTTGCTGGACCGGCTGGGAGTGCTGCCGGGTCCGCAGCAGGAGGCGCTGCGAACCGCGTTCGGTATGAGCGCCGGCCCGGCACCCGACCGGTTCCTGGTCGGGCTGGCGACACTCGGCCTGCTGGCCGAGGCGGCGGCGGAGCGGCCGGTGGTGTGCTTGGCCGATGACGCGCAGTGGCTCGACCGCGCCTCGGCGCAGGCACTGGCGTTCGTCGCGCGTCGGCTGGAGGCCGAGTCAGTAGGCCTGGTGTTTTCGGTCCGGGTTGCGGACGGTGAGCTGGCTATGCTGCCGGAGCTCCAGGTCAAGGGTCTGCCGGAGCGTGATGCGCGGGCACTGCTGGATGCGGCACTGACCGGGCCGGTCGATGCGCGGGTGCGCGAGCAGATCGTCGCCGAAACGCGGGGGAATCCGCTGGCGCTGATGGAGCTGCCGCGCGCGGCGGCGCCGGCGCACCTGGCGGGTGGGTTCGGACTGCCCGGCGCGTTGCCCGGGCGAATTGAGGACAGCTTCCGCCGTCGTGCTGACCTACTGCCAGCGCAGACGCGGCGGCTGCTCCTGTTGGCGGCGGCCGATCCGACCGGCGATCCGGTGCTGGTGTGGCGCGCCGCAGGGCGGCTCGGGATCAGTGCACTGGCCGCGGGACCGGCGGCGGAGGCGGGGCTGGCCGAGTTCGATGCGCGGGTGCGGTTCCGGCATCCGCTGGTCCGCTCGGCGGTATACCAGTCGGTGTCGGAACGGGACCGGCAGGAGGTGCACCAGGCGCTGGCCGATGCCACTGATCCGCAGGCTGACCCGGATCGCCGGGCCTGGCACCGAGCTCAGGCCGCGGCCGGGCCCGATGAGGTGGTCGCCGCTGAGCTGGAGAACTCGGCCGGACGGGCGCAGGCGCGCGGCGGGCTCGCTGCGGCGGCGGCCTTCCTGGAACGCGCAGCGCTGCTGACACCCGATCCAGCGCGCCGCGCCGGGCGGACCCTGGCCGCGGCTCAGACCAGCCTGCGGGCCGGTGCGTTCGGTCAGGCGCTAGAACTGCTGGCCATGGCGGAGGCCGGGCCGCTGGATGAGCTGCAGGGCGCCCGGGCGGACTGGCTGCGCGGCCAGATTGCGTTCGCCTCCGGTCCGGGCAGCGACGCTTCCCCTTTGCTGCTAAAGGCGGCTAGGCGGCTGGATCCGCTCGACCCCGGCCTAGCCCGTGAGACCTACCTGGACGCCTGGCAGGCGGCGCTGTTCGCCGGGCATCTGGCCGTCGGCAGCGACTTGGAGGAGGTCTCCCGCGCTGCCCGGGCACTGCCCCGGCCGGAACGCCCGCCGCGGGTGGCCGACTTGCTGCTGGACGGTCTTGCGTTGCTAGTCACCAACGGCCCAGCCGCCGCCGCCCTGGTGCTGCGGCAGGCCATCAGCACCTTTGCCGACCCGGATATTCCTGTAACAGAACGGCTCCGGTGGAGCTGGTGGGCCCCCGTGGCAAGCCTCCCGCTGTGGGACGACGAAGGCTGGCGCCTGATCGTTCCGCCGCTCCAGCTCGCTCGCGACGCCGGCGCGCTTGACCAGCTTCCCATGCTGCTGAACGTACTGGCCGTAGCTACCGCACTGCGGGGCGACCTTGCGGCTGCCGCTTCACTGATCGCAGAAGCCGACGCCGCCCGCGAGGCCACTGGGGCGCGCCTGGTTGCCTACGCCGCCATGGTGCTGGCTGCGCTCCGGGGCAGCCAGGCCGAGGCCTCCCCGTTGATCGAGGCCACCCTCGAGCAGGCCGGGACGCTGGGGCAGGGAGCGGCAGTGACGTGGGCCCACTGGGTCGCCGCCGTTCTGTACAACGGTGTGGGCCGCTACCAGGAGGCCTTGACGGCAGCTCGGCAAGCCGCCGGGCACAGGCTGGTACATCTTTCGATGTGGGCGCTGCCCGAGCTGGTCGTGGCCGCCGCACGCACTGGGAACACCGGGCTGGCCGGCGATGCCCTCGACCAGTTGTCTGAATGGACCCAAGCTGGCCGAACCGACTGGGGACTAGGGGTCGAGGCGCGGTCCCGGGCGCTGCTGAGCGAAGGCGAAGCCGCCGACCGCCTGTACCTTGAGGCGATCGACCGGCTCGGCCGGACCAGCATGCGTCCGGACCTTGCCCGTGCCCACCTGCTCTACGGGGAATGGCTGCGCCGGCAGCGACGGCAGGGCGACGCGCGGGTGCAACTGCACACGGCCCACGACATGCTGGACGCGATGGGCATGGAAGGATTCGCCGCACGCGCCCGCGGCGAGCTGCGGGCCACCGGCGAGACCGCCCGCAAGCGCAGCGTCGCCACGATGCTTCAGTTGACTTCCCAGGAGGCACAGGTCGCCCGGCTGGCCCGCGACGGCCTCTCGAACCCCGAAATCGGCGCCCGGTTGTTCCTGTCTCCGCGCACTGTCCAGTACCACCTGAGCAAGGTCTTCACAAAGCTCGACATCACCTCGCGCAGCGACCTCCGCCGCGTCCTGCCTGCCCACCCAGACACCGTGTCGGAGCGCTGACTCGCCCGGCGGCGTAGCAGGTCCGCCGCCGGGCCGCCACTGGCCAGCGTGTGCTGGCCACCATGGCGGATCCGAGCGCAGCCCGGCCAGCATGACGATGACGGAGTGGCAACGTACGACCGGAACCCAGTGCCGGTGACGAGGCTTGGGCGCGTCCCGGCCGCCGTTTCGCCGAAGTCCTGCTCGGTCAGGGTACGGACACGGCCGGGACCCGGGCCGAGCTCAGCTGGCATCAGTCTTTTCCGTCACTTGCTGACGAGCTCCGCCACGGGAGTTACCGCAAGTAGTGGCGGGTGACCAAAAGCCGCGTACCCGAGAAGGCGCACGGCTGAGAAGGCAAGTCGCACCTCCGGCCCCGACGGCGGCCGAATCGTGGAAGGACAAGTCAGGTGGCTGCTTCACAGTCATCGGCGCTAGCGGCCGACATGGTTGAGTCCGTCCGGCTGCCGGAGCCACAGCCGGGTGACGGTGGCACTGACACTCTCCGGCTTATTGTTCGCGGCGACCTTCTAGCCGCTGTGGATCGCGCGGCAGCGCGGAAAGTGACGATCATCTCCGCTCCTGCTGGCAGCGGGAAGACGTCGCTGCTGCGCGCGTGGGCAGACTATGCGGATCGGGCGCATTGCATCGCCTTCGTGCCGGTGCGGCGCGACCAGGAAGACGCCCAAGAGTTCTGGCTGGCCCTGCTTAATGCCGTCCGTCAAGCCTCCAGCAAGACCAGCGACACGGAATCGCCGCCTGCGGCACCGGACTTCAATGTCCGAGCGGTCGCCGACAGAGTGCTGTCAGAGCTCGCCGACCCGAGCGTCTCCATCACGGTGGTCATCGACGATCTCCACGAGCTGAACGCTCCAGGCACGCTCGATCAGCTCACTCAGTTGCTGACGAACCTTCCGCCACATGTGCACGCTATCCTGGCCACCCGTCGCGATCTGCGGCTGCGGCTGCATCGGCTGCGCTTGGCCGGCGAGCTGGCCGAGATCCGCGCGGCGGACCTGCGCTTTTCCGAGCGCGAGACCCGCGAGCTGCTCGATGCCTCGGGGATCGCGCTGTCCGAGGCCGGGGTGGCGCTGTTGTACCAGCGGACCGAGGGGTGGGCCGCGGGGCTGCGGCTGGCGGCGATCTCGCTGGCCGGCCACCCGGACCCGGAGCGGTTCGTGACGGAGTTCTCCGGCAGCGACCGCACAGTCGCCGAGTATTTGCTCGCCGAGATGCTGGACCGCCAGCCGCCCGCCGTCCAGGACCTGCTGCTGCGCACCTCGCTGCTGGATCGGGTCAACGGCGACCTGGCCGACCTGCTGACCGGCCGCCCCGGCGCGGAACAGATCATGCTGGACCTGGAGGACGCCAACGCGTTCGTCGAATCGTTGGACCCCGGGCGGACCTGGTTCCGCTACCACCACCTGGTCGCCGATTTCCTGCGGCTGGAGCTGCGCCGAATGCTGCCCGACCAGGTGCCGGTGCTGCACCGGCGGGCCGCCGGATGGTTCGCCGTGCAGGGCCAGGTGACCGAGGCCGTCCGGCACACCCAGGCGGCGGGCGACTGGGCCGATGCGGCCCGGCTGCTGGCCGACCAGTCGTTCAGCCTGATGCTCGACGGACAGACGCAGACCGTGCAGGCGCTAGTGCGGGTCTTCCCGCCCGGCGCGGACCACCCCGAGCTGGCCCTGGTGCGCGCGATGGTTGACCTCGCCCAGGGGCGCCTGGACCAGGCGGGCGCCCACCTGGCGGTCGCCGAGGCGCACGCCAGGACGGCGCCGCCGGAGCGCCGGCGCCGCCTTGGAGTGGCGGTCGCGTCGCTGCAGTTGTCGCTGGCCCGGCGGCGCGGTCACCTGGCCGGCGTCATCGAGCACGTCAGGTTCCTGGCCTCTCCCGTATCCGGGTCGTCCGACGAGGACATCGCGCTCGGCAGCGACCTGCGGGCGGTGGCGCTGATGAACCTAGGGATCGCTGAGGCGTGGGCGCTCGGGCTGCCGGACGCTGAACGCCACCTCCAGGAGGGCGCCGTGCTGGCCCGGGAGATCGGCCGGCCCTACCTCGAAGTCAGCTGCCTCGCGCAACTCGGGTTCGCGTCGAGGATCCGCTCGATCGCCACGACCCAGCGGCGCTGCCGCGAGGCGATCACGCTCGCCGAGCGGTATGGCTGGGGCGCGGAACCGGTGATCGCGCCCGCGCTGATCACGCTCGCCGGCACGATGATCTGGTTGGGTGAGTTCGACGAGGGCGAGCGATGGTTGCAACGAACCCAACAGGCCCTGCAAACAGATACCGGGCCGGACATCAGACAACTGCTCCACCTGGCGACCGGGAGGCTTCATGCCGGTCGCGGCCGCCACCACGAGGCATTGGAGGAACTCAGCGCGGCCGAACGCCTGGGATCGCAGATGGAGGGGTCGCACGCGCTGGCCAGTCAGGTGACCGGCTGGCTGCTGGCCACCCAAGCCCGCGCCGGGAGACCCGGCGAGGCCCGCGCCTGCCTCGCCGGACTGGCTGACACGCAGGCCAGCGCGGGGGAGATCCTCAATGCCCGCGCGGTGATCTGCCTCGAAGAACGCGATCCGGCTGGAGCCCTCGGCGCCCTACGGGATGTTCTGGACGGCATGGCCCCAGTCATCAGTTACGTCACGGTTGTTGAGGCAGACCTGCTGGCCGGACTCGCCTATCTTGAGCTCGGTGACCAGCGCGCAGCGAACCATGCCGCCGAACGGGCCCTTGGCCTCGCCGAGGCTGACCGGCTGGTCCTGCCGTTTGCGATGACGGGCTGCCTGGAGCTGCTGGAGACCCTGCCGCGGCATGAGACAGCCCACGCCGCGCTGCTCGCCGACATCCTCGACATCTTGCACGGCTCGTCGGTGACCACCGCAGAGAACCCCGCACCGCTGGCACGCGAACTCACTCCTAGCGAACTCAGGGTACTGCGGTACCTCCCGACAAACCTGTCCCGGTCGGAGATCGCACGCGAGCTGTCCATCTCGCTGCACACCGTCAACACGCATGTCCGCAGGATCTACATCAAGCTCGGTGCCGACGACCGCTCCGCAGCAGTCCACCGTGCCCGCAAACTGCGGCTCCTCTCAGTCGCCCGCACACGCTAGCGAATCATCCCTGAACCGATGATTGAGGTCTGGCAGATGAAACCGCATCACCGGGATCTGATCGCCGTGCTCAGGTAAGACCTGACGATAAGGAACGGCCGATTACGCCGGACGAACGGGGCCCGCCTGCGGTTGTGCCGTTGTCGCCGTGCCGTCTGCCTGGGACTGCGTGCCCCTGGGAACCAGCGGCCCCGCGCGGAGCAGGATGCCGCCGATGACCGCGCCGCCGGCGAAGATGCCGGCAGTCCACCAGAACACGGTGTCGTAGCCGTGCGCCAGCGCCAGCTCCGTCAGTGCCTGGCGGCCGATGAGCCGGACGGCGGCGAGGTGCGCGGTGAAGTAGGACGTGACGGCGGTGGCGAAGATGGTGCTCAGCAGGGCGGTGCCGACCGAGGCGCCGAGTTGCTGGCCGACGGTGACGGTCGCGGATGCTTCTCCCGCGTCTTGGGGGGCCACGCCGAACGTGCCGGTGTTGATCACCGGGGCGATCACCAGGCCCAGGCCGAGTCCGGCCAGGATAATGGCGCCGAGCACGCCCGCGGCATAACCGGTGTGCGAGCCCAGCTGGGCCAGCCAGACCGCCCCGCCCGCGGCGGCCAGCATCCCGGACGCGACCAGCGGCTTGGGCCCGACCCGGGGCATCAGCACGATGGTGGACAGGTTGGACGCGACAATGAGGCCGCCGCTGAGCGGCAGGACCGCCACCCCGGTCACCAGCGGCGAATAGCGCAGCGTCTGCTGCAGGTAGTAGGTCAGGAACAAGAAGATCCCGAACAGCCCGACCGAGGCGATGAACATCGACAGGTACGCGCCGCCGCGGTTGCGGTCGAGCACCACGCGGGGCGGCAGCAGCGGATGGGCCGCCCGGCCCTGCCAGGCCGCGAACACTGCCAGCAGCGCCACCCCGGCGGTCAGGAACCCGTAGGTCGACGGCGTGGCCCAGGTGTGGCTGGCGGCGTTGGCGAACCCGTAGACCAGGCAGAACATGCCGCCGCAGGCCAGCAGCGCGCCCGGGATGTCCAGCCTGCGCGTGGCCCGGGATGGCTGCCGCGTCAGCAGCAGCGCGCCCCCGGCGAACGCCACGCCCGCGAGGAGCAGGTTCACGTACAGCGTCCACCGCCAGGACAGGTACTGGGTCAGCGCGCCGCCAAGCAGCAGCCCGACCGCACCGCCGGCTCCCGCGATCGCCCCGTAGACGGCGAACGCCCGGCTGCGGTCCTTCGGCGCGGTGAACGTGGTGGTCAGCAGGGACAGCGCCGACGGGACCAGCAGCGCCGCGAACGCGCCCTGGCAGGCCCGCGCGGTGATCAGCATGGCGAAGTTGACCGACGCGCCGCCGATGGCCGACGCCCCGGCGAACCCCGCCAGGCCGGTCAGGAACGTGACCTTCCGGCCCAGCAGGTCGGCCAGCCGGCCGCCAAGCAGCAGCAGGCTGCCGAACGCCAGGCTGTACGCGGTGATCACCCACTGCCGGTCCGCCGTGGAGAAATGCAGCGTCTGCTGCGCAGATAGCAGGGCGATATTCATCACCGTGAGGCTCATAATCACCATGACCTGCGCTAGGCCGATCACGCCGAGGATGAGCCAACGCCGGTCCGGGGGCCTGCTGATAGAAGTGGCATCGGACATGAGATTCCGGACGCTTTCTTCGCCATTACTGACGCTTTGAGTGGCGGCTGCCGCGGGGCGTTATTGCTCCTTCGCCAGGCGGTCGGTGACGACGATCTCGGCGATCGCCGCGGCCTCCGGGCGGGCCCAGTCGCGCAGAAGCTCGCCGGCGAGCGAGACCCAGCTGATCGGCTGCCCGCCGGCCTGGATGACGCGATCCAGGCCGGCGCGGTGGGCCTCGGGCGAGGTGCCGCCGATGGCGTCGACGACGGGGTAGACCTCGTACCCTTCCCGCAGCGCGTCCAGGGCGGCAAAGGCCATGCACATTTCGGTCCACAGCGCGCACATGATGAGCTTGCGGCGGCCGGTCGCGTGGACGGCCTGGACGAATTCGATATCCTCCCACGAGTTGATCGTGGTCCGGTCGAGCGGCTTATCGTCGGTCAGCAGGTCGGCGAGCTCGGGGAGCGTTGGCTGTTCCCGGCCGTTAGACACATTGACGGTCGAGTGCACGACCGGGACTCCGTAGGTTTTGATGGTCCTGACCGCCGAGACAGCGTTCTTGACCATCAGCGCGCGATCCATCGAGTGGACCGCGACGAGCTGTTGGGGCTGGTAGTCGATGAGCAGGAGCGCCGTGTTCTGCGGCGTAAGGAGATGGTCGGCGAGCGGGTCACGCACAGGGGCACTGGTCATCAACGGCCTCACCTTCTGGGAGCAGGGCTTCGTGTGCGGCCGAAGTTAGTAGCCATCACGGTGATCGGCAGTCGCCTGATCCTGGCGATTTGCACTGCGGATGAGCTGGCGGACCTCGGGCAGGTCCAGGCCGACCGCCGTGGCTGGCCCTGCGCCAGGCGACCAGACGCGCGGGCCGTAACCGGATCCCTGGGCGAGGAACCGCCGGCCGTTCAGCTGGTTGAGATCCTTATCCTGAACGGACTGTGGCATGACACCGCTACCCGAATCACGCTAGTCGGCAGCTAGGCGTCGGTGGGTGCGCCTGAACCCGCCCACCGGCCGCCAAGACCGCCGGAAGGGTTGTCGCCAACACACGCGGGATCATGGGAGCGGCATCTGGCGGTGGCGTCGGCATCGCATGAGGCGCGGGGCGGGCCTACATCAGGATGACGGTTTTCCCCTCCGGGTGACTAGGGTTGCCCAGCAAACCGGGGACGTCGTCCAGGCTGACCCTGGTGATCGGCGGCGGGACGATGGATCCGGTGGCGGCCAGCGACGCCAGCCGCTCCAGCAGCGGCACCGCCATGGACAGCTGGAAGTTCACGCCCGTGACGCCGGCCCGTCCAAGCGTGTCCAGGTCGGCGACGTAGCGGGTGGTGACCGCGGTGCCGCCGGGGCGCACGTGGCCGGCCAGGGCGGCGAACTGCGCGGCGTCGCTAGCCACGTCGACCAGTACGTCGATGCCGTCCGGGTGGGCGCGCGTGACGGCGTCCGGCAGCGGCATCGCCGCACGGTCAATCGTTTCTGCGGCTCCGTAGCCGCTCATCCGTCCGGCCTCGGCCGCCGGGGCGACCGCATCCACGTGTGCGCCGGCCTGCGCGGCGAGCTGAGTCAAGAACGAGCCGACTCCGCCGGCCGCGCCGACGATCAACACGATCTTGCCGTCCAGCGGCGCCACCGACTCCGCGATCTGCATCGCGGTGACGCCCGTAGTGGGCAGCGCGGCAGCGGTGACCGGGTCCAGGCCGGCCGGGATCCGCGCCAGCGGGGCGTCCTGGCCGCAGGCCACGTACTGCGCGTAGGTCCCCGTCGATCCCAGCGGAGGGATCAGCAGCTGCCCGAAGACCTCATCCCCCGGCGCGAACCGAGCCACGCCTGGCCCGTCCTCCTGTACCGTGCCGGCCAGGTCGGCCCCGAGCACCATCGGGAACGTGCCGGGCATGACGCTCTGCCACCCTCCGTTCGCGATCTGCGTATCCATCGGGTTCATGCCAGCGGCTTGGATCGCGATGAGCACCTGGCCCGGCCCGGCCTGCGGAGCTGGCAGCTCCGTGACCGACGGGCGGGCGCCGTAACTGCTGACGGTAATCGCGCGCATGGCGGCCTCCTTGCTGGTATCTGTGCTCTGGTCCTGAGGTCTGGAGTGGCCGGGGTCGTAGGCTTGCGGATGATCTGGTCGTTTCCAGCGTCACGCCCCTTCTCCATGATCGTGCGAGCCTTCATGACGGATCCAGGCTTGCCGTCAGCTAGGTGAGAGGTCGTCGCCGGATCATGGTGATTTGCGCGCTGTTGACACTGCGTGGACTGCCACCCGGGTCACGGCGAGCGATGACCGCACCTGCGAGGGCGGTCAGGATCAGCCAGTCCCCGTGCTGCCCCGGTCTCGCGGATCACTGAGATCGGGCGACGACCGCTCACCTGCCTGGCGTCGAATCTTGGAAGCCACCCGAACAGTGTTGAACGCGGTCGCGTTCACCTTCAGAACGGAGATCGTCATGTCTGAGGCCAGAAGCGATGTCCCGGAGCGCGGCCTGCTGATCGGCGGTAAGAGCGTCCCCGCGAGTTCTGGCAGGTTCGCCGACGACATCTGCCCGTGGGACGGCGAGATCTACGCGCGCGTCGCGGCCGGCACGCCGGCGGACATCACCCGGGCGGCCGACGCCGCCGAGGCCGCGTTCCCCGCCTGGTCCACGATGGGGGCGTTTGAGCGCCGCGAGATCTTCCTGAAGGCCGCCGACGTGATGGCCAGGCGCGGCGAGGAGGCGATCACGGCGCTGGCCCGGGAAACCGGGGCGTCCCGCGTGTTCTCGGAGTTCAACCTGGCGTTCTGCATCCAGGTGCTGCGCGAGGCCGCGGCGGCGATCACCCGTCCGGCGGGTGAGCTGCTGCCAACCTCGATCCCGGGTACCTACTCAATCGCCCAGCGGATCCCCCTCGGCGTGGTAGGGGCGATCTCACCGTGGAAC
>Ga0210383_10005340_pt1 | contig 11300 bp, 10 predicted proteins | sample IncBWC14OmetaG_FD_160072 | JGI IMG/M metagenome (GOLD analysis project Ga0210383, IMG submission 160072) | Forest soil microbial communities from Barre Woods Harvard Forest LTER site, Petersham, Massachusetts, United States - Inc-BW-C-14-O ...
TGATTTTCATTTGTTATTTCAATACCATATGTTTGTGTACTAAAATAACTTCCATAAAATTGTGTACCTATAATATTTGATATAATCAATTGTGTTGGGTTACTTATTATAATTGGAATAATAGCGTTTGGTGATGTATTTTGAATGAAATTTATTTTCTGTACATTACATCTACTTTGTGCATCAAAAAATAAATTACTTCCACCACGGGTTAAACAATTATTATTTATTGTCAGTGTAGTACTATTATTATTTGTACTGCAATCACCTATTCTTATACAATTAGCTGTAATAGCATTACTGGTTGTTTCTATAAAATAAAATGTTAAATTAACTGTTGTATATGGTGTTGCTACATTAACAGCATAATTATTAACTGAATTAATACTTCCACTGAATGTAGCTGAAGTACAATTAATTGTTCCATTTGAAAGAATGTCTCCAGATGTTGTATTATCTGATATAAATAATCCGTATGTCCCATTATAAGTTATATTTGCTCCGTAGTCGATGTAAATGTAATATGAACTTCCAGGTACTTTTAATCCATATGGTGAATCAGTATCACCCATAGTATAATTACCAGCTCTGATATAAAGAGTTGCATTAGTTAATCCACTGATTGCTCTGATTGCATTACCTATTGTTTGATAAGGTCGTATTAAATTTCCAACCTGAGCTGTACTATCAGAACCACCAGCACTATCAACATAAGCAACATTACCAGATGCAAGACCAATAGAATTTATTTCGTTATATAATGCTCCCCTAGTCGCTCCTGTTGTCGAATCACCATACCAACTTATACCATAAGGATCATTTGATAAATTTACTGGTTGTGCTGTAACATCTATGTAAATTGTATTAGGATCTTGTGTTATAACAACATTTGAACTACTACCAGTTATTGTTTTTAAATTAAAATTACCATATACATCAACACCTGAATAAATTGGTATACCATTACCTGTATTTAATATTTTATTTCCTAGTAATATCCAATTTGTATTTGATGTACCACCAGAAAGCATATAAGTACTTCCACTTACAACAGCATACATACCAGTTTGTCTTCTGGATACTGGTATACTGTATAATTCAGTTAAATTATCATAACTTTGATGTCCTCCAAGCTGTTCATTGCTATAAATAACTGGAAAAGTATCAGCTGAAGTTGCTGGTCTTAATGTGGATTGAATGATATGACCTTTATTTTGTTGCAAAACCGTTATTTCAGTTAAATAGAACAGAAAAAGGTTTTAAAAATATTTGTATTTTATAAAAATATTGTTATAAACAATAAAAATATGAAATTCAGTACTTTATGAGGTGAATCCATTAAAAAGTACTGGTGTAAAACCAATTACTTCATAATTGCTGTTAATATTTCTTAATCGGAGTATTTGACCACTTTGTGATATACTATTATAGGATGTATTTACAAATTGTGGATCATTATTATCACCGAAATTCCAGATTAATTTATCAAACTGAACATTGTTTTTAATAAAATTAAAAAGATCTGCATTGGTTTTATTTCTGTTTAATGAACTTAAATTCATATTTATACAGGTTCCTGAAAAACTTTGGGAACTGGGATCAGCCATTAAAACAGTATTTAATTCAGTACTTATAAAAGAAGGTAATACAGGTATTAATATACCAAAATAAGAGGTACAAACTTCATAAATATTATCAATAACAGCTTGTAAATTAGCTAATTGCTGTGAATTTGGTAAATTACTGATACCATATTTAACTGCAACAGGATAATTTATCAAAGTACTTAAAAAAAGAGTGTCAGTACCATTTTTACCGATACTGACATTCCAGCTTTGTGTTATTGGGTTATAAACTGACAAAATTAGATAGCTTTTAGATCTTCACCTGCTTTATCAATTGCATCAACAGCTTTTGTGGCATCTACTTTGATTTCATCAGCTTTTTCAGTAATTGATGTTTCAACTTTATTAATACCTTCTTTAATATCAGCAATTTTTTGTAGAACTTCTGTATCAATAGCTTTTCCAGATGCTTTTAATTTGTTTTCAACATCAGTTATGTCATCCAGCATCGCTTTTTTATCAGCAAGAGCTTTGGCTTCCAATTCTGCTTTGGTTTTTTCTTCCAATGCCTTTGCTTCAGCTAGTTTTTTCTCAGTTAATGCTTTAACTTCATTTTCAATGGTTAAAATATGACCAGTGAAAAAAGTTCCGATTTTTAAGAATAATTTAATAAGCCAATTTTTAAATTTTGACTCATCTTTTGAGAACATTACTTTTACTTCATCGAGTACAAGTGTTGTTTTTTTCGAGAATTCAGTATTTAAATCCATGATTTTTAATTTAAATAGTAGTAAAAGTATTTTAGTTTTCATCTACAACAACATTATTTCCTAAATTTGTAGTATCAATTGTAAAACTTGTAAATTGCAGATTCAATGGATTTGCAATAAATGATCCATCACTTTTCTGATATACAAATTGCTGGGTAATAGCATTTGCATTTCTAACCAAATATGTATTTGGAGTGAGTACATTTGTGTTAACAACACCGCCCAATGCTGTAATACTGCTGTTATTTTCAGCTACTGGAGCAAATTGTGATAATGGTGAATAAGCTCCTGTTACATCGGTAAATGGTGAAGTAACTAGTGGTGTAATATACCTTTTTATACGACTGCCTACAAATGAAGTTTCCAAACGATTATTGCTACTCATTTTATGATGAACTTCCAATATAATATAAAGTCCATAGAAAAGTGGTACATTAAATATCTCAAAATACTGTGTGGGTTGAATTAACATATTACCTAGAGGTATTGTAACACCACAACTATAACTACGATTTTCATATACTTCAAACAGATTCTGTGCTTTTGGTATAGGTGTATTTGTTGCTTTGGCTTTGAAAATATTATCAACTAATTTCAATGCTTCTCCCGTCGCTTTGTATTCTGATGTACTTAATTTTATATCTTTGAAAACACTTTGATTCTGTATACCAACATTTATATTAAACCCAAATACATTATCATTCATATCTGGTGGCTGTGTTAAATCGGTAGTTGATACTGCATCATCCAATTGACTACTATTACCACCTATATACATACAGGTAAACATAGGTTGTGTTGTTATTTCTGCTGTTTCAGATAAAGAAAATAACTCAGACCAATCTTTTTTATCAGATGACCAATCAATAAAATTAGGTAATGGAAAGAATTCAAACTGATTTCTGACAAGATATTCACCAAGACAACCATATACCTCACCATCTGGTGAATCAAGTCTTTCGAGTATACTGGTGAAATCAACTATAGCTATATTACTGATATCATTATAAGCTCTGTCAACGAATTTAAATTTAGATATCAGCGGTGTATCATTTGAATATGGATAAGCATATAATTTACTACTGTAACTTTCTGTACCTTTAATCCAACGTTCATAAAGATTTTTAAGAGAATAATATAATTCAGTTTTTAAATTAGTATCATTTATTTCAGATTTTAAATTCTGTAATTCTTTAGCATTATTATTTTTTAAATTATTAAGTGCTGTAACCAATTTATTTTTTAAAGAATTTAAAAACATATCAATTCTTGTTGTTTGATTGGTTGTACTTAGTAAATTGGTATCAAAAGGTATAAGATTCTCAGTATATAATCCATTACTTCTTTTCTGAAGCAATGGAAAGAACTGATCTTCAGCTATGGAACTAATACTATTGTTTTCAGATTTAGTTAAAAACGTAAATGAACTACTATTCTGTATATAATTCTGTGTTAATAAATATGTTATTAATTCACTACCCTGTACATCCTGCAATGTAGGGTTTGGTGAATTAAAAACCTGATTATATGAATTAATAAGACTTTGTTCATTGGCTTTGAATTTATCATAGAAATTCTGAAAAAATGTCTGATCATCAGATGATAAATTATATGGATTACCATTAATACAGTCTTTTCCTATTTTATAAAGAAAAATATTAGGCATCTGAATGATACCTGAATATAAAAATTTTCCATTAAATAAATCATTAATACCACCTCTTACATAAAATGGGTAAATCATTGAATCAATAACAGCTTCAAATAAAGTAGTTGTATCAATATATTTTGGAAATGCACCATTTTTTACCTGATTGAACATAAACTGAGCTAGATTATCTGTAGAACCAAGTCCTGCTACTGTTGCAACACTGGCTATACTGCTACTTATAATCTGATTAACGGATGTATAATTTAAATTAAGAAAATCACTTTTATATTGATCTGTTGTGTAATCAAAATCCTGAAAATAAAGTAAATTATTGGTTGTTAATAATGGTTTTTCACCCTGTTCTTTTAAGAAATTATTAATAGCACTACCATTCACAAAACTAAGCAGATATTGTGTAGGTGTATCTGATGGAGGTATTGTTGTTGTATCAATAATATTTGAGGTACTGAATGAAGTGCTTACGTCTGTTAATCCTTGATAATTTACATTAGTATTAAGTGAATATAATGGTGTGGTTGCATTTAAATTAATGGTATCTACACTCGCTGTATTACTTCCATTGAATGTACGAAGATAATTATTTAATTTCGGATATTTATTTGGATTATTTGTTAAATAAGTATCTAAATTAGTTAAATTATTTGTTGATACGAATAAATTACTTATCGTAGTTATAAGTGTATTGATCATTTTAGGATCAAGACCTGAATTGATTATATTCTGTATCTCACTATCAACAACGTAATTTATTATATCCAATCTTCTATCCTGAGCGTAGGTATCTGACCAGAAACCTTTATATGTATATTGTGTTGATATAACATATCTTTTAAATATATTTGTTAAAAAAGCATCTTCATCATAAATACCTTTATATGTTAAACTATTGTTGGAATCCAATGGATTAACTGGTATTGCTGTAGTAAGACCATTAGCTTGTGTTTGCTGTATCTGATCCAATTGCTGTTCATATATTTTCTGTTGTAACATAGCATTTATAAGCTGTTCAACAAAAACAACTTCTTTCCAAGAAGCAAAAGCAGGATTATTTATAAGAACTTCATTGGCTCCAGGATATACAGCTGTTTCACGTTGTACTCCATTAATAGTCTGAAACATTGTAACTCTGGGCCATGCTCCATTATCCAATACATTTATGGTATTTGATTTTAATAACCCATTTCTGTTATAATCGCCAGCTTGTGCCAGTTTATTAAAAAATATATCAATATCATCACAAATAATCTGTGTTATTTTACCTATTGTTGGTAAAAATCCCATTGATTGTCTTGTAATAGCATCTGCTTTGGTAAGTATTTCATTTCTTATCGTTTGTAGCTGTACAGTCAGTGAATTTTTTTCATTTATTATTTTACTGAAGAAATCTGTGTAATCAAAATAAAGTACACATTCATCTGTATCATCACCATCTGTTGCATTTACACCAAATAATGTATATATAATAATTGGATTTGTAGTAGTGTTTGTTAAATTTTTAAAATCAGATGTAAATAATTCGGTTTTAAAATTATTAAGAACATTATAGGTGTTATATAATAATGTTGAATTGGATTTAGGTATTGTATAATAATAGAATTTTCTATTAACTACATTAGCTCTTGTTGTACCAACCTGATTTGGAATACCATTTGAATCAAATACAAATTGTAATCCTGTAATGGATTGTTCATTATTAGCTATTATTGTTTGAATCAATGAAGGATCTACTGGAGCTAATGTTATTTTATTAATTAAATCATTTAATTGTTCTTGTTCTGTGTTGATATCAACTATTTTCTGTTGTTCTGTTGATGTAGATACAAGATTATTTAAATCATCATAAAGCTGTTCACCGATTATTTTTAATTCATATAAATGATTTATATCCTGTTTAGCATCTGATACAGCGAAATCACTGTTACCGATATAAGGTGCTGCCTGTATCCAACCCAGTTTTAAATCAGAAAGTGGTGCAAACGTTTTACCAACAAAATGTGTTTTTATTATAAAATTACCTGTATCACTATCAAATTCTGTATCAACTTTTAATAAATGTAATACCATTCTGGTCGCTTTACCAAACCCACCCTTCATAATTAATACAAATGTAGGTGGTGGAAAATCAAAAAGAACAGCATATTTACTACCTGTTGTTTGATTAGTAGTGGGATTTTTTGATTGAATCGGGTTAAACATAGCAGATCCCTTGATATCTACAAATGTAATATCAACTGTTGGAACCATACTACTTTTAATATTTACATCTATATCAGTTATACCAAAACCTTCATCAATAAATAAATCATCTGGATTACCCTGAATTGTATTTGTATAATCTGTACTGTAATAACCTGTTTGTGTAACATATCCAAGAAATGAAACAACAGTACTATCAAGTCCTATATTTGTTGTAGTACCAGTTGGTCCAATTAATACATTGGTTTCATTGAAACGAATACAATATAATTCAACATAAGGTATGAAATTTTCATAATCAGGTACTCCATTATACATAGGACTACCAATTACATCTTCTGGATTGAAAAAATTATCAATATAACTCATAAATTACTCCTGATTGTATTGATTTATTTTATTGATTAACTCCTGTTTAACAGCATCAAATGGAAATGGGATTCTGATTACTTTACCATCTGGTATACTGAATTGGTCACTATATTCAGGATTTGCCATCTGAATTATTCTACCTTGTAATGAAGTACCATAATATTTATAGGATAACATATCCATTGTCGTTACACCCTCAGCCCAATTCTCGAATTTATCAGTATTTCTTTTAGAAATCAATAACGTAGGTATTGTCTGATTAGCTGTAAAATAATTATAGATATTAAAAGTATTAGTAGCCATTTTAATTTAAATAAGAATATTTTAAAAATTTTTCTATTTTCTTTTATTTAAATTAAAACATGAACGACGATAACAGTGCAATAAATGACATAATAAGTCAAATTAATAATATATTGAGTTTACCTACCAGTTCTCCAGCATCAATACCAGCTGATTTGGCTTTATTATCTACAAATAGACAAGGTTTATCTGTAACAAAAATTTTTACAACTTTTTTACAAGGTAAACAGAAAATGGGATTACCAGTAGGTACTCTTCCGAATGGTGATATAAATAAAGATGATTTATGCTGGTTTTTGGTAATTCAATCTATAATTAATGCAATTAAATTTGATGCCAAAATTCAGGTTGCAATCGAACCAGGGGGAGCATTGGAAGCTTCGGGTGTAGCTGGTGTTATCCCGTGCGAGGTTGCAGGTTTTACGATTGATATACAAACGGGTGGAGGCATTATTCAATGATATTAAAATAATACAATTATGGCAAATAAATATTCGGTAGCAAAAGGTTATTACAGTCCTGGTAAATTAAAATTTAATTTATCCAATAAACCTATGTTTGATTTAGCTGTTAAAGCTTTTAATAATTATTCACAATATGCTAATAACGCTGTTTATTTAAATTATTTTCTTCAATCTCTTCAGATTGTTTCCAAGCATGAAGGGGGTTTCGATTCAGTGAATAGCTACGATAAAGCGGGAATATCTGTTGGTTTTCTTCAGTTTGCCAGACCAGAAGACAATGTATATCAACTACTTAACATATTTAATCCTGTACTCGCAAATACCGTTAAAAACTCTTTTGGTAATTCTGATCCACACAAAGATGTTAAATCATTAACCGCCAGAACAAATACTGTATTAATTAATCAGGTAAAACAGGCAATAGTAACACCAGCTGGAATAGAAGCTCAATTACAATTGGCAATTCAGGATTATTATGATGCTTCTTTTACAAAATTTCTTACTTTCACCTTTTCACCCGAAGTTGATCAATCTCAATTCGGTATTGCAAATACAGTTAATCAATCACTGGGTAATGTATCATCAAATAATTTATTTACAACTGGATTGAGTACACAATCAAATGATTATTCTCCTTTTAAAATATATGCATTGGCATTACTTTTTGATACAGCTGTTAACAGAGGTGTTGGTTCACTAAAAGATTTTAAACAGATAAATGTTGGTGGAATTCCAGCATCAGAGGGTAATTGGATTCGTACTCATATTCAAGGTGATGTTAATGGACAAGGTAAAATATTTATTCAACCAAATAGAAGAGAAATCTGGACCAATTTACTTGCAACAAACTTTACAACTGGAATTCTTACTGCATAAAATATGGCAAAAAAATTAAAAAAACAAGCACCAACACCATTTAAATTCTATGGTGAAAAAGACTTCTTGGCTGATCAAGATTATGCCCGTGAATTCAGTAATCAGGATGCAATAGCGATTATTACTTTATATCGTATTGATTCACTTAAATCTGTTACATCCAGTATATATGGTGAAGCAAAAGCCAAAGATAAGAAATTTCTTACCCCGATTTCGTTAAATGTAACAATGGAAATGGATAAATCTGAAAATGAATACATGGCTGAGGTTGGTATAAACCGTGAAAATATAAATATGGTGAAATTCGGGGTTTATAAAGATGAACTTGATGAAAAAAATGTTTCAATCAATCGTGGAGACTATTTTAAATATTTTGATGGTGAAAAATACAGAAATTTTGAAATAACAGCTGTTTCCAATGTTAATAGCAATAACAGTATGATAGGTTATAAACCTTATTTCATCACCTGCGAAGCTACAATGGTATTGAATAATGTGGTACTTGACTAAATGCTCATTGTATTCGTTTTAAACTATTGATTATTATAATATTAACTGTTAAAACGAATGTAATGAGCAACTAAGTTATAATTAGTAATTTATATCTAATAACATATAATTTATCGGATTTTTATCATTTTATATTTGATAACATATAAAACACAAATTTAAGAAGAATTTATTTTATAAAAAATTATAAACAACTATTTAAATTAAAAAACATGGAACCACAAATTTTTAATCCAATGGGTCAGAAGAAAGAACCCGAATTTAAAACACTTTTTGATGTTGTAAATCTACCATCTAAAGGTATTTTTTATCCTGTAGTTGATGGAAAACATATTGAAAGTGTTTATGTTGAACACATGACAGCACTTGATGAACAACTACTTTTATCACCTAATTTGGTACAATCTGGAAAAGCTTTTGATTTATTGATTCAGAAAAAAGTAAAAGATCCTGAATTTAAGAAAGTTGATATGTTAACCTGTGATCGTAATGCAATTCTTATGTTTTTAAGGATGTCTGCTTATGGCCCTTATTATGATGTTAATGTAACATCACCATTTACTGGTGAAGTATTTAAAGCAACTGTTGATCTTCAGAAAATTGTTGAAAAAGAATTAAATGAACTTCCTAATGAATCAAATGAATATATTTATACAACCAAAGACCAAAAACATGTTATTACCTTTAAAATTCTAACACATAGTCAGGAAGAAACCATAAGAGAACAATGTGAAGCTATTAAGAAAGTTAAAAATGGTAATGATGCTGATGAAACACCATTGAAATTAATGGTTAACAGAATCACATCACTTGATAGTAATCCAGATAAAAGTAGAATACAAAATTATATTTATACATTAAAACCAGTTGTTTTCAAAGAATTGGTTAAAGCAATTGAAGAGGTAACTCCAGGCTTAGTGATGAGGTATGAATATACCTGTCCAAGCACTGGCAAGAAATTTCTCAGTTGGATTCCCATCACCAGCGAGTTTTTTTATCCTTCAGATGAACTATGATAAGATACTGGAAGATGAAAAACATGTATTAACCAAACATGTTAATATGACTTATAATGATGTAGAAAATATGAGTGTATATCAACGTCGAATGCAAATAGAAATATTAAAAGAAGATGTTGAAAGACAAAATAAAGAACTGGAAAAGCAGAAATCAGCTGGTAAAAATAAATTTGGAAGATAAAATAAACCCTTGTAATTCAAGGGTTTATTTTTTGCGGGACTTTGTTGATTGAATAAATTTACGCAACTATCCCTTGAAACACACGTATAAGTTAGTATATTTGTATAATACAAACAGCTAAACGATTTACGTATATGAAAATTAATCAAGTAGTACCGAATTCAATAGATCTATTACTATCTAATCTAAATAAATTGGCAGCACCTTTGGTGTTGGTTTGTCTTAAAAATAACATTACTTCATTATTAAACCAGTTAATAGCATCAATATCATGATTATGGTTTGAGACAATGGTAGTTGTAATAGAACCAATAATATTAGATGGTAAATCAGGTGAACCAGTTATTGTATAAATAACTTGATAATTCATATTCATGGGTTTTTGGTTATAAAACCAATTTATGAATTTGATTTTGGTTCTGATCAGAAAAACATAAAATCTTTTAAAAATATTCATAATAGTATTTCTTATAAATAGAAAAATTTAAACTTAATGTGTTATGAATTTCCTAGAATTAAATAAATTATTTCCGAATGAAAATGCTGTAATAGAGTATTTCATAAAGGTAAGATATAAAGATACTGAACCATGTTGTCGTCATTGTGGTAGTACCAAAGTTTATCACAGACACGATCAACCAAAATTATTCAAATGTGATGATTGTAATAATACTTTTTCAGTATTTAAAGACACCATTTTTGAAAACAGTTCTACAGATCTTGTAAAATGGATGTATGCTATTCATTTATTTCTTAATGGTAAAAAGGGTATATCTGGATTACAATTACAGAGAGAAATAGGTGTTACCTATAAAACAGCATGGAGAATGTTAAAACAAATCCGTTTGGCTATGGGTAATAATGAAACCAGACAGATTTTTGAAGCAATTGTTGAAATAGATGAAACGTATGTAGGTGGTAAACCTAGAAAATCTAATAAAGTAGAAGATAATAAGAATAAAGAAAATAGTGATAAACCTAATAAAAGAGGTCGTGGAACTGATAAAACACCTGTAGTTGCAGTTATAGATAGAAATACTAAACAAGTACATGCTAAAGTAGCTAAACCTAATAAAGAAGGTAAAAAATTAACTGGAAAACAGTTATTCAAAATACTTTCTGATGTAACTAAAGAAGGTTCTACTGTAATGACAGATCAATTTACTTCTTATAAAATTATTGATAAAAGAACTGAATATGTTCATTTGGTTATAGATCATAGTAAAATGTTTGCTAATGGTTATATCCACACTAATAATGTAGAATCGTTCTGGAGTACTTTAAAACGTGGTGTATATGGTATCTATCATCAAGTAAGCCCTAAATATTTACAGAATTATGTGGATGAATTTTGTTTTAGATACAATAACAG
>Ga0210383_10005341_pt1 | contig 11299 bp, 10 predicted proteins | sample IncBWC14OmetaG_FD_160072 | JGI IMG/M metagenome (GOLD analysis project Ga0210383, IMG submission 160072) | Forest soil microbial communities from Barre Woods Harvard Forest LTER site, Petersham, Massachusetts, United States - Inc-BW-C-14-O ...
CGAAGACATCGCAGCATGGAGCGTCCATCCGCTTGCCGGTAGCCGCGATCGTGCCGCTGGGGAGTTTCAGCGGGCCGTTGTGAGTGCCCTGGAACGCGAGCTCAACCATCACGATGTTGCCGGTCGAGTAGAACGTGTAGAGCTCTCGATGCATGTCCGGGAATGCCTTGCCGTAGTTGACGACTGTGTCGCCGATTTCTTGTCCTCGGTAGGTCACACCGATCGACTGGTCGGTGAATGTGCCGTCCTCGGTGAAGGCAGCGACGAATCCGGCGATGTCCTTTTCCTCGGCGACCTGGTAGGCGTTTCGGATTGCCTGCTCGTTCTCTTGTGACACGCGCGTGCTCCTTCGTTTTGGATGGCCTTGCGGAACGTGCCCAGCCTCTCCGCCGGGGAGGTGAGTCGTCATCGCCGGATCCTGGTGATTCCGCCTACCGGTGTTGCTTGCGGAACGCGATCGGGTGCCTGCGGCCTGATCATGGGCGTCTCACGGCCGTCGAGGTCATGCGTCGAGGACAGCTCGACGCATCCGGCGGGGAGCGTCTGGCGGGTTCCCCGCGGCGATCACCCGAATCCAGCGATGGCAGCTCACCTGTCGGGCGCGGAGACTCGGCTTCACGTATGGAGCTAAATGGGACGATAGGTCATGGCCGAGCGCTGGGCGCGACGCTTTCGACCACTAGCCCGGCATCCGCGGCCGGCACTCTCGAGCTAGCGGCGCCAGAATGATCCACTTCCGGGGATCGCTCCATCGATCGCTGCTTATCGTGCGCCGGCTTAGCAGGGTGACGGCCGGGGATGGCTGGTCGATCGTCGCGGCGCCGATCGGCATGCGAGCCAGCTGATGTCGGCGGCCTCGACGCGTGGTGAGCCGAATCGATGGGCAGTGCTGGCCCTGCTCAGCGTCGCGCAGCTGATGGTGGTGCTCGACGGGACGATCGTGACCATCGCGATCCCTTCGGCCCAGCACGCGCTGCATTTCTCCACTGACAGCCGGCAGTGGGTCGTCACGGCCTACGCGCTGGCATTCGGCAGCCTCCTGCTGCTGGGTGGCAAGCTCGGTGATCTCTTCGGGCGCAAGTGGACGCTGATCGTGGGCCTGGCCGGGTTCTCGATCGCCTCGGCGATCGGCGGGCTGGCTCAGTCCTTCACCGTGCTCGTGGCCGCCCGAACGCTCCAGGGAGCCTTCGGCGCGCTGCTCGCACCCTCGGTGCTGGGATTGCTGACCGTGACCTTCGAAGGATCTCCCGAGCGGCCCACAGCATTCGGGATCATCGGTGCGATCGCGGGCGGCGGCGCTTCGCTCGGGCTGATCCTCGGCGGCGCGATCACCCAAATCTTGTCCTGGCGCTGGTGCCTGTACGTCAACCTCGTGATCGCCGTGCCAACAACGATCGTGGCGTTGCGCCTCCTGGTCAATCACACTGCGCCCGAGCGGCAACCGATCGACATACCCGGGCTCCTCACCTCAGCGCTTGGCCTGTTCGCGCTGGTCTACGGGTTCTCCAACGCCGAGACCCACTCCTGGGGTGCCACAGCAACGATCGTCGCGCTCGTCGCCAGCCCCGTGCTCCTGACGGCTTTCGTGCTGATCGAGCGCCGCGCCAAGCATCCGCTGCTGCCCCTGCACATCATCTGGGACCGGGCTCGCGGCGGCGCATACACCGCCATCGCTCTGGCCGGCGCGGGCATCTTTGCCGTTTTCCTGTTCCTCACCTACTTCCTGCAGCAGCAGCTGGGACTTTCGCCGCTCACCACCGGACTGGCGTTCCTCCCCCTCACCGGCATTCTGGTGGTCACCTCAACCACTGTGCAGACCCGCGTGATCCAACACACCGGCGTAAAGTCCCTCGTGCTCGCCGGCACGGCGCTCGCGGCAATCGCGATGTTCCTATTCACACACCTGACGCCCGGCTCCAGCTACGCCAGCGATGTCCTTCCCGGCCTGCTCGTCCTCGGCGTCGGGATGGGATGCATCGTTGCGCCGGCACTCTCGACGGCGACGCTGGGTGTGGACGAACGCGAGGCAGGGGTCGCCTCAGCGATGGTCAACACCTCCCAACAGGTCGGCGGCTCAGTCGGCACATCCCTACTGAGCACGATCTTCGCAAGCGCCGTCGCCGGCTACACGGCCGGTCACCTGCAAACCCCCGGCCTCGCTGATGCCGCGGCAGTTCACGGCTACACCACCGCGTTTTGGTGGGCGGTCGGAATCTTCGTCCTCGCGTTCGTTCTGGCGATCGTGATCCTGCCCGGCCGGGCCAAGCCTCGCGCGCCCACCGTTGAGGCTGCGCTCGCCCGTCACGTGATCGGCAACTGCCACTACTCCGAGGCTGCCGATGACAACCGGAATGTGCTCGGCACTGCGACGACCGCTGCAGGGCGATAAGCACCGCCCGCTTGGTCCCAGCGCGACCCTCTCCGCGCAAAACAATCATCTGATCCCGGTGTAGATGACTCACCGGATCGGGGTCGACGATCGCGGGGTGGTCACACCGCCGGGCTTGTACGCGATCCGGATAAAGGGCCGGCTCGGAGCTACGGCCCTCTCCGCCTTTCCCTTAATGGTGTCGGAGTTGAAGGACGACGAGACGGTACTCACCGGCTCGCTGGAGGACCGGTCGGCATTGTTCGGCGTGCTTGCGCAGATCGAGGCGCTCGGCCTCGAGCTGCTCGAACTCAAACAAATAGACGAGGGGCCGTAGTCGCCTGGCGGTTGCTCTCCACGCGCATGAACGCTAGGTGAATCACCGGGATCTGGCGATGACGCCTCACTTGCGCCCTGGCGAGGATCCGGTTGCGAGCCATCGATCCGAGGAGGAGAAGAGAGTTCCATGTCCGATACCCGCAATCATCGCGCCGACGTGGTCATCGTGGGAGGAGGCGCAGCAGGCGCCGTCCTCGCGTACCGCCTCACCGAGGACCCAAACCGCACCGTGCTGCTGCTCGAGGCCGGCAGGGCCTACGGAGTCGACGGCTACACCGACGACCTGAACGACCCAGGGCACGTGCCGGCCGCCGAGGAGCACGAGTGGGGCTACACCGCCCGCGGAGGCGCACTCCGCCCCGAGATGATCGCCGCCCGCGCAAAGGTGCTCGGAGGCTGCACGGCCCACAACGCCACAACCGCGATGCGGGCACGCCCGAGCGACATCCTCGACTGGCACCGCCACGGACTTGAGGACTGGACCGTCGAGGATGTGATGGACACCTTCCGCACGTTGGAAAACACCCCGGACGGAGACGACGCCTACCACGGCCGCACTGGGCCGTTCCCAATTCGTCACCACCAGTACGAGACCGTCACCCCGTCGCTGCAGGGATTTATCGACGCCTGCGTCGAAGAGGGCTACCCGCGCGTCACGGACTTCAACGGACCGGAACCCGCCGGCGCCGGCGCGGACCCCGTCAACGTCGTCGACGGTGTGCGCCAGCACACCGGCCTGTGCTACCTCACCGAAGAGGTTCGCAACCGGCCGAACCTCAAGATCTCCGGCGATGTCATGGTCGACCACGTCGCGTTTGAGCAGGGTCGCGCCGTCGGCGTCATCACTGACAAGGGCGTCACGATCCCTGCCGGCGAGGTGATCCTCTCGGCAGGCTCTTATGGCAGCGCTGCGATCCTCCTGCGCTCCGGGATCGGGCCAAGCGCCGATCTCGCCGAACTCGGCATCGAGCTCGTGGCCGACCTACCCGTTGGTCAGCACATGCAGGATCAACCGTTCTACTACAACGCGTACGCCCTCAAACGGGAGTACCTGCAAATGACCCCGAAGGTGGGCGCGCTGCTCTGGCTCGCCTCAAGCGAGGCCCACGAGGACCAGCTCGACCTCCACATCACAGCGACACACCTCACCCCGCCCGAGTACAGCCCGACCGGCGGCGCCGTGACCCCCAGCATCGCGCTGGTCAAGCCCGACTCGCGCGGCACGCTTACGCTCCGCAGCACCGACCCGCACGAGCAGCCCAACATCGACTGCAACTTCCTCTTTGAGCCGAGAGACATGCGCCGCATGCTTGAGGGTGTCCGGCTGTCCCGCAAGATCGGGCGGCACCCTGCGATGGCGAAGTTCACTGAGCTCGAGATCCTCCCCGGGGACGACGCCCTCGAACAAGCTGTCGCGTCGAACCTGGAGTCCTACGGCCATCCTGTCTGCACCGCGCCGATGGGAGGCCCCGAGCACCCCTGGACCGTCGTCGACTCCCAGGGCGCCGTCAAAGGAGTCCCCGGCCTCCGCGTCGTCGACGCATCGATCATCCCTGTCGTTCCGTCGGTGGCGATCAGTCCCACGACCCTGATGGTCGCCGAACGGATCGCCAAGACCGCCTACCGAGGAAGCTAGATGCCCGGCCGGCTCTCCGGGAAGGTGTGCCTCCTCACCGGCACAGGCGGCACCATAGGTCGCGCGACCGCGCTCAGGTTCGCGCACGAGGGAGCGTCGATCGTCGGCTGCGACATCGCCGTCGAGCCGGCCGAGGAAACCCTCAGCGCCGTACGCGACACGGGCGGCGACATGGCGTCGCTGCAACCATGCCTGCTCGGCGAGCCCGACCACGCCGCGACACTCGTCGACTTCGCGCTCAGCCATTACGGGCGCATCGACGTGCTCTACAACCTCGCGGCCCGCGCCCACTTCCACCGTCTCGAGGACTTCACCGACCAAGAGTGGGCCGCCGCACAGAAAGACGAGATCGACGTCGTCTTCTACCTCACCCGAGCGGCATGGCCCCATCTGAAGGCCAGCCGCGGTGTCGTTGTGAACATGGCCTCGCTGAACGGCTCGCTCAGCTTCAAGCCGATCCAATCGCTCGCCCACACCACCAACAAGGCGGCGGTCATCGGGATGACGCGCCAGCTCGCAGTGGAAGGAAGCGAGCACGGCATCCGCGTCAACTCGATTTCTCCCGGTCTCATCGAAAGCAACGCGACCCAGGGCGAACGAGAGGACAACGACTGGAGCAGGACGATGCTCGACAGGACCCTTCTGGGCCGCTTCGGTAAGCCAGAGGATGTAGCGAGCGCAGCGCTTTTCCTTGCCTCCGACGAGAGCGCCTACGTCACGGGCATCGACCTCGTGGTCGACGGCGGGATGAAGGTCTGGTGAAGGCCGCAAGCGATCACCCCCATCACACCATCACAGGACAGCGTTATCTGCCGATCGCCGAGCACGGGATCATCGGCGACCTGCACACCGCTGCGCTGGTCGGCAGCGACGGGACGATCGACTGGTTTTCGCCGGGGCGGTTCGACGGGGCGAGCGTGTTCGGAGCGCTACTTGACCGCGCCCGTGGCGGCTTCTATCGGATCGCGCCGCTGGACTCGGGCGCTGCGACAAAGCAGCTCTACCTGCCCCAGACCAACGTCCTGATCACCCGCTTTCTCTCGCCCGAAGGCGTGGCGGAGGTCCAGGACTTCATGCCCGTGGGCGAGGGCCCACAGCAGTTGATCCGAAGCGTGCTCGGCGTGCGCGGTGCTCTACGCTTCCGGCTCGAAGTCGAGCCACGCTTCGGCTACGGCCTTCACGAGCCGGAGGTCACGATCGAGAAGGACGGTGCGGTGTTCCGCGCCCACGGGGAGACGCTCGCGCTCGGGTCTCCGCTGGCGCTCACACCAACCCCATCGGGAGCCACTGCCGAGTTCGAAGTCGCGGCGGGACAGCGGCTCACGTTTGTCCTACAAGCCGGGGATCAACCGGCGCCGCTAACCGCGTCGGAAGCGGAGCGGCTGGGCGATGACACGGTGATGTTCTGGCGCCGGTGGCTGGCGCAGTCCTCATACCAAGGCCGGTGGCGAGAGATGGTGGAGCGCTCGGCGCTGACGCTCAAGCTGCTCTCCTACGAGCCGAGCGGCGCAATCATCGCCGCGCCAACGACCAGTCTCCCCGAGCGAATGGGCGGAACACGCAACTGGGACTACCGGTACGCGTGGCTGCGTGATTTCGCCTTCTCTATCTACGCACTATCCCGCCTCGGGTTCGTAGCGGAGGCGCTCGCCTTCAACAACTTCCGACGCAAGATCTCAAGCGCCGCTGCGGCACGAGACGGCGGCAGCCCACTCGATGTCATGTACCGGATCGACGGCAGCCGGTGTCTGACCGAGCACGAGCTCGGGCACCTGGAGGGCTATCGCGCTTCACGTCCGGTCAGGATCGGCAATGACGCCGCCGGCCAACTGCAGCTCGACATCTACGGCGAGCTGTTCGACTCGATCTACCTCGCCGAGCGACAAGCGCTTCAGGGTCACGGCGAGCTCATCGGCTACGACGACTGGATGAACCTAACTCCGCTGATCGACTGGGTCTGCGAGCACTGGCAGGAACCGGACGACGGCATCTGGGAGACACGCGGTGGGCGCAAGCGCTTCACCCACTCGCGTCTGATGTGCTGGGTCGCGATCGACCGCGCGATGAGAATCGCGACCAACCGTGGCCTGCCCGCGGACCTCACCCGCTGGACCGACGCGCGCAACGACATCTTCGCCTGGATCATGACCCGTGGTTGGAGCGAGCGCCGCCACTCGTTCGTACAGGCCGAGGGCTCCGATGTGCTCGACGCGTCGCTACTGCTGATGCCCCTCGTTCACTTCATCGCTCCCACCGACCCGCGCTGGCTCTCCACGCTCGATGCGATCGGCAGGGAGTTGGTTTCCGACACCCTGGTTTATCGCTACGACCCCGTCGCAGCCCCCGACGGGCTCGACGGCGAGGAGGGGACGTTCTCGATGTGCAGCTTTTGGTACATCGAGTGCCTCGCGCGGGCCGGGTATCTCGAGGAGGCGCAGCTCGCATTCGAGAAGATGCTCACCTACGCCAACCACCTCGGCCTGTACTCAGAGCAGATCGGGGCCAGCGGCGAGCTACTAGGAAACTTTCCCCAGGCGTTCACCCACCTGGCGCTGATCAGCGCCGCGATCAGGCTAGACATGGAACTCCAAACGGAGCGCCCCTCCCAAACCAAACCACACGCGACCTAGCCGCAGACCTCCCGTCACCCAAAGACTCCAAGCAAGAAAGGACATCATGGAGCAGCCATCTCACGGCGACGTTCGGCGCGGCTCGTTAAAGCTAGTCGCAGTCGCTCTCGGCGATGCTAGTTTCCGTCCAATGAGCCGAACGAACGACAACACTGAGATCACGGCCCTGCTAGCGGGCATCCCGCAGCGCGCAGACGCGCTGGGCCAACCGGCGGCCCCGGTCACACTTGCGTACTTCGCCGACCTGCAATGCCCTTACTGCCGGGACTTCTCGCTCGAGGTGCTGCCGTCGATCATCGAGCGGTGGGTACGTTCGGGCAAACTGCGTATCGAGTCTCACGCCCTGCAGGCGGCGACGCAGGATCCGGCGGTGTTCATGGCCCAGCAGGTCGCGGCGCTGGCGGCGGGCAGGCAGGAGCGAGCCTGGCACTTCACCGAGATCTTCTATGCGCAGCAGGGAGATGAGAACTCGGGCTACGTCACCGACGCGTACCTCCACGGCATCGCGAGTCAGGTCACGGGCCTCGACCTCGCGCGCTGGGGCAACGACCGACGCGACCCGGAGCTTGCCAACGAGATCGCCGGCGATGCCCGGACGGCAGAGAGCGCCGGACTCACGGGAACCCCATCTTTTTTGATCGGCGGGAGCGGGGTCAGTATGAGCGGGTTCTCGCGCACCGATCCGAGATCGTTCGACCTGGCCATCGAGGAGCTTCTGAACGAGGCGACACGACATCCGCAGTGACAGCACATGGACGCGCTCGCGTGCTCGCGGACGACCCCCTGAGCTCAGATCAGTCGGTAGCCGATCCCCCACTCGTTGATGACCCAGCGTTCACCGGCGGCGCCGAGCTTGCGGCGTAGGCGACTGGCGTGACTGTCGAGCGTCCGTGTGTTGCCGGTCGAGCGATATCCCCACACGCCTTTTAGTAGCTCGTGTTTGTGGAACACCCTTCGCGGGTCACTTGCGAGGAACAGCAGCAGCTCGTACTCCTGACGGCGCAGCTCCAGGTGTTTGCCTGCGAGGCTCACCGCATGGGCGGCAGTGTCGATCGTCAACGGGCCGATCTGGAGTGGCCCGGTTTGCCGGGTGCTGCCGCCGGCTCGGCGTAGTAGCGCGCGGACGCGCGCTCGCAGCTCCAGGTAACGGGCGGGGCGGGCGAGGAAGTCATCTGCGCCTGCCTCAAACGCTCGCAGCATGTCGGACTCTGTTGTGCGCGAGCTGAGAACGATCACCGGAAGATTCTGTGGCCATGCTTCCGCGTGGGGAACCTGGATTGTTTCCAGCAGGTCGAGGGTGCCCCTCGGCGAGCCGAGTTCTCCGAGCACGACCAAGCGGGGCGGGCGAGCGCCTGCCATTGCCTCGGCATGACTGGCGGTGCGGGCAAGCTCTGCTGGATGGCCGTCGGCGGCGAGCTGTTCGACGAGCGCCCGTCCGAAGTCCGCATCGACCTCGATGACGAGAATCGGCTCGCGGCCCGTGCTCACCGCTGGACTCCTCTCGGGCCAGCTCGTCGCGGGCCGGCTGACCGTGGCGCCTGGTGAACTCATGTCGCGATCACCCCTGGCGTCCTGCTGCGCCCCGGCTGATGCAGTTCGGAGCGGAAGGCGGTCGGTGGCACGCCGTAGAGACAGCGGAACGCATGGGCGAAGTGGGATGGGTGGCGGTAGCCGACCTGTCGCGCTATCTCGCACACCTGGATCGTGGGTTGGGAGAGCAGCTCGGCGGCGGCTGCCATCCGTCGCGCCTGGAGATCCGCTCGGAGAGTGCTTTCGCTGAACTGAGCGAAGGCGCGCTGTAGCTGGCGAGGGGAACTCGCAAGCAACTTGGCGACCGACTCGATCGTCAGGGATGTGCGGTAGTGGCGCATGATGACCACCCGCGCGAGCACGTACAGCCGGCGGCGCTCGCGGAAGGTATGGGGACGCATACCTCCCAGCGAGCGGTCACTCGCCAGCCTCGCTCGCGCCCGGCGCACGTTCGCGGCAGGCGGCACTCCGTCCAGACGGAAGTGCAGCTTGAGAAGCTGGCGCACCCGCTCGCGCTTGACGGAGAACCGTTCACCGATTTCGTCCAGGGTCAGTCCCTCGACGGCGCGCAGACGGAACATCTCGCGCTCGCGGGCGGTCTGGATGTGCCCGCCGTGGCCGGAGAACGGTGTCTGACCGTGGCGGTGAAGCTCGCAGATCAGCTCGTACAGCTCCACTCCGCTGCTGAGCTCGGGGCGGCAGAGCAGCTCGCCGGTACGGTGCCCGGCGAGCTGCTCGACCTCGTGGATGCCGACCTTGGCCAGGCTGGGGAGGACAGCCTGGCTCAAGGCCAGTTCGGTGACACGCATGGCTGACCCCGCGTCAGAGCGTCATGAGTTCGTCGAGGCGCTGCGCAACCTCCGAGGGGATCGCGCGCCCGCCACGACGTTCGATGAGACCGGCACCGTCAAGCCGGTTCAGCGCGTCGGCGATTGCGAGCCGCTTCTTCTTCTTCGCGCCGAACGCCTCGTAGGTCTGCTGCTCGGTGATCGGCCCTTGCCCATCGGCGCTGCGCACGAGCAGACCTTCAAGGACTGCTCGGTCCCAATGGCGCTCCTCGGCCTCACCGGGGCTTGGGACACCGCCGCCGTGGTTGATCTCGTGGAAGCGCACGACAGGGCGCGATGCGACGGCGAGGTCGTTCCAACGGTGGATGAGTCTTGAGGTGCGCAGTCGCCGGAGGCTGTCGCGGACATCGCCGGGGGTGCTGATGGTGCGGGCGATCTTGTCTTCGGCCCACGGCCGCTGCCTCTCGAGATCGACCATGAGGTCGAGCACGGCCCGGTCAATGCAGGCGTGCTCCTCCAACCCGTCTGGGGTACGGTATTTGGGCATGGGAGGTTCCTTCTCCTGTGTCACGGCGCCGGGGCAGTTAGAGCTGTCGCCGGCGCCAAAATGTGCAGTTGTGGACCAACCGTACAAAGCCTGTGCAGCGTTGTGTCGGTGTGACGCGAAGCTGATACAGAGCGCGTCAAAGATGTAACGGTCGGGCTGGTTGGGCGGCTACTTCGGGGCCCACTCGGGCGGCGGCGCACCTGGCTTCCATGCCTTGGTGACGCCGCCGCCCTGCCGGCTAAGGAGTTGGGAGTAGTCGGCGAGCTGGTTCTGGAAGGCGAGCTCGTCGCGGGGTCCTGGCCGGCGTCGTCCAGTTCTGCTCGCCATACCGCGAGCGCGCACAGCGTCTCGGTCTGCGAGTCGTCTTTCCACCATTTGTCTTTGAGCGCTTCGAGCTGGGTGGAGTAGCGGCCGTGCAGCGCGACGACCGCACCCCACATCTGCTGGCGCCAGGCGGCGTCGCCGCCGTAGGGCTCAAGCCACGGCGCTCGCTCGCTGCCGTTGCCGCCGACAAGCGTCGGCACAGGGCGCAGCGGGCGGACCTTGCCCTCCTTGGCGGCGAGCGCGACGCCGCCCGAGACGATCTGTGCGGCGAGCGTGGAGGGTGGCGTGTCGGCCCCGGCGGCGAGCTCGCGTAGCTGCTGGGCTACGGGGTCGGGTAGGACGATCTGTATTCGTTGGCTCATCGTGTTCGCTCCTGTGCTGGTGGGTTGACGATGCGATTGAGGGTGCGAACGATCCCCGGTATCCGGCTGGTGCGGCTGGGCGCGATCGAGCAGTGAAAGTGCGTGCCGTAGTCGCGGTCTGGGAGCTCGGGGTGCGCGAGCGATGGGGTCTGCGCGTGGCTTCAGCGCATGTTCTCGGCGAGGCGCTGGATGCGGTTGGTGTCGTGCCCTTCGACGCCGAGATCCTCGCGGGAGACGAACCAGTCGGTGCCCTGACGGGCGCGGGACGCCTCGACGTAGGCGGGCTCCTTGCTGGTCTGCCAGCCTCCGGTCACGACGAGGGTGCGGGTGACGGTCGCGCCCTGCGCCCGGTGGATGTGCTGCGCGTAGCCGAGGCGAACACGGCCGAGATCGTCCCCGGCCAATGTTCGTTTGCGGCCTGTCACGTCGAACTCGATCAGCACCTCCCCGGCGGAAGTGACGTCGAGGACTTCGCCGCGGCTGCCGTTCTCGATGCGCTCGACGCCTGGCTCGTGGTGCTGGTCGATCATCGCTACCCGGTCGCCCTGGCGGATGCCGTAGTGGACGCCGGGCACGGGGACTTCGAGTTCACCGAGTTCGCCGCGCTCTGCGCGGAAGTGCTGGGCGCGGGCGTTGAGGCGGTGGATCTCCTGGTTTGAGGCGTCGGAGATCAGCGCGACCTCGCTCGGGTCGTGGGTCTCGGTGAGTGCCGCCCAGTGCTGCGCGGCCTGCTCGATGGCCTCGTCGCGGGTGTCTGCCATGTGCAGTTGCCCGC
>Ga0210383_10005347_pt1 | contig 11293 bp, 8 predicted proteins | sample IncBWC14OmetaG_FD_160072 | JGI IMG/M metagenome (GOLD analysis project Ga0210383, IMG submission 160072) | Forest soil microbial communities from Barre Woods Harvard Forest LTER site, Petersham, Massachusetts, United States - Inc-BW-C-14-O ...
TGGAAAGAAGGGCTCGCTGATGCCCGGATTCAGCGTGCGGAGTGGAGGACCCTTGACCGAGGGGCAGATCGACGCGATCGTTCAAGGCATGCGGGCGCGGTGGAAGAAGGAGAATCCGTTTGGAGGCGAGACTCCTCCGCCTTACAAAGCTACCCATGCGGGTGACGCAACCAAGGGCGAGGCGGTCTATAGGGCGGCGTGTGCGCGCTGCCACGGAGACACGGCGCAACACTCCGGGAGCGCAGGGTCGATCCTGGATGGATCGTTCCTTGCCCTCATCAATGAACAGACGGTGCGTACCACAATCATCGCGGGCCGCCCCGATATTGGCGAGCCCGACTGGCGAAATCACATTCCCGGCCACGCCATGACAGACGACGAGATTACGAATGTGAGCGCTTGGCTAATCGCGCAGAGGCCCACTACACCAGGACAGCCTTATCCGAACACGAAGCCAACACCGTCGCTGCGCGGAGAAGCGCAACCGCCGGCTGCGAAGGCGGCCCTGCCCACGAAGCCCAACCAGCCCTGACGAGTTCGACGAGAGCGCAGGAGAGAATTCATGGACGAAAGACTTTCGCCGCCACGTACAGAGGAGCAGGCGCGGCGCCTTGAAGAAGAGCGGGTGACGCGCCGTTCGTTTCTGATGAATGTGGGCATCGCGCTGAATGCCGTCGTGGCGCTGGCGATCGCAACGCCCGTGGTTGCCTACCTCGTCGGCCCTGTGCTGCGGCGCAGGGATTATCGCAATTGGGTTACGCTCGGGAACGCGGCCGATTTCGTTCCTGGAGAAACCACCCTGGTCACGTTCCGCAATCCATATCAAAACCCATGGGACGGCGAAACAGCCAATGTTCCCGCGTACGTCCGCTGTTCCGACGACGGCAAGTACACCGTCTTCGCGATCAATTGCGCTCACCTCGGGTGCCCGGTGCGCTGGTTTTCTGAGTCGCAGTTGTTCATGTGCCCCTGCCACGGCGGCATCTACTATGCCGACGGCAGCCGCGCATCCGGGCCACCCGAACGAGGACTCTTCACCTACGAAATGAAAGTGGAAGATGGCAAGCTGATGATCAAAGCCGGACAGTTGCCTACGTTGAGGAACCAGGCCGGTACTTCGCCCTGCCCGTCGGCACCCGCATCCACATCGCCCGCGATGGTTACGAGGATCGAATCATGCCCCAGTACCAAGACCAGCGAGCCTGGTACAAGCGCGTCTACGATTGGCTAGAACTGCGCCTCCAACTCGAAGGTCCGATCAAGGATGCCGCGCTGCACCCGGTGCCGAAGAGCACGGCGAGCTGGTGGTATGTCTTCGGCAGCGCGAGCCTTGTGCTGCTCATTCTGCAAATCGTCACCGGCGTCCTGCTGGGGCTGGTGTATACGCCTTCGGCGGCGAACGCATGGAATTCCCTTGAGATCCTCAATCACCAATTGCCATTGGGCTGGTTTCTCCGCGCCATGCACGGCTGGGGATCGAACTTCATGGTGGCCGTTGTGCTCATCCACATGGCCCAGGTTTTTCTCTTCGGCGCGTACAAGTTTCCCCGCGAGCTGACGTGGATTCTGGGCGTGTGCATGCTTTTGATGACGCTCGGGATGGCGTTTACTGGCCAGGTACTGCGATTCGATCAGGATGCCTACTGGGGACTGGGCATTGGCGCATCGATCGTTGGTCGCGTTCCGTTCGTCGGCGGTCAGCTTGTGGACTTCATGCTGGGCGGCCCGATGATAAACGGGGCCACGCTCACGCGGTTTTTCGCTCTGCACGTTTTCATTATTCCCGGCACGCTGCTCGCTTTCACCGCGCTGCACGTGTGGATGGTTCTGAAACTCGGCGTCAACGAGTGGCCGATGCCCGGACGCATCGTGCGCCGGGAGACCTATCTCCGGGAGTACCACGAACAGGCACACAACGATGGCATTCCGTTTGTGCCCGGCGCTGTCTGGAAGGACCTGGTCTTCTCTGCCGCCGTTCTATTCGCAGTGGCGTTCTGTGCCGCGCTCTTTGGACCCTACGGTCCCAAGGGTGTTCCCGATCCCGCCATCATCACTACGGTGCCCAAGCCGGATTTCTTTTTCCTCTGGATCTACACGGTTCTTTCGTTCCTTCCGCCGGAACTGGAGACACCCTTCATTCTTATCGTTCCGGTTGTGGGTGTTGCCATCCTCATTGCCCTGCCGTTGGTCGCCGGCGTGGGTGAGAAGAGTTGGTGGCGGCGGCCCGTGGCTGTCTTTTCGGTGATGTTCATTGCCGTCTGCTGGGGGGTCTTCACCGATCTGGGAACCTACACGCCGTGGAGCCCGCAGATGAATGCCTGGAGCGGCGCCCCGGTTCCCGTTTCGTATCTGCGCAGTCGCACTCCGCTCGAGCGACAGGGCGCCAATGTTTTCCAGGAGAAGCAATGCCGCAATTGCCACTCCCTCGGCGGACTTGGCGGCCAGCGCGGACCTAAGCTCGACGACGTCGCAACGCGTCTGACCGAAGACCAGATGATCCGCCAGGTGCTGTTGGGAGGCGGCAATATGCCCGCGTATGGCAGCGCGCTGTCGCCCGCCGAGACCACGGCTTTGGTGCGCTTCCTCGTGACTCTGCGCCCCAGCTACCAGCCCCCGGCAAACGACGCGTCGCGCCAGGTCGTGGAACACGGGGGTGTCCCACCAAATTCAACAGTGGAGCGCGGCGGAGGCCAAACGCCCGTACGCTGAGTCGTGGCGTGCGGCAAGCTCACGATGCTGCTGTGCCTCTTCATCTTCGCGCCCGAATCGGCAGACATTCCTAAGCTGGGAAGCTTGCTGCGGACGTGGTCCTTTCCACCTCTGCCATTTCTTGTTCTATCGTTATTGGTCCTCATTTATCTGGTCGGCTGGCGCGTCGCGCATCGTACTCGTCGACGCGAAGTGCCGCCATGGCGCGCCGCCTCGTTCGTCGCCGGCATTGCCGCGCTCTGGATCGCCATCGCGTCGCCGATCGACGCCCTCGATGACTTTTTGCTCGCGGCGCACATGATCCAGCACTTCATCCTGATGTCGATAGCGCCTCCGCTGATCGTTCTGGGCGCGCCCACCGTTCCGTTGTTGCGCGGCCTTCCCAAGTCTTTGCGTGCTCTTCTGCGGCCCCTGTTCCGGGCCCGCTGGTTGCATCGTGCGGCCCGCTTCCTGGTTCATCCCGTTGTCGCCTGGCTGCTGATGAACATTGCCTACCTGGGATGGCACGTGCCGGCCGCATTCGAAGTCACGTTCTGCTCCGAAAGCATCCATCAACTGGAGCACGCCTGCTTTTTCTTTACCTCGGTTGCGTTCTGGTGGGTGGTGATCGCTCCGTGGCCGGCGCGTCGCGTTTGGCCTCGCTGGATGGTGATTCCCTATTTGCTGAGCGCCGACGTTCTCAATACCATTCTTTCCGCGACCCTCGTTTTTTCGGGGCGCGTCCTCTACCCCACGTACCTTCGCGCGGAGCGTATCTCCTCGCTAACCCCTCTTCATGACCAGATCGCCGCAGGGGCAGAAATGTGGGTTCTGAATTCGGTCGTCTTTCTCCTGCCGGCCGTGGTTCTCACGGTCAGATTGCTGTCGCCGCGTTCGCTGCAAGCGCGAACCGGATCGCGTGACCGCCGGAATTTCGAACATGTAGACTTAGCACCTGGCGAGGAACATCAATGAACCCGACTCTCTCCGAAGTGCTGGGCGCGTATGAAGCGAATGCTCCTCTCGAAGAAGCCTATACCATTCCGGCGGCATGGTACATGGATCAGCGCATCGAGGATCTGGAGCGCGAGCGTGTGTTCGGCCGCAACTGGATCGCAGTGGGGCGCGCAGACCAGGTGGCTGCGCCGGGGGCCTTCTTCACGGTCGAACTGGCGGGAGAGCCGCTTGTGGTTATTCGCGGAGAGGACGGGGAGTTGCGCGCCTTTTACAACGTCTGCCGGCATCACGCCGCCGCGGTTGCAACTGCTCCCTGCGGCCTTGTGCAGCATCTGCGTTGTCCATATCACGGATGGACCTATGGGCTGGATGGGACGCTGAAGGGAGCACCAGAGTTTGCCGGTGTGTGCAACTTCGATCGCGCCAGGAATGGCCTGGTTCCTGTACGTGCGGCGATGTGGGAGCAGTTTGTGTTTGTCGCGCTTGATAAGAAGACGCCGGCGCTCGAGACATTTCTGGGCGACCTGCCGGCAAACGTTGCACCCCTCGCGCTGAACGATATCCGCTTTTTTGAGCGGAGAACTTATACCCTCGCCTGTAACTGGAAGGTCTATGTCGATAACTATCTGGATGGTGGATATCACGTTCCTCACCTGCACAAGGGTCTGAACAGCGTTCTGGACTATAAGGAATACACGATCGAGAACGGCGTGCGCTATTGCCTGCAATCGAGTCCCATGGTTTCTTCCGAGGAACACGTCTCGTTTGCGGCGACTCGTACAGGCAATCGCGCCTACTATTATTGGATCTATCCCAACTTCATGATCAATGTGTACCAGGGTGTGATGGACACGAACCTGGTGCTTCCCTTTGCCCCCGACAAGTGCCTGGTCCAGTTCGATTTCTTTTTTGCCGACGTGAGTGAAGAACGGCGTCAGCACAACACCGAAAGCGTTGCCGTGAGCGAACGCGTTCAGGACGAAGACGTGGATATCTGTGAATCGGTGCAGCGTGGATTGGGCTCGCGTGCCTACGGGGCCGGAAGGCTCTCGGTCCGTCGTGAACGCGGAGAACATCTCTTTCACCGCCTGCTTGCGAGCGACCTGAGGTCGCCCGGTTGATTTTGCTGCCGGACATCGTTCGACTGTCTGATGCAGTGCCCACTCCCCATGCAACGCGGCGGTGCACCCACGCGGGCTAGTTACTACGGAGCGAAGATGCGGCGTTTCAACTCCGGCTTCGGGGATACGGCGCCTCTGTTTATGCGATAGGATGGTGGTGCCTGGACAAAGCCTTTCCCGATCGACAGAAGAAACACGCCCGGGCACTTAACCTCTCTGACCGGAACGCACTCGGTGTTGTTCGCGTTAAGCTCACCTCGTCGGCGGCATACCAGCCGAAGGTGCGAATCAGAATCCCCAGATGGATCCCCGGAATCGGAGCACACCCGGGAGCTTAATGGGGAGCGGTGTCGGACATTGAAAGAAACAGGGATGCAGCACCAAGAGCAGCAGGACCGGCTCACCGAAGTTCTAGGAAGCAAGTATCAGATCCTGTGCCGGATTGGCGGAGGCGGCATGGCGCAGGTCTACCTTGCGCGGCATCGCCTGCATGGCGGCCTTTTTGCAGTCAAGGTCCTGGTCGATTACCTGGCCCAGGATCCAAGGATTGTGGCCCGGTTCGAACAAGAGGCGCGGATGGCTGCCACGCTGGCAAGCCATCCTAATATCGTTCCCATCTTTGATATTGGTTCGGGCGCCGGTCTCCATTACATGATCATGCAATTCATCGCGGGCGAAGACCTGGCCCGCTATCTGCGCCGCGAGGGCCGTCTCAGTCTGCCCGATGCAGCCAACGTCATGGCGCAAGCGGCAGAAGCACTCTCGTGCGCCGAAGCCAAGCGTATTGTGCACCGCGATTTGAAGCTCGCGAACATGCTGCTTGACGAGGGCGGGCGCATCAAGCTGCTCGATTTCGGGATCTCCCGAATCACCGATATCGCCGATGGTTTAACCCGTCCCGGCGAGAGCATCGGCACACCGCACTACATGAGCCCCGAGCAGATTCGGGGCGAAGCGTGCGATATTCGCAGCGATCTCTATTCGCTGGGAGTGGTTTTCTTTGAACTGATCTCGGGCCGGCGTCCCTTCGAAAACGAATCAGTCACCGCGATTCAGATTGCGCATCTCTCGTCCGAACCTCCCTCGCTGTTATCGCTGGACCCGAGCCTGCCGCCGGGCTGTGACGCCATGGTGCAAAAGCTGCTTTCGAAGCGGCCCGAAGACCGTTATCAGAACACTGCGGAACTGGTGACCGATCTCGTCGCGCACGGTGCGCATCCGGGACCGGGCGCACTGAGGCCGAAAATCGATCCAGGGCTTTGCCAAGCTATCGAGAACGCGGAACTGATACCGCTCGATCAACATACGAGGCCACCGAGTTTGCCGACTCTTGCCGAACTCCCTGCGTCGGTTCCGGCGGTCCCGAGCGTTGTTACGACTGTTCGCACTGTTGAACGGAATGTCGGCGTTGCGGCGCAGCCAAGGCCCCTCAAAGAGAAAACCTCTAGGCCGTTGGTTGCGGGTGTTGTCGTGTGCGGACTCGCACTTTTGTTGGGCGGAATCGGCTTCATTGTCTGGCGGTCGCAACACACGGCAAACACGGATCAGGCAGCGGCTCATCCCAAGACCGAAACCGCGCTCCCATCTTTGTACTCCGATGCTCATGGGAGGATGGCGCTGGTGGCCGCGGGGCCATTCCTCTTCGGAGAAAAAGGAGGCAGCGATGCAAAAACCATGACGCTGCCTGCCTTTTACATCGACGAGACCGAAGTGTCCAACGCCGAATACCAGAAGTTTTGCCAGGCGACCGGACATCCGGCGCCTCCCACGGCGGACTACAACACCCACTCGGACTACCCGGTCACCGGCGTCTCCTATGAGGACGCGAGAGCTTATGCGGGCTGGGCCGGCAAGCGGTTGCCCACCGAACAAGAATGGGAGAAAGCGGCACGCGGAACCGACGAACGCATTTTTCCCTGGGGAGACGCGCCTTGGGATTCGAGTGCGCCCAAACAATTGGAGCCAGTCGATGCGGAACCATCGCGGCGCAGCCCTTACGGGGTGTATAACATGGCCGGCAATGTGTGGGAGTGGACCGCCAGCCCGTATGTTCCTGAACCTGCTGACCTCGCAGCGATGAAGCAACTTGTTGGCGGGAAGAATTTCTCATCTGCGTGGCAGATCATCAAGGGAGGAAGCTTTCCATCCGGCGGCAGCCAGTATTTCGCGATCTCCAAGCGGCGAGAGTTGCCGGCGGATCAGCGTTCGCCGTGGATTGGATTTCGGTGTGTTCGAGACGCCAGCCCTCCAGCGTAGATTCAGGTAACCGGCAAGAGTGGCCGGCAACAGAGTTGAGTTTGAGAATTGCGTGAGGAGAATCGATGCGGGTTCGTGATGATTTCATTTCGCTGGCGTTCCTGGCGCTGGTTCCCGTTGGAGTTTCAGCGCAGCAATCGCCGGGTGCGCGCGATACGTTCTGGTCAGCAAGCGATCTGATCACGGTCACGCCCAATCCGGCGGCGCACGCTCGTGCCAGGGCGCATACCAGTTCAACAACACCGAAGCCAAAGACCGCGCCGGGGGAAATCTCGCCGACTGGCGGTTCGGTGAGCGGGCCACAGGCATCGCGAGAGGACCAGCTCGCAGACCTCGTCAGCATGAATGGATATGGCGCTGCTCCTCACCTGGTTCGCACCTCTGAGAGCAGCCTGGGGCTGCGATGTTCCGTGCTGTTGCGAGGAGCGGACAACGAATATGCAGAGGTGACGCCGGGAACGGTGTTTCACAGCGGCGATCATATCCGGCTGAGTTTTCTGGCCAACGAGCCGGGATATTTCTATGTCATTCAGCAGGGATCGTCGGGAGCGTGGTCCCCGATCTATCCGCCGCGCAACGCGAATCCCGAATCAACAAGGATTGAAGCAGGAAAGCTGCAGATTGTGCCGAGCGGGACGCGCTCCTTTGCATTCAATCAGCAACCTGGCGTCGAAAAGCTCTACGTGATCCTGAGCCGGACGCCGATTGACGACATCGACCGAGCGATACGCAATCTGAGCACCGGCGGGTCGAACCCTAAGCCCGACACGGGAGACAACTCCCCTCCACTCGAAGCCGCTAACGTCATTCCCGACGTGTTTGTGCAAAAGCTTGCCAGTCGCGATCTCACATTGGTCGATGAAGAAAAAGTGGACGCGACATCGACGGCCACTCACGAAAGTGAGAAGGCCGTCTACGTGGTGAATAAAGGCACGGATCCGCAAGCGTCTTCACAGGTTGTGCTGAATCTCGAACTGCGCCACGAATAGGCGGCCGCGAAGAAATCAAAGCATCGAAGCGAGAGCGGAATCGATGCGGCTGATGTATTGTCGCGCCCGGCTGGCTTCGTCGGTGTCTGGATTGGCCGCGATGACATTGGAAAATCGCACTTTCGCTTCATTCAGCAAGCCGACGATATCCTTTGCGTCTTTGGGGCTGGAGCCATTATTTCCCTGGGTTCGCGCATTGGCCTGCTCCACGTAAATGAGGCCGAGCCGGTAATTCGCCCAAAGGTCAGAGGGCAGCAACGACAGGGCCTTGAGGCAATAGGGGACGGCGGCATCGTTTCGCTTCAGCATCCATTCGCAATCGCAGATGCCAAGGTTGGCCTGTCCCTGCTGCTGCCGCCATATGTCCTGTTCCGCAGCGCGATGCTTTTTCCCCATACCCAGGATGAATCCTGCAAGGTAGTAGTTAAGCTGGCCGCCGGCGCCAGAGTTGAAGTTAGTAAGTTGAAGATACTGGTGGTACTCGGCCTCGGCATTGGCCGGCTCATTCAAGTGGCGTTCGCATTCGGCCAGCCAGAAATGCGCTTCCCCGTTTCCGGGAGCCGCTTTCACGGCGCGCAATGCAGTTGTTTTGCAGGCCTTGAAGTCTTCCTGGCGCGCATACGCCTGGGAGAGTAGATAGAGAGCGGTGCCATCCTCGGGCTGCATTTGCAGCGCAGCATTCAATTGCCGGACAGCTTCGTCCAGGCCACCCTGGTCGAGAAGTGCCGCCGCATAACTCACACGCGCTTCTTCATAGTCCGGATCGATGGCGATGGCTCTCTGAAAGGCGGCCGTCGCCTTGTCGTCGGCATAGAGAGCGTTCTCTACGCGTCCCAGGTACATATAAGCCTGGCTGTATTGCGGATCAATTGCTACAGCCTCGTTCAGCTTTTCCTCGGCTTTCCTGTAATTCGCTTCGAAGCCCTTCCTATAGAAATCGAGGGCCTGATCCAGGAGGTCGACCGCGGTTTGATTGCGCTGGCGGGGAATGAGAATACGAAGGCTGACCGTGGTTTCCTGGCCGGGATATACCATCTCTTCGCGCGGCCCGTCCGGTTCGTAACCCATGTGGACACCCTTGATGGTATGGGAGCCGGGAGTAAGTCCGGGAAGGCGCAGGGCTGCACCCTTAGTTACAACTCCAACCTGTTTTCCGTCCAGCCATAACTCGGTGTTATCCATGTTGGTCTGCACGACAAGCGTCCCGTATTGCAGGCTCGCGACGGTGGTGGGTGCTTTCGCATGCGTCGGATCATATGCCAGCAACATGTTCGAATCGAAGCTGCCGCGCTCGGACGTTGGGTTCTGGCGCGCTTCTGTGGCTGCGCGCACGTTGGTGTGTACGTACTCGGCAAGTTCGTCGGCCGTGACCCTCCCGTCACCATCGGCGTCGGCGGCGCCGGCAAGTCCCTGCACCACGTAGTAAGTGAAAATCCCATGGCCGCCGCCCCAGTCAGCGCTTTCGAAGCTCTGTTCGCGATCGCGGCTTGCGGTGAGGGAAAAGATGGATTGGTGGACGTCGAGGAGCATTTGGTTCAGCTGCGCCGGATTGGTCTCAGGCGTAATCGCGCCGCTGTGGCACGCGTCAGTCAGAAGTACCTTCCATCTGCCTTTAATGGTTGTGCCGATCAGCGAGCCGAGCCTCTCCATCGGAATCGCGGTGCCGGCAATGTTATGCAGGTCGATGTCATAGGGGGCCAGGTAGCCTTTGCCGCCGGAGATAAAACCATGGCCTGCGAAGTAGACCAACACGCGATCGGGGGGGGCGGTGACGGAAGGCAACCAATCCTCAAGTTCATGCAGTACATTGGCCTTGCTGGCATCTGCGCCAGTGAGGAGGTGGACATGATTGGCTGGAAACTGGCCGCCCTGCTGGCTGATGAGAGTGGTATAGATGGACTCCGCGTCGCGGTCCGGGTAATGCAACTGGGCCGATTCAGGGAGATTGGCGTAATGCGAAATGCCGATGACGAGGGCATAACTTTGTTGAACTGCATCTGGCGCAACAGAGCCGTTGTTCTCCGGCGGATGCACAGGCTTCAGATCGCGCGAACCTTCCTTCTGGTCTTGAGAGGAAGGCGGAGACGGCGGAGTCTGCCCGTTGACCGGACGAGCCGGCAATAGAGACAGCAACAAAGTCAAGCTACATAGCTGTTGGACTAAGTGAATGGATCGAGGGCGATGAAACTTCATAGTGCCTCCGTGGTTTTTACTCACGGTGCGCGAGCCGGAAAGTATAAATGAGCGGCAGCTTCGCGGTTGGAGCCGATTGAATGGCAGTATCGTCTCCATCGTTTGTGAGCACAATATCCCGCGAAGCGGTTCGTGCCAGGGGTACGAGCTCGCGCGGGACTGCAGCACCGGGAGGGAGCGGCGCAACTCCCGCCGATCCATCGAGACACTCGCCTCGCGCCTTGAAGATGGCATCGTCGCACCGAGGCAAAAGATCCGGAGGAGGAGGAGGCGTCGACTGCGGATGGGCGGAATCAGGGTTCTCTGCCTGCGGTCCCGCGGGAAGCGCGATGGGACTGCCGCTCACCAGGAAGTAAAGAGTATCGAATCCGGATGGTCCACTTACTTCGAACCATCCATCGCCATCCGCAGGGACCAGGTAGCTGTGATTCATTTCGATGTGATTGGTGTTGTTGGCTGCGCTCGTTCCCGGAAACAGAACGGCGGTTGATCCCGTGGTGCCCTTGTCGACGACGTAGAGATATCCGTCAATCTGGCTGGCGAGCCGGAAGCGCAGAATATCACCATTGCGGAAAACCGTGTTCTGCGGAACAGCCTGAACGCTGTTTCCCTTTCGCTGTTCGAGTCGAATCGAGATAAGGCCTGGGGAGCCTGGATTTTGTGAGTGCAGATCGGGCGTGGTCAAAGCGACCAGCAGAATCAACAAGGACGATGCTATGGAACGGCGGCTTCGCTGATTGTTGATTTGGCGCATCGCTGTGCAATCCATCATAACCTGTAACTGGCCTGCGCAACTCGCAGCTAGCGTGCGTGGCCTTGCAACGGAATGCGAATGCCGCCAACCGCGGCGGGGGCTCCGACGGTGCCGGTCCCGGGCGTAACGGTGGTTGGGGACGACGATGAATGCGTCGCGATCACGATGCCGGCAGCGGCACCCGCCGCAGCGATGCCACCAACGATCCAACCCCAATGGGTGTGATGGGCGGCGGCCGCGACAGCGGGAGTCGGAGCGCCACTGGGGGAAAGCAGCACTTCGATGTTCGATTGCAAGATGACGCTATCGGCCTGCAGTTCGCCCTTGGTGGCGCG
>Ga0210383_10005350_pt1 | contig 11284 bp, 11 predicted proteins | sample IncBWC14OmetaG_FD_160072 | JGI IMG/M metagenome (GOLD analysis project Ga0210383, IMG submission 160072) | Forest soil microbial communities from Barre Woods Harvard Forest LTER site, Petersham, Massachusetts, United States - Inc-BW-C-14-O ...
GGCTGGGGGCAGGATCAGCCCACGCGGGGCGTAGGCGACACGCCGACCCCGTACTGACTTGTAGTACACGAAGTGGTCGGGGCCACGAGCGGTTGTGCCGAGCGCCATGTGAAATCGAGTGACCGCTACATCCGGAGCGCCAGGCAAAGTTGGAATCAGGGGAATAGCGGCGTCAATGGCCTCACCGTAAGGCGGGGGGGCAGAAACCACCGCGGCAGGAAAGATTGGTTCGGCACCAACTGGTGTATGTGCGTCCGCAAATACCCACAAAGCGAGACGCCCTTCTCGCACAGGAGCGGAAAAGACTTCGATCCGTGCACTCTCAGAGATTATTTCACCCCCGAAGGGGATTTCCGCTGTCGCGATGCCGCGCCCCATCAGCGCATTGACTGGGCAACCAAACATGCCACGTGCTTCGAGCAGATTCAGGCGACAGTTTTCGAGGCCGAGGCCGCTCGTGGCAAACCCCATTTCACCTGGCAGCCACACACTAACATTGGTCAAAGCCGACTGGCTAGTGGGTGGGATGCTCGAAATCCGGAACCCAAGAAAGATCGTCGCAGGTGCCCCGAGATGCTCGGGACTGAAGGACGCATAAAGGCGTGCGGCCTGTGCAGCCATAGTACTCCCACACAAGCATGCCGAAATAAAGGCCGCTACGCAGACGGCTAGAAAAACGCGTGTGAGCCTCACTCTCGATCTCGTCTGCGCTAGTACGAGAGGCTCCCGGTCGTCTGTATGGTCAACCCAAGGGTGCGACGGTTATAGACGCCATACAGTCCCCCACTGCCACGAGCGTGCGCGTAACGGCCGGTGCCGCCGGTGATCATCACGGTGCCACCAAAGCTCACGTACGTCCCAGATTCGTGCAGCCTAGCCGACCCATAGCCACTGATCGAGCCGTCATGGGGGTAGAACTCAAACGAGCCTGAGATATCCGCCGTGATCCGGACATGTGCCTTCACGGTGCCTGCAAGCGGCCCGGAAGCCGACCCTTCCTCAAGCAGGTAGGCGCCCTTTGCCGTGAGATAGCGTAGGTGGGCCGTCATCGAAAGGCGTTCCGTGCGAGCCGTCCTCGCCGCCAGAACCCCGTCGCTCTGGGTGCAGAGCACAGCCACCGCTGCCAAAGCTAGCCCCCACCGGGCGACGGGGATGCTCATCACTCGTCTCACCATCCGAAGAATCCTACCCCTTCGTGCCCACGGCTGCACGGCCTGGTTCCAATAGTCCGCACACCTCAAGATCTTAAGCCCTCAAGAACTGCGTTGTTTCGCTAGCGGGGCCATGCCAGGGTGGTCGCGTGACTAGGACGACGCCGAATGGCGACAGCACGCCGACGTGCGACAGCTATCGGTCGCGCGCTGAGCTCGCTGTGGTTGGGACTTCAGCCGCTCGCGTCACTCGAACGCGGGCAATGTCTCCGTCACCGCGGTTTACAGGGGAAATCGAGAGCGAGCGCCAGGGCAACCCATCCGCATTCGGCAACCACCCCTCCGTTCGACCGCTGGAGCGCGCCTGCCAGCCTCAGGCGGCTCGATCCGCGCTCAGGCCCGTCCCTTCATCTAGGAGCTGACCCACGCGGATGGCCAACAAGCGAGACATCGCGATCACACTGACCATAGATCAGATCGCCCAGGTAGTGCAGGAGAGTGCGGATGCAGGTCCGCTGGAACGCATCCTGGCGGGACTCGACAGCATGGAGGAGTTTCGTCGTGTTCTGATCGGGCTGCTGGATCAGGGCCACAAGTATTCACGGTCGGCGTTGAGGTCCCTACTAGTCCTGAGTGCGTTGCCACTGGACGGAACTGAACGCGAGCTGACGGAGATCGCCGACGCGACCGGTCTCGCTACAAGCTCGCTGCACCGATATCTGAAGACGTGGAAGGCCGTTGGAATTGTTGAGCAAGATCCGCAGTCGCGCCAGTATCGACGGCGCCGGAGTCTCCCAGACACGCCCAGGAGGGACTGAAGAATGGGGGAGCGCACTAGCAGAGCACGCGTGCCGTCGGCGTCCTGTGCAACTACCCCGCGGCATGGCTGCCAACCCGCGATTGTGCAGGCGCTTATCGAGATGCTGAGTGATCCGGATGCTGACCTATCCGGTTATGAGCAGACGCTTGAGCTAGTCCAGCGGAGGACTGGAGACGAACTCGTCCGACTGATTGGTCCGGAGGCCACCTATGAGCTCGTAGAACGGCTGGATCGGCAGGGCATGACGATCGCTAGCGTGGCGGGTGACTTGGGTCGTATCACTCCGAGCGATGCGCTGCGTAAGCGCAATTTGTGGATCTTGCGGATGCGGCTCGTCGACGGCAGAAGCGCGGAGGAAATCGGCGAGCGCGCAGAGATCACCGCATCCCGTGTAAGGCAATTGCTGAAACGCTATTTTGGCATCGATAAGGACCGACCCCCGCGTGGACGGGTCGCCATTCCCCTCGACGCGTTGCCGCTGGCACGAGAAGCTGTTCGTCGGCAGCTAGCGGCATTTGCTACACAGCTACAGGAGAGCCTTCTATCTGAAGGGGAGGGGTTGCCCGACCGGCACAACTTCGATCGGTCTTGGGCGCTCCTAGACGACCTCGAAGCCGGTGGTCACATACATCTCGCCCGTTCGTGCGGCCCCCGGTTGATTCATGCGATCCGTACGGAGCTCGAGCGTGAGCGGGCGGCCCGCAGTGCTACGGCTTTGCGAGCAATGCCGGGCAATGCAGACGAGAAAGCTACGCAGCTACAAGGGCTGCTGAACACGCTTCTGTCTTAAACCCGCTAGACGATCTCTGCGAACAACGTCAACTCGCCGGAGAGCTGCTCGTAGAGGCGCTGGCGAAGGCGCGTGTGGATCTGCGAGATGCGGCTCTCCGAGACGCCGAGGCGCTCGCCGATGTCGCGTAGTTTGAGGTTCTCTACATAAAGCAAGACTGCCACTTCGCGCTCCTGCTTTGACAGCCGCGCGAATGCCTTGCGGAAATGCGCCTTAGCTTCCTGGCGTTCGGACTGAAGCACAGGGTCGCACTCGCTGTCGGAGCTCACCAGCGTGTCGATCCGCTCGACGGCTGAATCCTCTTCGGACTGCACGGCGCGGTTGAGCGAGCCGACTTCCGCCAACGCCACCTGATCGAGGCGGCCGGCCAGTTCACCGGGCGTGATGCCGAGTTGCGAGGCGAGCTCTGTGCGGGTTGGCTGGCGTTCATGAGTGCAGGCAAAGCGCTCACGAGCGGCATCGATGCCCCGCTCGTCGCGCCTTACCGAGCGGGGCGCCCAGTCGTGGCGGCGTAGCTCATCCAGCACAGCACCGTGAATCCGCGTCCATGCGTACTGTTCGAGCGTGGCACCCTTGTCCGGGTCGTAGCGCTCGATCGAGCGGATCAGTGCCTCAAGGCCGCAGGACAGGAAGTCCTCGACCTCACCGTGCACGGGGGTGCCGTTGACCTTGCGCAAGACGATGTGACGAACCATCGGCATGAACGCAAAGATCAGCCGATCACGCAGTTGACGGTCTCCCGTCTGCCGATATTCATCCCATGTCGAGCGCACCTCGGCTGCCGAGGGCCTGACCGTTTGCTTCGCGATGATGTGCATTACCTGCTCCAATTTCGAGGGAACAGTGGCCACATCGGCGCGCTCGACACTTGCACTTGAGAGCTGCAAGTTGGAGCGCATAACTGCGCCCAGAGCTGGTGGCGGAGAGCTAACCGCCGGCGACGTCGCGGCGTAGCAGCGTGAGATATGCCGCCACGAGCGCGGGCACGCCATACAACGCGCACACCCATGCCGAGTGGACGATCGGCGACCAGTCCGTCGGGGTGCGCAGCAGTCCCTGCCAGTTCTGGAACTGTTCGGTGAGCAGATACGGTCTGATGCCTTCCAGTCCTGGGATCTGCGCGACGATGAACAGCAGGATCACCAGGCCGATCGTGCCGACCACCGCAGCCGCGCTGTTGCGAGTGGCGGTGGATAGCAGCACGCCGATGCCCACGAGCGCGAACAGTGGAATCAGGTAGACGGCATTGGCGGCGAACACCAACAGCAGCGCTTCCGGTGCCGAGACGACAGTCCCGGAGAACGTCGTGACCGAGTGAAAGCCCCACGAGATGACCCCGGCGATCGTGGCAACAGCTGCCGATACGAACACCACGGAGGCTGCGTAGGTCATCGCGGCGAGGGTCTTCGCGGCGAACACCTGGCCGCGATCGACCGAGCGGGTGAGGATCGTCTTGAGCGTGCCGTTGCCGTCCTCGTTGGCGACGATGTCGCCGGAGACGAGCGCCGCGGCAAGCGGCAGGAAGAAGCCGGACATGAACAGCAGCATCAGTACCGGCGTGGCGAGCCCCGACTGGGTGATCTCCGTGGCGAAGATGTTCTCCGCGTGGTTGTGCCCGTGATGGACACTCTCGAACACCACGAAGATCAGCGGCAGCACGATCATCAGGCCGAGACCCAGATATGTGCGTACCTGCGCGGCGAGCTTGCGCAGCTCCCAACGGTAGACGGCCAGTGTGGACGGCCGCCGACGATGGGCAAGCGGTTGCCTGGCGGTCGGCGGGTTGGCGGCGACGCTGCTCATCCGACCGGCACCGCCTTTGGCTCCGCTCCGCCGGCGCCATCAGCCGCGCCGCTGCCTTCGGTGAGCCTGAAGAAAAGATCCTCGAGCGTGGCCAGCTCCGGTGTCAGCGCGAAGATGGCGACGCCCGCACCGCCCAGCGCCAGTGACAGCTCGCCCACGTGGTGCTCGTCGGCCTGCAGGTTGAGGCCGTGCTCGCTGCGCGAGACGTGCTCGACCCCGCTCTGCGCCTGTGCGAGCTGGAGTGCGCGCGTGTCGTCGCTGGTGCGCAGCCGGTAGCTGGCGCCGCCCTGGCGGCGCAGATCGGACAGCGCTCCCTCGTAGACGACCCGTCCGGACTCGACGATTGCGACGCGGTCGCATAGTTCCTGCACCTCGGGCAGCTGGTGGCTCGAGAGCAGCACCGTGATCTGTTCGTCTGCGAGACGGCGGATCAGCGCACGCATGTCGCGCATGCCTGCCGGGTCGAGGCCCGTGGCGGGCTCGTCGAGGATCAGCAGACGGGGCCTGCGCAACAGCGCAGCGGCGATCCCCAGGCGCTGGCGCATGCCGTGGGAGTAGCCGCCGACCTTGTGTCCGGCCCGCGGGGAGAGCTCCACGACGTCGAGCACCTCGTCGATGCGCGATGCAGCGTCGTTACCATCGAGGGCGGCGAGCAGCTGTAGGTTCTTACGCGCGGTCAGGTAGGGGTAGAAGCGGGGCGCCTCGACAAAGCCGGCCACCCCCTCGAGAGCACGTGCGCCATGACGCATGGGGTCGCGCCCAAACAGCTCCACCGTGCCCTCAGTGGGCGTGATCAGCCCGAGCGCCATGCGCAGCGTGGTGGTCTTGCCGGCGCCGTTGGGGCCGAGGAAGCCATACACATCGCCGTGGCCGACGTTCAGGTCGATGTGGTCGACCGCCAAAACGTCCTTGTAGCGCTTGACGAGCCCGCGAGCCTTTACCGGCTGGGCTTCGTCGTCGCCCGTGGCGGCGTCCTCAGTCGCTCGCGTGCCAAGCACGCCACGCTCCTTGCGTCCTTGCCACGAACGACGATCCCCTCCGCCGTAGCGGCGGCTCATCCACTCAGAGGCCCCGTGCGACCGCTTCGATTGCGGCGGGTGTGACCGAGCCCGCGAGCAGGTAGCGCACGCCGGAGCGCTCGAACGTCAACAGCGTGCCCAGCGCGGTACGCAGCTCGCTGGCGGTGACGCCGTTGATCTTGACTTTGGGCAGCCCTTCAAGCGCTTCTGTCGGGCTCTTGGCGCCGGCCTTGGTCTTGCCTTCCACGATCGCGATCGTGGAAGGGCCGTGCCCCTGGGTCGTGAGCTTGGGCTTTTCCTGGGCGGCGGGCTTGTGTTCTTGGCTAGTGCCACCGGATGGCGGGACGATTTCCTCGAGCTTGGCGTTGGCGGGCGGGTTGACTTCGAACACCGAATCGGCCACTGGGCCATAGGAGATTTCCGTGGTGGCGAGTTCGATCACAGGGGTGGAGCTGGTGGAGGAGTAGACGGCGGCGCGCAGGGGCACTCCGTGGTTGGCATCGAATGACAGCTCCACGTCGCCGAACAGGCTCCCGCTTTCCTTGGGCGAGACACGCACCGTGTAGGCGGGTTGGCCGCCAACGTCGGTGGGGGTTGCGCCCGAAACGTCTGCGTGCTTGCTCAGGTGCGCGAGCGCTTCTTCGATCTTGGTGACGCTGGGAAGTTCGTGCTGGTCGTTCATTGGGGTGCTGGAGCTCGAGCTCCCTTCATCTTTGGGCGTGTAGCGGTAGAGCGCGTTGGTCGCGGCGTCGTAGATCGAGATCGTGTGTCCGTCGTAGAGGATCTGGGTGTCGCCCTGTTGTGATTGCAGCTCCAGTCGCAGGCGGCCGTCCTTGGCGACCCACAGCCGCCCGGAGCCACCGGTGATGAGTGGGTTGGACGTCAGTTCGCTTGCGTGTCCGCCACTGGCCAGGCTGGCGCCTTCCAGGAGATTGTCGGTCAGCGTGATGCTGGCACTGGCGCCTTCGAGCTGGCCTGCGCCGAGCGCGTCGTGGATCGCCTGCGCGAGTGTCTTGGGCGGCGGCGTGGCCCCAGAGCCGAGCGCGAACGCGATCGCGGTGGCGGACACGCCGATCGCGACCACCAGCGCGCACAGAAGCAGCAGGCGCGAGAGCGGTAGGCGACGGAGAAGATTCACGACTGCATCCACGTCCTTTGGGGTTGCTGGACAGGATCGCTGGACTATCTGAAGGGTAGCGGCCGGGCTTTGCCGCGCCTAAAGGTGCGTTCCGAGGCGTCACCCGATATCTTCCCGGCCTCATGCTCATCGCGTTCATCATCTTCTGGATCGTCATCGCCCTGGCGGTCTTCTTCGTGGCCATCCGCGGCGGCTCCCGCGGCGCGGCGGAATCGGCGGGGTCGGAATCGAGGCTCGCGCAGCGCGCGGTCACGATCGTGATCATCCTCGTCTGTGCCGCGGGCCTGGCGATACCGGCGCTGGTGCTTGCCTCAAACGCGGAACACAAGGCGAGCGCGGCCGTCGGCGGAGTGCATCTGAACGGCCAGGAGCAGAAGGGGCGTGAACTGTTCGCGCACACCTGTGTCGTCTGCCACACGCTCGCGGCGGTCAGGTCCGTGGGACAGATTGGCCCCAACCTGGACATCCGCGTCGGCGACGACATCCCCACGGTGCAAGGCCGCAAGGCGTTGGTGCTCAGCGCGATCACCGAAGGACGAGCGCGCGGCCTGGGCAACATGCCCGCGGGGCTGTACGTCGGCAAGGAAGCTGAAGAGGTGGCAGCGTTTGTAGCTGCAGTAGCCGGCCACTGAGCCGTCCGACGGCACTTTCGCGTCGGTTTAGCCATTAGTCGATAGCGCTAGGCGTCTGCCATCAGCTAGGGTCCCGGCGATGCCGGACCAGCCGAAGACCGCGGATGAGGTGAAGGCGTTTGTCGCCGAGCGCGACATCCGCTTTATCCGCTTCTGGTTCACGGACATCCTGGGCCAGCTGAAGTCGTTCTCGATCAACGCGGCTGAGCTGGACGACGCATTCGAGGCGGGGATGGGCTTCGACGGTTCCTCGATCACTGGGTTCAACGCGATCGAGGAGTCGGACATGATCGCGATGCCCGACCCGAGCACGTTTGCGGTGCTGCCGTGGCGTCCGGAGGAGCAGGGCGTGGGGCGGATGTTCTGTGACGTGATCACGCCCGAGAAAACGCCGTATGAGGGCGACCCTCGCCATGTGCTGCGCCGCGCGGTACAGCGTGCGAAGGACATGGGCTTCGACACCTTCAACGTTGGTCCCGAGCTCGAGTACTTCCTGTTCAAAGACTCGCGGTCCACAGAAGTACTGGACGAAGGCGGCTACTTCGACCTGACGACGCTGGACGCGGGTTCAGACGTGCGCCGCGAGACGGTGCTGGCGCTGGAGCAGCTGGGGATCCACGTGGAGTACACGCACCACGAGGTGGGCCCGTCCCAGCACGAGATCGACATGCGCTATGCGGACGCGATGAAGATGGCGGATGACTGCATGACCTACCGCATCACGGTGAAGGAGTACGCGATGAAGTACGGCTGGCATGCGACGTTCATGCCGAAGCCGCTGTTCGGCGAGAACGGCTCGGGCATGCACACGCACCAGTCGTTGTTCCAGGAAGGGAAAAACGCGTTCTATGACCCGGACGACCAGTATTTCCTGTCAGACGTGGGCAAGGCGTTCATCGCCGGTCAGCTCAAGCATGCGCGCGAGATCTGCTCGATCTTCGCCCAATGGGTCAACTCCTACAAGCGCCTTGTCCCAGGATTCGAGGCGCCGGTGTACGTGGCGTGGTCGCGACGCAATCGCTCGGCGCTGGTGCGGGTGCCGCTGTATCACCCGGGCACTGAGAAGGCCACGCGGATGGAGCTGCGTTGCCCGGACCCAGCTTGCAATCCGTATCTGACGTTCGCGGCGCTGTTGCAGGCGGGCTTGGAGGGGATCGAGAAGGGCTATGAGCTGCCGGAGCCGATGGAGAAGAACCTCTACCATCTGCCAGGCGAGGAACGCCGGCGGCTGGGGGTAGAGCAGCTGCCGGAGAGTCTCGGCGAGGCAATCGAGATCACGGCGGAGTCAGAGCTTGTGCTGCGCACCCTCGGCGAGCACATGTTCAACCGCTACGTGGAGATCAAGCGCCAGGAGTGGGATGACTACCGCGTGAACGTCACGCAATGGGAGCTCGACCGCTACTTGTCGATCCTGTAGGGGGCTCGCCGCCGGGAGCGATCGTCTGGCCGTGCACGCAGATCGCGTTGTGAAGATCGGCGGTCAGCTGGGCGACCTGACGCGTCAGTTCGGTGTTCTGTTGGAGCATCTGCGAGTGCTGCTCGGCTAGCGCCTTGTCGTCGGTGAGGATCCGTGCCTGGCTCGCCTCGTATTCGGTTGCGCGCTTGGCCTCAGCCTCGCGGTGGGCCTGGAAGATGGTGTCGCGCGCCTTGTCGCGGTCGGCCTGGCGGGTCTGCGCGAGCAGGATCAGCGGCGCGGCGTAAGCGGCCTGCAGGGAGAAGGCAAGATTGAGCGCGATGAACGGGTACTTGTCCCACGCGATCGCATTGGTGATGGCGAGCGCGTTGAGCAGGATCCACAGCGCGACCAATGCGGTCTGGCTGAGAATGAAGGTTGGCGTTCCGAAGAAGCGTGCGAAGCGCTCAGCCTGGACGCCGAAGGTGTCGCCGCCAAAGGGACGGTGACGATCGGCCGGCAGTTGGCTGGTGGTCGACTCTGCATTGGTGGCCATGGGGCACGCATTCGGCTCTGGCGACAGATGTCCTGCCGCGTCGCTTGGTGGTGCGCGAAGTGCGGGGCGCGCTCAGCGTTTGCTGGGCACGGCGCAGGCAATTGGCCGGGCAGGCGCCAGATGCCAGTGCAGCGCCTGGAGCATGTGTCCGAAGGCGCTGGGATGGCGCGGCGCGATCTCCGCTACGAGCGCAAGCGCGCCGAGGGCATGGCGCGCATACTCATCGCTGCCGGTGAGCTGGGCCAGGCGCAGCAGGCCGACGGTGGCGCTCGAGGAGCCCGAGGGGATGGGGGAGTCGTCGAGGTCCTTGCGCCTGACGATCAGCGCTTCGCCATCTGAGGCGGTCGAGAAGAAACCGCCCTTGTCGGGGTCGGCGAAGCTCGCGATGATCTCATCGGCGAGCGCGTTGGCCTGGTCGAACCAGCTCTCTTCGCAGGTGGCTTCGAAGAGGGCGATCAGCGCCTCCAGGAGGAAGGCGTGGTCCTCGAGATAGGCATCGATCTTGGCCTGGCCGTGGTTGTAGGTGCGCAGCAGGCGGCCCCGATGATCGCGCATCTGGGTTTGCAGGAACTCCGCGCACGCGACCGCCGCGTTGAGATAGCGTGGCTGGCCGAGCGCCGCGCCGGCCTCCGCAAGCGCGGTGATCATCAGCGCGTTCCAGCTCGTCAGGCGCTTGTCGTCCAGCGCGGGACGTACCCGCTGTTCGCGGGCTGCCAGTAGACGCTCGCGAATCTCCCGTCCAGCTGCCGGCTTGTCCCCGCTCCCGCGATCGCTCAGCACATTCAGGCCCGGCTCGGGATGGTGAGGATCCTCGAAGTTCCCGTGCTCGGTGACGCCCAGCCATCTGCTTACTGCGTCTGCGTCCTCGCCTAGAGCCTCTCTCAGCTCCGCGACGCTCCAAACGTAGAAGCGTCCCTCGACACCCTCGGAGTCGGCGTCGAGCGCGCTGTAGAAGCCACCCTCGGGGCCGCGCATCTCGCGCAGGACCCACTCCAGGGTGTCGATGCAGACGTCTCGCAGACGCGTGTCGCCTGACGCCTGCCAGCCGTGCAGATATGTGCGCGCGAGCAGGGCGTTGTCATAGAGCATCTTCTCGAAGTGGGGCACTGTCCAAGTGGCGTCGACGCTGTAGCGGGCGAAGCCGCCGCCGATCTGATCGTGGATACCCCCAGCGGCCATCGCATGCAGCGTCGTGAGCGCCATCGTGCGCCCAGCCTCGCCCAGCAGCAGGAACTCGAGCACGGGAGCCTGCGGGAACTTCGGCGCCTGGCCGAAGCCGCCGTTACGCGCGTCGAAGCTCTTGCTCAGCGTCGTCACCGCCCGGTCGAGAGCACTCTGCTGCAGCGGCTCGTCGGAGGGCGTGAGCGCCCCGCCGCCGGATAGACGCTCGCGCAGGCGCTCGCCGCCGGCGCGGATCTCCTGACGGTTCTGCTCCCAGGACTCGGCGATTGCCTGCAGCACTTGTGTCCACGCGGGCATGCCGTGGCGAGCGTCGGGCGGGAAGTAAGTGCCGCCGTAAAATGGAAGTTGCTCGGGCGTGAGGAACACGTTGAGCGGCCAGCCGCCGTGCCCAGTCATACCCTGGACGGCCTCCATGTAGATGGCGTCGATGTCCGGACGCTCCTCGCGGTCGACCTTGACGCATACGAAGCTTTCGTTCATTAGCCCCGCCGTCTTTGAGTCCTCGAAGGACTCGCGCTCCATTACGTGACACCAGTGGCAGGCGGAGTAGCCGATTGACACCAGCAGCGGCTTGTCCTCGGCCTGCGCGCGGGCGAGCGCCTCGGGACCCCACGGTAGCCAGTCGACAGGGTTTGACGCGTGTTGGCGTAGGTAAGGCGAGGTCTCCTGCGCTAGCGCGTTGGGCACCCGCTCAGGGTAGCCGCGACGAGCATCGGCTCCCTCGTTTTGCGTCTACGGAGCGGATGTCGTCCAGCGGTTAGCTAGGAGATGCTCGACGGCGGTGAGCGAGGGCCATTCAG
>Ga0210383_10005351_pt1 | contig 11281 bp, 9 predicted proteins | sample IncBWC14OmetaG_FD_160072 | JGI IMG/M metagenome (GOLD analysis project Ga0210383, IMG submission 160072) | Forest soil microbial communities from Barre Woods Harvard Forest LTER site, Petersham, Massachusetts, United States - Inc-BW-C-14-O ...
GCGCAGAGCACCCTCAACGAGATCCGGCCGCGTGTTGCAGGTTGTTTTTCCGAGCAGCTTGGGAATCATGCTTTCAAAGAACGGCTCCGTTCCGCGCTCAATCACTTCGGCGGCCGCCTGCAAGCGTCCTGACCTGGCCTCCGCGGTATCCGCCTGGGCTTTCGTATTGCATAGCACCAACGCCTCTACGCGCGTACGGTACTTCCGCCAGAATTCGAACAGGGCGTATCCTCCGATCGAGACTCCAACGAAAGGCGCGCGTCCAATTTCTTCGTGGTCAAGAATTCGAGCCAGATCCCCGGCATGCTTTTCCATCGTCGCCGGACCTTCGCCGATCCCGGAGTCTCCATGCCCACGCAAATCGGGAAGAATGACACGGTAACGCGAAACCACCGCCTGAGCGGCCGGCTTCCATAAATCGTGATTAGCGGGAAAAGGATGAAGCAGGACGACCGGCGGGCCGCTGCCCAAGACTTCGTAGAATATTTCCGCGTCGCCGCTGGTGATTCGGGGCATCGCCAGATTTAAACACAGACCAGGGCAAAGCTACGAATCCCAGACACGCCGGAAGAGCTAAGAATTGATCGCCGGTTGCGCCCCGGATGGCGCCGCGAGCCGCAACGGTTCTTCGGGCATGACAATCCACGCAATCGGATATGCCAGCAGGCCTACCCCCGTCATCACGGAAACGAACAGCCACATCAGTCTTACCAGAGTGACGTCCAAGTCGAAATACTCGGCGAATCCAGCGCAGACCCCGGCTACCTTGCGGTTAGTTCGCGGACGCATCAGCCGTTTTCGCGAAGCGACGGCCCCCACGCGGACCCCGCAGTAGGCGCAGACATTCGCGTCGTCCTGAATTACTTTTCCACAGTAGTTGCAGTACATGGCTTTGCCTCTCTCTATATGAGAATACGCTTTCCACGATGAAAACGTTCCCTGGTCTAGTGAACTGAGAGCGAGCTGCTCACGAATGGCCCAACGCCGCGTCCAAAACACTGAACCAACGGCGAAATTACTCGTATATATGAAGACGTAAATCCTTTCGCACGAAGGACGGCACCGTTATGCAACTCCGTGAAGATGCCACTTATGCGTTGAGACAGTTCGCCCGAGCCCCCGGTTTCACCGCCACAGCAATCTTGACACTCGCCCTCGGGATTGGCGCAACGACCGCCATCTTCACCCTTGTGCATGCGGTCCTCTTGAAATCTTTGCCGGTGGCCAAGCCGAGAGAACTCTACCGCATCGGCGATGTCGAGAATTGCTGCGTCAACGGCGGCCTGCAGGATAACTGGTCACTTTTTTCCTATGACAAATACAAGACGTTTCGCGATGGGACGCCGGGCTTTCTCGAACTGGCAGCTTTCCAGTCAGGAAGTAATTTGGTTGGCGTTCGCCGGAGCGGAAGCAACCAGGCGGCCGAGTCGCAACGCAACGAGTATGTATCTGGAAACTACTTTTCGATGTTTGGCATCGGACCTTACGCCGGCCGCGTTCTCACGCCGCAGGACGATCGCAAGGGAGCCGAACCAGTGGCGGTTATGAGCTTTCGCACCTGGCAACAGAAGTACGGGCAAGATCCATCCGTCGTCGGCGCCAGTTTCACCTTTAACGGACAGCCATTCACGGTTGTCGGAATTACTCCGCCAGGATTTTTCGGCGACCGGTTGCAGAGCGCGCCTGCGTTCTGGATTCCCCTTTCAGACGAGCCCTTGATCAATGGAGCCGGCAGCATCCTCGAGTTCCCGCAGCAAGACTGGCTGGACGTGATCGGCCGCATTGCGCCGGGCGCCAATGTGAAGAGTATCGAAGCTCATATGCAACTAGAGCTGCAGCAGTGGCTGCTGAGCCCGATCGCCAAGCTTCAACCAGAAGAATTGGCTCTGGTGCCGAAGCAGACGCTGCACCTTTCACCAGGCGGCGCGGGCGTTCAGATGATGCGCGACGAATATGAGTCTGGACTGCATCTGCTGATGTGGGTCTCCGGGTTCGTCTTACTAATCGCCTGCGCCAATGTAGCCAATCTGATGCTGGTGCGCGCTACCACACGCAAGCAGCAAACCTCGATCCGGGCTGCTCTCGGCGCGCCTCGGGCACGGCAGATCAGACTGGTTCTGACCGAGAGTACAGTGCTCGCCTTGCTTGGCGGTATTGCCGGAGTCGGACTTGCCTTTGCCGGGACGCGGCTCATTCTGCATCTTGCGTTTCAAAAAAACAACGTCGCCATTCACGCCACGCCTTCGTTGCCGGTGCTGACGTTTACATTTCTCGTCGCCCTGCTGACCGGGATCCTGTTCGGCGTCGCTCCAGCGTGGATGACCGCGACCTCAAATCCCGCAGACGCCCTGCGCGGGGCCAATCGTTCCACGGGGCAGAGCGTAAGTTGGACGCAGAAGTCGCTAGTTGTAGCGCAAGCGGCATTGTCCCTGGTGCTGCTCTGTGCCGCGGGATTGCTGACCCAGAGCCTGAGAAACATGCAGCATCAAAACTTCGGCTTCGACACCGCAAACCGTTACATCCTCCACGTCGATCCCCAGATGGCGGGATACAAACCGGCTCAACTCGACGCCTTCTACCGCCAGCTACGCGATACTTTGGCATCGATTCCGGGTGTGAGCCGAGTGAGCGTTTCTCTCTACAGTCCAATGGAAGGCGACAACTGGAGCGAAACCGTTTACATCGAAGGCCAAGCTCCTCCTCCGCCCGACACCGATCAAAACGAAGCGTCATGGGTGCGCGTAAGCGATGGCTACTTTGAAACGATCGGAACTAAGATCCTCCAAGGCCGGCCCATCGCCGATCAAGATACGCCAACCTCTCAGCGTGTTGCCGTGGTGAACCGAACATTTGCCAAGAAGTTCTTTAAAGACGAAAGCCCGATTGGAAAGCACTTTGGCTACTTGGACCAAAAGTATGCGGGCAACTTCGAAATAGTCGGCGTAACCGAAGACACGCAGTACCTGCAACCAACGCGCCCGGTTCCGCCGATGTTTTTTCTATCCGCCTTGCAACGCGTGAACTATGAAGATCCCCGTTTCGCTACCATCGAAGACCGATCTCATTATCTGAATGCAATTGAATTCAAGACTTCCGGCAATATCCCGGGATTCGAGGCGCAAGTGCGCAAGGCGTTGACGCAAGTGAATCCGGACCTCGCGGTGATCGACTTCGTAAGCTTCGCGCAACAAGTGCAAGGCAACTTCAGCCAGCAGGCGATGATCGCAAAACTGACATCGATGTTCGGATTCCTCGCGCTGGTCTTGGCATCGATTGGGCTTTATGGCGTGACCGCCTATGCGATCGAGCGGCGTACCAGCGAGATCGGAATTCGCATGGCGCTTGGCGCGAACCCAATCAGCGTTCTGAAGCTGGTTCTGCGGGGAGCCTTTCTGCAGGTCGCAATCGGGCTGGCGATCGGTATTCCGGTAACTATCCTCGGAGGGAGGCTGATGGCGACGCAGCTCTTCGGGGTAAAGCCTTACGACCCCCGCATTTTGCTTCTGACTACGGCTGTACTGAGCTTTGCGGCGCTTATCGCGGCGATCGTACCGGCTCGGCGCGCCGCGACGCTTGATCCGATGCGGGCGTTGCGGACGGAGTGAACTTCCTCACTCTCCCTTATACGGTTCTTTCAGATATTTGTTGGCGCTATCTGCGAACGGCGTTGTCGCGTCCGTTGCCACGACTGCCTGATATCTCTTCACCGCTAGTTCGCGCTTGGGCAACAAATCGTACATCTCGCCAGCCCCGAGATTCGCCTTCTGCAGCACTTCGGGGTCTGGCTGTGGAACCTGATTTACCAACTCATACGCGGCGGCAGCCCCGGCATAATCTTTTTCGCTGCGGAGCAAATCCCCCAGGCTTAGAGCGGCGATTTCGTAGTGCAGGCCGTCGTAGAATCCCTCGCGTCCCGCTTGCCAAACTTTACGATAGGCTGCCGCTGCTTCCTGGTTGTGGCCTTCTGCGCGAAGCAGATTCCCCTCCTCAAGCGTCATCAGCACGTCGTGCGGGTAGCTCTGGATCAGGCCGCGGGCGATGGGCAGGGCTTCGTCATAGCGATGTTCGCGCCGGTAGAACAGCACCAGCAAAATCTTTGCATCCGTGCTGGTTTCGCCCGTTCCTTGGGCGCAGTCGTTCAGGTATTGAAGGCCTTTGTCTTTGTTTCCCCCGATGCCAATCATGATGACGCCTGCCCGCAGCGTCAGTGGAAGACTGCCCATCACGTAATTGTGCGCTCCTACGATCAGCTTCGCCGGCGTGTCCGAGGGAGCAAGTTCGAGCACGCGTTCGTGATCACGGCGCGCTCCGACAGCGTTTCGCAAGGCTGAAAACCAGGCGTGCTCGATCATCGCCGTATAGGTCGCGAACTGGGCGCGGGTCACGCCTCGGGCGTAGAGCGCGTCCACGTCTTTCGGATTGGCCCCCAAGCTCTTCTCTTCCAGTTGCAGGGCGCGCTGAACCAGATCTTGAATCTGCTGTTTTACCTTGGGATCCGCCGGGCGATGGGCCGCAGTAATAAAACTATCGTTCGCGTACTCTCCCGTATTCAGCGATCCCATACGGTACAACTCGCGAAACAGGACCGCAGTCAGATAATGATTGACCGCGAACGGACTATCAGGATGCCTTTGCAGAACCTGGTCGAACTCCTGCACCGCACGGTCGTAATCAAGATTGTAAAAATGATCGAAGGCCGTCCGATTCAGCGGATCGCTCGGGAGGAACGACAGATTGTCCTGCGAACCAGGGCTCACCTGGGCAACCGCTGCGAGGGCGAGCACCACCACGACAAGAAAATTGCTTGGGAACGGGATGCGGGGAAACAAAATTTGGCGGTCCTCTGGTTTCGTTCGTGTGCTTTGAGTTTATCCGATGCTTGGACGGTTGCGATGTCGGAACCAAGAACATCAATCGGGCGAGACATTTGTCTGTTCGAGAGTCTCTTTCAGACTGCATAATTCCCGAAACAGGCTATCTTTGCCCGGAACGGGGTAATTCTTGCCCAGCCTTTATGGCGGGAAGAATTCCCGTTTCGCAAAGTTGCTGCAAAGCAACCACTTACACTTGGCTGGCTTTGGTCACTGGCTTGCGATTGCTCGCTTCGGGGAGATCCACATGTCCGAGGTTGTTGAGAACGCGCCGCAGGAGTTTTGGCGTCCTCCGGTTGCTGAGCCCGAAACCGCTGTCCCAACCATGGTCGAGGTTTGTGATCGGTGCGAGACCGAATTCATGATTGGCGCCCGGTTTTGCCATGATTGCGGTGCGGAACGGCAACCCAAAATCACCGCATCTGCCGGACAAACCTGGACGCGCATTCTGGAATTTCTCCATATTTTGGAATTTCATAACGTCAAGCAGTGGCTTGGCCTTCCCATGGCCTCGCTCATCTCCTTCTTCGCTGGTTTGGGATGCCTCTTGGCCGCCGTCGCGGTCGGACTCATCTACTCAGTTCAAACCCTAGCCGATTTTCAAGCCATTCAATCCTGGCGGACCCAGTGGCTGCTCGCCGCGCTAGTGGCCTTCGTCGCGGGAATATTGCTGAAGCAGGCTGGCGTAAAAGCGAAGTAATCAGCCAAGATTCCTCCCCCGAACTCTTCCCTCTGCAATCTCCGACTTCCGACCCTATCTGTAGAAACATAGCTAGCTATGTTTCTACGAGCCCGAGGGTCAGTGCACCGGCTCCGGGTCGGCGAGGATAGGCCGTCTTTGCTGTTGCATGCGATACAGATGATGGACCGGGCCAACGCCGTGTCCCAAGGGATGCGCATTGCCGACCCTATCTGTAGAAACATAGCTAGCTATGTTTCTACGAACCCCGAGGGTCAGTGCACCGGCTCCGGGTCGGCAAGGATAGGCCGTCTTTGCTGTTGCATGCGATAGAGATGATGGACCGGGCCAATGCCGTGTCCCAAGGGATGCGCATTGCCGATCGCAGCGGCAACGTAGGCTTTGGCTAACAGGACGGCTTCGGGCAGCCCCCGTCCCATGGCCAGATGGCAGGCGATCGAGGTGGCGAAGGCGCATCCCGTCCCATGCGTCGAGTTCGACCGCAATCGGACGGACTTAAACAGTTCCTGCTCAACGCCGCGGCTGCCGGTGAAGCTCAGCAAGTCGATGGCTTTTTCGAGGTGCCCTCCTGTCACCACGACAGCTGCGGCGCCCATCTCGTGAAGCTTTCTGGCGGCCGCGCGCATTTGATCGGGATCGGTTACCGGCAATCCGGCCAAAACTGACGCTTCGTCGACGTTCGGAGTCACCACCGTGGCCAAAGGCAGCAGCTCGTCGATCAACAGGCGGGTTCCGGCGGCGTCTATCAGGTCGGTTCCAGAAGAACTCTCTAGAATCGGATCCAACACCACGTTCGGCATCTTCTTCCCCGCCAGGAAGTCCGCAACCGCTCGGACCACCTTTCCAGAGCCCAGCATTCCAATGTGCACGGCGGCGATTTCGACATCAGACGCCAGCTCCGCGAGCGTCTCCGCCACCAGTCCTGCGTCGACCGCTTCGACCCGTCGGACCCCCGCCGTCGATTGCACGGTCAGGGCAGTGATACAAGCTACCCCATAGCAACCGTGGGAGGCGATGGTCTTAATGTCAGCCGTGATCCCGGCGCCGCTGCTGGGATCGAAACCCGCGATAGTGAGGACGACCGGCGGCGTTAGAGGCATAGTCGAAATGTATCGGAAATGGCTTCCTTTGCAAATTCGTTTCGAGGTGCGCCGGTTCGCGAACGTTGCAGCTCGTCCAAAATTCTCACGAGATTGCCTCGCAAGTAGCTGAAACTATGCGCTCAAAGCCAAAATCGAATCTAAGTTGATGATAAGAAAGGCAATGGAAATATTACGCGGTACCATCGTAACCCGATTATTTACCATTGTATAAACATCTAAGTTGCTGCTATTGCAGCGATATCGCCCTGGTTACTCAAGTTGCACAACAGGTTACGTGAGACATCCATAACTATCTGGTTAGATTAATACCGTCAAATTCGGATTGACAGCCTTGCAGCGCCGCCTATAGCATCGTCAAGTCATTACCGGACTGGGTCGCTGGAGGACGACTTTCGGATGAAAAGACTTTAGAGACGAGGTGACACTGAATGCGAAATCAAATAGCTCATGGACTGGCGAGCGTTTTACTAGTCGTCAGCCTGGGGGCGGCTCAGGGGCCAACCAGCTCAGGGTCGAAAGACACCCAAAGTACAACGCCCAGAAACGCGGGATCCAAATCTGGATCTCAAGTCAAGCCAACTCATCATCAGCCGTACCAGCTAGGAACGGCGTCGTGGTACGGAGAATACTTTGAAGGCCGGACCACCGCCAGCGGCGAACCTTACAAAATGCACGAGCTGACTGCGGCTCACCCTACTCTGCCTCTCGGCAGCTGGGTACGCGTCACCAACCTTCGCAATGGAAGAGTGGTTAACGTTCGGATCAACGACCGGGGACCGATCACGCCGGGCCGGATTATCGACCTCTCTTATGGCGCCGCTCAGGTGCTCAACTTCCAGAACCGGGGTCTCCAGCGCGTACGCCTGGACTTGGTCTCGCCCAGAGACGCTCAGCCCGAACAGCTAGCCATGCTCCAGCCAGTGGCGAATTAGCTGCTTTCGTTTTAAACTCCTGAAGGGATGTACGATCCGCGCCAGCGTCTGATCGTCGCATTGATGTGCCGTCCGCGGCCGCCGCCCAGAAGATCGTGGCGGCCGTGGGTGACTCCGCTTCCTACTACAAAGTCGGAATGCAGCTCTACACCGCCGAAGGTCCCAAGATCGTCCGCGATCTGGTGGCCTCAGGACGCCGGGTCTTTCTGGACCTGAAATACCACGACATTCCCAACACCGTGGCGGCAGCGGTTAGCGAAGCTGCCGGCCTCGGCGTCAGTATGCTAACGGTGCACGCTTCCGGCGGAGGCAAAATGATGCGCGCCGCAACCGATGCCGCCGGCAAACGCAATGCCGCGCTCATGGTTCTAGCGGTCACCGTGCTGACTAGCCTCGACGACAACGATCTCGACAAGCTGGGGATACACGGGCGGGTAAAAGATCAGGTGCTTCGCCTGGCAGCGCTCGCCATCGCCAGCGGATGCCAAGGCGTAGTCGCATCCGCGCGGGAAGCCTCCGAGCTGCGCAACGAACTCGATGGCGACTTCGCCATCGTGACTCCAGGGATTCGTCTGCTGGGTGCTGATCCTGCCGATCAAGCCCGGGTGGTCACGCCCGCGGAAGCCATTGCGGCAGGTGCAACTCACATCGTAGTGGGACGCCCCATTACCGGCGCAGCCGACCCAGCCAGCGAAGCCCGAGCCATCCTAAGTCAAAGCAGCTTTTAGAGCGCGGCACTGAAAAGAAAAGCCGCAAGGGCGATCAACTCACCCGTTGCGGCGATTTTTTGAAGGCTCTAAGCTAGAAGCCAGGAGCGATCTTCTACAACTTCTCGAAGAACTCACACGCTGAGCACGAAATAAAAACTCCGCCCGGAACCCCGCGCTCGCGGTCTTTCACTCGCTTCACAATGCGCGTCGGCTTGCCGCACTTCGGGCAATCCGTGCTCTTCGAAGTATCCATCACTTTCTTACGATCTGCTGTCTTGGCAATCTTGGCCATCCGTTATATCTCCTCGCAAAAATTTCCCACAAGCCAACGGCCTGCACAAAATGACAATCCTGAATAAGAATTCGGGAGTTTGCGCCTAAGGCTGGAATCTACTCTCGCCGCTGTTGATTTTACATGAAACGTGCAGCAACTGTCTCGCGCCCCAACTGTAGAGACATAGCTTGCTATGTCTCAGCAGTCGCGTAACTGCCTACGCTACGTTTTTTGTGATCTAAAAAGAACTATTTCGAAACCGCCGCGAACAGATCAGAATGCATCAGCGACTGAAACTGCTTGTCATCTGCTTTGAAGTGCATCTGCAAATTGGAGCTGTCCGAATTGATCGAAACACTCTCCAGCGCAACTTTCTCAATCGGAGTCGCCGTCATCTTTCGATAGAGTACACCGGCTTTTACCAGCGATGAAAGCGTGGCCGCAGTCACCGAGTCCGAAGTCACCACATCCAGATCGAAGTTGACTCCACTCGTGAAGTTCATGGCATAGCGCGAACCCAGCACATGCTTTTTAATGGTATCGAAATCAGCCAGCTTCCCGGCGTCGCCCAGAGCCGAGAGCAGCATGTTCTGCGTTCCCTGCTGATCTAGAACGCTCCAGACCATGGCGGATTCGACCGAGCCGATCATATCCGTGACCTGGCTGTTGGAGTCGAGCTGTGGCGCGTACCCGTCGCGCGCATCCAACGCACCCTTGACCGCGCCGCTGTCACCGAACAGCAAAGAGTTCTCGTCCAGAAACGTCATCTGCATGCCGCCAGACATCGGATAAATATCGGTATCGCGATATTTGATCGGTTTCGTCTTGTTCAGCTTCGCCTTCTTGAGGAAGGCCTTCATCGAAAACGAACCCTGCGCGACTCCAACCACTTTCACGCCCTCTTTACCATGCCGGTAAGAAGCGAAGGTTAGCTGATCCACATCTTTTTCCGGATCGATGCCCACGCCCTTCAGCGAAGTCTCAAATTCCTTCAGGCTCGGCGGCAGCACCTGATCTTTCAACGCCATCGCAGTGCTCGAGTTCTTGAGCGCCCGGTAGTCCACCGTGATGACCTGTTGCACATCCGACGGAATGACGTTGCGGGCGGAGCTGCCCATTGCGGCCGCCCACGCGGCGGCTGTTGAAAAGAGAAGAATCCACAAAACGCCTTGCAATCGCTTCATAGGTAAAGTGCCTCTGGCTATATTGCTACTTAGATGCAGAACGAACCGCACCCGCAATCTTGCATCGAAGTCTCTATTGTAAGCCAATAGCACCAATAAGATAGGAAACGAAAGTACGAGCCGGTACCTGATCGTGCAGCCACCAGAAGGATTGTCATCCCGACCGGAGCTTTCCATCCCCGCAGGGGATGGAAAGCGGAGTGGAGGGACCTGCTGTTTTGAGGCGGTAAACACTCGGCGAAAATGCCCTAGGCGGCTGTCAGAGCCGCGACTTTCTTCCGGACCTCCGCCACAAACCCAGCGTCCTTCAGCGACGCCAGATTAATCTCCACATTCGCCACCGCCCCTTCGATCGACGCTCGCGCCAAAGCCAGCGCCGTCGTCAAATCCGATTTCATATTCGGATTGGTAATCGGACCAAGCTTCTCCGCAATGCGCCTGACCTCCCGAGCCCCCTCAGCCACGCTCAAAGGCACGCTGGTGGCTTGCTTCAAAGCGGCATCGATCATGGCATCCGCATTCGCCGACTCTTTCGCCTGCTTGTAAGCCTTCATCACGGAATTGTAAGACTCCGCATCCGCGTCAATCGCCGCCTTCAATTCTTCCCGCAATTGCGAGAGCCTCGCGATGGCTTCGCTCAACTCCCGTTCATATTGCAGATAAGCCTTCTTGCCCCGCGACATGGATGCCACCATCGAAGCCAGCCCCGCAGCCATCGCCCCGCTAGCCGCGGCCGCGCTACCGCCTCCGGGCGTAGCCGTCGGCGCTGCGAGTTGTTCAACGAATGGCTCAACCCCAGCCCGCAATCCTCCGACCGCAGCCTTGCCGCCCATCACCGCAGCAAGCCGGTTTTCCAAAATCAAAGACGAATCGAAATTCTCCACCTGCAGAAACCATTCTGCCGCCGACTCCAAAGCTTTCTTCGGAATCAATCCCACAATCTCACTGCTCAAAGCCGTCACGCCGTAGCGCTTAGCCTCGCGCTTCACCAGCTCAAATGCGCGATGCACCGGAGTCTGCTCAAAGTCAGTCAAGTTCATCGAAACCTGCGCCAGCCCGCGCACTAGAAATCCCGCGCCTTTTACAAAACGCAACCCGCCGCTCGAATATCGCACCGCCTTGGCAATCTTTTTCGCAATCTCCACATCCGTAGTATTCAGAAAGACGTTGTAAGCCACCAGAAACTTGCGCGCGCCGACAACAGTAGCCCCCGCCGTCGGATGCACTCGCGCCTCACCAAAATCCGGTTTGCGCGCCGGATTCGTCGCGATGTCCGCTCGTATGCCTTCAAACTGTCCTCGGCGAATGTTCTCCAGATTCTGCCGCTCCGGCGTAGCCGCCGCCGCTTCGTACAAATAAACCGGGATCTGATACCGCTTCCAGATCTCCGCCCCCACATGTCGCGCCATAGCCACGCAATCTTCGATGGTCACGCCATCAATCGGAATGAACGGCACCACATCCGCCGCACCCATCCGCGGATGCGCCCCCTGATGATGATTCAGAT
>Ga0210383_10005354_pt1 | contig 11277 bp, 10 predicted proteins | sample IncBWC14OmetaG_FD_160072 | JGI IMG/M metagenome (GOLD analysis project Ga0210383, IMG submission 160072) | Forest soil microbial communities from Barre Woods Harvard Forest LTER site, Petersham, Massachusetts, United States - Inc-BW-C-14-O ...
TGGTGGCCTGCACACGCGGCCCTTGGCGATGGTGAAGCGCTGTTACTGTTGCTGGCGAGCGGTCTTCTGCTGCTCGGAAGTGTCATGGTGACCTTTTCGGCCGGGTTTGCGGACACGGCCGTCCGCGCCTCGACAGGCACTGTCGCCGCCCGCCGCAGTTCACGCTCACGCGCTTTCCGGTCGGGATCGCGGCAACAAGCTCTGCGGCGAAAAGAACTCCTGCTGCTGCGCCGCGACCCCTGGCTGGTATCGCAAAGCCTGATGCAACTGCTCTATCTCGTGCCTCCCGCGGTGCTGCTGTGGCGAAGCTTTAGCGACAGTTCAGTTGCCATCTTCCTGATCACGCCCGTGATCGTCATGGCGGCCGGGCAACTCGCCGGCGGCCTCGGATGGCTCACGATCTCCGGCGAAGACGCACCCGATCTCGTGACCGCCGCGCCATTACCTCCCTCGCAGCTGATCCGCGCAAAGATCGAGGTGGTGTTGCTGGTGATCGGCGTCTTGTTCGCGCCGCTCGTGATGGCGCTGCTGTTTGCCTCGCCGCAACAGGCCGCTGTCACTGCGGCGGGTATCATCGTCGCGGCCGCCTCCGCCACCGCGATCCAGCTCTGGTTCCGCGTGCAGGTCCGCCGTAGCCAATTCCGCCGCCGCCAGACCTCATCGCGGCTTGCGACTTTCGCGGAAGCCTTTTCGTCGATCGGATGGGCGGCAACCACAGCGTTAGTGCTTTCGCTGCCCATGGCTGCGCTGATCACGGGATTGATGACCATGGCCATCCTGGCCGCGACCTGGAAGTGCAGCCCGCGGCGGGATTGAAGCGTTTTCAAGCGAAGTGGGCACCGATTCGCGTGAAGAAAACGCGTCAAAACAAAAATTAGAGTACGGCTCTGGTCCCATCAAAACAAGGCTCCGCCGCTCTACGTCTTGATCAGCTCCATCACCGCCGCCGCAAAGGCTTCCGGCTCCTCCTGCGGCAGGTTGTGGCCGGCATGCGGGACCACGTGATGGGCGCGGCGGTTGCTGAATTTCGCCGCAGACGACGAACCATCGGTTGGTGGGGCAACACCATCCGCATCGCCATCGAGCGTGATCGCGGGGACCGTGATCACCGGCTGCGCCGCCAGACGCCGTTCGAGCTCGGCATAGCGCGGATCGCCATCCGCGAGGCCGTAGCGATGGCGATAGCTGTGAATCACCACATCGACATAGTCGGGATTGTCGAAAGCCTGTGCGGTCCGCTCGAAGGTCGCATCGTCGAAGTGCCAGTTCGGCGACCACTGCCGCCACAGGATCTTCGCAATCTCGCGGCGGTTGGCAGCCAGCCCCGTCCGGCCGCGTTCGATCTGGAAATAATATTGATACCAGTACGCGACCTCGTGCATTGGCGTTGCCGGGATCATCGCGCGCGCAATGTTCTGAATCAGGTAGCCATTCACAGTTACGAGCCCCACGCAGCGGTCCGGCCACAGCGCCGCGCCGACGCACGCGGCACGGCCACCCCAATCATAGCCTGCAAAGATCGCGCGCTTTATGCCGAGCGCATCGATCAGTGCGATCAGGTCGGCACCGACCGCGGCCTGCTCGCCCGAGCGCGGGGTTTTGGAATCGAGAAAACGGGTTGGGCCGTAGCCACGCACATAAGGAACGATGACGCGGCAGCCTTTGGCGGCTAACAGCGGGGCGACATCCACATAAGAGTGAATATCGTAGGGAAAGCCATGCAAAAGCACGACGGCCGGGCCGTCGGCGGGCCCTTCCTCATAATAGGCAATATTGAGGACGCCGGCCTCGACCGAACGAAGCGGCTCCAGACGATACAATGAAGCCGCGGTTTGTGCCGACCCGCTGTCGGCTGCGCCTGCCTGAGCCAACTCCATGGCAAAACCTCCGGTTACGGCCGCTCCGAGCAACAGCATTTGACGACGGCGGCGATCGATGGACTCTAACATCGGGACTCCCGTATCGGCACCTGACTGTGGCGCTGCCGTGGAGTCTAACTGGAAACTGCGACAAGCCGTCATTCAAATCGTCGCGCCATAACCTGCGGTGTCAGCCCAGACATGCGCGATCGCCACCATGACGGCTCGCGAATTCGGCGATAGACTGAGACCTTCCGAAAAAAAGTCCGGTTGCATGCCCCTCATGTTGCGAGTTGCTGCCCTCGTCCTTGGTCTCTTGGGCCTTCCGATCTCGACGGCGGCCGCACAGGACACCTCGCGCGGCAGCGAATGCCTCGCCATGGCGCAAGGCCCGCCCCGCGTCACGCCGGTGTCGCTGCGCCGGATGTCGGCGAAAGCCGAAGACGTCACGATCACCTATGCTGGCCACTCGACTTATTATATCGACACGCCCGGCGGCGTACGGATCGCCACCGATTTCAGCGGCGTCTACACCACGGGTCGCCTGCCCGACGTCGTCACGATGAACCGGGCCCACAGCACGCACTACACATTATTTCCCGACCCGCGCATTCCCCATGTCCTGCACGGCTGGAATGACGACGGCAGTCCGGCGCGGATCAACGAGCGCATCGGTGACGTTCTTATCCGCAACGTGACCACCGATATTCGCCGCTACTTCATGGACGACTCCAGCGGAGAGATGATCAAGGATGGCAACTCGATCTTCATCTTCGAGGTCGCCGGCCTCTGCATCGGCCATCTCGGCCACCTGCATCATAAGCTCGACGACAGCCATTTCGCGGCGATCGGGCGGCTCGATATCGTGATGGTGCCGATCGACGGCGCCTACACCATGTCGCTGGATGGCGTGTCCGAGATTACACGGCGCCTGCGCGCCTCGGTGGTGTTGCCAATGCACCGCTTCGCAACGCCGCTCGACGAGTTCATGCGCAAGATCGGCCAACAGTTCGAAATCGACGAGCGGACCGAACGCAGCCTGACGATATCACGGGATTCTTTGCCTGCGGCGCCGACCGTCATCATTCTTCGCGGCGTCTAATCCACTGGGCATCTAGACCAGCCAATAAAATATCGGGGGAGGAAGTTCATGGTCGCCAGCACATTGCCATCTACCAAGACCGGCCTCTATGCCGATCCACGGCCGGACTGGCTTGCCTTGCACGAAGAGCGAGTGCTCGACCCGGCCCGGCCCATCGTCGACCCTCATCATCATTTGTGGGACCGGGGCGGCCAACGCTACCTGCTCGACGACCTCACCTCCGACATCGCCTCCGGCCACAACGTCATCGCAACCGTCTATGTCGAGGCGCGCTCGATGTACCGCGCGAAGGGACCGGAAGCGCTTCGTCCCGTGGGCGAGGTTGAATTCGCCAATGGCGCAGCAGCGATGAGCGCAAGCGGCGGCTATGGCCCCGCCGCCGTCTGCGCCGGCATTGTCGGGCACGTCAATCTCCTGTCGGGGGACGACGCCCGCTCGGTGTTAGAGGCCGAAATATCGGCGGGCCAGGGCCGCTTCCGCGGCATCCGCCACTCGTCGGCCTGGGATGCAGACCCCGGCGTCGCCCATATGTATGCGACACGACCGAAAGGATTGTTGCTCGATCCGACATTCCGCAAAGGCTTTGCCTGTCTGGCGCCGCTTGGCCTGAGTTTCGATGCGTGGCTGTTTCATCCGCAGATCGGCGAACTCACCGACCTCGCTTGCGCCTTTCCGGATACGCAAATCGTGCTCGACCACTGCGGCGGGCCCGCCGGCACCGGCCAATATGCCGGGCGACGCGATGAAATTTTTGCGACCTGGAAAACGTCGATTCGCGAAATCGCCAAATGCCCCAATGTCGTGGTGAAGCTTGGCGGGCTGGCGATGTGCCTGCTCGGCTATGATTTTCACCAGCGTCCGATGCCTCCGTCCTCGGAAGAGTTGGCCACTGCCTGGCGGCCTTATATCGAAACCTGCATCGAGGCGTTCGGCGTCGACCGCGCGATGTTCGAGAGCAATTTCCCGCCGGACAAAGGCCAGTGCAGCTATCAGGTGATCTTCAATGCGTTCAAACGCATCGCGGCTTCCATGAGCGAGACGGAGAAAGACGCGCTGTTTTCGAAGACGGCGATGAAGGTCTATCGGCTGGAGCTTGCCTGACCTTCTCAGGTCGAGGCCAGGCCCGGCGCCACGCGCTTCTCCGACAGAAACACGACGCGCTTGATCTTGTTGAACGCCCGCGCCACGAAAGCCAGCACCATCGGCTGGGTGGTCCGGCAGAAGGCGAGCTTGCGAACACGGCCCTCGACATGCCACCTGGCGTGCGCACCGTTTCTGAAGAAGATTACGTCGCCCGGGCCGTAGCGGGTCGGGCGCATCGTGTCGTTTTCGAGCACGATCGAGCCCTCAAGAATCATGATGGTTTCGTCGAAATCGTAGTACCAGTTAAACTTGCCTTCGCTGCACTCCCAAACGATGGTCGTGGCGAGGCCATCGGCGCTCTTTGAGAATATGCTCCACTGCGCGACCGGATTGCCTTCGATGATCCAGGACGGCTCGATCGGCTTCGGCGTCAGGTTGACAACGAGGTTGGTCGTTTCGATCAATGCCATCTCTCGCGCCCCTCGAAAATATTCAGAAAACCCGATTAAAATGCGTCGGGCTTCAGCCCGGCGATATCCGGCGCCAAGCTAATAACAATCTTTTAAGCTTTCCTTATCGGATTCAGTAACAACCGCGCCCGTCGTCATCCGGGCGCGGTCTTGCGAGACGTTCAGGCCCACTCGCCCTTACGGAATACCGGCACACGGCGGCCATCGGCATAAAGCCCGTCGATATCGATCTGGCCTGAACCGATCATCCAGTCGATGTGGATCAGGCTGGAATTGCCGCCTTGCGCCATGATCTGCTCCGGCGTCAACTTCGTGCCGTCGACAAAGCACTTCGAATAGCACTGGCCGAGCGCAATGTGGCAGGCGGCATTCTCGTCGAACAGGGTATTGAAGAACAACAACCCGCTGTGTGAGATCGGAGACGAATGCGGCACCAGCGCCACCTCACCGAGACGGCGGGCGCCTTCATCGGTATCGAGGACCTTGTTGAGAACTTCCTCGCCTCGCGTCGCCTTTGCCTCGACAATGCGGCCTTCCTCGAAGCGCACCGCGATGCCTTCGATCAGCGAGCCCTGATATGACAGTGGCTTGGTGCTGACGACGTGACCGTGGACCCGCTTGGCATGCGGCGTGGTGAAAACTTCTTCCGTCGGAATATTCGCATTGCAGGTGATGCCGTTCTTGGCCGTGGAGCCGCCGCCCTGCCATTCATGCCCGTCGGCAAGACCGACCGTGAGGTCGGTGCCGGGTCCGGAAAAATGCAGCGCGCCGAATCGCTGCCCGTTCAGCCACTCCCTTCGGCCGCGCAATATCTCGTTGTGAGCGTGCCAGGCCGCAACCGCATCATCCCTGTCGACCCGGGAAGCGGCGAAAATGGCGTCCGCAAGCTTTGTGACCGCGGCATCTTCTTCGTCCTGCGGAAACACGAGCTTCGCCCATGACGGCGACGGATAGGCGATAATGTTCCAGTTGATGTCAAAATTGACGATCCGCTCGAGCGCCGGTTTGTAGGCAATGGAGTTGGCCTTGCTGGCGCGCGCAACCTTCGCCGGGTCCTCACCCGAAAGCAACATCGGATTGTCGGCAACAATGGCAAGCCGCGCCGTATTGCCGGCAAATGCCTTCGACATTCCCTCATAAAGCCAATCGGCCGCGCGGTCGAAGCCCTCGTCTTGCCCAAACCGGTAACGCAGCAAAGTGATGGCTTCGTCCGACAGGATCGGAGTCACGAGACCCGCGCCGGCCTTGTAGGCATGCTCCGCCACCTTGCGGACCAGGGGTAATGCGACCGTCGGCGCCGTCACGAGGAGATTCTGTCCGCGCTCAAGCCGCAGCCCGACCTTGATCGCGACCTCCGCCAGCCGGTCAAGTTTCACGGGATCGATCGGTGTCGAGGGAGTGGATACGGAAGCATTCATGGTGGGATCGCCTATCGTTGCTGCGCGTCCATTATATCAGTTTTTTCAGGCGGCGCAGCGATACAATGGCCGCCGTCCACTCCAACATGGACAGCATACGATATTTATCAATGTAAGAAGGTCGAGTGACGATCAGTTGAACAAGTTCAACATCAGCGCGAAATTTCTTCCAGCCGCAGGTTCCGCGTTTCGATCATGCGGGTTGCGGCGATCAGTCCCACGATCGCCACGACAGCGAACATCAGAAACACCGAATCAACGCCACCTTTGGCCAGCATGAAACCGATCATCGTCGGCCCGATCGCCGACGCGATCCGAAGCCAGGAGGTCGCAACGCCCGTTCCGATGGCGCGCATCCGGGTCGGATAGATTTCAGGCGTATAGAGGTAGACGACGGCTGCGATCGATCCGATCAACCCGTAGCTGAGGGTGCTGAAAACGATCACCCACGAGACGTCCTGGGTGCCACCAAACGCCAGCACGCTGAGCAGCACCGCCCCACAGCTAAAGGCGCCCATCATCCAGTATTTGCGGCCGGTTCGGTCGATCACCAGCGCGCATATCAAGACCAGGAAGACCTGCGCGACGTTGGTCATCGAGGCGGCGCGCAGCGCCTGCGGCAGCGCGAGATGATAGACCGTGGTGTAAAGCGTCGGCATCCAGTTGTTGAGACTGTTCGCGACCAGATAGGCGGACGCCCATAACACCCAAACAATCAATGTGCGGCCGCGATAGGCGGGCGACAATAGCTCACTCCATTTGCCTCTTGCGCGTAAGGGAATTTCGACCTGCGCCGGCAAGATCACGGCCGGCGCGGGAGCAGCCACTGCGCCAGACTTGTCGGATGCCGCCTCCAACCGCCTGACGACGGCCTCGGCCGCCGCGAGCCGCCCCTTCCCGATCAGCCAGCGCGGCGATTCCGGCAGCCGCAACAACATCAGCGCAATGACGAGACCCGGGATGCCGCCGATCAGGAACATGATCTGCCATCCCATCAGCGGCACCAGCACCGCGCCGACCTGGCCTGTCACCATCAGTCCGATCGGGAAGATCATCTCATAGAGCATGAAAAACCGGCCGCGGCCGCGCGCCTTGGAGAGCTCGCTGATATAGGTCGCGGCGACCGGCATTTCGCCGCCGACACCGATGCCTTGAATGAAACGGAAAGCCAGGAGAATGTTGAAACTCCAGGCCGCGGCACATGCCAGACTCATGACCGCGTAAATGGCGGTAGCTGCCGCGGCACAGGGAATGCGGCCGTAGCGTTCCGCGCCCCAACTGAAAGCAAGCGCGCCTATGATCTGGCCGACATAGCTTGCGCCGATCAGAATGCCGATTTCCGGAGGCGTGATGTGCCACAGCGGCACCAGGATCGGGAGAACAAAGGCGATCGAGAGCGCATTGAAGGCGTCGAAGAAGGTCGCGCTTCCCATCACGATCCGGGCAACGACGAACCAGCTCGACGTCGGCACCTGTTCCATCCGCGCGATCAGATCGGCAGAGGTTCGCTCGGTATCGAAAGCCGGCGAAGCTGAGACGTCGGGAGCCCCGGACCGCGACGTGGCGCTGACAACTGACAAGGCTTCCTCCGCTCTCTTATTTTTCGGGCCGCGTTCGGCGCGGCCCATTATTCAGAGACTCATCAGATATCGGGAGTCGGCGCCAAAAGCTCCAGAATTTTTTCGGCAATCACCGCCGGGCACTCGATCGGCGTCAAATGACGGACATTCGACAACACAGAAAGCGTCGCGCCCGGCACCGCTTTTTGTATTTGCTCCGACATCGCGACCGGCGCGGCGTAATCTTCCTCGCCGACGATCACGCTGACCGGCATCCGCATGGACGCCTGATAGTGCCGTAGATCCGCGTCACCAAGCATCTCGCAAGTCGCCCGATAGCAATCGACATCGTTGGCGAGGAACACGTCCATATGCGCGCGGACAACGTCCGGATGCGCTTCGCGAAATGAATCGCTGACCCAGCGCGTGGCCTGAAACGCCGACAACGCCGCAAGCCCCTTGGTCGCCGCGGTCGCAGCGCGCTCGCGCCAATCCTTTGGCGCTGACGGGCCGTACCAGGCCGTGCTGTCGATCACCGCGAGCGCTTTGGCCCGGTCGGGATAGACGCCTGCAAAGGCCTGCGCGACGCATCCGCCCATCGAGCAGCCGGCAATCACGGCGTTTGGCCAGTTCACATGATCGAGCAGGCCGGCGAGATCGCCGGCAAAGAGTTCAGCCGTGTAGGTCATCTTGACCTTGGCGGATTGGCCGTGACCGCGGCAATCAAAGGTCAGGACATCCGCGTGAGGCGTCAATAGCGGCACCACCCCATTCCAGAAGCTGCGGTCGAGCGCCAGCGAATGGATAAGTGCGATACGAGGGCGCGCGGGCGATCCGCTGCGCGGCTGCGCCGCGTGGAGGGTATAGACGATCGAGGCGCCGTCCGGCGCGGTGGCGCTTCCCGTGGACGACGTCACGAGATTGTTCATGCCGCGGCCGATTTAGACGAGGACCCCGGCGTCGGCGCCGGTTTATCCAGCGAGACGTTCCAGGCGTCGTAACCATAAAGCCAGCTTGGGTCGTCGTTGCCGCCGCTCATCCAGGTATTAGCGCTCGAGATTTCCTGAATTTTCGACGTGCGCGGTTTGCGGTGAGCCTCAAAGCGCTTGAATGCCGCTTCGATACCATCGACGGGAACATCCTTCAGACAACGCGCCAGCACGGCGGCGTCCTCAATCGAGGTCGCCGCGCCCTGCGCCATATACGGTGTCATCGGGTGACAGGCATCGCCGATCAGGACCACCCTGCCCTGGCTCCAGGTCGGCAGCGGATCGCGTTCGAGGATCGCCCATTTGTGGCAATCGGGACAGGCATCGAGCACCATCCGCACTTCCGCATGAAAACCCGCATAGGCCTTGCGCAACTCCTGCACGTCGCCCTTTGCCGACCAGGATTCCTTGGTCATCCAGTCGGCCGGCTCCGGCACGCTGGTCACGAAGTAAAGCTGGCTGCGGTCTTTGGTCGTGTAATAGATCACGATGTGGCGGTCTTCGCCCCACCATTTGACGCGCGAGCGCGAGATTTCCTGCGGCAAAAGATTCGAATTGAACACCGCACGATACGCGATCCGACCGCGATGGATCGGCTTGTCGGGTCCGATGATGATATCGCGCACGACCGAATGAACCCCGTCGGCGCCAATCACGGCATCGGCCTTGGCCGTGGTCCCATCGGCAAAGAACAGCGTCACCGGGCCGCCGTTCTGCTCCAGCCGAACCAGCTTCTTGTTCAAATGGACAATCTCTTCCGGGATGATCGAGGTCAGCGCTTCGTGCAGATCGGCGCGGTGCATGCACAGGAACGGCGCGCCGTAAAGATCTTCCGGCATAGGCAATTCACGCTTGAGTTCGCCGGTGTCGCCAACGCGATTGAGATGGGAGAACGGCGCGAAGGCGCGCTGGCGCAGTCGATCCTCGACGCCGATGCCGCGCAGGACCTTCATCGAATTCGGCAACATCTGGATGCCAGCGCCGATCCGGCCGAACTGATGCGCCTGTTCGTAGACCGCGACGTCGAGGCCTGCCTGCCGGAGCGTGCCAGCAGCCGCCATGCCGCCCATTCCGGCGCCGATGATTGCGATTTTGGGTGAGGCCATGACTTTTGCCGCTCCTTGAATGTTGAAGGTCCCTTTAAAGTCTCTTGGCCTTCGCGGTCTTGGGCGCCGCCTTGTCGGCAACGCCGTTATGATCTCTCCATATATCGCCTCGTATCCCGGATCAATCTGGTCGCGATGCGAACGCCCATGCGGCAAAGGCCGGACTGTTCAGGAACCGGCCCTTGACGGGCAGCAAGCCCGCCAGAAATGCAACAACCGCCCAACAGGGCGGTTGCGCAATCCGTGATCGGCGCCAGATTATTGGCTGTGAGCGCCGCTCAGCGTTACTTCGACGCGACGGTTGCGATGCGCGGCCACTCGTCCATCTGGATGCGGGCAACGAGCTTGTAGCCACCATCGGTGGGACGGAAGATTGAAGTCTCGCCTTCCTTGACGTCGAACCAATCCTTGCCGAGCGCCGCGACAATATTGGGCTGATGAGTGATAAGGATCGTATTGGTATGATCCTTCGGCGCCACGGCGAGCATCTTACGGAAGGCATCGGCGCGCCGGTTGTTCTCGTTCGGCGAGACGATCAGGCCGCCTTCGGTCAAGTCGGTCGTCTTCTCGATGTCGGGGAAGCCGGTGACGACGGCGGTCTCAAAGGCGCGGTTATATTTGCTGGTGTACACCTTGCCGATGGGAACGCCAGCTTTGCGCAGTGCCTCACCGAATGCCTTCGCCAACGCCTTGCCCTTGTCGTTCAGATTACGCTGAGCCGCGATGTTGTCGAAGTTGAGCGGGTCGGTGTCGGCCTGGTCCGGAAATGTTGCGCCGTGACGAACAACAAGGACGAGACCGCCGGCGCGAAGGGCCTGTGCGAGATCCTTGTCGTCCGCGCGGGCCGCCGGCGCGGCCATTGCAAACGTCGTAAAGAGTCCGATCGAAGCCACAAGAGCCGTAATCGATTTCGATATGGTAAACATCATTTAAACTCCGTTGTGATCCACCCGCTCAATAGACTTTCGAAGCGTCGATTTTATTCCGCGCGGCTCCGCGCCAAGATCGCCGTCGCCTTCGCGCGTGCCGGCCTCCGTGGCAGCATTCGCTGCAGCACGCCGTCGCGCAGCACCAGCCGATGGAACAGTGCGGCGCCAGCATGAAGGCCGATAAGAGCCATCAACGCCTTGGCGCCGATCGCGTGCGCCTCCACGAACAGACTACGTATCGCCGGATCGAATTCCAGCAACGCCGGTACTTGCCAGACAAATAGTTCGAAAGGTTGGCCGCGCAGAACGACCCTGGCCAACCCCGTGATCGGCATCGCCAGCAGCAGAATGTAGAGGCCGTATTCATTGGCCTTCGCAATGATTTGCTGAAATCCCGGCATGTTTTGCGGAAATGGCGGCAGGTAGGCGAAATAACGCCGCCAGCAAAGACGTGCCACGACGACGATCCAGGTCGACAGGCCCATGCTCCGGTGCAACGTCAGAAGCGCCGCAGCAAGATCGCTCTGGTGATCCATGGCTTCGCGCGCCCAGATGCTTACAAATTGCACGACGATCAGAAGCGCCGTTAACCAGTGAAGAAAAATGCTGATCTGGTCGAAGCGATCATCTTCGCGCGGTAACGCGATGACGGCCACTTCCTTTGATTCTGAATTTCTTGTCATGTAGATCCACTCCGGTCTGTTGCTCGGCAATGCCGAAAAGACCGGAGCGGCCGCGACTTTATTCCTTGTGCTTTTTGCT
>Ga0210383_10005355_pt1 | contig 11276 bp, 8 predicted proteins | sample IncBWC14OmetaG_FD_160072 | JGI IMG/M metagenome (GOLD analysis project Ga0210383, IMG submission 160072) | Forest soil microbial communities from Barre Woods Harvard Forest LTER site, Petersham, Massachusetts, United States - Inc-BW-C-14-O ...
TCTCGTGGTAGATGGTGCGGAGCTGCGCGTCGCGCTCGGCGTGGTTCTTCAGCCATACATCATGGGGCGCGTCCAGATTTTCGAGCGGTACCCCTATGGTCGCATCGAAGACTCCCGGGCGTAGGACTTTGAGCTCGGCGAGGAGCACCTCATTGAACGACGCCGGGATAGTCGTCACGCCCAACAGTCTCGTTTGACGAGACAGACATCAAGGGGCTGATCTCTGACATCATCAGGCAGAATTATGACATTCTAACCGTGGACAGACGATGCCGTGCCGCTCGACCGGGGATTTCTCGACCAGGGTTATCGATGCTGGGCCGACAGGTGGGTCATCACGACGCCGAGTACTTCGGCGCCGAGGCCCTTGACCAACTGCGGATGTTGCGCGAAAAGCGCGCTCATCTCGTTGATCACCGCAGGATTCGCCGCGTGCGCCTGCTCGGCCAATTGCGCCACAGCCTCCGGCGACATCTGCTGTGCTTGAATGGGCGTCGCCGACGACCCGGCGGCGGTCAGGAGCTGGCTGAGAATACCCGACCGCTGTGATGGGTTGGCCTGACAAAAGAGTGTCCCGACAATCTGACTGAACGCGGGCGTTTGATTGGACTGCATCGCATGCGCGATGCTGTTGGCGAGACTGTTCGCCGGGACCGCTGATGCCACTTGATCGAAATGTGCCGCCAAGGCCGGGTTGGATGCGGGATTGCCGCTTTGATACTGCTGCAGGATGCCGCCCAACTGATCGAGTAAGCCCATGGCGTATTCTACAGCAATTACGGCCTCGGAGGAACGGCGTCGATTGCCAGCCACACGTCAGCCGGACACTTATCAGCGCATACGGGCGTCGGTGCCGTGGCTTCGCGCTCTAGGTGACGGACAATGCCGTGCATTGAGCTCGCAGATGTCGTCCAACGAGATCTACCGCGTCCGTCTGCAGCTCTCGGTGGTTTAGTCAATGACCGCGATCGCGTCAACCTCGATCAGGTAGCCTGGGGACAGCGTCGCTATCCCAACCACCACGTCTGCAGGCTTGTGATTTCTGAACAGCGCTACCCGCGCCTTTTCGATAATCGGCAAGCATTCGTCGCGTTTGTAATTGACGACGTAGATCGTGATCTTGGTGACCTGCTCAGGCCGGGCACCGGCAGCCGCAAGTGCACGGCCGAGATTGCCGAACACCTGGCGTGCCTGAGTCGCGAAATCACCATGACCCACGAGGTTGCCGTGTATGTCTTCTGGCTCCTGGCCCGAGACGAACACCAACTTGCTTCCCGTCGCTACGACGACCTGGGTGTACGTTGCCGGAGTCGGCAGATCATCGGGATTGATGCATTCGAGCGTCATTGATTAGGTCTCGTGCTAAAAAGTAGCGAGAACTGGTGGTTACTGCCTGATCCATAACACGCTTCGATATACCACTGTGCTCGGCTCTGACTCAAGCGTGAGCACACCCAATCATCGTGTCACACGACCCCGCGCGAGGCGCGAAGCCGCTCATCGCGGTCCTTCATCAGCGCATGGGCAAGGATCCGGCATTTCTCGATGCACAGTCGCCGCTCTTCAAGGCCGACCGCATCTCCGCACCGCTGCTCATCGCCGAGGGCGCGAACGATCCGCGTTGCAAGCGGGCCGAGAGCGATCGCATCGTCGCGGCGATGCGCACGAACGGGATCCCCGTCACCTACATCCTCTTCGAGAACGAGGGACACGGATTTACCAACCCGCAGAACACCAAGATCTTTACGGCGCTTGCCGAGACGTTCCTCGCCGAGCACCTCGGCGGCCGCCTCGAACCCCCGCACGCCGACGAAGCATATGAGGCGTATCTCGTCTCGGCCTAGCAACAAAGTACAGCAGAGTCTCGGTCCCGGCGCCGCCGCACGAGCCAAGGCAACGAGGTGAATTGAGGATAGAACCATTCGGAGATCCGACCCCGCCCAGCCCACGCAAACGTTACGGACCGGGGCCTACGTATCTATCCCTTACAACTGGGGGCGGCTGGATTTGAACCAGCGATCTCCCGGTTAGCGGCCTTACGGTACAACACCCACAAACCGACAATTCACCGCTTCTGAGACGGCTCCGAGCGCCGGTGCCGGAGTTTCGCGGAGTTCTCTCGTCGGAACTTGCCGTGATTTCGAGCTCACCGCTGTGGAGTACCCGCGCTTAGCACCAACGCTCCTTGACACCAAAATCCCCAACCACTTGTCGTGTTCTCTCATTCTTGACCACGGCGAACGGCGTCATCTAGTACCTCAAGAGCACGCTCGAGCTCGGGGAGCAGCGCCAAGTTAAAACGTACGCCTTTTCCCGGGCGACGTTCAGGAGATGCAGAGTGCGCAAAGTAAGTGCGGATGTCAGCCCTAGTAGTTCCTTGCCAAGAGGTGACAGAGAACCTGACCTCTTCGCGTTCGTTCTTCTCAATTACAGCGATGGTGCCGACAACAGTACGCGCAGTTCTAAGTTCCCGCACAGCTTCCAGCAGCTCACCGAGGCGATCGACGGGAAGCGTGACCCCCTTCGATGTGGGCACGAAGGTATCCTCGTCGTTGAGAACGTACTGTCGAATATGTACGGAGCAACGCGCACTGTACGTTTGAGTGAGCACCCGAATTTCAGATGCAGCATTGACTCGCAGGCGTGTCGCCAAGAAGTCGTCGGCGGCTGCTCGCATCCCAGCGCCCTTGCGATTCAGCGTCACAACGCGAAAATCTATTGAAGTCGCAGGTTTGCATGCTGGGCGACTTTGCGAAGCGCGGATTGCAATATTCGCAACTTATTCAACTTGGATTCGTTGGCGTTTTTCAAATCCTCGATCTCAAGGAGTGGCATACTTAGCAGCTCTTGCGCAGCACGATCGATTGTCGCCCAAAGGTTCGAGCCAAGAGACGGATTGTGCTGATGCAGGACCTGCTTCGCCGCTCGTGCACCACCTTCTTCGAACGCCTCCAGGGCCTTGTCACCACCGAGAATGTCCGGGAGATCGCGCACGTCTTTGGCGTCCGGAAACTTCCCTTCACCAACCCAGCGGCGAAACTCTCGCATGAATCCAGGTTCATCTTCGCGTTTCTGCCGCAATTCAACTTTCTTCATGAATTCTTCGAAATGCGAGAATCTGTTGATGCCATCCGGGTCCGCCGTCTCTTCGATATAGGTCTTCGTCTCTTCATATGCTGCGATTTTCTGCGCTAGCTTCGATCGAGACCACCGCAGATGTGACGCGAGGAAGTCGTACGTCTTACCATAGGTCTTATTCATCTTCCAGACATACTCCGCCTGTTCAAATGCACGCCATTCGATCCGGCCCGCGATGTGCAGTTCGCCGAGTAGCATCGTGAGCTGCTCGTCGGTCACCTCAGCAGGCAGCAACTGCACATAGATCTGTTGCCAGCGCGGGTCGTCCGGATACTTGATGTGCAACTCACGAACACAGACTGTACGACAGTTCCCCTCCACAACCGTTCCGTTCTGCCTGACGATCGGGTCTTGGATCAACCCTCCATTCTGATAAATGGAGTTGTAGAGGTCCTTAACCGGATCCAAATCCCACAGGGTGCGATGCAACTCATGATCAGTCGCGCCCAAACTCCTTCGGCGGATTAGGTAGCTCAGGCGTTGATTGAGGGGATCGAGTTGAACGAACCCGATGGGGACCTTCGTTCGCTCAAGAGCAAAATCTTTGTTTCCAAGACGAATGGTTTGACGAACTCTACCATTATCTGCTTCCGTCGTAATGCTTGAGCCCATACTATCCTCGCGTTCTTAGTCAGTAACCGTTTGGCTGTGACAGTCTACCACAGTACTTTTGGTCCGTCAAGACTAATAGTACTAAAGAACGGAATGGCCACAACCCATCGGGATGCGCGGTTTGCTTACTGGTCTTGCCTAGGGGCGTTATTAGTATGATTTTATGCCTATAGGCACTTAGGGGGAACCACCGTGCGCGCGCGCGCTGAACGGATAAGCGATCGTCCAACAATCACTGCTCATCAAATTCGACCGCTTATTGCGGGTTTCTTCGGCATTATGGATCGATGGCAGGTCGACAACGCCGCCGCTCGCGTGATTCTCGGCGAGCCGCCGGAGCGCACGTTCTACAAGTGGAAAGCTGGCGAGGTCGGAGCGGTACCTATGGATACGATCAGACGCATCGGCTACGTGAGCGGAATCTGGAAGGCTCTTGAGATCTTATACAGCGATCCGCATCAGGCTGATAGTTGGATCCACCGACCCAACCGATTTTTCAACGGACAGACGCCACTCGCACGCATGACCGCCGGCGACGTGACGGACCTTGCCGTTGTTCGCCAGTACCTCGATGGCGCACGCGCGCCGTGGTAGGCACTTCGTGACTGCCGGGGTTCCAGTTCGCAGAATCAGATTCAGCATTGCAACCAGGATCATCGCGTCGAGGTACCCACCGATCGATCTGTACGAACGCGTTTCGCCAGATCCGGCCGTATGGGACGCGTTAATTGCTGCAGAGATGTTGGTCAACCCTCGCATTCGCGATCAGGTGGGAGACCTTCATCTAGTACCACCGGACCAGCGCGTTAGTGGGATCGGTTCAACGTTCGTTATGGCCGCGTTCACGCACATCAAGCCATCAGGTTCCAGATTCTCAGACGGTTCGTATGGCGTTTACTACGCGGCAGACGATCGAGCTACAGCGGTAGCAGAGACTGCTTTTCACTTCGGTCAGTTTGCTAGTAACTCCGCCGATGGGCCGCGTCGCGAGGAAATGCGGGTGTTAGTTAGTCGCATTGACGCACATTTCCATGACATTCGACAGCTAAACGCAGAATCGAGCAAACCGCTGCTCGATCCTGACTCATATGCTGCCTCTCAGCCCTTCGCGGCAGCTCTGAGATCGAACGGAAGCAATGGCGTTCATTACCCCAGCGTCCGTCGAGCCGGCGGGCGATGCATCGGTGCTTTCCGCCCCAAAGTGGTCGGCATTCCGCGGCAGACATCTCACCTGGTTTATGAGTGGGACGGCGCTCGCGTCCGGCGCTACTTCGACCGATCCCTAGACCAGTGGATACCTATCGACCAGCACGATTGACGCAGTCCGGCGACTCGCAGAGTTGAACTAGGCGGCCTGGTGCTCAGTCGGTTCCGCTTGACTCACGTTGAGCATGCCATCGAGGTACTGTGCGAACCGTCTTGTTCGGCTGCCAGGCAAACGGAATCACAACTGCTCCTGTTACTTTGCGCCGCCGATGGATTCCCCGCGTCGTGTACGGGCAGATACTAGTATCGTCAAATAGTTATGCTCCATCATTTCATCCAGCCGGAGGCTCGGACGATCGGGAGCTGTTATCGCCGGGACACCGATGGTAGGGGTCCCGTTCGGCAGCCGGCCAGGGCCACTCACCCAAGACACCGCCCAGCCAATAGCCGCTTCGACAACGGCGATGACGGCGACTCCTTGCGACGCTGCAAAGGCGTTCAATCGGCGTCCGATCATAAACCCGAAGGCGGCATAGATCAGCCAAGAGTCAACAGTCGCATAACTGTACCGGAATCCGATCGTTCGAGACGCGACCGAAGCCAGCAGATCAAGACGACTATGGCCAGCGCGCCCCACGAGACCAATCTCCACACCACGTTCGGCACCCAGTTCTTTGCGTAACTGCAGCCAGCCAATTGCTCGTGAAGCGACCGGAGGCCGGAAGATCGAATCCAACTCGAGCGACTGCACCCCCGCCGAATCAGTCGCTCGACGATGTTCGTACCTCGATCGACGAAAAAGCAACTTCCGCTGCGGAATGCGGAGTTCCCGGGCTCGGGGCGTACGGCAAGATCTTGCCCAATTGTGTCAGATTTGTGCCCCTGTCGACGTTCACCGCAATTGTCTATAGTCCACGTTACTAACACAGACGGTCGAGCATTTCGTCGGCGTTCGGACCGACGTTGCGTGATCAGGATCTGGTGGGGAGTGAGCGTGGCGCGAACCAAGTTCGCTTCTGAGAAAGCAGTGCAGAACTGGGTCGCGGGGCGCGTCGCTGCGGGCACGCTTCGCGACGCGATCGACGGCGCTGAGCGAGTGGAAACAGCTCTTGCACAGTCTGCATCGCCCAATTTCTGGCCGATGTTCCCTATCGATTACCTGTCCCGCAAATGCAATCTTCGAGCGGCGCGGGCCGTGCTCGACTCTTTGTCCGCGCTGACGCTCATCACCAAGAACTCGATCAAGCTGTCGCAAACCGCTGGGCCTGCGCTGTTTGCCGATCTGCTCTACTGCGCGGAAAAGACCTCGCAGTTCGTTCTGTTCGAGATCAAGAATCGAAAGGCGGGTGTTCGAGAGACTGTCACGCAACTGCTCGCCTATGAGCATGAGATCTTCAATCACCTTCCGTTAGCGGGCCACGATGATGTGCGGATGGTTGTCGTGTCGCGTGATTTCACGACGTTGCTCGATCACGCGCTGACAGGTCTGAACACATGGAGCCGGCGGCAGGTGCTATGTCTACGGTTCGACGATACGAGAGCAGAGCCGCGGTTGGTGGTGCACATCCCGAGGGCGTGGAAAGCCATCGGTCAGACTACGCTTTCCGGCGAGAGCGTATGCACGGCGCACCTCTCGTTCCAGCCACGGGCCGACATGACGATCGAGCAGATCCATGCTGTATGCGATACGGCGGCGGCGCTGATGGTTCGAGAGGCGGAACGGAGAGGCGGATCGGGCTTTGTGATGATCGTGGAGGACTGCTTCTATCCGGCCATCACAACCAGCCCATTTGAAATCTTTGCTGGCGTCGTCAACCCATTCAGCTTTCTCCCGGCAGCTAAGACTATGGGCTTCGTCGATGCGTCGTCCTCGGCACTCAGCAAGTACGTCTTGGACGGCGGCGTGCTTGGCGATTTATCGATTGGTTGGAACTGGGTCTCATCCGATGGGGACGCTGCTATCGAATATCTCGGGGCATTCGGCACGCCAATCTGGAACGGTTTCTCAAACTGGAATGCGTTTCGCGATGTACACCGCTGGCGTAGTGTCGAGGTTACGCCGGATCGGCACCTCATGCCGGTGTCGATTGATTTCTGGGGCATTTTGGGTGACTACATTCGCGATGCCGTACGCCAGACCAGCCGCATGCAAACTTTCATGCCCGCGTACGCCAAGCCCGGGTTCGACTGGCGCCATCCTGTTCTCGGCGTGGCTTTGCTCGACGACATTTCACTCACGCCGGTCGTGCAACAAGGACAGTGGCAGTTTTCGACCATCTTTGCCTTTGGTGTGCGACTCGGTCGCTTAACGGACCTTACGGCGCATTACGCCGACGGCGACGATGAGACGCGCCGCAAGATGCAAGCGGAGGTGTTTTGGGCCGAGGTGGACATCATTCCGATCTTGTACGAAGTCTTATGGCGATATCGATCGGCAAGCGACTTGACCGGGGCGCCGCCGACGATACCGATTGGATTGTACGACAATAGTAAGAACATAGCGGTCGGCGTTGCTGCCTTTACGAAGTGGTTTGTCGAGGTTTTTATCGGAGAAAGACAGGCGCTGATGCAGCACGCTTTCATTACCGGTCTCCGAATCCACAGCCTCTTCGACGCACGGTTTGACACTCTCCCGTCGGATGACCCAACGGCGCTCGCAATACGGGAAGAAGCGATCGCCGCTGGCCGGGACTGGCTAAAGTGGACGGCAGCCGCCACGATCAGCGGCCATGCCGACGCCGCGACCGTGGGCGACGAAATGGCTGCTGCATTCGGGGGGGCCATTCCGCTCAATCAAAAGAAGAATGCGGTCTTCAAGGCGATTGACGCTCTTGATGACGCCGTCATCATCGAGAAGCCACTCATCGAGATTCCCCGCTTGATGGATCTGTGGCACTCAATGCTGGTCCACACGTTGGAGCCCTTCTCACCGACCAACCTCGACTGGGACTGGTTCGAGGATCAAGTGCGCGCGGCGCGCGAACGCAATGTTCAGCATCCGTGCATCCGGCTTACCCCCGACGGCCGCTTTGGGGTTAGCAAACTTGGTCCGGACACACCACCCCCGCTGAGGATCGCCAATCCCGAGACCGAGGTGCTATTGTGGGTGACTGAGCAGAGTGGGCTCGAGGTGGTCGTGCGTGTCACTTGGGAAGGTCTCCGCATGGGCAAGGTCGCCGGAGGCCTGGTCCGCGCACAGGCTGCTCGATCTCGTCGACGTTCGTAACGGATTACCGCCCCTGCGTAGGCGCCCGATGAGCTCTCCACAAAGACGAGATCGTCTTGCGAGCGTGGGGAGAAACTCTGATCGCCGCCTTCACCTTGCCGCTGCCGCTGGCAGTTATCCTCGAGCTGCTCGGCGTGCCGGCAACCGCCCGCGCGATTTCGCCAATCTTCAGCAGCAAAGAGGCAGATTTCTGACACGATAGGGCAACTCTCTGACACGTACGACGGAGGATAGCGCTGATCTTCCCGGCGCTCGCGGTCCGCCCTACCTTCGGCACAGAAACGGCCTTGAGGGAGAACTCGAATGCAAAAGGGATTGCTCCTGCGGTACGCCCCCACGATGCTTGACTGGGTGCTTTGCGCTGCTGCCTAAGACGTTAGGTGAGCACGCAGGAGGATTCGGATATATCCCTGTAGGTGGGGTGCGAGATGCGCCGGAGCCTAAGACTTGCTTCATTACTGACTCCGGGCTGCCAGTACGCATACACCCTGAGCTTCCGCTACTTGAGGCATTACTTGCTCGGCCTCCGAAGTCGAGGGTTCAGCATTTGGTTCGCGCCGCTGAGTTTTACGTGTGGGCGCAAGACTCATCGATGCCTTAGAACAAGGAATGTCGCAGGCCACATTTGGAACCCTGCTCATAATGCCGGCGTACCTTAGCAAACCATGGCCCAATTGCTGAGCCGTTATCGTGGCTCCTGTGGCGGCCGATTTGGCCGCCGATGGTGTCTGCGCTGTCCAGTGCGGTGAGTGTGTCAGACATAACTGCCCCACCGCCGCCATCGCGGGTGTGGATCGCGCCGTTGCTCGATGACGAGCCCGCCAAGACCGACTATCTCGGTTTTGGCGAATACTGCACCACCCTCGTCAACGTGCTGGAGAATCCATCGACGGCCACTCCTCTCGTTATCGGGGTCTTCGGCCGTTGGGGAACCGGCAAGACCACGCTCATGCAGATGGTCGAGAAACAACTCGAGCGAGGAGGCGTCACGACAATCTGGTTCAATGCTTGGCGATACAGCCAAGACGACCACTTGTGGGCTGCATTCCTCCAATCGCTCACTCGACGCATAGTCCAACGGGTGAATCCCTGGCGACAAGTCGCCGTTGCTGCCCGGTTCTTCTGGCAGAGCCTGGATTGGTCGACGTTACTCTATGCGGGCCCCGCGCTTGTTGCACGCGCCACGGTTGTCGTCGCCCCGCTCGTTCTGTTCGCCTTGGCTCGCACCCTTCAGCAGTCCGCGGCATGGACAGCTGTCACGCAGCGCGCGGCCTGGATCACGTCATTCGTCCTTGGCGGCTGGCTTATGGTCAAGCCAGCGATCGCCGTGCTACGCGAGAAAACGAAGATCGACGTATCACTCTATCATGCGGCAGACTTCGAGAACCACATCGCCTTCCTCGACGATTTCCGCGCACACTTCGAAAGACTCATTCGGGCATTGCCGAAGGGCGCCGGTCAACGGGTCGTCGTGTTCGTCGATGATCTGGATCGCTGTGGACCGGATCAGACGCTGCAAGTGCTCGACGCACTGCGCGTCTTCCTCGATGTCGAACAGTGCCTGTTTGTCGTCGCGCTCGACAATGCTGTCGTCGCCAACGCGATCGCCACCAAATATCCGAGCGACGCGTTCGCACAGCGCGAGTATTTGAGCAAGATTGTGCAGCTCCCATTTCAGTTGCCACCCCTCACCGCCGAGACCATCCGCGCGTATGTGAGTCAACTCGTCGCCGATTTCCCGGATGAGCGCTGCCGCGACGTGTTCGTGGAGTCGCTTTCGCTCAATCCGCGCGAAGTCAAGCGCGTCATCAACGTGTACGCGCTGACTTGGAACCTGGCACGCGCTCGCACCTCCGTGGCCGCCATCGTTGCACCAGTCCGTCTTGCCAAGCTGGTCGTTATTCAACAGGCGTACCCCGCGCTCTATTCCGTCTTTCGCGACGAGCCCGCACTGCTCCCACAGTTGGAGCAATACTATCGTCGCCGAGCGGGGGGTGATGCCATACGGAACTTGCGCGGGGGCGGGAACCTCCTGGAGAACGCCACGGTGGTCGGGGAGCAGGGTGTCGTTCTTCCGACGGCCCTTGCGCCGTTCGCGACGGAAGGGCGTCTCGGACGTTTGCTCGCGCGGCATGCCATCGAAGCCGATCAATCGGACGATGCGAACTTCGCGAACCTGTCAGCCGAAGAAATCGCCGTCTATTTCACGCTCACGTCGCCATACCACGGTGCCGCTGATTTTCGCGTGGCTGGCGATGGCAATGTGGTATCGGGAGACCTGCGATCGGAGGCCGATCTGCCGGCCTTCGGTGAGCGGTACGGTGTGCTGCGTAAGCTCGGTTCAGGCGGAAGCAGCAGTGTGTTCCTGGTTGAGGATCGGAGAACGGGTCGTCGGGTGGCCGCGAAGCAGTTGACCCCTACGCTTTCGAATGATGCCGACTGGCGCTTTCGGTTCAAACGGGAAGTGGAAGCACTCCGGAGGCTGCCGCGGCACCCCAATGTCGTACAGTTGATCGACGTCGAGTTCACAAATGACGATGAGCACACGCCGCTCTTCTTCACCATGGAGCACGTGGACGGGGGGTCGCTGCGACAAAAACTTGCCCAACCCAACGGTGCCGCACTCGATCTCGTTCGTTCGCTGCTGCCTATCTTCGACGCCCTCGATGATATCCACAGCGCTTGGATTCTACACCGCGACGTGAAGCCCGAGAGTATTTTATTGACGCAACGCGGCGTCCCCAAGATCACCGACTTCGGCATTGCGCTCTTGACGAACTTCGCTGACGGCGATGCTGAGTCAGTGGACCGGCCTGGCGAAAACGGCGAAGGGACACCGGGCACACGGGTTGGTATCTGGCGAACCGACGCCAGTTGGAATCGCATGGCGGGGCATGACTCGGTCATAACGCTAGATGACACGATCATCGGTACGCCAAGGTATATGAGCCCCGAACAACTCGAATCATCAGCCCTCGATGCACGGTCTGACCTCTATAGTTTCGGGGTGGTCATATATGAGGTGCTGACGGGTCGGCACCCGTTCGCCGATGCCAATGCTAGTACGCCCGCGATTTTCCATGCGACCCTGATG
>Ga0210383_10005356_pt1 | contig 11275 bp, 8 predicted proteins | sample IncBWC14OmetaG_FD_160072 | JGI IMG/M metagenome (GOLD analysis project Ga0210383, IMG submission 160072) | Forest soil microbial communities from Barre Woods Harvard Forest LTER site, Petersham, Massachusetts, United States - Inc-BW-C-14-O ...
GAGCGCCCTGTACACGGACGATCGGGCTATATTCATCTCTTTGGCGATATCGGTGACGCCTTTGCCTTGCGCTTTGAGTTCGTACACTTTCGCGACGTCTATCGAGATCGGCCGGCCCTTATAACGGCCTTCCGCCTTGGCTTTGGCGATGCCCTCACGCTGGCGCTCCTTGCGCAAGTTTGACTCAAAATCCGCAAAGACGGCCAGCATGTCCAGGAACGCCTTGCCGGTAGAAGTGCTCGTGTCGATGGACTGTTCCGCTACTTTCAGCGATGCGCCCTTGGCTTTGATCGCCAGAATGATTTCCTGCAAGTCGCAGATACTGTGCGCCAGCCTGTCGATTCGCGTCACCATCAGCACGTCGTCGTTGTGCAGGAATTTCAGAATGGTACGCAACTGCCTCCGGCTCGCTGTTGTCGCGCCGCTGCGTTTTTCAGCCCGGATGACTTTGCAGCCGGCCGCGCGCAGTGTCGCCTTCTGAATCGATAAGTCCTGATCGATGGTGCTCGCCGCATAGCCGATCACTCTCATTTCGTCCCCTGAGTTTCATTTGTTTTTTTGCGTCTGGATGAAGAAAGCAGCCTTTAAACTTGGCCGTGCATCTGGCTGCTGACTGCGCGCTGAAGTCGAAAAACAAATCAAGCGCTACGCCCATAGCGTCCCGAGTCGATGATCGACAGCATCGCTGATTGTAAGTGATCTCATCACTTGTTCATTTGTCCTTGAGTCCTCCCAGTCGTTCGTGACTACGAATCTTTTGATTGATGAAAAGACTAGCATGGAGCGTGCCAGCCACGAGAATTGCTAACTGACTGAAAGACTGTTTAATATTTTCGGTGAGGGAACCGAGAGTGCGGAATCGCGCACTTTCATGCATTTCAATGTGCGGATTGTTGCACAGTGGTCTCGAATGGAATCTATTCGTCTCATCAGTGCGAGATCAAACGACCAGACACTCCGCGTTGCCACGTGGCTACCTCGGGGATGGTTGGCGACAGGTGTTGGCGGGTTGGTCGCGTTCGCAATATTGGTGATCGCCGCGTTGGTCGCCGGGCGTGTGGCTGCTGATCGCGCCGTTGACGGCCTCGTAGACCTGGCCAGAGCCGGCTTGCCTCTTGCTACCGCAACTCTTGCCGGTGAGATCGAAAAGCAGCGGCTTATCCCTTTGACGCTTGCACGGGATCCCGACGTCATCGCGCTGTTGGGGACCTATGATTCCAATGCAGAAGCCAATCTCGACCGAAAGCTGAAAGACATTGCGGAGGATGCCGGCTCGACGGTGATTTATGTGATTGGCGCCGATGGTCGTACTCTCGCCACGAGCAATTTCAATGAGCCGGATAGCTTTGCCGGCGTCAAATTTCCTTTCCGCTACTATTTTCGTGACGCGATGACCTACGGCGTCGGAATGCAATATGCGCAGGGCGCAGTGTCCGCGCGGCCGGGTCTGTTTCTCTCTCGACGTGTCGAGGGATCCAATGCTCCGCTTGGCGTTGTCGTTGTCAAGGTTGAGCTCGATGGCGTCGAGAGGACGTGGCGTGCGAGCGGTGCTTTGGTCTCGGTGATTAATGAGGAGGGAGTGGTCATCGGGACGACCATACCGGACTGGCGCTTCTCGACACTATCTGCGCTGAAGGAGCCTGAGATCGGTACGGTCCGTGAGCATCTTCAGGTGGTGGATGACAAACCTCTTGCAACAGTGCCCATACGCCAGCAAGGCGAACTCACGATCGCGGAAATCGATGGCAAGCCTACGGTTCTCGTTGGGACGTCTCGATCGGTCGGCCCCTCGGCTCCAGGTTGGCGTCTGATGCTTTTGCTGTATGCCGATCCCATCATCACCCGTGCGAGGCTCGACGGCCAGATCACTGCAGTTCTCGCATTCTCCCTGTTGGTCGCACTCGGTCGGATCACATGGCGGCGCAGGCAGCTGCAGGCTACGCGGCGTGCAGCGCTCACGCAAATGAACACCGAACTTGAAGAGCGAGTGGAAGAGCGAACCGATCAGCTCAAACGCGCCAATCTTGCGCTGGCCGCAGAGATGGCGGAACGCGAGAACGCAGAAACGAAGGTTCAACGTCTACGCGATGAGCTCGCGCAGGCCAATCGGCTCTCGATCCTTGGCCAGATTGCAGCCGGCGTGGCCCATGAAATGAATCAGCCGCTCGCTGCAATCGGCGTCTATGCGCACAACGCAAAGTGCTACTTTGAAACAGGTAAATCCGCCTCCGGCGCGGACAGTCTTGACCAAATCGCCGCCCTTACGGAGCAAATTGCAAACAAGACTGAAGCGCTTCGCTCCTTCGCCCGACGCGCACCGAGCGCCGCGACATTTCTGACGGTCGATGACGCCATTGATGGCGCGTTGTCGCTGCTATCAGGACGCCTCCGCGAGGCAGGCGTCTCCGTGATAAAGCCTAGCCGTGATCCTGCCCTTCGCGTTATGGCGAGCCGCATCCGGTTGGAACAGATTCTCGTCAATCTTCTGCAGAACGCGCTTGATGCCCTGCGAGGTCGACCCCATCCGCGGATTGAAGTCCAACACGCCGCGTCAGCCGGGAATGTACAGCTCAGCGTCCGCGACAACGGTCCCGGACTCGATCCGGCGATTCGCACGATGCTGTTCATGCCGTTCGCTACCAGCAAAGAGAATGGGCTCGGCCTTGGTCTCGTGATCTCGTCGGAAATTGCTCGCGAACTCGGCGGTTATCTGAAGCTGACACCGTCGGACGAAGGAGCCTGCTTTACCCTCACTTTGCCGAGGGCATGACAATGAGCATTGAACCGCTCGTTATTTTCATCGACGATGATGACGACCTTCGTCGAGCGACGGCCCAGATGCTGGAACTGAGCGGCTTCAGAGCGCGAGTGTTCTCGTCGGCAAAGCAGGCCCTTTCGGACATCACTGGCAGCTTTCCTGGTGTTATCGCCACTGATATTCGTATGCCCGATATGAACGGTTTGCAGCTGTTCGGGCGCGTTCGAGCCATCGATCCGGAATTGCCGGTCATTCTCACGACTGGCCATGGTGATATCGATTAGCCGTCGCCGCTATGAAAGACGGGGCCTATGATTTTATCACCAAGCCTTTCATCCCCCGGCGGCTGACGGACGCCCTGCGGCGCGGGATCGAGAAACGCGCGCTTGTGCTTGAGAACCGGAGTCTGCACCAGGCGATCGCCAAGGTTAGCAGCGAGGATAGCGCCTTTCTCGGCACTACGCCGTCCATATCACGCCTGCGGGAAACGCTGCGCCAGATTGCCGATATGGACGTGGATGTGCTTATCGAGGGTGAGACTGGATCCGGCAAGGAGGTGGTCGCGCAACTCTTGCATAATCAGAGCCGTCGATCCAGCAAGGCATTCGTCGCTGTCAATTGCGGCGCGCTTCCGGAGCAGATGATCGAGAGCGAACTGTTTGGTCACGAGGCCGGCGCGTTTACGGGAGCGAAGTCGCGGCGTATCGGGCGCATCGAGCACGCAAGCGGCGGGACTCTGTTTCTCGATGAAATAGAGTCTATGCTTCCTGCTGCCCAGGTCAAGCTTCTGCGAGTGTTGGAGACACGGCAGGTCGAGCCACTCGGTACCAATCAGACTCGCCGTCTGGACTTGCGCGTTATCGCGGCTACGAAGGTCGACCTCACCGATTCCGGTGCCCGGGACAGTTTTCGGCAGGATCTCTATTTCCGCCTCAACGTCGTAAGGCTTCGGATTCCACCCTTGCGCGAGCGGCGCGAAGACATTCCGTTGCTGTTTGCCCATTTTCTCAAGCGCGCAGCGCAACAGTTCGGACGTCCGGTTCCGGAACTGTCGCGCGCCGTTCGCGACTATCTGGAATATCACAGATGGCCGGGCAACGTCCGCGAGTTGCTTCACTTCGCACAGCGCATTGCTTTGGGGTTGGAGGCGGAAAGCCTGACCGAAGATTCCGGTCTCGAGACCGCGGAGGAGGGCTCGTCTGATCTAAGCCTTGCAGATCGTGTCAATCGCTTCGAGGCTTCCGCAATCCGCGCGGCGCTCCGCGACCATGACGGCAATCTTCAGCGCGTACTCGAGGCGCTGCAACTTCCGCGCAAAACCTTCTATGACAAGCTGAAGCGGCATGGTATTTTGCGCGCCGATTATGACGAGTAATCGGCCATGACTCTTTCGACGAGCGAAGGAGCACAAGTTTTTGATGCGGTGAAACGCCCGTCAGAGAATTCGGCCGAAGCGTTCGCGAGTGTTTAGTCTCACTCTGCGCCCACCGCCCGTATTTGTTCCAGCGCAATCTCCTGGATGGTGCGTGCCCGTGGTGGCGTGCCAGCAGGCACAGGCAGTTCGAGAAGGGCCTGCTCGCCATCTTTGCCCAGCCTTGCCTCGCGCGGGGTGATGAGAAGCAATACCCAGCCGTGGTAGTTCTCGCCCACGCGCAGGCGCAGAACGTCTTGCGATGACGTATCCCGAAAAACCGCTCCCCGATAGCCATCTGTGCCGATGATGGTTCCCGCCAATGCGATGGTGGGGCGTTCCGGCTCGCGCGGTTTAGGTGGTTGTTGGGCGGCGACCGGTGCCACATAGGTGCGGGCGGGCGTAGGCGGCCGGCGTGAGGGCGAAAAGATCGGTCGCTCGCGCGTGGCCGAGAATTGCTTGAGGGGCAGCCGCCACAACGGATTCCCGGGCGCAGGTGCCGCTTGGTCGGTGACCCGTTGCGGAGCGGCGTTTTCTTGCTTGTTAGCTTCTGTGTCCTGGCCAACCGCGCGAACGCCGATGCGCGGTCCTGCCGTATTGTCCGTCGCCTCGTCATAGGCTGCAGGAGGGCTCGAGAGCCGCAAAGGCGCGGCCGTGTAAGCGGCCGGAGCATTATCGTCGAGTAACGAAGTTTGGGCGTCTGCCGGCATTTCGCCGAATTCAACAATGCTTCCCAGCAGCACGATGCCGATCAGCCATGAAAGGGCTCGTCCCGTTGTCGTCTTGTGGCTTGCCACTTGTCCGGAAGTCGACATCGGAACTCGCAGTCTTCCACCGCGGCCGCTCAGACGCGATATTCGGCAATTGGCCATCCTTCACCCCCCCACATCGTTAATCCGCTGCGAAAGATGTAATGAAAGAATCCAAAGTCCGACGCTTGTGTACACCATCATAAGAACGAGCATGGGAACCTGGGTCAATAGCGCCTGACGGCGAGTGTGACAGATCCGGAGCGAGATCATATGCGCCACGCAGACGCTCACCAGATGACCGATCAGGATCAGTCCTACCTGCATGTGCCAGACAAACGCCATGTCGAGAAGCCCGAATTGGTCAGGCAGGCGACTAATATTCAACAGGTTCCAGCCCTTGCCGAACGGATCCGATATCAGCCACGGTAGTACTCTGATCTGTGTAACGAGAAACGTGATGTAGTGGGTAATATTGTAAACAAACGCTATTGGGATGAGCGAAAACGCAAATCGTTGTGCCAGGCTGGCCACGGAGGCGTCGATCTTTGCGATCCATTTCGCAATCGCAATGACAGAAAGGTAGACTCCGACATACAGCGCCAGAAGAAGGATGAGGCCGCTGCGCTGATAGATGGTGTGCCAAAATATGATGAGCGTTGACCTCTCTTTGAGACCAACCGAGCCCCACATCGGCTCGATAAGCTGTAGCAGATGCTTCCAGTAGATATCGAGCCAAACCTGCGTGTCATGCAGCCCGTCGTATATCGTCGATGACAACATGAAGAGCACGAAGAGCACCAAGCTGAAGTGCTCCTTCGGATCGTCGATGATGCCGGAAAAGGGCAGTCTTGAACGCCAATGCCATTCGCTCGAGCCGGGAGTCCGGATATAGGCGACAGGCGCCATCGCTCCAATCAATCTGAAGAAGACTCCGAAAAACTCACCATAGCGTAGCCAGGTCTGTCGACCGAACAGCCACGCTCCGACGAAGACGATAACGCTATAGGCCACCAAGGCGACCGAGAGGACAAACGGACTTTGTTCGGTAAATAGCTCTATCCATATCAACGCGACGTAGCAGCATAGCGCCGGCAGATATCCCAGCGCTCTTGGATAAATCACGCGTGCTTTTGAAAAGTCGAGGCCGCACGTTTGCCCGACATCAAGCATCGCCTCCCATGGACTGATGATCGCGAACACATCGCCGATGATCGCGGTCAGGTAAGCGAACCCGAGTAGAAACACGACCCAGAACAGGGTCATGTTGATGTTCACCATAGGATCTTTCGTGCCGATGAATCCTGCTGCTATCGTCAGCAGCAATAGTCCGACCGCTCCCGTGCGCAGCGCGAGAACAGTCGAACGTCCGACCGCGCCCGAATAATCGTTCACACCGCTTTTCACACCGCCTCGGCTTGGGGATGGCGCTGGTAAAGTCACGGCCACGGGCGTGGTAAAGTAATATCCGATGGCGGCGAACGATATCACCAGCATGGCCATACATGCGTACATGTAGATCCACAGCGGTATCGGCAGGACGTAAGGTACCTCAAAGGAGTGCGCCTGCGCGGCGTCGGGCAGGAGACACGTGAGAACGAAAAAAAGGACAGCGCGGTATGGCCAGCGCAACGAAACTTCAAGAACAGTACGGTATTGCATGGCTAGCGCGGCGCAATTTCAAGAACGGCGAGTTCGGCGTGAGTGTGGTCTTCGTCATTGCCGTGGAGGTGTAAGAAGAACCGTCCCGCATGCTCGGCCGTGAATGTGATCGTGGTCTCCATGCCAGGTGCGATATCAACCTCTGTTTCCAATCCGTGTAGATACAGGCCGCCGGGGTAAAGACTCGTGACCGCAAGGACAACGTGGTCCCCCTGGTGCGCTTCGAAAACCGGCGCAGGCTCGGTGCCGTGCAGGCAGGCCTCGCTGACGTCGATGTGGAAGACCCTGGATTGCTCGGCGGTGAAGGTTCCAATCGCGTAGGAGTACTTCATGCCGACATAGAGGCCGACGAGCATTATTGCGGTGCACGCCGCAATCGAGAGTTTTGCAAATCGTGCCACTTTCACGGAACGAACCTCGGGATTGTCGGAAAAAACGGGCGGGGCGAGCGCGCCTGCGTCATCGCGCTGTCCGATAATCCTCATGGCCTTCCTCCATTTTTCAAAAATGCTAGCAAAAAAAGCGAGCCGGTCAAATCGTAGTTTGCGTTTCGCTCGGCGAATGCGCTGCGCCATACGCTGAAGCCGACATTTTCATTGTGGTACATATTTTGCGACGTTGATCGGGCTCTGCGTCGAGGCGTATCCCTAGCATTGTGTTCGTCCTCGCATCCGAAGGACTGCGTGGGCGGGCGACATAGTTAAAAAATCAGAGGTAGGAGGAAACGATGTTCAGGCTTTTGCTAAAGCCGCGAAACGTGGGGATGGCCTTTCTGATCGCCCTGGCGCTTTCAGCGTTCGGTGGGACGGATCACGCGCAGGCGGCGACCGCATGCGTGCCCGGGCCGGGAGACCGGCCTGAAACCGGGCTGCAGGGTGACGTTCCACTCGCAGCGAGAACGGTGCCAGGCGGCTTTCAGGGCTTCTGGTGCCACATGAATAAGGTTGGTCAAAACGTTCTGTTCAACCGCGGGACTTATGGCGCGACCGCCATCTGGGGCCCTTGCGCGTATTCCAGTATACGTAATCCGTCCGATCCGACTTTGCCTACCACCGGCGTGTACGTGCTTGACGTGTCCGTCCCGTCGAATCCGACGACTGGTGTGCTTCTTCGGACGCCCGCGATGTTGCAGTCGTATGAAGGGCTAAGGGCACAGAACGGAATTCTGCTCGGATCAGGCCAGCAATTACCGGATGTGGACGTCTATGACCTCTCACAAGACTGCTTGCATCCGTCGTTCAAGTCGACACACCAGACGCCTGGATACGCCGGATTGCATAATGTTCAGGACAATCACGGCGGATGGTTGCACTATGACGGCAAGACCTTCTGGGGCGTTCCCTTCATTGGGAACAACATCCTGCTCGAGCCCACGCGCGTCGACGTCCACGCGGTCACCTTCGATGATCCGGCAAATCCTGTGGACCTGATCAACTGGAACCGGCTCCAGCTTCCCCCGGATATTCGTGACAAGGTTGCTTCGACGGCGAATTTCCACGACGTGACGACCAACTTCGACGGCACGCGGATTTACATGGCCCTCTATGGTGGCGGTGGTTTCAATCCGGTAGGGACGTGCGCCAACGGCATGATGATCATGGACTCTTCGGATATCGCCAAGCGTCGTCCGAATCCGCAGCTGAAGTTTATCAAGTGGTTCTCCTGGTGCGACCAACCGACGGCGGCATATGGGGATGGGACATCTGCGAGCGCCCACACCACCCAATATGTGATCCACAAGAACGGAAAGCCATACATCATCACCACGGACGAGGGCCCAGCGCTCTTCCAGGTGAATGCAAACGGCAACTGCCTCCAGAGAACGTATTCACGACTGATCGATATTTCGGATGAATTGAACCCGAAGATCGTGGCGACGTGGAATCCTGCTGTAAATGATGCGGCAACCTGCGCTATCGGGGCAGCCGATGGACAGACCTACTACCCGCATTATGTCGGCGTTAACAACAAAAGCCACATGTCGCAGGTGCTCTATGCCGCGTACTGGTCGGGTGTGCGTGTTGTGGACTTCAGTGATCCGGAAAATCCAAAGGAGGTCGCCTACTACAACTCGCCTGCCAATCCGGCTTTGACGCCGGCCACTGCTTCCGACCATAGTGCTCCACCCATTCCTTACGACGAAGCGAATTGCTTCCTCTATACGGGTTGGACCGACAACGGCCTGGAGATTCTTGAAGTCACGGACCCGAAGTACAATGAGTGTCTGCGCAAAGCTGCAACCGGCGGCGGGATGATTGCAGTTAATGAACCTGCGGCTTCCAGCAACGGAAAGGGTAACGGCAATGGCCATAAAGCCGATATCCAGTTCAGCTTGACTGCAAAGCGGGTGGAAGCCGGCTTGGGTCCTATCGAGGGTAACCTTGAACTCAGCGACCAGACCAACCGAACCACCATCCGCTTGAATGAGTTCGTCTCGCTCGGCAGCGTGCGAAATCAATGCGGGACGGTGAGCGTGGGCGCCAATGCAGTCGAGTTTTCGGGCAATGGCCAGTTCAACGGCAAGCCCGCAAGCTTCCGCGTCTGTGTTCAGGATAATGGAGAATGGGATGGTGGCCCGGCACACGTCGCGTTGGCGCGCGACAATGGCCAGGGTCTGTTGCGCGAGCTTATACGTGAGATCGAATGGCTCGATCCACGCTGGCGCGACCACGATCCTCATATCCGCAAGTCGGCTGACCAGTTCTACCTGACGTGTACAGCCGGATGCAGCTACACTGTCGGCGGCGCCGTCGACAACGGCAACATCCAGGTGCGCCAACAATAAGCAAGGTTGGCCTAACCGACCTGACGCTACGGAAGAGCCGCCATCTCGCATGGCGGCTCTTCCGGCCTCCACGGGACCCGAAACTCCCGTAGCTGCTGCAACAGGACATCAACCACGTCGGCGCGGGTCTCGCGCTGACGCCTCATTGCAAGTCGAATCGGTGGCGTATTTTTCTCGTGCGAAAAGCGCGCGTCGGCGCAGTCAATCAATATATTGAGGGAGGGTCTTCCGTGTTCATGAAAGCGCTCGCAGCGGCCGTTGTTGCTGTGCCGGTCATCGCTGTCGCGGCGTTAGCCCAGCAGTCCGGTATCAAGCGCACGCCGCTGCAGACCGTCGATTTCCCGGCAGGTTACAATGTGGTGAGCGTCATCGCGGAGATTCCGAACGGTTGCGCGGGCCGCCATACCCATCCGGGTGTCGAGAGCACTTACGTGATGGAAGGAGAGGCGGTTATCAAAGTCGAAGGCCAGCCGGACCGGACAGTGAAGGCCGGCGAATCCTTCCAAATTGCATCCGGCGTGCCCCATGACGCCTGCGCGGCCAACGGCCGGTTCAAGGTGCTGGCCACATACATTGTCGAGAAGGGCAAGCCGGTCGCTTCACCCGCGCCGTAGCGCGCAACTATGACTATGACGCACGCGAGGTCTTGGTTGAGACGCAATATGTGAAAATAGCGAGGCGACATCGGGAAATAGCGAACTGCTTTCAGTTTTTAAGCGCAGGACACTGGCGGCACCGTTTCAATCCGGTCAGGCACGGTGCGTGGCGATTTGCGCTCGTCGCTGAACGCGTTCTTGCAAGATACGCGAGCGGTCTGTTGACGTTTCGCATGGCGGAAGGAGGAGATTGCCGCTGCTGATGTCGCTCACCTTCATCCGAATCCGCACGTAGTGTTCACCGACCTTGCCTCCTGGCCGATTGCAACTTACGCTGCCATCGCTCAACCATTCTCGATCTGTCGCCCTGGCAGCATCGGAAGGATGGATAACAACAGTCGGGAGGTCTCTATGGTTCACACCGCAAGCGGTGCGCCTTTTCGTGTCTCCAATTCGACATTCAGATTGACAAAACTGACCTGGCTCGGCGCAGCGAGCCTCGCGGCGATTAGCGTCCTGGCCACCGTGCCTGATGCGCATGCGCGCATCACGAAGATACAGATCCTGACCAGAGGAACAGCCTTCGGTGGCCATTCCTTCGCTGGCGTCGGGCAATACGAGTACATCACCGGCATTGCGACCGGCGAGGTCGATCCGAATAATTCTCAGAACTCGCTCATCACCGACATCCAGCTCGCGCCGAAAAACCCGCAAGGCCATGTCGTTTATTCGCACAATTTCTACATTTTGCAGCCCTTGGACCCGAGCAAGGGCAACCATAAGATGATGTATGAACCGCCGAACCGCGGCGGCAAGACATACCAGACGCTCAACAATACGCCGACCGGCACCAACGATCCGGCCGCGCTGACCGACGCCACCGTGCTCGACGATTCCTTCCTGTGGACGCGCGGCTACACCACGGCGTGGTCCGGCTGGGAAAACAACCTCGGACCGCTGACCGGTCTCACGGCGACGGCCTCCTTCCCGGTGGTGGGTACCGACCCGAACAACCCGGTCACGGGGCCGGGATATGAGTACATCGTGACTCCTCCGGGCGGCGTTTACACGCTGGCCTATCCTCCCGCTACGGCTGACCAGAGCAAGGCCACGCTGACCCATCGCGTTCATCTCGACGACCCGCCACAGGTCGTCCCGGCCAGCGGCTGGGTCTATATCAACGCGGCCAGCCCGGTGGACGGAAGCGTGATTCCCAACGGCGCGATCAAGTTGAACGGCGCGAGTTTCGTCGCCAACGACATCTACGAGTTCACCTACACCGCGAAGAATCCGACGGTGAACGGACTTGGGTTC
>Ga0210383_10005358_pt1 | contig 11275 bp, 13 predicted proteins | sample IncBWC14OmetaG_FD_160072 | JGI IMG/M metagenome (GOLD analysis project Ga0210383, IMG submission 160072) | Forest soil microbial communities from Barre Woods Harvard Forest LTER site, Petersham, Massachusetts, United States - Inc-BW-C-14-O ...
CTGGGCGACCAGGGCCCTCGCCTCGTCGACGCTTGGCAGCGACTCGACCGGACAATCCCGCTCGAGAAAGGCGCGGATGTCCTTTGTCCGCACCGCGCGGTCGTCGATCAGTTTGGGGAGCGCGTTCATCTCGCCGTAGAGATCGACCAGCACATAGGGCCGCTTGCCGGTGGCCAGCACATAGCCGAGTTCTTCCAGCGCACGGACGAACGCCCGCGGGCCGTCGCTGTGGCGCCAGGCGTCCGTCACCTGTCTGATCCGCTCCTCCTTGGTCAGGCCGGTCGCGTCCTGTTGGTGCTTCTCATAGAGCGAGAGACTTTTCTTCTTGCCGCGCTCGCGGCCGGCATCAGGAGTCATGCCGCCGGGAAGGGCGAGCCCGTGCTCGCGTGCGAACTGCCGCGTCACCATCATTAATTTCTGGCGGTCGAAGGGCTGGTGGACGGCCTTGCTGTGTGCGGTGTCGATGCGCGACCAGACGACGTGGCAGTGCTCGCGTCCGTCCTTGATATGAAAGACGACCGCCCGTGGCTGGCCGGAGAGGCCGAGCTTGCCTTCGGCGCGATCGATATAGTCGCGGTACTCCGTCCGGGTCAGCTGTCTTTGCGCCGGATCGGGATTGACCGAGAGGCTGTAGAGATAATTGCGGCAGCCGGTCATAGCGTGCGCGCAGACCTCCCACTCGGCAAAGGCGCCGTGGAGATCGCACGCGACCGCGCCGCGCACTTCCGCGATTTCGACGTACTCGTTGTCGTAGGCGTTCTGCAGATGGGTGGCGAGGTCCTGCCCCAGCCCGCGCTGGCTGGCCTTGGGGATCATGGCTTCCGCCCCAGCGCCTTGAAGCAGACGGCGCGCATCTCGGTAAGCGGGCGGACGGCTTCCTCGATCAGGGCCCGGTCGACGCCGCCCTCGCCCAGATGCATAGCGATGGCATGGAGTTCGTCGCGGATCTGCGCCAGGCCAGCCAGAATCTGCGCGACCGCTTCATGCTCGACGGAAGGGCGGCGGGACTGCCGCGGTGGATCGCGGCCGAAAACGGATTTGGTGATGAAGGCGGAGGTGGAAAGGCCCGAGGCAAGGACGCGCTCGTCGAATTCCACCCGCAACTCTTTCGGCGGACGGTAGGAAATGGGCGCTTCGCGCTTTTTTTCGTCCTGCTCCGCCATGCTCCTTCTCAAGCTGGCGATCGTAAGCCGGCCTTCGCCTCGTCTCTTCCTCGCCGCCGTCGCGCCGCTCGCCACAGCACCGCCACGCCGCGCAGGGGGTCCAGGGGGGCTTGCCGCCCGCCCTGGCCGATGGGTGTCCGGAAGGGAGAGCCGACATTTCCCTCCGGTCGAAGCCGGCGCCGAAACGCCGGTCGTGGTCCAGGACGCGAAAGTCCTGGTCGCGGGTTGCAAGGGGGCGCGACTGCCCGCCTGCTCGATGGGTCCAGGGAGAGCCGAAGTCTCCCTGTGTCGCGATGCAACGGCGATCACGTTGCGTCAGCCGGGACGGGCTCGATGCCCGTCAGCGCAAGCGGCCGGCTGAACAATCCCTTGGCGAGACGCTCCTCAAGGAGCGGACGAGCCCTAGGGATTCCTGGGGGGTCCGCGGGGGATGGGAAATCCCCCCGCAAGGTGTGGCGCGGTACTACCGCGCACACCTTGTACGTTTTGAATGGCGACGTCCCGCCATACTCTATTATGGAGAAAGAACCTTAAATTGTGGTGAACATTACCGTGCCGCCATAGAGCAGTCTCGTAATGTGCATTACAGTGCGCAATTTCATAGCGCGATAATCCTGCACTGCACAAGGAAATTTAGCACGACTGGCTATTGAGCCGCCTGCTCGGGTCGCCTATTTGCAGAGGGCGCTCCGCGATTGGCGGCGCTTTAAATTGGCATGTGCACTACAGTGACCGAAATACCCTGGCACGTCCTTCCATAGACCGAGTTGCGTATTCCGTGCGTGAAGATCCTCAGTCGCGAGGAACAAGCGATGCTGGCCGCACTCACGGACACCAGGTCAGAGTTAGATGGGCGGATTGTTCCTTTCTGGATCGCGCTTTGGACAGTCCCCCGGAGTGAACCTGGAACGGGAATGTGCATTCCATGACAAATACGGATGGCTTCGATCCCGCCCGCAGTCATGCATCGAATTCCTCGACCCCGCCGGGATCGCCGACGATGGATGGACTGTCTATCCGGCCGATGCAGTGGAGCCAACTGCCTGAGTTATCAGAGGCGTTGCCGCTTGACGATACGGACCTCGCCTGCCTTGCGGACCTTAAAGCCGTTCTGGCCCGGCATGGCAAGCTGGAGCGGTTTGCCGTGCAACTGGCGCATCGACACTTTGACCTCGCCGAAGCGGAAATCCTGATCGAGCGGCCGGACCATATCGCGCGGACGCAGCACGTATCCGTGGCTTTGAACGGCGATTATCCCGACGCTATCCCGACGACGTGGCTGTTCGAGGAAGGGCCGGCTTTGAGCCTGTCCGACGCGATTTACTGCGTGTGCGTCAGGGTGCGAAACGGCGACAATTGCGCTGCCCATGGCAAGTCGCCCGTCCCGTCCAAGATTGCCCAACGGGAGCGCAGCGAGAGGGAGCGCGGCAAGCGTGAACGCGATGACGGTTGGGAACGGTGACGCCCGGCGAGCCATCCCGAGTCCGATCATGCAAGGCATTCCGTGCCCGGTGGCGCTGTGAATTTGGTCCATGCATCCAGTGAATGACAGGTCGTCAGTTCACATGGTCATAGAGACGCCTGCAGTGCACGGGATGGTTTTTTCCAGAGCGAGGAATTAGCGAGGGGAGCCCGATCCGGCATCGCCAGATAAGACACACCGCTGGTGAGTCCTTGGCGATGGCGCATTGGAATGGACATTCCAGCCGGAAGGCCTGGAAGTGGAGTGTGCATTCCAATGACGGACCCCGACCTTTCCGACCGGTTAATTGAACCCACCAAGGAGACCTACGACCAGTTTCAGGAAGCCTACGCTTATTTCAACCGGGCGCTTTTCGAAGGCCAACTGCCCAACTGTCTTATTACCCTGCAACGCAGCAAACGCAGCTACGGGTATTTCTGTGGCGACCGCTTCGGCCGCACTGATGGATTGGTCACGGACGAGATCGCGCTTAATCCGCGTTATTTCCATGTGCGCCCGGTCGAGCAGGTGCTGTCGACGCTCGTCCATGAAATGGCGCATCTGTGGCAGCACCATAGCGGCAAGCCCGGCCGCGGCCCCTATCACAATCGGGAATGGGCGCAACGCATGAAAGCGATCGGTCTGCACCCCAGCAGCACCGGCAAGGAAGGCGGCCAGGAAACCGGCGACAGCGTCGGTCATTATATTGTGAAGGGCGGCCCGTTCGAGGTTGCGGCACACGAGCTACTGATGACGGGCTTCACGATCACCTGGACCGAGAAGCCGCCCCCGGAAGCCGAGCCCGGAATTGAAGGAGCGGAGGGGTCCGACCAGGAGCAGAAAAAACCGAAAAGCGGCAAGCGCGTGAAATACACCTGCCCCACCTGCCGGCTCAATGCGTGGGCCAAGGATCGCGTCCAGTTGCTCTGCGGCGGAGACATGACTCCGATGGAACCTGCGCCATCGAGGACGCGATAAAAAACGCGGCGCCGACCGATGGTCGACGCCGCGCTCTCTTGCGATCGGTCGCCTTGCGGCGGGAGCTACGCTCCCGCCTTGTCGTTGTCCTCCACCGCGTAGAGGGTGAAGCCCTGATCGACGACCTGCTTGCCGGCGAGCTTCACGTAGATCGACCCGTTTTCAGTCTTCCAGGCTGCGCCGATCCGCTCGTAGCTGGCTTTCTTGCCGAAGCCATGCCGGACCTTGGCGTAGAAATCGGGCTTGTTGTTGCCGTTCTGGGTTTCGTCGGTCGTCGTGATGGTTTCCGTGGTCATTGTCATCTCCTTTGTTAGCCGGGCTGGACCATTCCAGCCTTACCCGCCGGATCAGCGGGGCCGGCGTCGACGTGTCATGGCCAACACGGCCGCGTAAGCGGGTTGGTGCGGGCCGGCCATTGACACGCCGTCAGGGCATCGACCCCGGTCTGCTAGACGGCAGTAATGGGTACAGGCTGGAATGATCGACAGCCCGTGCGGCAAAGGCGCAGGAAGCAGTGATCCCGGCAAAACCGCTCGGAAAGACCCGAAAGCCGGAACCAGACAATTCGCCTCTTTTTACAAGCCAGGACCGCCAGGCTTCTAAACGGCAGAAAAGCCATGCCACGGCGATCGCGCGAAGCCGACAGCGATGATGAGCGGTCGCCAGTGCAGCGACCGGCATGCATGCCGTTGTTACGAGACTCTTGCGAGGTGGATGGCAAGGGCAACGGCCTATTTGCAAGGCCCCTCCACCGATCGCACGAGAGAGCGATGAAGACCACAGATCAAGCATTCGTCGAGGATTTCACCCGGGACATCCCGCGCGGATTATCGTCGCGCTACCTGTCGGAGCAGGCGGTGCCGCAGGCGCGCTGGCAGAGTCCGGATGTCATTCTCGACCGGCGGGCCCTCGCCTACGATCCCGACAATCCCGGGCGAAAAATCCTGGTCGGCGCTTTTGGCGACAAGCTGATCGGCGTCGATGACAACCGCCACGTTCTGACTGTCGCCGGCTCGCGCAGCGGCAAATCGGTGATGCTCATCGCCAATCTGCTTAATTACCGGGGCAGCGTTTTAGCGATCGACCCCAAAGCGGAGCTTGCCAATATCACTGCCGAACGCCGGGCCGCGCTGGGGCAGAAGGTGATCGTGCTCGATCCCTTCAGCCGTGCCGCGGGCCGGCCCGCCCGCTACCGCAAAGCCTATAATCCACTCTCGGTGCTGACGTTCGATAATCCCACCATGATCGAAGATGCCGGCCTGATCGCCGACGGTCTGGTGATCACGGAACCCGGCAACAAAGAGCGAGCCGCACTGGGATGAGAGCGCAAAGAATTATATCGAAGGACTGAACCTGCACGTGGCGACAGACCCGGTCTACGAAGGCGACCGCACCCTGGTCACGGTCCGCGAGCTGATCAAGCACGCGCTCACCAAAATCCCGGTCCGCGATGAAGACGATGACGACGAACCCCGCTTCGTCGTTATGGAGGAAATGCTCAATAACGCCAGGCGCCTGAAAAAGGACCGCTCGACATACGATATCGGCGCGGCGCTCGAAGGCGCGGCGCTGGATTTCTACGAGAAATCGGACCGCGAGCGCAGCGCCGTGCTCTCGACCGCCCGCCGCCACACCAAGCTGCTGGATTATTCGGCGATACGAAGAGTGCTTTCCGGGCACGATTTCGATCTCGCCGACCTCAAGCGCGATCCGCGCGGCGTGAGGGTCTATCTTTGCCTGCCCGCGAGCCGCATGGGCCTTTGCAACCGCTGGCTACGGATCTTCATCAACCAGCTGCTTGACGCGATGGAGCGGGAACAGACGGAACCGGACGCGCCGGTGCTGGTCTGCATGGATGAATTCCCGGTACTGGGCTATATGCGTCAGCTTGAGAATGCCGCCGGCCAGATTGCGTCGTTCCATGTCAAGCTCTGGGCCGTGCTGCAGGACTGGGGCCAGGGCAAGGCTCTCTACGGCGAACGTTGGGAGACATTCGCCGGCAATGCCGGCATCCTGCAATTCTTCGGCAACAACGATCTCGCCACGACCGAATACATGTCGCGCCGGCTGGGCCGTACCCGTGTTGAGGTCTCGCGTATGTCCGAAGTCGCGCCGGAGCAACGCGACCTCGGCCTGACGGGCCGCTCGCCTTCAATCGAACTGCACAGCCTGCTGACGCCCGACGAAATCAGCCGTCATTTCGCTCGTAGCGACCGGCTGAAACGGCAACTAGTTATTTGGGCCGGGTTCGATCCGATGATCCTGCAGCGGATCGAGTATTTTGACGAGAAAAGCCCGCATTTCCCGGTCTTCAAGGGTCGGTACGCACCTAGAAATTAGCGAGCGCTCTTCCGTGTCGTAACGCTTGTAAAATCTGCTCGGATCGAAGCCCCGTGCCTGTGCCTACAATATCTCCGCAACGAGGAGGCGGCTAAAGGCACGAGGCATCCAGCGCCCCTCGTCTGTTGTACCACTATGCCACTTTATTGAAAGTTAGAATAATCGTGCGTTGTTTCGTCTCCCTTTTCAGTTCATCAAAGCTTTTAGCGGCAAGATCACAGTTGGCGGGGATCTCATGGCGTAATAACGCCAGATTATTAACCACTGGACTGCCGATCGCCGGATTCTGGCGATAGTCAAATAATAATAGTTGTGGTGATATGGCTCAGTCTTCATGAGCAGGAAAAGATTGCCTTCTGGAGTTACTATCCCCCAGCCCTCGTTTCGGCGACTATCACCAAAAGTCGAGTTTTCATCTGCTCCGCGAAACTGGGTCTCCCAGGTCTCCGTAGCGCGAATTATGTGGTTTTGGGAGTCGATCTCAAGTGCAAGGTTAATCTTTATCCATTTTTCCTCAATTTTATCTGTTTCGTCCACTCGGTACCGCGCTTCATAGAGACCGCCTAGCGCCCGTGGAGGCTCGGAAACACTGGCATTGGAGTTTATCCGAAGAAATTCAAGGAACGAACGAAGGAAGCGATAGGGTGTCTCCGGATCTTCCAGTTCCTGGGGCAAGAGCATGTTGATATCGGGATGCATCAGAAAGGAAACGATCGCTTCCAACTCCTCCGCGTTTGGGCTGAGAGGCCTCTTTCTCCTCTTTTGCACGAATTGTTTCACCCACTGGCGCACGATCTCTGGCCTCACATACACATGCGTCTCGTCGAAAATCTGGTCGCAGATTCCCCCCCAAGTCGCCTTTACCGGCCCATTGTGCTGAAACTCGTAGTACTCTTTTACACGGGCTCTAATAAGCTCGCGTTGCTGGTCCGTGTAGACCACCATCTTGTTTTTCCCGTTTGACACTGCCGGATCTCCTCATTACGCAGAGACCCGGAGTACGCATCGAGAGGCTGGACACGAGTTGGCCAAAACGTATGACGCGGAGGAGCGCGACCGGATTCGGAGGGTTCTTGTCGCCTACATGGAGGACCACAAGTTCGGCACGCCGAAGATGGAACAGCTCACCCGCGTACCCGCCAGAACCATCCACCGGTTCGTGACGGGTGCTTGGGTCAACGATCTTGCGGTCCATCTCCTCGCCGAGTTTGTCAACCGCCTGCCGAGCCGCCCGACCACCCTGCACGCGCTCGGCGACGCGCTTTTCCGGTTTTACGATCACCCACCGGATTTTATCGGCGGCGTTTACCGGGTCTCGGTCGCCGACGCGCCCTTATCGGAACTCACGATCAAATTTCCACCGGGCAGCCGCACCTACTATATTGCAAGCGAGCGCTCGACCGGGCGGCTGTTGCGCGTTTACAAAGGCGTCCTGGTCTTTACCGGGAAAAGCCTGCTCGCTATTTTGAAGGACCGACTGATGCGGTCGGCGCGCGTCCACACGCTGCATCTGAACCGCGACACCAAAACTTTTTATGGGGTGGTGTACGACGACGGGCCGCTGGAACGCGGCGCGGTTCCGTACCAGCTGCTGCAGACCTCACTGGAGAGGATCGGCCATGCTGAGTAGCTTCTCCACGGGCCAGCCGGAGCCAGATTTAAGAAAATATGCGCCACTGCCTGAGTTTCTCGGATATGTGTGGCTGGGAGATCTTGCCCGAACCCGGATGGTTCTCGACAACCCTCTCGCCCGTGAGAGATTATTGAACGAGATCGATCCGATCACCGGCATGAACGCCCTGCATATCGCCGTCGGCCGGAACAACCTTGAGATCGCCAGGCTTCTGGTCGAGGCCGGCATAAAATTCATTCCAGACAACGAAGGGCGCATGCCCTCGCTGATCGCCGCGCTCTGCGATGTTAGCGAGGAACTGGTCGATTACATCCTTGACGCCGAAGGGAAGGCCATTTTACCGGAAGATACCGAGCAACAACCTTAAATCCGGCCGCGATGTGCACATGCTCTCTGTTTGGAAGACGCTGATATTGCGAGACACCGGACCAACCAAGGCGGAGTGTGTTTTCACCCCCGGACGCCCGATTAGCCGCTCAGTAAAGGCCGACCTTTACTAGCGCCGAGCTGTACTGCAGTAGTGCCGGCCGAATTTTGAACTTTGTAACAAAGGCATTCGGCGGGCCGAACAAGTAGTCATGTGGGAGGTGCAAGACACCGCATCGCCGCCTGATTTTATCGTGCGCGCCCCGCGAGTTGACCGCCAGGCTACACAGGTCCGCAATAGCGATATGCGCTAAACGCGGCTTAAGGTGATACCGAGGGACCGATCTGGCCTTGTGAGGCAATAGGTAGGCGGGCTGCTGCCCGGTGACACGAAATCTCCATTCGACCGTCCCTGTCGGCGGCAAATGGCGATGGAGTCCCCTATGCAACCCATTGGACGAACAGTCCGATACCCCTTCGACGGAAAACCGCGGACCCGGGAGGAAACCGACGACAACGGAAACCTTGCCTATCGTGTGATCGCGAAAGTGCTGACGCCCGCACGGGCGAAAGTGGCCGACAGACTCGGCGAGACAACTGCTGCGGCACTGATGATGCTGACCGGGCTATACATCCTTAACCACGATGTGCCCCCGACTGCTTTGCTGTTCGCGGGCGCGATCTGGTTCCTCCACCCTTTGTTCGAAAAAGCGTGGCGCGAAGGGCTCAAGCGCAACGTGGAGATGGTGGTCACAGCGGATCAATTCCGCTTTCGCCGCTGGATGCGGTGGATAAGCATCGACCGCGTTCTTCCTCACCGCTTCGCCCTGGTCGTCCATGACCTGGCGCGGCAAGAGCGCGACAAACACGAGATCGAAACGCTCAAGGCGCAAAAGCGGGGCAAGATCGTGCAGCCGCGCCGGTACCACCAGGACTCGTATCATCTCTGTTACGAACTGCTCGGGCAGCGCAACGACATAACCGAGATTTACGGACGCCCGGATGCGCAGGCTGTGCTCATGCGGCTGCGGGCGATCGACGACGCGATCAACGCCCGCGTAAGGCGGGGCGACGGCACCGCCATTCGCCCTGGCGACCAGTGGGTCGAGCAGCCGGGCGCCATCCCCGAAACTCCCGGCCGCTAGAGGAGCGATCTGATGGCTTCCGAACCCCGCGATCCCGCGCGTGAGGCCCGGGATCGCATTGCGCTTCGTCAGGACCGCGAAACCAGGGCGCTGACCGAGTTTCAGCGCGGGGAATGCGAACGCGATACCGAGCGGCAGAACCGGGCGCTCCAAAACTCGATCGCCAACCAGGCGAAGCTCGAACACGACAAGGAAAGCGCCCTGGCCGAGCACGACAAGCTTTGGAAGCAGGCCAGCGATCGCCTCACGCCACGGCCCATTCCTGCCCCCGCCTTCGACATGATGGGCGGCCCGCCGCGAAGACATCTGGTCCAGGACCATGACGAGATGCGCCAGCGCTCGACAGAGCGGCGCGACCAAATCGTCAAGGATTTCGAGCAACGCATTGCCTCGACCGAAGCCACGCGGGCCGAAATGCAGCAAGGGTTCGGCCGCGCCAACGAAGCCCGCGAGCAGGCGCATAGCGAGGCAAGGCGCGACCTCGCCCAGAACCAGCAGCAGTCGTTCGAACGGCTGGTCAAGAAAGAGCTCGATCGCGCCGACCAGTGGACCAGCCGTGAATTCAAGCAGCGCAGCCGAGATGGCGACGCGCGCGACCTGTGAGGAGACCGATGTACCGTTACAGCCAAACCCTTCCCGGCGGGCCGATAACCCTCGCCGGGATTTTTGCGCTCTCCTTCCTCATTCCCGGCTGGACCGCCAACGTGCTGGGCTTTGGCGCGGCGAATGCCCAACTGGTCGACTGGATCTTGAGCCACCGGGTCATTTCATGCATCCCTCTGCTCTTGCTCTATGGCCTCGGCGGCTTCGCCCTGCTGGTCGGCGCCGGCATAGCGCTCTATGTCGGGTACTTCGTGCTTGTCCGCGCATTGGTTGCGGTGAGGATCTGGGCGGTGCGGACAAGCGCCGCCACCGCGCACGTCCTGTGGTTGCTCCTCTCCTGGCCAGTGCGGGTCCTCGGCGAACTGCTTTTGGATCAATTCCAGCGCCGCACCGCGGCCCTGGCCGCGTGGTGTCGCGAACAGCAAGAGCAGCGGCGGCTCTACCACGAGGAATACGCCTCCGACTTCCCGTCTTACTGCGCCTTTCTGCGTCACTGGCGCGAACTTCAAAACAGCGAACAGGCTGAGACCGATCCGCTGCAGCAGGCGATCCGCCTGATGGGACTGCCTGAAGATTTCAGCCGGGACGATCTCCGGCGGCGCTTCCACACCCTGATTGCCGGCATCCACCCGGACCGGGTCGGGCCGAACGAACTGGCGGCGCAACTGATCGCGGCCAACACCCTTATCTGCGAAAGGATGAACTGGTCATGACCAATTTTCTCACCCGCCGGACCGGGCGGCAGTCCGCCCCAGTGCCAACGCAAGCGACACGAAGCGAAGCGTTCGCCAATGCGGTGGCCGCCTTCCGCCAGGCCACCGACAAGGCGGAAGCGCGGGTTGTCCCCTGCCGCTGCGCCGTCACCGCCGAACCCTTCCTGATCGTCTTCGAGCGTCTGAACCCGGCGCACCGGTTCCAGATCGCCCAGATCAAACGGTACGAAGCGGCTGGCAACGCAAGCAAAACCAATGGCGGCGCGTTTAGCCGCAAGCCGCAGCAGCAGTCCTACGATGCGAGCGAATTCGACTGGACCGGCTGGGTCTGCCCGCATTGCGGCAACCGCGCCGGGGTTGTCTGTTGCAACGGCTGCGGCGAAACCGTCTGCGCCGGCCGGGTCCGGCCGTTGCCGGACGGGGGCAAGGCCTTTGCTTGCCATGACGGCTGCGGGGCCACCGGCACGACCGGGCCCGCCTCGCATGTCCGTGGCGGCGCGGCTGAAAGCCGCCCCGCGCTCGGTCACGCGCTGCAATTACCTAAGCCCTCCGCGACCGGAAACACCCTGCCGGGTGGCGCAGCGCCGCTTCTGCCCGGCCGTCAGCGCAAATAGGGAGGCGCAGGCGACACCATGGCCGACGAACGCCTTATCGTCACTTCGCGCGGGCTCTGCCGAATTCCCGAGGGCGACGACGGAATCCCGGTTGAGGAGTTTTATCCGGAGCCGGTCGTCCCCCCTTGGCTTCGAGGCACCAAGGTCTTCGAAACGCCGGAAGGTGTGGTGCTCGGCAAGCCCCTCGATGCCGCGAACGACCAGGGGCCGAAGCCGGTCCGGTTTCCGTCCAGAGAGAACCAGATCGCGCAGCGCGAC
>Ga0210383_10005361_pt1 | contig 11272 bp, 10 predicted proteins | sample IncBWC14OmetaG_FD_160072 | JGI IMG/M metagenome (GOLD analysis project Ga0210383, IMG submission 160072) | Forest soil microbial communities from Barre Woods Harvard Forest LTER site, Petersham, Massachusetts, United States - Inc-BW-C-14-O ...
TGCAGGATCAGCTGTCACTTACGCGGCGCAACGCCGAGAACCAAGCGAGTACTTTCAAACTCACCCGCAACCGATTGGACGCAGGCAGGGGCAACGAATTGGATACCTCTCGCGCCGAGGCGCAATGGCAGACGACGCTGTCCACCATTCCCACGCTGGAGGCATCGATTGCCACGACCTGCTATCGCTTGAGCGTGCTGACCGGACGGCAACCGACGGCGCTCGGCGCAAGCCTGGACACGCTCGCGCCGATGCCCGCGCTGCCGCCTCTGAATGCAATCGGAACGCCGGAGCAGCTGCTGCGACGGCGGCCGGACGTGCGCGTGGCCGAACGGCGGCTCGCCGCCGCGACGGCGCGGGTTGGAGTGGCGGTCGGCGATCTATTCCCCAAAGTGACGCTCGTGGGCGAGGTCGGCTATTTCGCGCCGACCTTCGGCGATTTCGGTCAAAGCGAAGCACGGTCTTTCTCGGTCGGGCCGAGCATTTCATGGGCGGCTTTTGATCTTGGCCGTGTGCAGGCAAGGATCAGTTCGGCCAAGGCGCAAACCGATGAGGCACTTGCCGCCTACGAGGGCGCGGTGCTGGGCGCCCTCGAGGATACGGAAGGCGCGCTCATCAGCTATGGCCGTTCGCAAGTGCGTCGCGACGCCCTGCGAGTAGCTGCCGCAGCGAGCGACAAGGCGGCGGACCTGGCGCGCAAGCGATTCGAGGGAGGCCTCATCGATTTCCTGGAAGTGCTCGACGCCGAGCGCACGGCATTGAGCGCCGAATTGCTGCTCTCGCAAAGCCGCACCGATGCCGCAACTTCGTTGGTCGCCGTATACAAGGCATTGGGCGCCGGCTGGCGCACCGCCGCACCGAAATGAAAATCTATTCCTGGAACGTCAACGGCATTCGTGCCGTGCACAAGAAGGGCCTGTTTCTCTCCTTCGTCGAGGCGCACAAGCCCGATATCCTGTGTTTGCAGGAGACCAAGGCGGAACGCGGCCAGATTGAAATCGAGCTGCCGAACTACCGCGAGTACTGGAATTCGGCGGTGAAGAAGGGCTATTCGGGAACGGCGATTTTCTCCAAGCACGAGCCGCTGAACATCATCAATGGTTTTCCGAACGACTTCGCCAAGCGCTTCAGCTTCGCCGATGAACTGAAGCGCGACAGCGCGGAGGAAGGCCGGGTTATCACGGCGGAGTTCGCCAAGTTCTTCATGGTCACCGTCTATACTCCCAATGCCAAGGACGATCTGAGCAGGCTGGCGTTGCGCTACAAGCATTGGGATCCGGCGTTTCTCGCCTATTGCAAGCAACTGGAAAAAACCAAGCCGGTCATATTTTGCGGCGATCTCAATGTCGCGCACACGGAGCTTGATCTTGCGAACCCGAAGCCCAATCGCGGCAAGAAGGGATTCACCGATGAGGAGCGTGCGGGATTCCAGGCTTTCCTCGACGCCGGCTTCGTCGATACGTTCCGCCTGTTCACCCAGGGCAATGGCCACTATTCGTGGTGGAGCCATTTTGCCAATTCGCGTGCCCGAAACGTCGGGTGGAGAATCGATTACCTCATGGTATCCGCCCAGCTTCGCGGCGCGGTGAAGAGCGCGCAAATCCACGCATCCGTCATGGGCAGCGATCACTGCCCCGTGAGCATTTCGCTGGACGCCACTTTCTAGAGCGACTCCAGTACCGTCGCAATACCTTGGCCGCCGCCGATGCACGGAGGGGCAAGGGCGTAGCGTCCCTTGGCGCGCGCGAGCAAGGATGCGGCCTTGCCCGTGATGCGCGCGCCGGTCGCACCCAAGGGGTGGCCGAGCGCCATGCCGCCGCCATCGAGATTGATTTTGGCAGGATCGAGCTTGAGTTCCCGAATGCAGGCGAGCGCCTGCGAGGCGAACGCTTCGTTGATCTCGATCACATCGAGCGCATCGACCTTCAGTCCGGCCCGCGCCATTGCTTTGCGGGTGGCTGGAATCGGTCCGATCCCCATCACCGCGGGATCGCAGCCGATGGTGGCGGCCGAGCGAATCCGCGCCAGCGGACGCAAGCCGTGGCGTGCCGCAAATTCCTCAGCAGTCACGAGCACCACCGCTGCGCCGTCGGTCAGCGGCGAGGAGGTGCCGGCCGTCACCACGCCATGCTCGGCGAAGGCAGGCTTCAATGCCGCCAGCGCCTCCAGGGACGTGCCGGGGCGAATACAGCCGTCTTCCGATACCAGTTCGCCCGACTCGAGGCGAATCGGCACGATCTCGTCGCGCAGCCGGCCCTGCTCGCGAGCCTGCGCGGCTTTGCGGTGGGAATCGACTGCCATGACTTCTTGATCGTGGCGCGAAATGTTGTAGCGCTGCGCGACATTTTCCGCGGTTTGACCCATGCTGATGTAGGCATCCGGGAAGCGGCTCAGCAAGTCCGGATTGGGCGATCGGTTGAAGCCCCCTTGCGGGACCATGCTCATCGACTCGACGCCGGCGCAAAGATACGCCTCGCCGATGCCTGCCTCGACCTGAGCCGCCGCAATTTGGATGGCGGACATCGAAGACCCGCAGAAGCGATTGACCGTCATGCCGCCGACTTCCAACGGCAATCCCGCCAACAGCACCACGATGCGCGCGATATTCGACCCTTGTGGACCTTCAGGATACGCGCAGCCCATGATCAGGTCCTCGATGAGCGCGGGATCGAGCCGAGTGCGCTCGAGCAGACCCGTCACCACCTGTGCGGCCATGGTGTCCGGGCGCACCGCTGCAAGCGGGCCTTTGCGGGCGAAGGTCTGGGGTGAGCGGGCATAGGCGGCAATCAAAGCTTTCATGAATACTCCTGCGGATCGAACGCAACTATTTCAATTCGGTGATGACCGCATGGCCGCGGCCACGAAGCAGCAACTCGGTGTGCGTGCGATCGCGGCGATTGAAGCGGATGTCGCCAAATTTATTCTCATTGACCGTGGCCTTGCCATCCGGCGTTGTCGATTGCAACGCGCCCGTCGCTTCATAGACCACCAAGGTATCTTTGTCGTGGAAATGCATGGGGCTGGGATCGTGGGGCCGCCAGATATAATCCCAGACGACGACCTTCTCGTTCTCCAGCAGCTTCCTCGCGTGCGGACGCGGAAATGCCAGGGGATACCCGCCGGTATTCGCAAGCGGCGGCAGGGCGTGATCCTTGAGCTCGACAACGACCGTGCGCACTCCGGACTTGGCCGGCGCTTCGCCTTGATGGCCGAAATAAGCGGTTCCCTTGTGGACCAGCGATACCGCCACGAAGTCATGTTGCGCCGGCGGCAGGGCCTGCGTTGTATCCCAGACGGTGACACGTTCGTTGTCGAGCACCGGCTCAGCGCCGTAACCGAAGGCAGCAAGGCTCAGGGCAACGGCTGCAAGTCCAATTCTTCGCATTGACTAATTGTACACGCCCGAACTTACGGCGGAAAATCGCCGCCGAAGCTCTCAAGAGGTTTAGTGATGACAATCTTGCTGCTATTTGGTTCGAACGTGTTTATGACGATCGCCTGGTACGGACACTTGAAGTACGGCCATGACTGGCCGCTGTGGAAGGCCATTCTGATTTCGTGGGGAATTGCCTTGATCGAGTACTGCATGGCGGTACCGGCGAACCGCCTGGGATTCGGCGCCTTCACCGGTTTTCAACTGAAGATCATTCAAGAGGCCATTACGTTGACCGTGTTTCTGGTGTTTGCGGTCGTTTATCTGAAAGAGAAAATGGCCTGGAACTATGCGGTTTCGTTTGCGCTGCTGATCGCCGCCGTGGTGGTGGCGTTCGCTTTCAAACCCGTTGCTGCCTAGTAGCCGGCCTGAGTATGCCGTGTGGCTCAGGGCACAACCGTGGTGAACAGATAAACGATAAAGATGACGAGCAGCACGATGCCGTGCAGGACAATCGTTCTGCCGGTGCGCAGTGCGATGGCGGTAATGAATAGGGACAGCATCAACAGCACCGTGGACTTCGTGTCGATACCCAGCACCAACTCGGTGTGCATGTACAGCGACAGCACGCTCACCACCGGGATGGTCAGCCCGATGCTGGCGAGCGCGGAACCCAGCGCGAGATTGAGGCTGGTTTGCAGGCGGTTGGCCCGAGCTGCGCGCAATGCGGCCAATCCCTCCGGCAGCAACACAATGGCCGCGATAATCACGCCGACGAGTGCATCCGGCGCACCCACACGCGACACCGCAGATTCGAGACTGGGGGCCAATTTCTTCGCCAGCAAAACCACTGCCGTCAGACACGCGAGCAACAAGACTGCACTTGCGGCGGTGACGGCATTGCCGGGTGACTGCGGGTGCGGCGGCGAGTCCGCGGCCGGCGCCGGGTCATCTTCGACAAAGATGCCCCGATGACCGATGGTCTGCGCGAATACGAAGGCCGCGTAAATGGCCATGGACACGACGGCAATGAGCATGAGCTGACTGGGAGAGTAGTAAGGGCCGGGCGTCGTGATCGTGTAATTGGGAAATACCAAGGTGAGGACGACGATGGCAGCCAATGCAACCAAGGCCGCGCTGACGCCGTCGAGACTGAAGGTCTGTTCGCGATGTTTGAGGCCGCCTACCAGCAAACACAGACCGATGATGCCGTTGAGAATGATCATCACCGCGGCGAACACGGTGTCGCGCGCCAGCGCCGCCGCTTCCGTCCCTCCGGCAATCATCAAGGAGACGATCAACGCCACCTCGATCAGCGTGACGGCCAGCGCCAGAACCAGCGTGCCGTACGGTTCGCCCACCCGATGCGCTACGACTTCGGCGTGGTGCACGGCGGCAAACACATTGCCCGCGAGGGTCAGAGCGATGGCTCCCACAAAGATTCCGCTGAGAGTCAGACCAAGACCTGCCGCGCCCAGCACAATTCCCGCGATGACGGGCGCGAGAATGGTCCACAAGGGTAGATCCGCCCACCAGCCGCGCGACGCAGATTTGGCAGGCGACGTTTGAGTGTTTGAGTTCATCGGATTCGGTTATTCTCTGGTTCTGTAGCGCAGGGCGGCGGGCCACTTATAGCAACTAGAGGTTAAGAGGTGAAGTCAGATCGCGATTGGCGCAGCGAAGGCGTGCGGGTCATCAAGAGCGACCGGCTGGACAGCAATACGCCCCAGACACCGGGCATGCTGCGCGCCGCCGCAGTGAATTTCGCCCGGGTCGGTTCGCAGAAACTCTGGGCAGGCACGGTAATCATTCAACCGAACGCCAAGACCGGGGCTCACCACCATGGCGCGCTGGAGAGCGTCATTTACGTGGTCCGTGGAGCGGCGCGCATGCGCTGGGGCGATCGGCTTGAATTCACCGCCAAGGCGGACGCGGGAGACTTTATTTTCGTGCCGCCCTACGTGCCGCACCAGGAAATCAACGCCTTGAGCGATGCCCCGCTCGAATGCGTGCTGGTGCGCAGCGACAACGAATCGGTGGTCGTAAATCTGAACATCGAGGCCGCCGAACGATTCGAAGAGGTTTATTGGATCGATCCGATCCACCCCGCGCCCCGCTAGCCCGTAGAGGGGAGCGCGTGGCTAGAGCGCGCGCAGGTCGTCCGTCTCGCGCTTCAAGTCGGAAAGAAATTTTTCCAGTTCCGCCTTGCGCTCCGGAATGCGCGCTCGGCCCGCGGGTGACAGCACGCGGCCGGGCACCTTGCCCAAATTATCCGTCAGCATCGCCACCGCCTTCGGCGAGTCTGGATTGCCGCCATGCGGATCGACGAGCGCCATGATGCGTGCCACACCGATCGCACCCAGCCAGTCGAGCGCATCGGCATCGTGAAGGTAAAGCGCTTCGGGTCCGACGGGATCGCGATAGTACATGTGCGTGCGAATCGCAGCTCGCACCGCCTCGATTTTTCCCATTGGGAATCCGGTGCCCTTCAAAACCGTATCGACCACGCGGGCGCCGACATCCGAATGATCCACCTTGACGTCTTCCCACGGCGGAAACGCCGCCATGTCATGCAGATACGAGGCGGCATAGAGCACATCGTCATCGAGGGTGACATGATCCGCGGCGGCCAACTCCCGGGCCAGCGCGTAATCGCGCAGGCAATGGGAGTAGCCCCAGGCAGGATTCTTGAAGTGACTCAGGGCCAGCTCGCGCACGGTGGCCCGCCAATCCGGCGCCGGCAACGTCGCCGTGGGCGCCGCGCCAATCGATGCGCCGGCTGCCAGCGCCGCAATCAAGAATCCAAAAAATCGCCGCATGCCGATGAGTCTACGCCAACGCTTCGTGTATCAGTCGGATTTGTTCGTCAGCCTGATCGAGAATGGCGCTGCAATCTGCCGGCGTCACGCCGATGCTCAAGAATGCATTGATGCCTTCGGTCGCGAGGTTTCTCGGCTCAGGGCTCATCGGCGCATCGGCCAGCACCAGACTCGCGATGAGCACATCGACGAGCTTCGCCTCGTGTTTCCGGCGGCGATCGACATCGTCCTGATCGCCAACCGCTTCGCACAGTTCATCTGCGAAGCCCCAGCTCTGCAGCACCGCCTTGCCGATCGGGGCCTGCCAGCCGCTGATGAGTTCCATCCAGGATTGCGCACTGCCGAGTCCGTCAGTGGCGCTCACCGCGCGCGCCATGATGTAGAGTTTCCCGATGCCATGAAGCAGCCCCGTCAAGAATGCCTCGTCCGCGGGCACCTTGGTTCGTCCCGCCACGAGTCTGCAGATCGATGCGACCGCGATGCTCTTGTTCCACAACTCGGTCAGCGGCTGGGCAATGGAACGCAGGGATGCCTCGTTCTTCATGTGCTGCATGGCATAGGACATGGCCGTGCTCTGGACCATTTGCTGTCCGAGCCGTGTGATGGCCGATCTCAGGTCGGTCAAAGGCTTGCCGGAACTATTGAACGCTGCGGAGTTGGCAGTCTGCAAAATACGCGCCGTGAGACGCGGCTCCGCGCCCACAATGGTGACGACTTTATCGGAGCTGGTGTTCGGGTCTGCCAGCGCGTGGCTGATGCGGATGACGACGTCGGGAAAGCAGGGCAGGTCAATGGTGCCTTTCGACACCTCGGTCGCCAACTTCTGGAGGAAAGCCAGGGCGTTGCCCCGTTCTTCGAGTGTCGCGGCGGCATCGCTCGCTGGCACTGATTCCGCGCCGGACCGGTACGTGGGTGCGGTCACTTTTGGCATAGGCCCCCGGCTCTCAGGTCAATACTGCTTCAGTATAGGCGCGCCCTGCCAGCCATGCGTGAATCTGTCCAACGATGGCGAGCGCAATTCCCTCGGGCGTCGTCGCGCCGATATCCAGTCCGACCGGCCCGCGAATTCTTCCGCTCAAGCTTTCTATGAGCGGCCCCAGTTCCTGCGCCAAGCGGCTGCGGCGCGCCTTGGGACCGAGCAATCCGACGTAGGCCGGGACCGCTGCCTCCGCGAGTTCGCGCAAGTACGCCTCGTCCGAAGGCAGGTGATGGCTCATGACAACGGCGGCATGGCAACGCGCCGGATCGATCACAGTGCGCAAGAATTTGGGATTGACGGCATGCAATTCGGCGCCGGCAAATCGAGCCGCAGCGAGATAGGCCGGCCGATGATCCACCACCGAGACGCGCCAGCCCAAGGCGCGCGCCGCGGCGACAACCGGTTCAGCATCCGGGGCCGCTCCGCAAATCAGCAGATGCGGCGGGGGGCCAAGCCGCTGAACGAACGCGTGTGACATTTCCGCGGCGGACAGCGCTTGGTCGTCGCGATAAGTGCCGAGACGCATCTGCGCCGAGTTGTGCACCATGACCAAGGAAGTCGACTCGCCTCGATGCGTGGCACGGCCGGCGGCGGCCAGCGCTGCCTCGGCCGGGCTCATGGGGCCTGCGGGTTCGAGCAAAACTCGCATCGTGCCCTCGCAACCGGCCCCCACGCCGAATAAAACATCGTCGGGACCGCGGGTGTCGTACTCGACCGCGCGGGCCGCGCCGCTTTCCAACACTTCTCGTGCGTGGATCTGCAGATCCGATTCGAGGCAGCCGCCGCTCAACAAACCGATGTAGCTGCCGTCTGCCATCAGCAGCATGCGCGCACCCGGCTTGCGATAGGTGGATCCGGCCGTGGCAACCACGGTCGCGAGCACGCGCGATGCATGCGCATGCGGGGCACGCTCCAGCAACAGTTCCAAACCGGTATCAAGACGAACTTCCATGGCGCACATTGTTCCACATAGCGCTCTGGCTGGCCGGCTCAGCCCGATAACAATACACAAGTCCCAAAGTCCTACACCGGACTGTGGACCCCATATCGGTTACTTCACTTTGTATCGCAGATACTGCGCCCAAGTAACTAAATCTGTAGATGATTATGTCGAATAGTGCAGCCTGGATTCAAGCGTCGTTGCAGCGGCGATCACTCTGGCTGGCCGGGGCCGCGTTGCTGCTGGTATTGCTGCTGGGAATACTTGTTCACAGCCTGCAAGTCTGGCGCAACCGCGCGGCGGCGTTGGATCGAGAAAATATGAGCCTGCAGCTTGCTCAGCTGGCGCATGAATTGACGGCGCAATCCGAGCGTCTCACCGAGCGAACTCGCGAGTTGGCGGAGTCCGAGGCGGCTCTGCGATTGGTTCAAGACACCACCGACCCCTCTGCCGACCGCTTGGAACTCGCCGACGTGTCCCGCCGCAGCCTCGATGCGCTGCTCGTACTCTCCGCTTCGCGTGCCGTTCGCTTCAGCGTCATCATCGCGAACGGCCAACTGAGTGAACAGGCCCCCGACCCGGAAATGATGCAGTTGGTCGAGTCGATGATTGCCACTCAGCTGGAGCCGGCCCGAGCATCGCAACTGACGACCTTCAGCGATGATCGGTGGCTCGCCGTTCGGCCCGTCCTCGGCCGTGCCTCGCCTGCCGTTTTAGGGTGGGTGGTTGCGAGCCGCTCATTGTCGCCGGCGCTGCTTGCTGAATTGGCTCGTTCCGCGGGTGCTACCTTGAGCTTGGTGCCTTCCGAGCCCACCGAATCGCTTGCGGCGAAGTCGGCGGACGCATTTAGCGTGACAACGAAATTGTCGCGCGAAGACTCGTCAGGCTACGCAGTGCTGCACAATGCGAGCGGCCGCGCGGTCCGGGCAGTGCGGCTCGCGCGCGCGGCGAACTCCTCCGGGACCTCAATGGCCGCAGCACAACCCAGCAGCGTGGCGACTGCCTATGTTCTGATGGGGCTGCTCGTGCTGCTGACCAGCATCGGCGCCGTCACCATTGCATTAAGACGCTATTTTCATCGCCAGCGGTCGGTCGATGCACGCTACAAGGCGCTCATCGATCAAGCCAACGACGGCATCGTGATTGTGGATGCGCACACGCACGAAGTGCTCTATACCAATCCGGCTTTCTTGAGCCGCCTCGGCTATACGAACGAGGAAGCGCAGTCATTGACTCTCACCGACATATTCGTCGATGGCGATGCCTCGCCGGACAGCGTCTTGTCGCGGCTGATTGAAGCGGATTCCCAAATGGCGATCAGCATGCAGCAGCGCTGCAAGAGCGGTTCGTTTTTCGATACCGAAGTACGGTGCAACGCCCTCGACGTCGATGGCCGCGACGTGCTGGCCTACGTGACGCATGATGTCTCGCTGCGCCGGAAGGCCGAGCAGCAGCTCATCGAGAATCAGCAGCGGCTTGATAAAATGGCGCATCACGATCAACTGACCGGGCTGCCGAATCGCCACTATCTAACCGCCTTCCTGCCGCAGGCAATTGAGGAGGCGCGGGCCGCGAATACCATGCTGGGCGTGGTATTTCTGGACCTGGATCGGTTCAAGCATATCAACGACACCCGCGGCCACGAGACCGGCGACAAACTGCTGCAGGAGGTGGCGACGCGGCTGCGGACCTGCGTGCGCGATTCCGACGTCGTGATCCGAATGGGCGGCGATGAATTTGTCGTGGTATTCCGCAATGTCAAAAACTATGACGAGGTCACGTTGGGGGCCGGCCGGATCATCGAGACGCTAAATCGGCCGATCGTCATCGATCGCTATCCGCTGCAGACCACGGGCAGCGTCGGCGTCAGCTTGTACCCGCGCGACGGCGCCAACATGATCGAGCTGCTCAAGCATTCGGACACCGCGATGTACCAAGCGAAGGATCGCGGCCGCAACAACGTGCAAATGTTCAGTCATGCGATGAATCGCAAGCTCAAGCATCGTGTCGCCGTCGAGGCCTCGCTGCGCGAGGCCCTGCGCCTGAAGCAGCTCGATGTGCACTATCAGCCGTTCGTCAACCTGATCACGCGAAAAATAGTCGGCCTGGAGGCGCTGATGCGCTGGTCGCATCCGGTGCACGGAATGATCCCCGCCGATCAATTCATTCCAGTCGCCGAGGAGACCGGCTTGATCGTGCCCATGGGCAACTTCGTTCTACATCGAACGCTGCAAACCATGAGCGCCTGGCGCAAGGATGGGATTCCCCTGGTGCCGGTTTCGCTCAACGTCGCTCCGGCCCAGTTGCAGCGGGGCGAGTTGCAAGCGACGATTTCGACCCTGCTCAAGTCGCACAATCTTCGGCCTGAGATGCTGCAGCTCGAAATGACGGAACGGGCCGTGTTCGATTCCCATTCTCCTGCGGGCGAGACTCGACAGGACACCATGGCGCGGCTGCGCGATCTGGGCATCAAGATCGCCATCGATGACTTCGGAACCGGATATTCGAGCTTGAGCTATCTTAAAAATTGGCGCGTCGACGCACTCAAGATCGACCGTAGCTTTGTTCGCGATCTGGTGACCGACTCCAGCGACCTGGCCATCGTCAGCGCGATCATCGCCATCGCGCGGCACTTGCACATCGAGGTGATCGCCGAAGGCATTGAGGCGTATCAGCAGGTGGAAATTTTGCGCAGGCTGGGTTGCTCGGTCGGCCAGGGCTTTCTATTCGCGCGCCCGATGCCCGCCGATGAGGTATTGAAGCTGTTGCGCAGCGACGCGGAACCCCCCAAGGAAGAAGAAGAGGACATGCTGGCGGTGTTCAGCGCCGGCCGCGGCTAGGGGCCTGTCTCGAGTATGCCGCGTGAGCTTCCGCGCAAGGCTCAGGCCGCGCTCTCTTGGAGCTCGGCCTGCCAGCTTTCCTTGAGCTCGCCTTCCCATTTGGCCACCAACGTCGAGGCGACGGCATTGCCGAGCACGTTGGTGGCTGTACGACCCATATCCAGGAGTTGATCCGCGGCAAACACGAATACCAGGCCCTGTTCCGGCAGTCCGAAGTAGCTCAAGGAGGCGGCAATGACCATCAATCCGGCGCGCGGCACGCCGGCAATTCCCTTGCTCGTGACCATGAGAATCAGCAGCATCATGATCTGTTGGTGCACG
>Ga0210383_10005363_pt1 | contig 11271 bp, 5 predicted proteins | sample IncBWC14OmetaG_FD_160072 | JGI IMG/M metagenome (GOLD analysis project Ga0210383, IMG submission 160072) | Forest soil microbial communities from Barre Woods Harvard Forest LTER site, Petersham, Massachusetts, United States - Inc-BW-C-14-O ...
CCGGGCGAATCTCTTCCGGGCCTGCTTGATTTCGAACAGTCCGTCAATGCGCATGGGCACGATAGGGATTTGGAGATTGTTCGCCAACAGCCCAATCCCGGAGCGGAATGGGAGCATTTTCCCATCGGTCGTGTGACGGCCTTCGGGGAATACCAGGACGCTGTAGCCCCGGTCCACAGATTCTCCGGCGTAGGCGAAGCTTTCGCGGAATCCTGCTTCTCGGGGTAATGGGAAAAGATTGAGCAACGAAACTCCCAGAGCCCATTTCAATCGGTCGTAGATCTTGCCGGGAAAGCTTCGCGTCACGGGCGGAGTGCGTAGGATTTCGAGAGCCTCGCCGCCGGTGGCGATCGCCATCTTATGCCGCAGACGCGCGGGAAGTGCGGTCAACAGGAATCCTGGATCGACGTCGCCGATGTGATTGCAAATCACGAGGACCGGCCCTGCGACTCCGCTCAGATTCTCACGACCCTCGAGGCGAGGCCATCCCAGGAGAAAGACGGCAGGGCGCAACAGCAGATAATGCACCGCCACGCGCACCCAAGTGATCGGCCAACGTTGCGCCCAGCGCGGATAGTGGTAGGACGTCCGCGGCGGATGCTTGCCCTGCAGCATGCTCTCCAATTCACCTACCGTCGTCACCGCGGCGAACCGAGTCTCGCTGAGATCAATCTGGTAGCGATCTTCGAGCGCGCTCATTAACGCCACGCGGTCGAGCGAACTGAGGTTCAATTCTGATTCGAGATTCGCGCCGGAAGAATGCTGGAAGGACAGACGGCCCGTGACTTTCGCAATCAATTCTGCCAGCGGGCTTGAGCCTTGCTGATTGGGAGATCCGTGCGTCAGCCGAGCTTGCACTGCCTGCTGAATTACATGTCTTAGCGGCTTCTGCGTTGATGTGCGGGGAAAGTCTTCGTCTGGCCAAACCATCCATTGATTCATGCGCTGGTATTCGGAAAGAGACTGATTCGCTCGCTTCACGACGGGCTCGGGGTCGGCGGAACTGTCGTGCAGGATGATGGCTGGGCACGGTTCTGAATTTCCGTTTCGCGGCAGCGCAATCACGACAACATCTTTCACTTCGGGCTGACGGCGAAGCGCGGCTTCGAGATCTTCAGGATAAACGTTCATGCCCGCAGGAGTGACGATGACGTCTTTTTTGCGACCCTTGAAATAAAGATTTCCTTCTGCGTCAAGTTCGCCGACATCGCCGGTCGGATACCAGCCGTCTTCGTTCGTACTCGAACGAACGCCGGTCCCGTTCCAGTAGCCGGCGGCGACGCCGGCTCCGCGGACCAGGATTTCGCCATCGGGAGCGAGTTTCATTTCGCGCCCCGCCAGCACTTTCCCGATGGAGCCTTTTCCCAGCCGGAAGGGATGATTCACGCTGATCAGCGAAGTCGTTTCGGTCAAGCCGTAGCCCTGAATGGCGGCGTATCCGAAGCGTCCCCAGAATTCCTCAGTGTCGCGGTCGAGGGCGGCACCGCCTGAAATGAAGGCCCAGAACTTCCATCCGAATTGGTGGTGGATGCGGCGAAAGATCCACCAGCGACGCAGAAAGGGCTTGCCTTCGGCGGCTCGAAATGTTCGCCGGAATTGTTCGATCTGACCTTCGCTCTCGAGATCGCGTTCGATTTTCTCTTTGAGCGATTGCAGTACTCGGGGCACGGCGACTATCACTGAGACGCGCTCGCGGCGGACGGTCGCAATTATTTCGGAAGGCTTCAACGCCTCCTGGAATATCACCGTGCCGCCCATCAGTTGCGGCAGGAAGATTCCTAGAAATTGTCCGAAGACGTGGCTGAGCGGTAACAGATTCAGGAAGCGGACGGGATGCACGAATCGTTCATACTTCAGATATTTCTTAATTTCGAGTTCAAGCGGCGCGATGTTCGCGAGGACGTTGCCGTGGCTTATGACTACTCCCTTGGGCTCGGCTGTCGTGCCAGAGGTGAAGACAATCTCGAGCGTGTCGCCGGGTTTGAGTTCGACGGAGCGATGGACCGCTGGAGAATACCCCGATAGTGCATCGAGCAAATCTTCCAACGCCAGCGTGGGCAGCGATTGCTGCGCGTGCTCGTTCGAGCAAACCAACAACTTCGCGCCGACCTGGTGATACACGCGCAGTGCGAAGTCGGCCGTCGCGACGTCGTCCATGGGAACGACGACTACGCCGCGCAGAACGCATCCGAGAAATGTTGCGACCCACTCGGCCGAGTTCGGCCCCCAGATCAGGATGCGATCGCCCTTGGTGATTGCGCGAGCATCCAGCTCACGAGCGAATCGGAAAGCGATCTCGGCGACTTGGCGATACGACCAGCGTATCGTTCGATATCCCCGGCGTTGCACGTAAGCGGTCTCCTGGCCGAGTTGCAGAAAGCGGTCGAGATATTCGACAAGCGAGCGGCGTTCCACGTAAGAGATGTTAGCGCGTCACGGGCCAGGGTAAACCGGGAATGTGCAGCTAGGACGCCACTTCGGACGAGGACAACGGACGAACCGCATTCTTTGACAGCACGAACGCCCGGCACAAAGTGAAGTAGGCGGTCAGTAAATGTCAGTGGCTCAGCCATGGTTATTTAGTTCGCGACGGGCTGCATGGCTGGCTTCTTCCACGCGCCGTTTACCACTTCCGGCGCCGGCATGTAAACGCGCAGGACGGCGTAGAACGGGCCGTCGGGCGCGGGCAGCCAGTTGGACTCCTTGGCTGCGCCCGGAGAATCCTTCTGCACATAGATGGTCAGCGAACCGTCGCTGCCGTACTTGAACGACTTCAGCATGGTGGAGTTGAGCAGATACCGCTTCAACGGGTTCGCCACCAGGAACTGAGTTTTACCGTCATACATGGTGATCGACCAGAATGCTTTGGCGTCCGGTAATTGCCCTTTGGGAAAAAGAAGTGTGTAACGGTTCTTTGAGGCGTCCAGCGGTTGATGGTTGCCGTCAACAAAGTAGCCGAAATAAATAGCCTCCTCGCCTGAATTGCCGTAGAGGCCGAGTTTGGCTCCGGCGTAGCGATACAGATAGTTGTTTTTCAAAAAGTCACGGGTGCCGAACATCTGCGAGCTGGATACTTCGTCGGCATTGATTCGTTTCATCAATGCGTCGAGATCCTGCGCTGCGTCGGCGATTCCGTCATTGACCGCCTTCTGCGATTCGGGAGAGAGCTTCGCAAAATCGAAAGTCTTGCCGGCGCCGATGTTGAGTTTGGCGAAGCGGTCCATCAGATCTTTCTCCGACGGATTGGTGGGGCAGAACTGCAGCATGAAGTTCAGGTAGCTGAACAGCGCAGGCGATGTCAGCATGTCGGGCGCGGTCTTAAGCCAATCGACCGCGGGAGCGGCGGGCGGCCCGGGCTGTTTCAAATACTGGCTGAGAGTTTGCGCCTTGTAGCCTGCCTGGATTTTTTTTACGTTGCCTAAATCGGCTGGATTAAAAAGCTGAGTGCGAAACAGAAGGTAGGCAAACTCAGTCTCCGATTGCGCGATGGCCTTTACACCTTTGGGAGTTTCGCCCTTCCATCCGGGGCCGGCAATCATGAACGTGCCGCCATCGTTGCCGTAGCTCCGCGTGCCCAGATAAGCAAAATTGAAAGTATAGAGATCGATCATCTGGCCGGTGTAGTAGCGATTCTTTTCGATCTTTGGCATGGTCACGATCACGGGCTCGGCGCGCAGATCCATCCAGAGATACGAATAGGGCGTGTCGGAATTAGGAGTGACGACAAATTTGTCATCCGGCGTGGCCACGTTCGCCGAATTGGTCAGAACGTTGAATGGCGCTCGATAATCGGAGTTCGCGGTGTCAATCGCCTGTTTGTACATGGTTTGATAATTGGTCACCACGGGAAAGCCGTAGATGTAGGCTTCTTTTGCGATGGCGCGGGTTTCCTCCGGCGACGGGCCGGATTGCGTAGCGGGTGACTCTTGAGGCTTGGTGTTGCAGCCAAAAAAAAGACAGACCAGAATTAGGAGGACGACCAGCGAAATGTCTCTTCGGTCATAGAAATGCATTGGGATTCTCCTTCGGGAACTCATATTCGGTCTACGCAAATGCTCGGGGTGCAAGACGGACTAGTCCGCCTTAAACCTGGACAATACTGCCTTTGAGGATGCCCGTTTGTGCTCAATCCTTGCCGAGCGCTGCCTGTTGGCGATGAAGTATCTTCAGAACTGCCTCGGGGTCGACGGTGAAGCTTGCCGGCGCCTGGCTCGGTGGATACTCCTTGAAGGTTTCAATGAATTCCGTCGCGCCAATGATTCCCTGAATCAGCAGGTAATCATTGTGCACGAGCCAATCGTTGTACTGATCCGAAGTGATGTCGGCACGTTCATAGGGATCCATGCGCAGGTTGTATAACTTCGGAAGCCGCAAACAGATAAAGGGCTCCATCCAGATATTGAGGTTGCCCGGCGCGCGCTGCTCGCAGAAAACATATTTCCAGTTCTCGTGCCGCATGGCTACGAGCATGCCATCGTCATCGAAGTAGAAAAAGTTCTTGCGCGGCGTCGTAGCCTCTTTGCCCTCAAGATAAGGAAGGATGTTGTAGCCATCCAAATGCACCTTAAAGACATACCCTCCGGGGCTGGCTGCCCAGCCTTTTAGAAGCCTGTCCTTCACCGTCGTATCTCCGGCCGCTGCGAGCAGCGTTGGGAACCAGTCAAGTCCTGAAACAATCTGGTTGGACCAAACTCCAGGCTTGATATAACCCGGCCAGCGAATCATTGCGGGCACGCGAAACGCGCCTTCCCAGTTAGAATCTTTCTCGCTGCGGAATGGCGTCATCGCTGCATCGGGCCAACTGAACATGTTGGGGCCGTTGTCTGTGCTGTAGATCACGATGGTGTCTTTCGACACTCCGAGGTCGTCCAGAGCCTTCAGAAGTTTGCCTACGTCCTGATCGTGCTCCAACATGCCGTCCGCGTAGTCGTTACCGGGCATCCCGCTCTTTCCGTGGTATTCCGGACGGATGTGGGTGAAGATGTGCATGCGCGTGGTATTCATCCAGACGAAGAACGGCGTGCCCGCTTTTGCCTGCTTAGTCATGAAGCCAACCGCCGCATCAGTGGTTTCATCGTCGATCGTCTCCATGCGCTTCATGGTCAGCGGGCCGGTGTCTTCGATCTTCCCCCCAGCGTAGGAATGGATCACGCCACGCACGTTGTACAGCTTAAGGAACTCGGGATCATCCTTAGGCCAGTACGGCATCTCCGGTTCTTGTTCGGCGTTCAGGTGATAGAGGTTACCGTAGAATTCGTCGAAACCATGATTGGTGGGCAGATATTCATCGCGGTCCCCGAGGTGATTCTTGCCGAACTGGCCGGTAGCATAGCCCAGCGGTTTGAGAGCCTGCGCGATTGTGATGTCGCGCTTCTGAAGACCAACCGGAGCGCCAGGGGCGCCCACTTTGGTGAGGCCGGTGCGAATCGGAGATTGGCCGGTAATAAACGAAGAGCGGCCTGCGGTGCAGCTGTTCTCAGCATAATAATCAGTGAAGGTCATGCCCTGCTCACCGATGCTGTCGATATTTGGCGTCATGTAACCGACGACCCCGTGGGTGTAGCGGCTGATGTTTGCCTGCCCGATGTCGTCGCCGAAGATCACCAGGATATTAGGCTTCTTAGCTTGCGCATCCGCGGAAATGGCGGCAAGCAGTAACCACGCAAACGCCACCACGGATGCCAGTGTTTTTCTGTGCCGCTGCCTCATAAGTTACTCCTTAGCATGTTCGTTTGTGATTGCGAAATGAGTCGACGCTTACATGCGTATGGGATTTGAACTTGTTTCAAAATGGGGCGACCCGAAAGACTACACATAAATCGACCACGACGTATATCGGGGAAACCCCTACGAGCGCGACCCGTTCTTGGCGACAATATATCCTCGGCACCTGGTTGAGCGCGTGCTCGTGCCCTTTTTTGCGAACTCAGCGACGAACTGATGTGCAATGTTCTGAGATGACAAGAAAACTAAAAAACCATGAGTTAGCAGAGGTCGAAACTACAAGAAATACTAGTCCGCCAACTGGGGGTTTTGATAGTTTTCGGCGCCTGTGCTCGCCCATATGTTTATCAGGCTCGCTCGGAGGGTCGCAGATCTTTGTTCAAATGAAGGTGAGCATTGATTTAAGGAGAGTATTAATGTTGATCCGTTTCGTCCGCCATAGTGTTTTGTTCGCGATTGTCGCTTTGAGCGTCCAGTTGTTCGCGCAAGCCGATCCTCTCGCTTCCTGGAACGATGGGCCGGCGAAACAGGCGATCGTGAACTTCGTCAAAGTGACCACTGATCAATCGAGCCCGAAGTTCGTCCAGCCCGATCAGCGCATCGCCACTTTCGATCAGGATGGCACAATGTGGGTCGAGCATCCGATATACACCCAGCTGATTTTCTGCCTGGAGCACGTACCGGCGGTGGTTGCGAAGAAGCCCGAACTGAAGAATGTCGAACCGTTCAAGACAGTGTTGTCCAGCGATCGGGCCGCGATTGCCAAGTTGACCCTGCCGGATCTGGAAAAAATTGCTGGCGCTACGCTCGGCGGAATGACGGTCGAGGAGTTCAACGCGCAGGTTAAGCAGTGGCTTTCGACCGCCAAAGATTCACGGTGGCACCATCCGTATACCGATCTGGTATATCAGCCGATGCGTGAAGTAATGCAGTATTTGCGCGCGAACGGATACAGGACCTATATCGTGACGGGCGGCGGACAGGATTTTGTGCGCGTGTATGCAAATGACGTCTACGGCGTCCCGCCGGAGCAGGTCGTGGGTACCGCGGGTGAAACCGCTTACGGTTACGCGAAAGACGGCGCGCCAGTTCTCACTAAGATTCCGAAGCCGTTCTTCATTAACGATGGCCCGGGCAAGCCTGTGGGCATTCATCTTATGATTGGCCGCCGGCCGTATGCTGCGTTTGGCAACTCGGGAGGCGACCGGCAGATGCTGGAGTACACGCAGGCCGGAGATGGCACTCGCTTGGCAATGCTGGTGCTGCACGACGACGCCACGCGCGAGTACGCCTACGGGCCAGCGCAGAAGCTGCCAGATACCAAGGTCGGAACCTTCCCTCAAACTCTATATGATGAAGCCAAGGCGAAGGGATGGTTCGTCATTAGCATGAAGAACGATTGGAAGAGTATATTTGCCTTCGAACCGTAAACCCCAATTGTGAACTTACTCAACAGGTGAAGGTCGCATCGAGTCGTGCGCGAACGCGGACGCGCATGAGTTCCCGGGAATCTGTCCGCAAGACTGAGTTTCGGGGGACAAGCCAGATGAGAAGCCGACTCCAAGTAGTGTTGACGATATTGTTCGCGCTCATAATATCTACCAATCTCTGTGCGCAAGCCAAAAAGCCCAACATCCTGGTTATCTTTGGTGACGACATCGGCTACTCGAACATCAGCGCTTATAACCTAGGCATGATGGGCTACCACACGCCGAATATCGATCGCGTGGCGCAACAGGGGGCGCTCTTCACGGATTACTACGCGCAGCAGAGTTGTACCGCGGGCCGGGCGGCGTTCATTACTGGACAGAGCCCCTTCCGTACCGGGCTGTTGAAAGTCGGGCTCCCCGGCGCCGATCTTGGCTTGCAGCCTCAGGATCCTACGATTGCTGATTTGCTGAAGAGCCGCGGCTACATGACTTTCCAGAACGGCAAGAACCATCTAGGAGACCGGAATGAATTCCTGCCGACAGTCCACGGCTTCGACGAATTCTTCGGAAACTTCTATCACTTGAATGCCGAGGAAGAGCCAGAGAATGTGGATTATCCCAAGAACCCTGCATTCATCGCGAAGTTCGGCCCGCGCGGCGTGTACAAGTGCAAGGCCACAGCCACCGATAATCCCGCGCCACCCGATCCACGCTTTGGTCCGTGGGGCAAGCAAGTCTGTGAAGACACAGGCCCCTTGACCAAGCAACGAATGGAAACGGCTGATGAAGAGTTTCTCGCCAAGACGCTGACCGACATGGAGACCTCGGTGAAGGCAGGCAAGCCGTTTTTCATCTGGCACAACACTACGCGAATGCACATCTGGACGCACCTCCAGCCAAAGTACCAGGCTATGGTTGCGGACAAAGGGCTCTACGGCGCAGGCATGACGGAATTCGACGACAACGTAGGCGTGTTGCTGAAGAAGCTCGATGATCTCGGCATCGCCGACAACACCATCGTCATTATCACGACCGATAACGGCGCCGAGACATTCTCCTGGCCGGATGGGGGCACAACTCCTTTTCGCGGCGAGAAGAACACCAACTGGGAAGGTGGCTATCGCGTGCCCTTCGTCATGCGCTGGCCGGGCGTAATCAAGCCTGGGACGATCATCAACGACATCTGTGCTCATGAGGATTGGGCGACAACTTTAATGGCTGCGGCGGGCGAGCCCGACGTCAAGCAGAAGCTGTTGACCGGCTATCAATCGAACGGAAGGACTTTTAAAGTTCATTTAGATGGCTACGACCTCACCGACATGCTGGCCGGCAAAGCTGCAGGACCGCGCAAAGAATTCTTTTACTGGACCGACGACGGCGAACTCGCCGGACTTCGGTACGAGAAATGGAAGCTGGTTTTCCTGGAACAGCGCGATCACGGATTCCGCGTGTGGGGTAATCCTTTTATTCCCCTGCGCGTTCCCTGGATCGAAGACCTGCATGCCGATCCCTACGAACGAGCCAGCTACGAAGCGTCTGATTACGACCATTGGATGATTGATCGCGTCTACCTACTGGTTCCAGCACAGGCGTACGTCGGCCAGTTCCTGATGACGTTCAAGGATTTCCCGCCGCGACAGAAAGCAGCCAGCTTCAGCCTTGACCAGGTGATGCAGAAGCTGCAACAAGGAATTGAAGACAACAACTGAGCGTTCCGGGCGCGGTTCGGCACCGACAAAGCAAAATGGTCAACTATGGGAACAGGTAAATCATCAGCCTCGCTTAAAGTGGTACCCAGCGAAAAGAAGCTCATCGAACAGTTCACCGCACCGCGGCCTACGGTTGGAGACCGAATGGCCGCGGGCAAGGCTTTGCGTACGCAAGTCCCGCGGGCCAGCCTGGCGGAATACAAACCTTCCTTGAAGCGTAAAGACCCGGTGGCAATCCTCGAGGCTCAAGCCAAGACGCGGCTTCCGCAATTGATTCCGGTACGTTATGCGCGGATGCTGGTCTCGCCTTTCTCCTTTCTGCGAGGTTGCGCGGCAATCATGGCACAGGATCTCAGTCCGTCGCCGGTCACTGGCCTTCGAGTACAGGTTTGCGGCGACATGCACGTGTCCAATTTTGGCGTGTTTGCCTCAGCCGAGCGCAACCTTGTGTTCGGCATAAACGATTTTGATGAAACCATCCCCGGCCCCTGGGAGTGGGACTTGAAGCGCCTGGCGGCGAGCGCTGTAGTCGGTGGCCGATTCCTCGGAAGCGACCACGCGAGTTGCGAGTGCTTCAGCCGAGCCATTGTTAGTTCTTACCGGAAGCACATCCGCGAGTACGCGCACATGGGCTATCTGGCTACGTGGTACGCGACGATTAAAGAAAGCGATTTGCTCGCGATTGTTGCCCCCAAACTGCGCAGCCGTTTGGAGAAGATGCTCAACAAAGCGAAACAGGGCTCTCACTTGCAAGTCCTGGAGAAGATGACGGACCTGATCGACAATAAGCAGCGCATCGTCGAGTCGGCGCCATTTGTGGTGCGTGAAACTAAGACGCAGAACGGAACGCCGATCCGCCAGGCGTTGGGAGTTTTTCTGCACCAATATCTTATGTCGATATCACCCGACCGGAGGGAACTAATCTCGCGATATCAGGTACTGGATGCGGCTCGAAAAGTGGTTGGCGTGGGCAGCGTGGGCACGCGTTGCTGGATCGTTCTCATGCGAGGTCTGGATGAAGGCGACCCGCTCTTTCTGCAGGTCAAGGAGGCGCAGGAGTCCGTGCTCGCGCCGTACATCGACGCACCGCCTTTCCAGAACCAGGGCCTTCGTGTAGTCACTGGGCAACGCTTGATTCAGGGATCGCCTGACATTCTGTTGGGATGGGGCGAGATGGAGGGGATGCAATTCTATGTTCGCCAACTGCGCGACATGAAGGGCAGCTACGAATTTGATCCTGAGATATCGACCGAGGAGGGTTTCCGTGAATACTGCGAATTGTGCGGCTGGGCGCTAGCCTTGGCGCACGCAAAGTCGGGCGACGCTGCGATGATTGCGGGGTACGTCGGCAAGAACGACGCCCTCGACGAGGCCCTAACAGAATTCGCCTTCGCTTACAGCGAGCAAAACGATCGCGACTACGCGGAGCTGAAAAAAGCAGCGCGCACCCACCGCATCACAGTGTCAAAAATCGCCTAGTTCGAGTCAGAATTGAATTTCAGTGCGGTGGATTCGACTTGGTCGAATTACCCGCGATCTGCAATGACCCCGTATCAGTTGAGCGCAGGGCTTGCTGCTGCTCGCGGGTCATCACACAGCGGAAGCCAAGATGGTTGGTTCCTGTGCTGACTTCTCCCTTGCCTCGCGTCCCGATCATATAGCGTGAGCAATATTGATCGGTGCAGAGAAATGATCCTCCACGATGGACTCTCTTTTTCTCGGTCGGCTCTGCGGGATCAAAGGGAGAATCCGGCCCTTGTGGGTTACGGGCCACCGCTCCGGCGGTTGCGAGTTGCTGATAATAATCCGGTCGATACCAATCGCTGGTCCACTGCCAAACATTGCCGGCCATGTCGAACAGGCCGTATCCATTGGCCGGGTACTGGGCCACTGCAGCAATGCCGACGTGGCCGTCTTCCCCAGTATCCTTGGTCGGGAATGAGCCTTGATGCGTGTTCGCCATCCACTTGCCGTTGGGACGGAATTCGTCGCCCCAGGCGTAAGGCTTTCCGGATAGTCCGCCACGCGCGGCGAACTCCCACTCTGCCTCGGTGGGCAATCGCTTCCCTGCCCACTTCGCGTAAGCTAACGCGTCCTCGTAAGCAACCTGAACGACCGGATAGTCGTCTTTGCCCTTGATGTCGCTATCGGGGCCGAGTGGGTGACGCCAGTTTGCTCCGTGGACATAAGTCCACCATTGAAAGTGGTCATCCAGCGGCACTGGGTGGTCGGGGGGCGAGAACACGATCGATCCGGCAACGAGGTTTTCTGGCGGCGCGCCAGGATAGTCTTCCGCGCGCGGCTTGCGCTCCGCAACAGTGACGTAACTCGTCGCCTTAACGAAGGCTTCGAACTGCCGATTGGTGACGTCGGTCTTGTCCATCCAAAAACCATCGACGTATACACGA
>Ga0210383_10005365_pt1 | contig 11269 bp, 10 predicted proteins | sample IncBWC14OmetaG_FD_160072 | JGI IMG/M metagenome (GOLD analysis project Ga0210383, IMG submission 160072) | Forest soil microbial communities from Barre Woods Harvard Forest LTER site, Petersham, Massachusetts, United States - Inc-BW-C-14-O ...
GGGGAGCAGCGCAACGTCCAGTCCATGGTGCGCCGGGCCCAGGCCCTGGATGCCGACGTGGTCATCATCGACCAGCTAAGCCACATCCGCCACCCCGACCCCCGCAACAAGCCCCGCAACGAGATCGTACGCGACATCATGCAGGATCTGGCCCTGTACGCCCAGGACGCCCGCCAGCCCTTACCCATCTGGGTCTTTGCCCAGATCGGGCGCAAGGGCCAGGAGGAGGCCGAGAAGCGCAGCTACTACCGCATCGATGACTTTGCCGAGTCCTCGGAGACAGAGCGCAGTGCCGACATCGCCTTTACCCTGTTCCAGTCCGGGGACCGGGTCCAGTTACACCGGGCTTTGTTCCAGATATTGTTTGCCCGCCGGGTGCCGGTCAAGTGGTGGGAGATCGAGTGGCGTACTGAGCATGCCTACATCAAGATGCTGCAGGAACGGCCGGTGAACAAGAAGTGAGCATGGCCGAGGTCTTGGCCCTCCCGGTCGAGGACAAGCGCACCTTGGCCCTGTCGTTACTGGAGGAGTTCGGGGCGCGCCACATCCGCCAGCCCAACGCCCAGGGCGAGATCATCCACACCTGCGTCCTACCCTTCGGTCTGCATAGCCACCAAGATGCCCATCCATCAGCCTCCCTCAACTACCTGAAGCTGGTCTACAACTGCCTGGGGTGTGGCTGCAGTGGGGGCCTGTTGTGGTTCGTGTCGTCCTGCCGGGGCACCACTGCCGCCGATACCCGCCAGTGGCTGACGGCCAAGGCCACCGTAGACATCGAGGACATACCGGCTTTTTTAGCGTATCTTGATAGCATTTATAGCCCGGAGCGGGCCGAGGCCGAGCCCATTCCCCGCTACAGCCCGAGGGTCCTCGACCCCTGGCGGTTCATCCACCCGTACATGACCGAGGTGCGTGGTATCCCCATCGAGAACTTGCGCCGGTTCGACATTGGGTACGGGGACATCGAGATCACCCCCACTTTCCACTCCGAGCGCATCATCATCCCGCACTACTGGAAGGGTGAACTGGTGGGCTGGCTGAGCCGCCGCATAGCCAATGACGGGTCGGCCAAGTACCTGAACACCGAGGGTTTCCCCAAGGCCCAGACGATCTACAACTACGACCCGAAGGTCCCCGTCATGGTGGCCGAAGGGACCCTGTCAGTCCTGGCCCACCCCGATGAGCCCCATATGGAGAGCACTTTCTCAGCCGAAGTGACTAAGCAGCAGGTGCGTCTCCTGGCCGAGCACCCCAGGGTCACCCTGTTCTTCGACAACGACACGGCCGGATGGAAAGCCACCCTCAAGGTGGGCGAGGCTCTCCTGGCCTACACCGAGGTTGAGGTGGTCCAAAATCCTTACGATGCCGACCCGGCCGACTTTGGGGACGACTACCGGGACCTGGACTTAGTCCCCTTTTCGATTTGGAGCCCTCCGGGTAAACTTTTGCGTTATGACCGACCACGATTGGCCGAAGTGTGAGACATGCCGTCTGTACGTCATGCGGTACGGGGAATCTTACTTTGACCCCGAGACAGGTTGGCACCCGCGCCCGACCACGGTGTTCCAGACCAAGGAGGGCGGATGGGCCATTGTCTCGGGCCTGGGCCTGGCCCTGGAAGATAATCCCTTGTCGGCCCAAGACACTCTGGACAACCTGCACCGGCTCAAAGATGGAGAGGTGGTGTCGTGCTGGTCGTTGAACTGACCGTGTTCGACCAGGCCGAGGCCAAGCTGAAGAGGCGTCCCTATTCCTGCCGCTTGCATACCGAGGATGCTACCGCCGAGCAACTGGTGGCGGGTATCTCTTTGCTCGGCATCCTGGGTGACCGGCTGTCCAAGCTGACTAAGGAGAAGTACCCAGGAGCTATTGAGAGCTTTCTGAGAGGAGATACGGTGCTGAGATATGGCAGAGGCGAAGTGACCGGTGTGGAGGACGCTGAGGGGCAACGGGCCGACCTCGACCCCGACTATATGGCGGTCGGCCCCGACAACGAGATAGTGCCCCGACCAAAGGACGAAGATGCCCCAACCAGGCGGCCCACCCCAAGGTAGGTTCCGCGCCCCCATATGGACTGGCCGGGAGGCTCCCGAGATGGGGGCTGACCTGTGGGAGAACCTGGCCATCTACAACGAGGAAGAACCCAATGCCCCGACCTATACCGAAGAACAGGTCGAGGCTATGTACCTGCGCCCGGTGGCCGTACCGGCCGGGCCGTACGAGTTTGCCACCAACCAGGAACTGCAGCCCTGGCCCGCCATTGTCTGGGACGTGAACGGGTACTACGCCGAACTGGGGGTGCCCTACAACGCCACCAGGGCGCAATTGAAGGAGGCCTACCAGGCCAAGGGCGGTTGGGGCTCGGCCCGGCTGACCTACATACTGCGCCAGCTTCTGGACACCGAGATCAGGGCCGCCTACGACTCTTCCCGTCCCGGCTCGGTGTTCTTTGACGAGTACATCGCTCGGTGGTTCCATGAGCAGTCCCTGCGGGACTCCATAGCCGAGGAGGGCCGCCTGCTCACCCTGGACGAGCGGATCGAAAAGGGCCAAGAGGAACTTGACCTGTCAAAGTACATGAACAAACCCTATGACCTTGACAAGTCCCTTCCCGACGAGGTACCGTTAGCGTGGCGCTGGGGTTATTACCTCTACGGTGCCTACGCCCATAACATTGAACTGCTCAACAAATGGCAAACTCTCCTACTAACCGCAAAATCCCTGAAGCCCGACAAGCTCTGTGTAGGACTACTCTCCGCTTCCGATACTCGACCTGTACGTCTCGTACTCATTGGCTTACGATTAGTCGCTTTTGTCCGCGAGGACATAGAACCAATTCACGCACACGCCATGACTTGCCTGCTTAGCCCAGTTGAGGTCCTCGACCTCTAAGCCTTACTAGCCCCAACTAGCATAAACCCGAGGAGGGTAACCGAATATGACAGACATTGATGCCCTACTATCCCGCGGCTTTCGTACTGGTATCGAATCCGCCAAAGAAGCCTCTTCCCGAGGACCGTCCAGTCGGATGGTCGAATTTTTGCGCTTGGAGGATGGCCAGCTTCTCTTCTGCCGGTTCCTAACTGACGCCCACGAGATCATGGACGCTATGGTCCACCCCATGTACCCCACCAAGCCCAAGCCCGAAGGGTACGAAGGGAACTGGCCTAAATCCATTTCTGCGGTATGTCGCAACACCAAGATGGGCGACGGGAGCCCCATGTTCCCGGACGGGTGCTATTGCTGCCAGCACCCCCGCATGGAGGACGGTAAGCCGAGGGCGGCTACAGCCCGGACCTATGGCTTGCTGGTAGTGCGCGAAGAGGTGATCTCGGACGGCACCGAGAAGTTCACCATCCCCGGCTCCAACCCGCCCCAGGTCAAGCCTAAAGGCCAGCGGGCCGGGTTCCGGGACAAAAAGCGCGAGTACCAGGCGTTCGACTTCAACACCAACCAGGCGGTCGGAGCGGTCGAGATGATCCCCGAGGTGCTCCTGGTCGAGATGGGCTGGAAGAACTTCTGGAGCGACATCGAGGGCATAGCCCAGTTGTTCTCTACCGTGGCCAACCAGGAGATGACCATCCGGCGCACGGGCTCGGGCATGAACGATACCGAGTACCACATCGTGGGCCTGGGCAACTCCACCTACGACTACCGCGACCCGGCCGTCCTGGCCAAGTACGGTATCGAGGTCCTGGGCTACGACGACCTGGGCCGTCCCATCAAGAAGTACCCGCCTCACTACTCGATCCCCCACCTGCTCTACAACCGGGCCAGCGACGACTACTACGCCCGCTGGATCGACCCCACCAAGACGGTGGCCAAGAGCGCCGCCGGGGTCGAGCAGGTGGTGACCAAGGCCCCGGCCGAGGATGTGTCCCAGGCCAGCCTGGAAGCCATGCGTGCCCGCCTGGTGTCGAGCCAGGCCCCGGTGCAGGAGCCCCTGCCTGCGGCCCCGGTACCCGAGCCTGCCCAGGTAGCCGTCCAGGTCCCTGCTGCTACCTCCGAGCCCGCCCCGGCCGAAGCTCCTCCAGTTGTGCCTCCCCCTGCTGCTACCAACGGTGCTCCCGCGCCAGCGACAGGTGGGGACATGAACTTTGAGTGACCCGGTACTAGACCGGGTCTTCCCCGAGCCCCTCCGGTGCCCCGATGATGCCAGGTGCTGGCACGGGTGCCCGGAGGGTACATATGGCCAATGCTGGAGAGTGAAGAACGCTGGACCGTTGAGTGATGTGTACCCGGAGGACCGATGGCCGACCCCATAGCCCCCTTGCCCGCTGGCTCCTTGGTCAAGGGGACTATCGGGGACCTCTCCATCGGGCACTGTAAGGGCCACCTGTGGCAGATCAGCGAGCCCTACCCCTCCAACTGGTCTACGGGCTCGGGATGGGTCCAGGCGGGTACCTGCCTGGTCTGTGAGTACACCACCGCGCCCATGGACATCGAGTGGTGGCAAGAACCCGCTACCCAGGCTGACATAGCCAAGACGGCCCAGGCCGTGCTGGTGGAGAAGGGACGCCTACTGAAGGTGTACGAGAACCTGATGGCCCGGCTGTCGGCTGGCCAGGTCCAGGACATCGGTATGCTCAACTTCGAATAGGGGAACCATGTGGGTCATCGTCCAGGATTTTGAAGGGGCGCAACTAATCTCCGACGACGACGGGATGCGGGCACTCGTCTGCCCTCTGGAGGTCGAGGCCCACATCTTGCTCCAGGCCCTCCCCCAGGGAGCTACCCTGCTCATCTGCGAGGAGGTCCCCGGCGGCGGCGAAGCTTGGGGGTATTGGTGCTGTTCGGTGGAGGAGTTTTCCGAAAAGCGCACCGAGAACCATGAACGGCGCACCTACACCGTGCCCAAGCTCCACCATTTCGCCTCCATCCCCACCTACCGGGAGTTCCGGGCCGAGCTAAAGGCCGAGGAGGCGGCCCATCCCAAGGACCGCTTCGTAAACCTCCACACCCACACCGACTTTTCGTCCCTGGACGGGTTGACCAAGATGGAGGAACTGGCCGAGCGCCTGGTGGAACTGGGCCAGGAGCATATGGCCGTGACCGACCACGGCACCTGCGCCGGGCACTACCACCTGATGAAGCAGGCCAAGGCCAAGAACCTGCACCCCATCTTCGGGATCGAGGGGTACTTCGTCTATGACCGACACGTCAAAGAAGACCAGTACGACTATATGCACCTGGTACTTTTGGCCCTATCCAGCAAGGGACTGTCCAATTTATGGGCCTTATCGACTGACGCCAACCGCCCGGACGCCTACTACGGCAAACCCCGCATGGACTGGGAGCTTTTGTCCCGCTACGCCGAGGGCCTTGTTTGCACCACCGCATGCGTTCGTGGCCCACTGGGTCGGCCCCTGCGCGCTGGGCGGCCCACCGAGGTCGTGGACAACCTCGGAAGGCTCCTCGACATCTTCGGAGAACGGCTCTACATCGAGCTTGGCTCTTCCACCACCGAAGACCAGGTACTCGTCAATAAAACTTTGGTGGAAATGGCTTATACATACTCTGTCCCCCTAGTGGCGGCGGTGGACTCTCACTACCCCCACGCCGATGACTACGAAGCCCACCAGGTCTGGGTCCGGGCCGGGACCAATACCACCGGCACCGACACCGAGGCCAAGCTGTTCGGGGACCAGATGCCCTATCACCTGGCCAGTGGTAAGGAAGTGGCCGAGCGCCTCAGCTACTTACCACCCGAGGTGGTCGAGGAGTCCATCTCCACCACCGTCGAGATAGCCGAGTCCTGTACGGCTGAGTTCCCGGCCCGCGCCGAGATGCCCATGTTCAACCCCAAGGAAGGCCGGGCTTACGCCATCAACCGTTGCATCGATGTGATGCAGGCCAACTGGGCCCGCAAGTGCCAGGGCAAGCCCATCCCCGAGGGTGAGTACCTGGCTCGGGTGAACACCGAAATGGACATGCTGGTGCCGAAGAACTTCATCGACAACTTCATGATTACTCGTGACTATGTGGCGGCGGCCAAGGACCAGGGCATCCTGGTCGGCCCTGGCCGGGGCTCGGCGGCAGGGTCCTTGGTGGCGTACCTGCTCGGTATCACCGAAGTTGACCCTCTGGAGTACGACCTCCCCTTCAGCCGGTTCATGACCCCAGGCAGAATTGAACCACCGGACTTCGATGTTGACTTCCCCACCTCGGCTCGGCCCTGGGCGCAGCACTACGTGACCCAGCGCTGGGGGGCCGACCATGTGGCTCGGGTCGGTACCCATGGGCGGCTGAAGAACAAACAGGTAGTGCGCGATGTGAGCCGGGTGTTCAATAACTCGGGCAATGAGGCCGATGCCATCGACCACCGCGACATCGAGGCCATAGTGGCCATCATCGACGCCGAGGAGGCCACCTCGGCCGGGCTCGGTTACCAGTGGGCCCAGGTGATGACGGCCAATGAGGAGGTCCTGGCCCCCTACGTGTCCCGTTACCCCAAGCTGTTCGCCATGTGCGAGCGCCTGGTGGGCCGCCTGAAGAGCTACGGCCGCCACGCCGCCGGTCTGGTGATCTCCACCATCGAGCCCTTGGCGGGCCGTCTGCCTATGCGGGTGGGGGACGAGGACCAGATGGTGTCCGAGTTTGACTTCGAGTCGAGCGAATCCATGGGCCTGCTCAAGTTCGATTTCCTGACCCTTCGCACCCTCGACACCTTGGACTTAGCGGTCAAGGCCATCGAGGACAACTATTTTACCAAGATCAATTTCTACGACTGGGACCAGGAGTACCGCGACCCGCTGGTGTGGACCGAGATATCGGACGGCAACACCCTTGGCCTGTTCCAGTTCGAAACCAGGGCCATGACCAGGCTGGCCCGCCAGGTGCGGCCCGAGAACATCGCCCAGATGTCCGACATCCAGAGCCTGGTACGTCCTGGCCCTATGCGTAGCGGCATCACCGGGACCTACATTTCCAGGAAGAACGGGGCCGAGACGGTCAGCTACCCTGACCCTCGCCTGGAGCCCGTCCTGGAGGCCACCTATGGCCAGATCGTCTACCAGGAGCAGCTTATGTCGGTGTGCCGGGTCTTGGCCGGGTACGACGATGTGCAGGCTGACTATGTGCGGAAAATCCTGGGGAAGAAGAAGCGCGACCTGGTGGTCGAGGAGGGCAACAAGTTCACCGAGGCGGCCGTGGCCAGGGGGATGTCTGAGGAGGCGGCCCGCTTCCTGTGGGAGCGCATGGGCATATACGCCCTGTACGTGTTCAATAAATCCCACGCTGTCAGCTATTCCCTGCTGAGCTACTGGACGGCCTGGTTGAAAGTCCACTATCCGGCCGAGTTCCTGACCGCCGTCTTGGCTACGGTGGACAAGGACAGTGTGCCCAAGTTCGCGGCCGAGGCCCGGCGCTATGGCTACAAAGTCCTTCCTCCCGATATCAACGAGAGCGCCGAGAGCTTCACCACCGAGGGCATCGCCATCCGCTACGGCTTGGGCAACATCAAGGGGGTGGGCGAGAAGGCGGTCGAGGGCATCCTGGCCAACCGGCCCTATGCAAGTTTCGAGGAGTTTGCCGCAAAAATGGCCGCAATTCCTCGCAAGCCTTGCAATGCAGGCCCCATCAAGGTCCTGGCTGCCGTAGGGGCTTTTGATGCCTTGGTCCCGTCTCGGAGAGCCCTGGAGGTCCAGCTAGCCCAGGAGCGGGCCAAAGAGGACCAGGTGTGCGTGGACCACAACCCCGAACGCGACAACCACGGCCTGCCCTGCAACTACGACTGGGAGTCCGAGCCCATCGAACTGAACAAGCGGGGTAAACCGATCGCCAAGACCATCCCCAAGAAGTGCTGGAAGGCGTGCCGTCATTACCGGGCTCGGGGCCTCGACCTGCCCACCGAGCCTTACACCCGGCCCGAGGTCATGCAGCGCGAACTGGAGCACCTGGGCTTCTGGCTCACCTTTACCCCCTTCGACATCATCCCCCGAGAAGAGCGCGACCAGCTTTATGTGGCCGAGGAGATCGAGACAGGCCCAGCCGGGGACTACTACAACACGGCCGGGCTCATCACCAATATCCGCAAGACCAAGGTCAAGGCGACCGGCGACCAGATGGCTATCTTGACCATGACCGCCTTTACTTCGTCCATTGATGTGGCCGTGTTCCCTAGAGCCTGGGCTTCGTACTCTGGCATACTCCGCGTCAACCAATTAGTCTTGCTTGAAATCCGTAAGAACGAAAAAGGATTGTCCAGCACCGTCATCGTGCCCGTTTAGGAGGAATTACCCCTTTGGCCCCACCCACCGGCAAGACCCTGTCCCGCGCAGTCGAACTGTTCGAGGCAGACTTCGCAAAGTCCTTTGGCCCCGACAAGCTCCAGACGGGAAGGGCCATCAAGCCGTACTCGATCATCCCGTCTGGCTCGGTGGCCCTTGATGTAGCCATGGGCGTGGGTGGCTACGTGAAGGGCCGCATCCATGAGATATGGGGGCCGGATGGGATGGGCAAGACCTTCCTGTGCCTGTGCGCCGTGGCCCAGGCCCAACGCACTGACCCGGACCGCATGGTGGCCTATGTAGACGTGGAGAACAAGGCCGCCGACCCCTGGGCCGACGCTCTGGGTGTGGACCGGACAAGGTGGATGAAGTACGTGCCCACTACGGCCGAAGACGCCGCCGATGCTTCCAAGAAGTTCCTAAGCTATGACCTGTTCAACATGGTAGTGGTGGATTCCATCGGGGCCATGATCTCCAGGGCTGAGCTAGAAGCTCAGGCCGACAAGGCCAAGATGGCCGAGGTGGCCCGCATCGTCACCCGCATGATGGGGGTCATGACGGCCTTCGCCCAGGAGCGTCAGGCGGTGGTCATCTTGGTCAACCAGTTGCGGGAGAAGATCGACTCCAACGCGGCGGTGGCCAAGTTCAAGACCTACGCCCGCACCGGGGGCTGGAAGCTCAAGTACTCGACAACCATGGGCTTGAAGGTGGGCGGGTCTTCCAAGCAGCCCCTCATGGTCGAGATCAAAGGGGCCAAGCACATTGCCGCCCGCGAGATATCGGTCAAGGTGGAGCGCAACAAGGTCTACCCCGAGGGACCGGTTATCAACATACTTTTGCACACTGTGGACAGTGACTACGGCCCGCCCGGTATCGATCAGGCTGAGGAGGTCCTTACCCTGGCCCCTAAGCTCGGGGTTATTGGCCGGGAAGGGGTCAAGTACGTCCTGCCTGGAGGCAAGTGGTTCCGGGGGGAGCAGGCCCTGCGCGACCACCTGCACGCCAACCTGGCCGTGGTGGCCGAGCTACGCCAGGCCATGATCACTCTGAACGCCCCGAGCGCCATCACCGATGCTGGTCCTGACGACGAGCCCACCGAGCCTCCATCTGAGCCCGTTATGCACCTGCCTGACCGGGCTGTTTTCGACCAGATAGCCGCAGAGGCCTCTGTACCGCCCCAGGAGCGGCTCCAGACCTCCGAAGTCCCTGAGCCCCCTATCGAAGCCTGGAGGGCCTCAGAGGAGGGCTGGGACCCGAATGCGGAACCGTGGGAATAGGAATGCCCCCAAGCATTCCAGAAAGGACGGGCCCCCACCCGAGCTACCCCCCAGGGAGCTACCCAAGCTGCCACCCCCACTGCCGAGGCCGGTGGACATGAACATGGAGATGGCCAAGCGCCATGAGGCCTTTTTGGCCAAGCTGTTCAAGGGCCGCCGGATGGCGGGCTCAGGGAACAAGCAGAGCGGCCAGATGGACGGCAGGCACGATGCCCACCGCCAAGCCTTCGCCTTTGCCTGGGACGGTAAGAGCACCTTTGGGGCCTCGATCCAGGTCAGCAAGCGGATGTGGGACAAGGCGTGTGAACAGAGCCACTTCGAAAAGCCCCTCATAGCTCTCCGGTTTTACGCCAACTTCCGCCTGCAGGACTCAGAAGCCCTCGACCTGGCCGTGATATCGGCCCATGACCTGGCTGAGGTCCTCGACCGTCTGGAGGAACTGGAAGCGCACTACGCCTCCCAACTCATAAGGGGCACATCTTCGGTAACCACCATAAAGGCGGCGCAAGCGCCGGATGCGTCTGAGCCTACGCCGCCTGCGGAGCCTCACCAGTAATACCAACGCCCTCGGCCGGTACCGGCTCCTGGGCGTACCAAGAACCCGAGCAACCAGACGACTAAAGCGATGGCGGCGATAATCCATAGGAGGTGGAGGCTGAAGCCGAAGCCGAACAGCAGCAGCACTATTATTGCGACAACAAGGATGGGTAGCATGGCTGGTACTCATACCCTGTTGGAGGCGCAGCTAACCGTTTTAGCCAAGTTCGAAGGGGGTATGCAGTTTATGGGCTGGCCGGAACGGTGGTGGGAGGACCATCGGTTCCGGTGCCCCAACGACCATGTGTCCACGGTGGTCCTCAAGTGTGAGACGCCGCCCCATAGCCGGTGCCTGGCGTGCCGGGAGCCGGTGTACCTAACCTTCCCCGAGGACCGCGAGGGCCCCTGGTTAGCGTCCCAGGGGGGTGTTAGGGTCCCATCATGCCCACCGTAGAGAGCCGCCAGTTCCGCCAGATGTTGGCCGGGGTCAGGGACAAAGAGATCCTGATCCCACGGCTTAGGGCCTACTGGTTCAATCCCAAGCTCCCCTTTGTCCAGATACCGGTGCGGGATTTCGAACAGCGGGAGCCGGACGGTTGGTTCCATCCCTCCGAGCATCCCATCTGGCCCGAACGCATGCTCTACTGGTACCTGGCCTTCCCCAACAAGATGGTGGCCCAGCCCTCGGACATGAACAAGGTCTTAGCCGTGACCCAGGGGGTGTTCTGGCACTTCTTCACCCAGTCGTGCCTGGAGGACATGGGCCTGCTGCGGGTGGTCAACCCCAAGGGCCACACTTCTTGGGCGCGAGTCGAAAAGTACGTGGAGGACAAGCGCCTCTTGTCTAGAGGGTCGATGGACGGGATAGTCAACTCCGACAACATCTCGACCTTGCCCCACGATGAAGGTTTCGAGTTCAAGACGATGAGTGTGGCGAAAATGAGCGGCTGCCCCCGAGGGGCCCCAGACGACCAGGACCGGCTCTTATGGTGGAAGAACAAGAACCCCGAGTACTACGCCCAGAACCAAGAGTATTTGCGTATGTGCGGGCTGCACTTTATGCGTGTGCTTATATTGGGCCTGCAGTCCCCTTTCCCTATGATCGAACTACAGGTGCCCTACAGCTACTCGGAGGCCATGAAAGTGGCCGACAAGTACGGCCGGGTCATCCAGGCCTTGGCCGACCGCAATGTCCCAGACCCTTGCTGTCGGCCCAAGTCCCAGGAG
>Ga0210383_10005366_pt1 | contig 11268 bp, 9 predicted proteins | sample IncBWC14OmetaG_FD_160072 | JGI IMG/M metagenome (GOLD analysis project Ga0210383, IMG submission 160072) | Forest soil microbial communities from Barre Woods Harvard Forest LTER site, Petersham, Massachusetts, United States - Inc-BW-C-14-O ...
TCGTGACTCCATTGGTGCTGGCTTACTCGGCGTTCGCTTATTGGGTCTTTCGAGGCAAGACACCGGTGAAAGGCTGGGAAGCATGAGTAATCCGCGTCGTCGCTTAGTATGGTTTGCCTGCATGTACTTGGGTTCCGTCGTATCGTTCACATTGATTGCTGTTCTGGTTCGCACCATCCTTAAGGTTCTTTGCACGCGCTAATTTCTGAACTATGGGAGCGCAGCACGAACTTCACGATAGAGGAGGCCGGGAGATGAAGGCGACAGTGGAACAAACATATCCAGCGCAAGCGCAAAGTGACGTGCGCACGGACGTGAGTATGACGGTTAACGGCTCACCGCGAACGCTAAGAGTCGAGCCACGCACCACGCTCCTCGATGCATTGCGTGATGAGTTGGACTTGACTGGTCCCAAGAAGTCCTGCGACCGCGGCGAATGTGGAGCGTGCAGTGTCCATGTCGAAGGTCGGCGAATTCTGTCGTGCATGACCCTCGCGGCGATGCACGACGGTCATCGAATCACCACCATTGAAGGGCTGGAAAGCGATGGCGACCTGCATCCTCTTCAGGAGATGTTCATTGAGCATGACGGGTTTCAGTGCGGATTTTGTACATCGGGGCAAATCATGTCCGCCGCCGCAATGATCGAAGAGGCGAAGGCGGGCTGGCCGAGCGCCGCAACGGTAGATGTCACGGAACCATTCACCATCGCAGATCTTTCGAAAGCTGAGATTCGCGAGCGCATGAGCGGGAACCTATGCCGCTGCTCCTGTTACCCGAACATCGTCGCAGCCATCGCGGAAGTGGTAGGGAGGCGTTAACCATGCATCAATTCACGCTATCGAGGCCGGCTGACATTTCAGCCGCGATCGCAGCTCATGCGCAGGACGCCCATGTTGCCTTTATCGCGGGCGGTACGGACCTGATCGGTCTGATGAAGGATCGAGCAACCTTTCCCGAGCATCTCCTCGACCTGAATCGGTTGCCCGATATGTCTTACATCGATGCGCCGTCCGGCGGCGGGCTGCGCATCGGCGCCTTGGCCCGCATGAGCGATGTTGCCGCTCATTTTGAGGTAAGGTCCCGCTTCCCGGTTATCGCCGAGAGTCTTCTGTTCGCCGCTTCGGGCCAGCTCCGAAATATGGCCACCATCGGCGGGAACATCATGCAACGAACTCGCTGTGCGTACTTCCGGGACGAGGATGATCTCCCCTGCAACAAGCGACGGCCGGGCTCGGGCTGCTCGGCGCGTTTCGGGCTCAATCGCAATCATGCCATCTTCGGATGGTCCGACGACTGCGTCGCGACTCATCCCTCCGACCTGGCGGTGGCGCTGACCGCTCTGGACGCCGACGTTTTGGTGCGCAGTCCCGGCGGAGAGCGATCGATTCCTTTTGCGGAGTTCCACCGCCTTGCCGGCGACACACCGGAGCGCGACACCGTGCTGGATCGAGGCGATCTCATCATCTCGATAGAGGTACCCGCACGGACCGAAGGACGCGCCTCGCATTACTTCAAGCTTCGCGACCGCCAGTCGTACGAGTTTGCGCTGGTTTCCGCTGCGGCGGCGATAACGGCGGATGGTGGACGGATTGGTTCCGCGCGGATAGCTATGGGCGGCGTGGCGCACAAACCCTGGCGTCTCACGGCCGCCGAAACCGCATTGCGTGGAGTATCACTTGACGACACCGATGCGCTCAAGGCGGCGATAGCGGCTTCGTTCACCGAGGCCCGGCCGCTCGAACATAATGTCTTCAAAGTCGAGCTTGCGCAGCGAGTCGCACTTCGCGCGCTTGAAACTGCAGGAGCACGCCTATGAACGCGATTGGACAACCCATCTCCCGACTCGAGGGCCGCCTGAAAACCACTGGCGCCGCGCGCTATACAGCAGATCTCCCCATCGCCGATGTAGTGCATGGCGTAATCGTACAGAGTACGATTGCCAACGGCCGGACGGTCTCGATCGATACCGGGGCGGCGGAAAAGGCTCCGGGGGTGCTGGCGGTGTTCACTCATCGCAACTTGCCAAGAATGAACTCAACGCCCAAACCGTGGAGCCACCTGCATCCGCATGGGCAGTCCTACCTCCCTCTGCAGGACGACCAAATTCTCTATGCGGACCAACCCGTAGCTCTGGTTGTCGCTACCACTCGCGACCAGGCAGCGTATGCCGGGACATTGATCTGTATCCAGTATGAGAGTTCGCCCCCAGCCGTGTTTGATCGCCCGGCCGCGAAGGAGGCAGTCCAGCCTCCGCAATTCCTCTGGCCGGTGGCGTCATCGGTCGGGAACGCTGAGAAGGCCATCGCAGACAGCCCCGTTAAAATCGAGCAGACCTACGCTACCGCGGATCGGCACCACAATCAGATGGAGCCGCACGCAACGACTGCGGTGTGGGACGCCGATGGAGCGCTGACACTCTACGAGACTACGCAGCACATCTTCGGCACCAAAGAACTCGTCTCGATGGTTCTCGGCATTCCCCCGGAGAAGATCAACGTCGTCTGTCAGTTCCTCGGCGGCGGCTTTGGCGGCAAGGCGTATGTGTGGCCGCATACCCTCATCGCGGCGGCGGCGGCGAAGGTCTTGAACCGGCCGGTTCATGTCCAGCTCACTCGGGCACAGATGTACTCGATGACCGGCCATCAGTGTGCAAGTATGCAGGTAATCAGATTAGGGGCCGATCGAAATGGCAAGTTGAACGGCATCTGCCACGACAGCATCACGCCCACGTCGATGTTCGACAACTACATCGAATACGCGGCGCTGTGTCCCCGGTCGCTTTGGGCCGCCACTGGAGGGATTGCGACGAATCACAAAATCGCCCACGTTAACCGGAACACACCCACACCGCTTCGAGCGCCGCACGAGGCACTCGGGCATTTCGCACTTGAAAGCGCCTTGGATGAGCTCGCGTATGCCATAGGGGTGGATCCGGTCACGGTCCGCCTGCTGAACGATACCGAGATCGATCCCGAAAGCGGCCGCCCATTTTCTACGCGCGCGATGCGCAAGTGTCTGATCGAGGGGGCAGCACGATTTGGATGGGAGAAGAGGACACCCGAGCCGCGCTCAATGCGCGATGGCCGTTACCTGATCGGACAGGGCATGGCAGGGGCGATCTACACTCATTGGCGCTGGCCAGCACAGGCGCGGGTTACGCTGCGGCGCGATGGATCAGCTTTGGTCGAGGCCGGCTCGCATGACCTCGGAACCGGCACGTATACGGTATTTCGGCAGATCGCTGCAGACACGTTGGGGCTGCCGCCCGAGAAGATAAGCGTACGGATTGGCGACACGAGGTTACCCAAGTCGCACGCCTCGATCGGGTCGTCCACCCTGGCAAACGCCGGCGGGTCGGTAATGCTGGCCGCGAAAGGCGCTCGGGACAAGGCGATCGCGCTGGCCCGCACCGGGAGATTTGCTCCTCTGGCAGATGCGCAAAACAGTGATGAAATCGTTGCTGCGTCAGGGAAACTGGTAGCACCGCGGCGCAATCTGGAGGTTGCCTATGACGAACTGCTCCCGCGCAATGATCTCTCCTCACTGGCCGGTGAAGGAAACTACGACCCCAGTCCAGAGGGATCTAAGGCGACATTCAGCTTCTCGGCGGTGTTCGCTGAAGTGCGCGTTGACCCCGACCTTGGGATCGTTCGTCTGAACCGCTTTGTTGGCGCTTACGACTGTGGCAGGGTCATCAATCCGAAGACGGCGCGCAGCCAGGCGATTGGCGGAATTATATGGGGTGTCGGTCATGCCCTGACCGAACAATCAGAAACCGACCCGACGTTGGGCCGGTTCGTAAACCGCAACTATTCCGGGTATCTCGTGCCGACCTGCGCGGATATTCCGGATCTCGACGTCCTGTTCGTGGGTGAGTTCGACGGTGAAGCAAGCCCGATCGGCGCGAAAGGCTTAGGCGAACTCACTTCCGTGTCCGTCGCGCCGGCGATAGCCAACGCGGTTTATCACGCTACGGGAAAGCGGGTGCGGGACCTACCTATCACCATTGAAAGGCTGCTGTGAAACGCACCGAATCACAGCCGAGTCACACTTCCCGCAGTTACGGGTACATCGATTGGTCCTGTTGGGGTCAGACGCTGCCACGCGATCAAGGCGGAATCAGGTAATGGAAGCCCCATACTTCGGTAACAATCCGTTTGCTGCTTTGTCGATCCTCGTTGCGCCTGCGATCCTGACCAACGCGTCGACCGTACTTTGCCTGGGAACGGCCAATCGACTTGCGAGAGTCGTGGATAGAACGCGTATTGTGTCAACGCAACTTGTAAGTCTCGCGTCCGATGCGGAGACTACCGCGACGTTTCGACGTCAACTGGAAGAACTCCGAGTTCGTTGGAGCCTTGTCCTTCGAGCGCTCATATATTTCTACATGTCAATTGGGTCGTTTGCGGCAGCTACGCTGATTTCACTCGTCGGGTCTTCGTTTACCACTCTCAACCTGCGCCTCGTTTTGAATTGCCTGGCGATCTTGGGGCTGCTTTCTGTCATCGTGGGTGTCGGTAGCCTGATGTTGGGGTGCAGCATCATGGTGCGCGAGATACGCCTGGCCATCCGCAATCTTGCGGAAGAAGTGGAACTGGCCGGGTTGGCAGTTGAGGTACGTAGATCACGTCCTCTCACCCGAAAACGTGACAGACTACGACTGGCGTTCGGGGAACTCGTTAGTCGGTTCAAACAAAGGAGATAAAGTATGGCATTGAAACCAACGAGAAACGGGTGTACAGAGCCCCAAGCGACAGAAGCCTCGGGCGGAGAAGAGAGAGCAGCGAGCACCGGGGGAAACTCGGAGCTTGACGCGGAAATCAGACGTCGCGCATACCAACTCTACGTTGAACGCGGCGGAGAACACGGCCGGGACCTGGACGATTGGCTCCAGGCGAAACGGGAATTCGAAAGTGGGGCGCTTTGGCCTGAGCAGGCCAATTAGAAGGAATCCGCGACCCTCGCGGACAAGGAGGAGAACCATGTCTTCCGGCTTGATCGATACAAGTAGTGGAGTTCCGCCTACCCTTGAAAACTCCCCAGCCGTCTTGCCTTCTGACGGAACCGTGGGACACCGCTGGGCTGTAGTTCTGGCGGGTGGAGACGGAACCCGTTTGCAGAGCTTGACGCTTAAAATCGCGGGCGACCAGAGGCCATAGCAGTTTTGTTCCTTCTTCGGTGGAGAGACTCTTCTTACCCAGACACGGGCGCGCCTGGAACCGCTATTTCATATTGATCGAGAGTTGTTCGTGGTCACTCGTTCTCACGAACCGTACTATCGCGGGGAGCTACGGAACGTGGACGAATCGCGTATCATTCCGCAACCGCTGAATCGCGGTACTGGTGTGGCCGTTGCGGTGGCACTCGTCCATATACTCCAGCGTGATCCAGATGCCGTCGTAGTCCTCGTCCCAAGCGATCACTACTACTCCGACGATGAGGCCTTCGGCCGTGCTATCAGGTCGGTCTTATATAGCGCCGAGCAATATCCGGATGTGGTCGTCCTCCTTGGCGCCGAGGCCCGTTACGCAGAAATCGAGTACGGGTGGATAGAGGTCGGCTCGGCTATTTCGGATACGCCAGTTCCGCTGTTCCGCGTGAACCGGTTTTGGGAAAAGCCATCCTTGCTCCAAGCCCAAGAGCTCTTGCGACGGGGCTGCCTGTGGAATATGTTTGTAACCGCCGGACGTGCCAGCACTTTTCTCGATGTGCTCTGCACAGGGATTCCGAACGTTGTTCTGGCTATCAATAAAGCTCTGGCAGACAATGACTTGGAAGGCGCGTACCGAGTCATGCCTGCGGTAGATCTTTCGCGCGAGGTTTTTGCGCCTCAACCGCATCGACTGTTGACAATTCGTGACGCGACGTCGGGATGGGCCGATCTTGGTAGCCCTACCCGTGTGATGGAAATCCTAGCTCGCAGTAATACTCACCTACCTTGGCTGCGCGAGGGACGCAACTCAGTACCTCTTTCAGCAGATTCCGATCGCGATCGTGCGTTCCGAGATAATCCGGGGCAAGATGTCGCAGACGCCCGCTATCAGGCGAAAGAGGGCCTAGACGATGATAGGCAAAACCGAAGTATCTAAAGTGCTCGATGGAGCTTTTTGCGCAGCTCTCATGCTCACCGGAAGCATGCAGGCCGCAGAGCACGCGGTATTCAATGGAATCGCCGCAACAGAGTGCTACAGCGCTGAAGATGATGCTCTGCTTTTAGAAACTGTAAAGGCCGCGATCCAATGTCGTCCCGATTCTCTTCATGAGTCGCAGGAGCCACCTGCGCACCTCCCTTTGGAGCTTCGGCGACTGTTTCTGCTCACACCGATCTCTCGCGACTGCTTCGTATTGCGAATTCTCCTTGGATTAGCTGTGGGGACCTGCTCAAGGATTTTGCATCGCGGCGTTGAAGAGATTGAGGACGCGCTTTGCGCCTCCCTGCAAGCGCTGCCACGCCTCGAAGCTCGCAGTAGAGCTGGCGCGCGAAATAATTCAGACGCACGAGTCGACCCCATATGGTAACGACAAAGCGTTTGGCTTCGTCGATCCACCTGGCTGGAAGTCCCGGCTGTAGCCATGAACTTTTCGGAGGTTATTCTCTTCGTCGCTCTTGGAGCGGTGGTTGGCTTCGCCGGCGGGTTGTTCGCGATCGGAGGTGCGTTAATCGCGATCCCGCTGCTCACCGCGGGTTTTAGTTTTACGCAACATGACTCCCAGGGGGATTCGAGCGGAGACTGAGACGTCGATCGACGCGGCCAACTGCCATGTTGGAAATTCACGGACGCACCGATTCAATTTACGCATCCTACAAATATAGAAGGTGTCGAACATTGGGTTCACCGCGCGTGCATTGGCGTAACCGCACTTCAACTTCACTATCCGCCCGAGTTAGGCGGTCATGCTGGCGAACGTGTTCCGCCCAGGAACTCACAACAAAAGTTTCGAGATAACGGTCTGAGATCTCGAGGTCTCGGCAAATTCCCCATCGCGATGCGCCATCGCGCCGCCTGACGCGTCCGTATTCATGCATGGTCTTGATAAACTCTGGTACCCGCGCCGCATCCACTTGGTATTCGACGGTGACCAGGACCGGGCCAACGACATCGGATATTGCCTCTGAGACAGCAGGCAGACGCCAATGGTTCCACGATGTCAAATCAATGCCCGGATCGGGCAGCCGTAGAAATAATCCCAAAGCGGTTGAAAGCAATGTTCCGATGCCGGCCCATAGGAGCGCAGTGCCGAGGCCGGCCCGCGCCGCCACGGCACCCCAAGTGGCGCTTCCGGCGGCAACCGCTCCTTGAAATACCAGCATCGAAATGGCGAGCACACGAGCCCGCACCCAGTCCGGCGTTTGGTTTAGAACCTGAACGTTGAAAAGCGAGATGAAGGAGATCCACGCTCCGCCACCGATAACCAGGACGGCGGCCACCGGCAACAAATCGCGAAGCGCTCCGGCCGCGATTGTCGTTAGACCGAAGGCCGCGACACCCGCCGAGACAATCAGGTCAGCCGACCATCGGGATCGAGCGCGCTGCATGACCAGCGCGCCAAGCACAGCGCCACCGCCGAAACAACCAAGCAGCACTCCGTATCCAACCGGGCTACCGTTGATGCGATGAGCGATGGAAGGCAGCAGGGCCAGAAGACCGCTCGCGAAGAACATCGCGGTTCCCGCCCGTAATAGTACAATGCGAATCGCCGGGGAGTAGCGGACATATCGGATCGCCGCGACGGTTGCACCAGTTACTGTCTCGGGCGGCGTGGCGTGTTTGACAGCGGGCCGTTTCCAGCGAGCCACAACAAGGATCACCCCCAGGAAGGACAAGGTATTCGACACGAATGCGGCGCCAATTCCCGCGGCCGCGATCACGAAACCGGCCAGCGCAGGTCCCACGGCCCGTGCAAGATTGAATTCGATGCCATTGAGTGCCGATGCCGCTGGGAGATCCTCCTTTCGAACCAACTCGGGCAACACGGCGCGCCAAGTTGGCGTTTCGAATGCGTCTCCCGCCGATAGAGCAAAGGTCAGAATGAGCAGCAGCACTGGAGACATCCTACCCGCTATGGTCAGCCCGGCAAGAATGGTTGCGACCAGGACCATCCATGTTTCCGTGAACAAGATCACTCTGCGGCGATCAACAATATCCCCGATCGCGCCTGCCGGGAGCGCAAGCAGGAAGAATGGCAATGCGGATGCGGTCTGGATAAGAGCCACATACATGGGTCCAGCGCTGAGTGACACCATCAACCAGGCGGCCCCGACGCTTTGCATAAACGTGCCGACATCGGAGACTACGTCCGCGATGAGTAAATTGCGGAAGGTTGATGATCTTAGAGGTCGCCAGAGGCTGGCCGAACTGTTCTTAGCCGAAATCGCCACCGCCATTCGCCTTGTGTCCTCAAATTATGGCATCTCTTCGGGCCGGGCTCGCACAACGATCAACGAGAGATCTCTGAAGCTTCGAGTACGGAGTGTGACACGTCCGCGAGTCGTTCTGCAAGATTCAATATCAATAGATGGAGTGGGAGACGGGGTGCGCGATTCAGCTTCGAGCGCCTATGTAAAGAGCACGAGGTAGTTGCCCATGACTCGGACTTCCTGTTGAGCGGATTGCGCCAGGTTGCCAAGCACCGTATGGTTTAGCAGCATTCATTAAGCGGAAACAAACTCGCGGCCCGAAAAAAGGTAAATAACCCACCCCGCAGAGAATCGGAAGATAAGAAGGATGGTGGCCGCTGCAGAATTCGAATCTGCGACCTCCGCTGTGTGAAAGCGGCGCTCTAACCAACTGAGCTAAGCGGCCTCGGCCTCTAGGAATGCTCTAACAACGAGCCTGGCGTTGTGATGTGCGATCGATTTCTGAGCCACCAACTGCGCGCCAATACGATCCGATCTTATCTAATTCCGAGTCCAATCCGCCACCTAAATGTGAAACAGGCGAGGTTCCCTAACACCATGATTATAGAACAAATATTTTTGCAAGAAAGTTCAAATTAGATACCAAAAGTGCGTTTGTGGCTGGGCGATTTGGCTGGGTCGTATTGGCACCCAACTGAGACACCGCAGCTCACGGCATGCCGGCGGACTTCGAGGCGATGTTCCGCTGTTGAGTGCGGGACGGTGCTTTCTTGGCAGTACCGTCCTCACGCAGGTGAATCGCTCCTCACGAGGGTGGGCCCTCTGAAATATACACTCGATTCTCATCAAGCCTGCAACGTCCGACATCGATCGAAGATCAGGTGCGCCAGTGCCGTGCCGCGCCGCGCAGCAGGGTGGTCCATGGTAGAAGGGCTCGTTCGCTTCGATGAGAGGAGGCACTTTTCTCTCCACCAATGCTTGGCTGTGGGCTTGATCTTGTCCCTTTCCCTGCGCGATGTTGAAGAATACAAACTTTTCGCCGGAGTATGAATGCGCCAGCGGAGATGGACTCTCAAATGGACGACATGAGCCACAATGATCATCAGACGTCCGACCCGCACGCCGGTCACAAAATGTCCGACGTTCACGGCAGCCACGACCGTCACGCCGGGCACTCCGTTGGCATGTTCCGCGATAAATTCTGGCTGAGTCTCGCTCTCACAATTCCCGTAGTCTTCTGGTCTACCGACGTTCAACACTGGCTTGGCTACACAGCGCCTTCCTTCCCCGGCGCGAAGTTTATCCCCGCGATCCTCGGCACCGTCGTCTTCATTTATGGCGGCCTGGTCTTCATCCGCGGGGCATGGAGTGAACTTGCCGATCACAAGCCGGGCATGATGACGCTTATCAGCCTGGCAATCATAGTCGCTTTTGGAACGTCGCTCGCTGCGACATTCGGCCTCTTTGAGATTGACGTTTGGTGGGAACTCGCGTCACTGATTACCGTCATGGTCCTCGGCCACTGGCTCGAAATGCGGGCCATTTCCCAGGCTCGTGGTGCGGTGAACGCACTCGCCGCCCTGCTCCCGGACACAGCAGAACGGGTAACGGGCGCAGACACTCAATCTGTTCCACTCTCCGTGTTGCTCATTGGCGACATCGTTCTTGTCAGGCCCGGAGCCCGCGTTCCGGCAGACGGCACTGTCGTTGAGGGCGCCGCCGATGTCGACGAGTCCATGATCACCGGCGAGTCCAAAACAGTGCCGAAAGTGGCAGCCTCCAAAGTAGTTGCGGGAACAGTTGTCAGTGGCGGGAGCCTTCGCGTCAGGATTTCGGCAATCGGGGACCAGACCGTTCTCTCCGGGATCATGCGGCTCGTCGCCGCGGCGCAAGCTTCCGGCTCTCGTGCGCAGGCACTTGCCGACCGGGCGGCCGCGATTCTTTTTTACATCGCGGTCGCCTCGGGTGCGATTACTTTCGCCTATTGGTGGTTTTCAGGCGATAAGGAACACGCCCTGATTAGGACCGCAACAGTCCTCGTCATTGCCTGCCCGCATGCCCTTGGTCTGGCGATTCCACTCGTAATCGCAATCTCGACCTCACTAGGGGCACAGAACGGGCTCCTGGTTAAGGACAGACTCGCACTCGAACGCGCCCGCAATCTGGATATGGTCATTTTCGACAAGACTGGCACCCTGACACGCGGTTCTCCTGCCGTTTCGGGAGTCGCGGCGGCAGTTGGCACTACCGAAGAAGATTTGATTGCGCGCGCCGCCGCTGTCGAATCGAACTCCGAACACCCCCTCGCCAAAGCAATCGTCGCCACAGCCCGGCGCCGCGGCCTGAGCCGATTGGCAGCTACGAAGTTCGAGGCGCTTCCTGGTCGAGGAGCGAAGGCGCTTGTGGAAGGCACGAGTATCGAAATCGGCGGACCGCGACTGGTGACCGAGGCCAGGGTAACGGTGCCGCCGGAAGTTGAAAAACTGACAGCCGCATGGACATCTGATGGGAAGACGGTTCTTTATGTGTTCGCTCAAGGCCGGCTACTCGGAGCTTTCGCGGTGGAAGACGAGATTCGGCCCGAATCCAGTGAAGCCGTCGCTGAACTTCATCGGCTTGGTGTCCGCGTAGCTATGGTCACCGGAGATTCGAAAGCGGTTGCCGATTCGGTCGCCCGGCGTATCGGAATCGATGAGGTCGCCGCCGAAGTTCTCCCCGCTGACAAGGCAGCGGCAGTGGCGAAGTTTCAGGCAGGCGGCAAACGGGTAGCGATGGTTGGCGATGGCGTTAACGATGCACCCGCTCTGGCAACCGCAAATGTCGGAATCGCCATTGGGGCGGGAACCGATGTGGCGATTGAGTCCGCGGGGATCGTACTCGTGCGTAGCGATCCGCGCGATGTCGTA